>Ga0182005_1000197_pt1 | contig 41011 bp, 50 predicted proteins | sample Sormic07211103_1_FD_123021 | JGI IMG/M metagenome (GOLD analysis project Ga0182005, IMG submission 123021) | Rhizosphere microbial communities from Sorghum bicolor, Mead, Nebraska, USA - 072115-103_1 MetaG | ecosystem: Host-associated > Plants > Roots > Rhizosphere | place: USA: Nebraska...
CTTGCTTGAGGATGGTAATGATCTGGCTATCGGTAAAACGGGACGTCTTCATGCAGAATTTCCAAAAAATCTGAGTTTGAAAAATTCTACTTTTAAACGCGATCATTTGCTGGGGGGATTACCCCTCGATCAGTTCATGCGCTTCCAGGCGCACAGTTTGCAGGTCAGGCGACCATTGAAAAGGTAGTGCTCAGTATCACGTTTGCAGCGGCCGCAGTAGCGCATAATTTTCCTTGAACTACAATCAATCTTCGCTATCCAGCGACCCAAATATCTCCTCTGGGTCGGGCTCATCATCTTCGTGTTCAACCACTTTAGCGGCACCGCTATGAGAACGCTGGTTCGGATTCATCTGCTTCCCTCTGTTTCCCTGCATCTTGTCGTTCGTGATATTCGTGCCTGAGCTGCCGATATTTCGATTTAATGTATTTGCTTTATGGTTATTTGCAGCTAACCGTGCTGCGAGCTTTTTAATATCCATGCTATCTCCAAACTTCCAGCTACCGGCTGGATTTCGTGTGCCGTTAGGCACGGCATCCTATTCAGTGACGCGGGCGCGCCGGCGGGCAGCTCGGACGCGAGTTCGTCAAGCCAAAAGTACTCGGACTCGTGGACCTCACGCAGCGTCAAACCCTGCGCCTCTTCGTACCAAGCCTTTACAGCCGCCTTGGCGATAGCACCACGGATCTTCAGTTCTGCTACAGGGAGTGGGTCGTCGTTCGCGAACAACTCGCGAATAAAATTCTCCGTAGCGTCCGTCACATCCGCGTGGGTTGTGTTCATGGTGCTCATGGTTTTCCTTGAGGGGTACCTACGGACGAAACGCCGAAATATCGACGACATTTGAACTTGACCGCGCTGCTTCAATTTCAGCCAATCGTGCGTGCGCTTCTTCGACAGAAGGCGCCGCAGCGAAAGTTTCCATCGCCTCTAGGAAGCGCGCACGACCGTAGTCGTTGCATTCCAGGTAGGCCGCGAACGATCTTAATTCCAACATTTCTCTCTCGGTCGGTCTCGTCATTGGCTTGTGTGTGGCGAGCACGATCCTGGCTCGATCAATCGGGTCCCCATTGCGAAACCGTGTAACCAAATCAATTTCGTCCCTGCTCAATTCGCCCAATACGTTCATATATTGTTCCTTACAGCCCAAAGGCGGTTTTCACGTCAGCCTCACTTGCGCCATCAGGCAAATTATTGAGGATAGTGATGACGGAGTTCATGGCTATCGCCCAAGCATTGGCGCTCGCTGCATAACAACCGTGATTTACTTCGACGTGCTCGTACAGGCTTGACCCGTGGCGAGGCTCTTTAAAAAATGCGATAAAGCGTTCTTTGGCAATTAGCCAGGGCATGTCTGCGACGGCGCCTTCGACTTTGCCCCACTCTTCTGGTTTCACAAATCTGATTTGCATAATTTTCCGGTCTGCAATTAGCTGTTGAGGTAGACCGCGAGTGCTTCACGTTGGCGATCATCCAGTTGCTGCCAAAGCTTGGCCGTGGTCGACGCCGATTCCGGCAACCACAACGCGCGATCACAGGCCGCAAATGCGACCATGACACGTTCGGTCGTAGAGACACCAGAACGGTCCGGGCCAAGCTTCAAGGCCTCGCGGATCGTCACAACCGCGAGCCGGACAGACTGCTCATGCGTGAGGGGTTCAATTGACATTAGCCGCTACTCCATCGGCTACCGGCCGGTGCGGTGCGCCAGGCGGCGCGGAATTTTCCTTAGCTGGACGACGCGGCCTTGACCTTGTCCGAAAACGCGATCAAGGCAGCGGTAATGTCGCCGATCTCGTCCAAGGTCGGGCTGGCTGGCACCTTGACGCTGATCAACGGTTCCTTGATCGCCAAGATCGTCGCGTGGGCAAGCTGCTTACCCTTACCCCGCAAGGTGATCGACGCAACGACTACGCCGCGAACATCGCCGGAAGGCTTGTCGAACACGGTGGTCTCAATGTGATGCATTCGTTTTCCTTGATGGTCATCAATCAGGCAGATTGCCGATGTACAGGGCCAAAGTCTCGAATTCAGGCTGCTCAATCTCGTTGCGCTCGTATGCCGCAGTGGTTTGGCCGATTGCTATGCCGCGCATGTAAATGTCGCTGTTGCCCTTCGTGCGAAATTCATTCACCGTGCCGGCCAAAGTCCACTGTGCAGCAAATGGCAATTTTTTGAGAATGCGCTGAATATTGGCAGGCAGTGCCGCAACAAGTTTTGCAGCCTAAGCTTGATTGCGTTGACGGCGGATTTCAAGAGGTACATTTATGGTCATTCCGCCACAAGGCGGCCTTTTCTAAATTTGCCGGCGATCCGACCGGGGCGGTTGCGTCATGCGGCGCGTATTCCTTCTTACCTATCAATCTTCCACAGCAAACGGTGCCCAAACGTTGAATACCCTTTTACTGTTCATATCTTTTTGCTCAGTCTCTAGGAACCGGCTTCATCTCCGCACACCAGTAGTAGGCAGGCGCCGAGCCGAACAAATCTTTGCTATCATCTTCTGATCTTGACTCTTTGATAGGATTATTAGGTCCCGTTTTTGACGAAGCGTCAATTGAGACTTCCACCCGCCCCGAAACCTGCCACGGGTTATTCAGCAGAACCTTCCACGTCTTGAACCGGATTCTTGCGAGCCAATAGATTTGAGCGATACTGGCAAAGCAGAAAGCTGCCGGCATAAGAAAAAAAAGGGCCGAGAGCCACCACGGCCCCGTACCGTATACCCACAGTAAGACAGCAATGAGGACAAGCGCTATGATCCTCAACGTAAATGTATAGTTCGTCGTTAAGAACAGGGAGAAGCCTCGTAAATCTCCGTCCGCATCATGCTTGAGTTGTTCGACCAACGTTTTCAACCCGCAAATCTTGCCATCGACGTGGCTCATAAAGGCCACGCCCTTACTAGCATTGACGCCGTAGAAAGCAACGCAAGGACCTAGAAAGCCAGTGCGTAGGACGCGTTTGCCATCGCCTTCTTTTGCAATGGCGAATTGCCGCTGCCTAACATTCAACGTTTTCTGTTCTTGATAACTACTCATTTAATTTTGGCCGTTAGTGGAGGTCTGGTCTGGCAGTCACGGAATTTTCCTAGCGTTCTCGATTAATCCGAAATTACGGGCTGCGCCTGGTGTTCTTGAGCCAGGCAATGGCGGCGTTGATTAGGGCAATGTGCATCTCAGCCTGGCGAATGTCTGCGTCGTGGCCCTTGGCGTGAATGTACTTAGCGAAACCCTGCGTCACCGCAGCGGCCTTTGCAGTGATGACGTCGACGTCAGCCGCGGTTGTCGCATAGTTGAAGCAGGCCGGACCACCCAGGAAATGGGGATCGTCGAAATTGCTTTGGTACGCGGCCTGGATCAACTTGGCGTCTAGGTCGTCTGGCCCCTTGCCGTGGTCGACGTCAACTCCTGCGAGCTTGCCAAGTGCGGCAAAGGCCTGGCAGACCTGGCTTTCGGCAGCGTCGCGATTGCGGAACTTGGGCGGCGCGACTTTCGCCTTAGCTTGTACACCGTGTTCTTTATTCATAGATCATCCTTTTTTTCATACCGGCGCTGGCAGATCGGGGCTCCAACCGGCGCAGAGTTTTCTTTGATTCCTGTGGCGTCAGCATTCACTTGCTTGTCGACGGGGTGCCGGCACTAAAAATACCAGGTCACCTTCGGCGGTATAGGTAGCGCTCTCAGTGACAGTTTCGTCGTCCGAGGTGTCCATATCTTTGCAGCCGTAATATGCTGTCCAGGAAATGGTCATCTGCACATCTACTTGGGACGGGTGCTTAAAATCGCGAGTCACGCTGTCCACTCCAACCTCGGATACCTCCGCACGGTCATCCTTATGATCGGCGAGTAATGCATGAGCCACAGAAAAAAGCTGATTGTTGGCGTCGCCATATTCTTCAGGTTCGTTTAACGCATCTTTGATACCCTCTGCATCAAGTCCAACACCGACATGGACGATCATTTCTCGCATTCCATTCATCGCATTTTCCTTATAAACCGTTTATACGGTATTTCCCTAGGCGTCGGATGTGTCGGTCGTGGCTGGGATCGGGGCAACTCGATGCCGCACCACACCGCCTCTATGGGAATGATAAAGTACAACAAAAAGGTAGCCGTCTCGACTCATTCTTTCTAATTTCTCATCTTGCTCGGCAAGCCCCATCCACTGCGCGCCTGGCTCGAAGCGAAACGGAATGGACTGGACCTGTGACGGCGTTGCAATTACAAAGGCTTGATCAGCGCCGCTACGACGCATCATCGCCTTGAACCAAGAGCTGTAGTACAGAAAGCCTAAGTTAGTGATAGTCGTAGCCCTGTCACCGAGATTTACTGCGGTGGCGGATACGTAAATGTTTGGATCAACTTGGTACCCACCTATCAGTCTAATGCCGGTACTCGACGTTAGCCGTATCTTTGGCCCAGAATCAAACCACTTATAGGCGTCCCAACCAAAAACAAACGTCGAAATAATTGCAGCATACGCGGCAATGCCTAACGTCCAGAGTTCATTCGTACTCACGCTTTCAGATCCTCAGGCACCAGTTCGTTATGATGTTGAATCGAAGAACGGTAGCTCCAGGAACTTAGCAGGCCCATTATCTCTGCCGCAGTCTGACTTGCGTGTTCTACTCCCTCGATGGCAAGTTCCTTCTTCTCATCGAAATAGTGTTGCTCCATTTTGCCTGGTATCATCAATTCTCCCTCGGCTACCGGCCGCATCGGGCGCCACAACGGCCCGATTTTCCTAGCCCGTCAAGTCTTTGTATGCCACCTTGTCGCCAGATGAAGCGCAGTCTGCGATGTAGCGTGCAACCTCCCTATAGAAACTCACATGGTCATGATTTATCCTCAAACTGCCCGACCCTAAGATGTTTACGTCGCGGTCTTTAATCCATAGGGAAAGCGCCCCGTTTTGCTCCAGGTGGACGGTTACTTCAATGTGTCGAGTGTTATTCATCGTGTTTTCTATTTCAGTCCAGTTGCTCCACCAGGGCGCGAGCAGGACCGTCCATGCGCTTGCCGGCGCTGGAACCTGCGGTCCGCTCGACTTCCCACATTGCCAAACCGCGATATGGCGTGGTCGGTGCGATGGCGCGAACCTCGTTCTCGGATTTCGTAAAAAAGGAAGTTTTGCCTGATCCAATGACCATGGGGTGTTTTCCTTGGTTAGCGAATGCCGGGAGCACGGGCAGCATCATTGCAAATAATTTGACCACTCCTTATTTATTTGGTCGATTCGCTTTTTGTATATAATTTTTAAACATGCAACATCGGAGCACTTGTCGCGTACTTTTTTAATCCAAATCCTTTGCTCCTTACCGATCGGATCAATACGTTCGCCAGTCTCTCCGTTAACTCCAGAAGTTTCTTGCTGGACATTTGTAAAAACCGTGTCTAGTTCTGAATCCAGCTCCAGCAAATTGCTATCACTGCAAATTATCTTATCAATCTTCGTTTTTGCAATCATGCAGTCTATTCCGTTAGAGTAGGCGGGAGCTGAAGTAAATACGGCAAGGGCAACTATCAAATGATAGACGAAAGGTCGTGTCATGTTTTTCTATAATGTTAGTAAAGTCAAAGGATGTACACTGCATTCATTAATGCTGTTTTCCTTTCAAAGCTCCGCTGGAGGCGGTCCAAACTGTTCCAGCAAACCCGCGATCAATTTCTCATCGCTACCACGCCAGCTCTCTGTCCGATTACCAAACGGTCCGTCGAAACCGCCACTGGTCTCCTTGTAAAGCGAGCTGAGCACGCGGTCCGGCGGTACCAACCTATGCACCATTGGACCCGTGTCAAATTGTTGATCACCAGCGATCCAACCGCCAGGGGTTAAATGCCACATAGTCCATTCATTGCTGGCCATATTTTCCCTCATATGATCGCCTGCCGGACGGCTTCAATCTTGTCTCTTAAATCGCGCGCTCGCGTTGCCTTTTTCTCGATCTCATCAATATAAATACGAAGCAGAAGCAGCCGCGGCTGCTCCGCAAAAGCCTCGTCGACGAGTTGCTCGGCCCACATCGCGGCAGTGCTGGCATCGTGTCCCGTTACCTCACATAACACGGACATCTCCAATTCGGTAACGAGGCGCTGCAACTCATCCATTCTGTATTTTCTTTGAGCTAAATTACCCGACCAACAGGCGCGATTACGGTGTCCACTTGGGCCCCTTGCACACTAATGAGCGTCGTATCAACCACTTCTTCTTTGGTATCTAGAAGCTCTGGTTGTGCCAGCGGCTTGAGGGACTCAATCACGTCAATCAAAGGATATTCCCGCCGATCCGCAAGTAGTCTAGCTACCATCCGGTGAGATGCAATTGGTAAGCTAACTTCTTTAGGCACCTTAGCGTCGGCCGCAATAAATTGCTGAACGATTCCCCACGCTACGTAAAACAGTTCCATAAACGCCCCATCATAAGGTAGCGGGCAAATAACTAAATTCTTGGCGTCGTCCATCTGAATTTTGTCATTTTTACCTTGAAGCGACGGAACTATTGCCAAGCGCAACCCCTGCGCGCCCTCAAGGCTCTTAGGGTTGATCTTTACTGTGGTCCCAATCCATCTGTCCGAATCACTCATCCCTAAGAAAAGATCCGCTTTCCAGAGGCCACTAATGCTGTAGGGCAACGCTAGTCTGGTTGACGGCCGACGAAAGGCTGCCGCCAACGTATTGATGTAACGCTTGAGTTTTGGGGGTTGGGCTTGCATGCCAGTTAGCAAGCGCGAATCGTCAGTCAACAGATTTTGTGCTGTCTCTAGGAGTTGAATTGCCCCAGACTTTTCGGCACCGAAGAGGATGGACGCCATCTCTTTACCTGGCATTTTGAAGCGCTTCATCCCGTCGTTCAATTTTTCAACGATGACTGGATCGCCCCGCTTTACGGCGTCGTGCACAGCGTACTCGAAACAAATGCCACAGTCGCCGTCACCTGGGCGGTACAGTCGAGGAAGCATAAATACCTTTACGTCAGCGTGCGTTCCAACCTCCGCAACCACGTCCTGCTTCAACGCGTGAAGTAGTCCGTACAGGATTGGTCGAATCACCGCAACAATCGCAGAGACTTCGTCCCCTACCGCATTCAGTTGCACCTCCTCACGGACTTGTATATTTGTTGCCATATTTACCTTATAAACCGTTTATACTTTTCTGCTTACCTTGGGATCAAGAGCTAAGCAGCTCTGGTGGCATCGCACTAAGGTATTCATCTAAGTCCAACAAAACACTATGAACCACAGTAGGATCAAATTTGTCTAACAAGATAATTACCATCGCCTGAGCAAGCACAGTAGCTTGGCGAGTTTCGAAATTTGCTTTTCTTACATCTGCACGAGACGCGAGTTCGTTGCGGTTATATGCGTTGGACGCACCGGCAGAATCCGGCCAAGGCACTAAACCAATTGCTCGGGTGTCAACATTCCAGCAAAGCATCGTGTTAGTAGCGTTTCTCATGTTTTCCGATCAGATAGCCAGCGGTGGTGGACCAGGCGGCATTTGAGGCAACATCCTATCGAGACGACGCCGTGCACGATTTGCAGCTTTCGAGGCAGCCCGTTCAGCCTCTTTTTGTCTTTGCTTCTCTTGCCGCGCTTCATGATCGATTCGGTCCTGGCCGATTCGGATCTGACCGTTTCCTGCTTTTGTGTTTTTCATGAATTTTCCTCGAATCAGTTGATGCCCTGCTGAACCAGCGCAGCAAGGCGAGACAGGTCTTTCAGCATTACTCGATGACTCCATCGACGCGATGACCAACCAGCGCTGCCAAGTGCCCTTAGAAACGCGGTAGTCGTTCGGCTTGATGGTGTACTGCATCGAGCCATCGCCACGAAAATTCGCGGTAAGCCATCAATTGAAATTCAAGCCCAGTCCCTGACCTCTTTCTTCGATTGCGCGATGCACCTTAAACGCAAGCTCCTTCGGTGCCACAAACGTGACGACGGGGCGTGACAGTAGTTCAGGATGCCGTTCGCAAGACCAGATTGTGAAGACGCCATGCAAGCTGTTAAGTGCATCGCAAAGCCGGACAACTCCAGCCTCAACAGGAGCATTGATCGAGCGATTATCAGCGGCGTAGCCAGGATATTTTTGGGCGAATTCCATGATGTTTTCCGTCACACGTCACGTTAATTTACAACTATTGCTTTTCTTTCGGGCCATCCGGTTTCCTTTGCGCCAATTGGGCTTCCAGTTTTTCAAGCAACCCCTTCGCTTGTGTTAAGCGCTGAGCTTTCTCCCTCGCCTGGCGCCGAAGCTCAAGTTCCTCAATATCCTTGGTCGTAACGATGAGCCCGTTTCCCGCCCGCTTGCCCGTACTCTTCATTGATTTCCTTCTATACCGGCGCCACAGCGCCGAAGGCCCCGGCTCTGCAAAACCGGTAGTCGGCCTGGAAAAGTGGCGAATGCGCCAGCGAAATTTTTAACCTAGTTATCACCTTGACAACAAGACTTTTTTCCCGGGGGAAATAAGTATTTTATATTATTTGTAGCGTATTGAATCTCACCAAATATCACAATACCTCGGCGAATGCTCGACGAAGTTGTGCAGAAGATACCTCCAGATACGGGTCGACGTGGTCGAGTTCGGAATGCTCCAGGATCAACTGCAAGGTGTTCAGCTCGACGCCGTTGGCCATGAGTCTTGACGCCATAGTGCGCCGACCACTATGCGAACTACCGCCTTCGATCCCGGCATCCCGGTACAGTTTCGTGACGTGGGCTTGCAGCGCGTCGCAGGCTGCGTAATCGACTTGCGCGCCAGCCTGATTGATTCGGCGCTTGGTGTTCATGGAGTAGCGATAGCCCTTAAAGGTGAGCACCAGTGCGCTATCGGGCCGCAGACCACGATACCGGTTCGGAACATCACTCATGCGCCGGCGACGTTCGACGCGTAGCGCGAGGTAGTCGTCAATCGCAGCAAATAGATCACGGTTTGTCGGATAGATGCAGCGCTGCCGCAGTCCCATCGTGATGCTGGCCCGCGGCGACACCTCGGACCTGATTGCCCCGGACGCGAACAGCACGTCGCCGACCTCGATCTGAGCGATTTCGGACACCCGCATTCCTGTATGGATGCCGAGCAGCAGGATTAGGATATCGCGCTCTGGATCGCGACTGGTGGCTCTTGTGACGCGGACAAGGTGCCGATACTGTCCAGGCTTTAAGACTGTTGCTTGTGGCATGGTGATCCTCTGAATAGGGTGGAAAACAGGTTTTATTCAGAGTGAGTCCGATGATGGCCTCTTTTACCAGCGTAACACAGACGCAGCCTCAGTCCTCGGAAAAACCAGCCGCGCCTATTTCCAGTACCGTCGCATCAATTTAGGAAAGTCACACCTTCTGGTGATCGACCCCGACCATCAAGCACGCCAGGAAGGACGATCCCCCTTAGAGCAACCCAAATGCCCCCCTGAACGAAAATGCCGTGGCGGCCCGATTACTGGCCTTTCTGCTTTGTTTCTGGCGTTCTCCGCCTTGCCGGCGGGCTGGTGCTCGGGATCGAACCTGTTGGTCATCGAAGCTGGCCTACATGCACGAACTGGAAAAAGTCCAAATGCCGCCAGCTACGTTTGATGCGGTCATGGACGCCCTGTCCATCCACCCCGCAGGCCGGGCAAGACAATTTATTGGTATCGCACTTTACCTCGAAATCAATCCGCCGCTTGACCGTATTGAGGTCGTTATTGGACACGACCCACGGCGCTTGCAGGCCCAGCGCGGTGGTGAACAGGGATTCGACGGCGATACTCATCAGGAACTCTTGGACTCAGGATAAGGAACGAGCCGACATGGTACCCGATGTCAAATTCCACGGGAAACGGCATAGAGCCCAATTTCCTGCATTAGTTCCTCGTCATCAACTCATCTATGGTGGGTTTGGGGTCATTGCACATTTGTGGTCAGGCATCTCGAGCTTCATCGGAGGGTGGCATGGCGAATGGGCCGATTCTAGCGGCAGCTATTCCTTCAACTTGTGCGCCAGCACGCGTCCGACAAAATCCCCGCTGACCTTGTTCATTTCAATCAGTGAGCGCAGGGATGTCTTCATCGTGGCCTCCGGAATGTTCGCCGCCATTGCCGCTTTCATGACCGCCGCGTATCCGTCTTGCACGTCAACGCTTGTAATGTCATAGCCATATCCGGCGGCCAGATAGTGCAGTCCGGCCATTCCGGCCGCGACCGCAAAAGTCGGGCGTTCATCGGCAAAATCCCTCGCCGCGCGAATAAGTGTTTTGGGGTCCGCCGGGCTGCGGTTCGCCAGTTCTATGGCCAAGTCGAACAGGCCCGCGTCCTTGGCCGCCGCAAACCGTTTTCCTTCCTGGCCTGGCTGACGCGCAACCAAATCACCCAAAATAGTCTCCTTGGGCTTGCCTGGGTATCTCTTGACGATGGCCTTGAATGTCGCCACATTAGTCGTCGCGTACGTAGCTTCAAGGGCATAGCGTGCATATGCCTCGTCGGCGAATCCCGAAGCCAGAAGAACGCCCTCACAGAACTGCGCAATCGCCGCCAGGGGAGCGTTCAGCCCCTTTGATTCCTCAGCGTACCGAATCGCTTCGGCGCGCTTACCTTGGGCAGCAAGGGCCTTCGCGCCCCACACCCTGTAGTGCCAGGACTTGTGTCGATACCCCGATTTCGCCACTAATGAAAGCAGCTCGTCGTGACGGCCAGCAGCATATAGCGCGCTCAGGCACGGAATCGTCCCTTTGGAATAGCCGTATTCGCCAGTCCGCGCGCAATGGTCCCACATTGTCGTCAATGTCGGCGACAGATAATCAGCCCATTTTGCTGCAATGTCCGGTGTCGCGCACAACTCGCCCCAGAAGTCGCCGAGGTACTCGAGGTAGGGCATGTCGTCATCTTGGAGCGCCTCGAACAACCGGTCCAGCCACTTCTCTCGAACTGCGCGCCCCACGTCTGCCTTGGATATGATGGGCACAAGCGTTTCGATGGCGCGGTTGACGGCGCTGCCGATACCGCCGGAAGAACTGTCGACCTGCTCTATGGCTGGCACCAGCTTTTCCAGGAACAGTACGGCCCCCTCGGCTGCCAGTACGGGATCTTTTTTTGTGACTGCCTTAATTTCAGCGAGAGCCTCCTTGATGCGCTGGATGGGAGTGTCTGATTTCCAGCCGAAGGCGTTGCGGCGGAAGCGAGGGGCGAATTGCCATTTGTAGGTGGTCATGAACGAGATGTTAGCAGCGGACCGTAAAAATTACTAACTTCGGGTCCATTTTCTGCGCCTCGTCGATCAGCAGTAGGCAGAGGGGAAGTGAAGCTCAACTCATGGCTGCCAAGCTCAAAGTCAAATTTTTTCAGAAATCAATCAGTCGAAACATGTATCCCGGAGACCATCCCAATACGCATGCCCTGGATTAAGAAAATCAACAGGCTCGACCACCCTAGGGATTGTCACAGAATTCGCAATCAAAACGTAGAGTCGACGAGGTTTTATCAACGCTGCCGTCCGGCCGAGCCAAGCGTCCTGAAAACGCGGCTCGCCAGCAAGTAAAGCAGTTGCAGCAGCTTCAGCCTGTTCCCTAGTCATTTTGTTGTTCATGGCGCCCCCTCAGGCTTTTTTATCACAGCGCGCCTGTAACCTGTGTACACGCAAGCGATAACCGCACCAGTCGCGGGATGATAAACAATGGATTTTCCAAAATCACAAACCTGCATCGCGACCGAGCTCTTTGCCCACCCTATGTCGAGAATATCGCCGCGTTTGCACCGGGCAAGCTCCGCCGCGAAACCCTGCTCATTCTGAACAGCCATTCCCATGGCGCAGACGCGCTCACGTCCATCAGCAACCGGAACGTCAGCCGTCTCAGCACGGACCGCAGTACTACCCAAATAGGCCAGCAAGACTAGCGCACCCCACCGTACTATGCACCTCATACCCACCTCGTTTTCCTAAGTTAAGTGGCCCTGGACAAGCTGTCCAGCGGAACTGTACACAGCAGTGAATGGCAACGAACTACCGTTGCCCCCGGCGGCCAAATGTGGAGGCGCAAAGTACACACTGCACCCACCCGGACCACAGAAGAAATTAGCACGTCGCGCGGTTCCATTATTTGATCCATCTCTAACCGATCCGGTTTCGGTCACCGTCCTCGGCCGAGCCCCTACGCCGCGATGCACCTTTTCCCTAACAACTACGCGGCAGGCTTGGGCTCAGAGTTCCGCACCCGCGCTCCGATCGCCACCGGCCTGCCCCCTTCTGCCAGTTCCTTTACCATCTTCATCCGGACTGGCTCCGCCAAGAAGATCTTTTACGCTGAAGGCTTCGACCGCACTGGTTTTGTTCTGCGCCTGCAAAATGAGGTCTTCAGCCTTGCCCCGGTCGTTCGTGTATATCGTCATGTCCAGCTTCGGCCGGGTAATTCCCACGTAGAACGAGCGTTCGCCCATCGCAGCACCACTGTCCGCAGTGATCATAAAATTCGCATCGTTGGTCGTCCTGCCCTGCGATGCGTACACCGTCATCGCGTACGCGTAATCCCAGTGTGCATGCGACATTTGCGTGGAGCTCAGCGTCATCGCCCCCTTCGCCGTCTCCACAACCATCCCGCCGTCCGATATCGCTGCAACCTTCATCGGCGTGCCGTTGTTTACGCCAAGCTCCTTGTTGTTGCGGGTGAACCGCAATTCGTCGCCGACCGCCAACTGCCGGCTCTCTACCTTGTACGCTTCGACCTTCGCTTGCTTCTCCGGATTCCACGCCACCTGCCGTCCGTCTTCCATTTTGAGGTGCACCACATGACCCGGCACGTCGATCCGCGTCACCGTTCCGTAATCGCCCCCAGCGACGCCAAGGCTGCGGTAGGCACGCCCGAAGCGCACCTGCATCGCCGGTTCGTAATAAGGCGTCGAGCCCTTCTGGGCATCCGTGTAGCCAGCCGGCACCAGCACCGTCCGCTCGGCCGCGTCCGCAGCGATCTCTCCACGGTCCTGCAGCCCCTCGCGTACCATCGCGTTGATCTTGTGGCGATCGATATTGAGCGGCACGATGATCAGCGCTTTCTCGCGGTCCTCGGGGTGCTTCTCGAGGATGTCGTGGGCCACGCGCCGCAGCAGTTCGCCCTTGCTATCGATTTCCACAATACGCTCACTCAAAAGTTCGAACGCCTTGAGGTTGTCGCGGTTCACCGCGGCCGTTACCGCATGTTTAAGATCATCAACCTGCTGGCGGTTGATGTCCGACATGACCGCGCCGGCGATGCCTGCTTTCTGCAACAACTCGAACGGTTTTCCCGCTTCCACTGCGTTGAGCTGCAACCGGTCTCCCACCAGGATCAGGCGCGCGCCTGCCTTGTTCGCCATTTCCATCAGTTGCGTCATCTCGCGCTGGCCCGACAGCGATGCTTCATCCATGATCCACAGTTCGCCGCTGCCGTAACCGGTGCTCGCCTTGGCCGGCAGCATGAGGGAAAGTTTGCGCCACTGCGTGCCGTCCAGGTCCATGGCGCCGAAGACATCAAGCTTGACAGACTTGGCTTGCTCGACCGCCCGTGCCCCTTCATCGAGCAAGAACCGCGCGGTCGTGACGCTTTCGATGCCAGACTCATTCTGCAACGTCAGTGCCGCCATCGCGCTTGGCGCCATGCCACGAACCTTGTAACCGGCTTCCTCCGCCACGACCCGCACCAGTTCCAGCATGGTCGTCTTGCCGACGCCCGCATACCCCTGCAAGCCGAGGAAGCGATCATCCGACCTCAAAACCACCTGGGCCGCCTCGACCTGTCCAAAGGTCAGCTGGAATGTGTTTCCGAGCGCCTGCGAACGAGCCTGTTCGAAATGTTCGATGCCTGCCGCCACTCGTTCGGCCTGCGCAATCGGTTTGACGGCGCCTCGACCGGCATCCAGCATCGCCAGCATGTCCCGCTCCCGCTCCAGCGCTTCAGGTGTGCTGATATGGCCTTCAATCGTCGATAGCGCTTGCTTGCTGGCCAATCTGCCCGCCAGGGACTTTTCGACATCATCGAGGCGCACCCCGGCCCAGGGCGCATCCTTGACCGCGTGTTCGAGGGCAGTCTTGATCACGTCCTCCCAGGGCACCACGCTTTCGCGTTCCGTCAAATGGGCAATCGCGAATCTCACGGCATCGTGCGCCTTGTCGCTGCGTTGGGCGTCGCTGACGGGCGGGGCGCCGCCTTGCTCGCGCTCGGTTTCAATGCGTTTAAAATCAACGCCGGTGGCCTGCGCCCGGTCCTTCCAGTCCTCCGCCAGCGCCTGGTGATCGACTTCGCGCTTGGGGTCGCGCGTGCGCAGCGCCGCATCCTCGCGCTGGGCAGCGGTCGCGGTATCACGCGTCAAACCGAACTTCTCCAGCCGGTCCGCGATGGCCTGGCTGCGCTGGCTGAAGTGATCAATCTGATCGCGCGTGATGCCGGCGACCTCCCAGCGGCCTTCCTGGGTCGATTCGAGCCGGTATCCCAGTCCGCGCAGGTTGGCGGCCAGCTCGCTGTCGTAGAAGGCGCCCAGCAGCTTCTGGTGTTTGTAAATGAGCTCGTTGGCGATCGAGCGCCACCGGCCATCGTCCAACTGGGTGGCATTGGCGACGACCAGGTGCGTGTGCGTTTGTGGATCGAGGTCGCGACTGGTGGTGTGGTGAAACCTGCCGACGATCAGGTTATTGGTCGGCACCGTCGTGGTCGCGCCAGCTTCGGTAATGCGTGCCTGCGCCAGCCTGCTTTCCATGTATTCCAGCACCTTGGTGACGGCCGCTTCGTGCGCGGCCCGCACCTCCTGGTTGCCGGCCACCTCCGCCAGCAGGGACACCGACTTGGGCGCCGACAGTGTCACATCGAATCCAGGCCGGTGGTCGCGCAGCACTTCGCCGTCGGCGTCCTTGCCGATGATCCGCCCCAGGCCAAACTCACCGATCTCGCCCGCCAGTATCCTGGCGAAGTCTTCGGGATCGACGGGGCCGGCCAGGCCCAGCGCCTCGGCGCCCTTGCCCGCCCACGCCGACATCTCGCGGTTCTCCTCCTGGCTGTAATAATTGTCTTCCGCGTAGTACGCGGCGGCGCTGGCCACGCTGGTGATATTACTCATCGAGAGCATAGCTATCCACTTCCCTTTCGATGAACGCCTCGGCGATCGCCGGGCGTTCGACATAGTCGATCTTCACTTTCATGACCTCGTTGCGGCCGGCCAGCCGCAGGTAGCCTTCCATGGTCGGCAAGCCCTGGATCTCGGACGCCAGCACCAGGTCGCGCAGTTCGCGCCGGGTGGCGATGGTGACGCCATCGCGGGTGGAGTCGATGCCAAAGCTGATGTTCTCGTCCTTTTCCATCAACTCCTGGTTGGCGAGGTTCTCGCTCACGTACTTGGCGGTCTGGAAGTCCGGCACGGTCAGCGTGAGGCGCGACTGCAGCATCGAGATGATGGTCTGCGCATCGTTCTCTCCGTAGATGTCGCGCACCTGTGCGATATTCTGATAACCGAGCAACAGGGAGATACCGTACTTGCGCCCGCGCGTTGCCACCTCCTTCAGCGTGCTGATGCGGTTGAGCGAGGCCAGTTCGTCGAGCACCGAAAAGATCAGCCGGGAACGGCTTGCCGGCAGCGACATAATCGAGCGCATCGCGATATCAAACCAGGCGGTGAGAAGCGGACGCATCGTCGACAGCATCTCTTCCTTGGTCGATAGGAACAGCCAACCGTCGCCGTGCTCCTGGCTGATCCAGTGGCGGATCGAGAACTGCGCAGCAGCGTCGCCGTCGGCCATGTAACGCATGGCCTTGGCCGCCCGCACCACGTTCATGCGGATGCCCAGCGCGGTCTTGGCCGCTTCCGGATCCATGTACACGGCCGCGGGCAGCCGCTTGACGATCACCTGGATCTCCTTGAGGCTCAAGACGTTGATCACTTCGACCAGCCGCCGGTTGGTAGCCTGGTTGGTCTTGGCCAGGCGTGACAGCAGATCTTCCAGCACCGCCTGGCCGCCCTCTTCCCAGAACGGCTCGCGCCGGTTCATGACCGGAATGAAAGACTCGGCGATGTTGGCGTAGTCGTAGGGCTTGCGTGCCTCGTTCCATGCAGTCCAGGGCGGGCTGCGCTGGTCGAAAGGATTGAGGATCGTGTCCAGGCCAGGGCGATAGAAATGGCGGATGAATTCGCCGGTCGAGTCGAACACGATGGCTCGCTTGCCAGTGCGCCGGATGTCGGCCAGCACCGACGAGATGCTGACCGTCTTGCCCGAACCGACGGCGCCGGATATACCGATGTTGAGCACCTCGGTGCCGGCTTCCAGCGGCACGCCGGCGATATGAATCCGGCTGGCCCTGCCAGATGCTTCGAGCTCTTTCCTGATGTCGTCGGCATCTGCGAACACCGCCCCGCGCACGACCTCGTCCTTGGAAACCTTCTTGCCGAACTGCCGCCACGCCCAGTTAGTCAGGAAGAACAACACGATGCCGGTCGCCAGCGCGACACGGGTACTGAGCTTGAGTTTCCACTGAATTTTTGTCCACTCGGGGCTGGTGAGTTCGAGCAGCGTTTGCGCAGGCAAGACGTAGGTCTTGGGACTGCCTGCGCGGCTCAGCACCAGCTTGACGTCGTCGCGCGGCTTGTTGGCCTGCACGCTGAACTGGGCCACCGTGCGCGCCATGATGATTTTTCTCTCGTCCTCGCTCAGCGCTGCGTTCGCGACCAGCAAGCCGGTGCCCACTGCCGTCAGCAAGGCGATCATGAAGCTGAAGAACAGCGCACTGAAATACAGCCCGTATTCGTGGCGCATGACCTCGGCACCGCGGGTGAACTGGTGGCGCTTGTCGTTGCGGCTAATGGTCATGATGTTCTCCTGTCGGAAACAGCGCTTCGAGTTCGCGGCTGGCCCAAGCTTGCGCGTCGGTGCCCAGCGTTTCCGGATGACGGATCACGCCGCGCGCCTGCGCCTCCACGATGTAGCGCATCGCCAGCGTCTGGCGCAATATCTCGCGCTGCATGCCGGCGTTGGCCGCAGCACGGATGCTGTCGACCAGCTCATCTACTGTCTGCGCTCGCAGTCCCTGGATCATCAGTTCGGTCGCGATATAGGTTTCGGTCTTGTTGCGCAAGCCCTTTTGGGCGGTGATCCAGTGCCGCAGATCCGGGTCCAGTCTAAGGGTGAGCATTTTCGGGTCTTTTTTCATGTGATTCTCCTTTCGAATCAACGGTTTGCGGATGCTCGCACCGAAGCACGTCATACAGAGCGCAGCGACACGAATACGCTGCAAGCCAGGTGCAGCGCGGCTTGCAGCGGCAACCGGAGGTTGCGTGATGTGTGAACCTTCGCCGGGGGCCACGGGGCCTCCCCGTGAGGCTCAGTTCGCCACTTTCCTCTTGCCGAAGCGAGCCCATCAGCGGGATTTTCTGCCACCAGGAAACAGCCACTGGCGGACGAGTCATTCACATGAGCTACGGACGAGCTACGCATGAGCTACGGATGAGCTACAAACAAGCTACGAATGAGCTACGGATGAGCTACGAACGAGCTACGCCGCACCAAAACAGCGCCAGACACGGACCACGCCAAGGGTTTCAAACCGGCTGCACCACAACGCATTTTTCTTCTGCAACAAGCACGGTGCTGAGCTTGTTTTGAGAGCATGGGCGGCGCCATCCGCAGGTGCTTGGAGCAGGATCAAACATGGCCCATCCACGCCCCCGTCGACACACCCGGGTCCGTTACACTGGCTGCCCTGCCGGATATCTCGATGCGATGAGCAGCAGCTTGTCACGTTGAATGCGTGTCCGAATTTACGCGGAGCCTGGTCGTGGACGTCAAACAATTTGTCCAACAGTACGAAGGAAAAAGCGGCAAGCTGGACCGCTGGGAGGCCGAGATTTTCTTGCTGTATCGGGCGCAAGTGTCGTACGAAAAAATCGCAGATTTCTTACGCATGCATGCAGTGCAGGTAAGCAAGATCGAGGTGTACCGCTACATCCACCGCAACAAACGGCGCCACCTGCTGCAAGGCGCGCCAGCCGCAAGGCAGCCAAACGTCGCGCCCGCCGGCATGCCTGATTCTGCGACGGCGGTACAGCAGGAAACGCCGTGCAGCGATGCCTTCACAACAGACGAGGCATCATCGCAGGCGCAAGGCAGCACGCTGCCCAGGTTCAGCTGGCTGCAGAGTCGAACCAAAGACAAACCGAAATGGTAAAGGGGACGTCATGAACCAGCATCAGGTACATCTTATTCTTCAAGGCAAGGGCGGCGTCGGCAAGTCGCTGATCGCCGCCATCCTGGCCCAGTATTTTCAGCACAAGGCAGGCCAGGTGCGGCCGTTCGATACCGATCCCGTCAACGACACGCTGTCGCAGTATGCAGCGTTCGCCACCACGCGCGTAGACATCCTCGACACGCGCAACCACATCAACGCCAGGGCGTTCGACGGCCTGATCGAAGCGGTCCTCGGCAACGACCAGGTGTGCGTCATCGACAATGGCGCCTCCACGTTCGTGCCGCTGATGGCCTACATGGTGGAGAACCGCGTGGTTGAATTGCTGGAACAGGCGGGCAAGCGCGTTTATATCCATTCGGTGGTCACCGGCGGCCAGGCGTTTGCCGATACGCTGCAAGGCCTGGCGGTCATGCTCGAGGAGCAGCCAGCGCCGGTGGTCGTGTGGCTCAACGAGTTCTTCGGCGCCGTCGAGCGCGACGGCAAGAATTTTCAGCAGTCGTCGCTGTATGCCGATTTCAAGCACCGTATCCACGGCGTGGTCACCATCGAAAAGGGGAACGCGGACACTTTCGGGCACGACATGGAAATGATGTGCAAGAACAAGCTCACGTTCGACCAGGCGCTCGAGTCGGCGCAGTTCGGGATCATGTCGCGCCAGCGACTCAAGATGATGCGCGAGGCGCTGTTCAACCAGCTCGACGCCATCGGTTTCTGACATGAAGAAGCCACCTTCCTCGCCGCCTGCAAGGCAGGAGCCAACCCAAGGCAAGCTGCGTCTGCATGAGCAGGATGAGGCCATCGCTGCTGTCTGCGCCGAAGTCTATCGCCTCACCGGCCAGACCATCACCGACAACGATCCGATCTTGCTGGCGGCGCTGTTCCAGTCCGAGCTGATGCGCAAGGCTGGCGCCGACATCACGACCGCGTTCGAGCAGACGGTGGCCCAGGCCATCGCCATGCTAGCCGATGCCGTCAAAGAGGAACGCGCGCAGGCGGCCAACCTGGACAAGTCAGTGGCCGCTGCTTTCCAACAGATCGCCAACGGCGCCAAGGCGGCCGGCGACAACGAGCTGGCAACGATACAGGGACGCTTTGCGCGCATGGCCGCCGAGACGCTCGACCAGGTGCGCCGCGACGCCCAGCGCACAGCGCCAGGCAATTACCGCTGGAAGATGCTGCTCGCCGCCGTCGCCGGCCTGGCTACTGGCTTGCTGGCCAGCGTGCTGTTGCATCACAGCGATGCGCCACGCTACAGCGACGAGCAGGCAAGGCTGATCCACAATGGCCTGCTGCTCGACGATGCCTGGCCGAAGCTGCCGAAAGCGGCGCGCGCCGCCTTCGGGGTGCAACCGAAATCCGCTGCCACGCCTTCAAGCACCGACAAACAATGAACTCCGTGATCGACCTGTTGGAGCGCCCCAAGCTCTTCGCCCGCGTGGCGACGGCCACCGTCGCAGCGGCGGCCCGCGCGCTGGCCGACGGCGGGCCATACGCGCTCTGGGACGACGGCGTCCTGGTACTGCTATACCCGGACGGCCATTGTGAGCGCATGGGCGAGATTGATGACGGTGGAGAGGAACATGATGGGGAATGACAAGCGCAGCGCGCCGGTACTGGCGGTCATCGCCGGCCTGCCCGGGGTGGGCAAGTCCACGCTGCTGGACCAGGTACGCGATGAAACCGGCTTTCCGGCACACCTGGTGCAGGATATGCCGGCAGAACGGCAGGCGGCAGCAGACGCCATCTGCAATGCCCTGGCACTGCGCCACAGCGTCGCCGTGGAATCGCGCTGCGACAGCCCCGCCGTACTGCACTGGATGCAGCAGGCTAACGAACGCGGCTACCGTGTCGAGCTCGTGTGGGTCGGCGTGGAAGGTGATGCTTTGGCCGCGCGGCGTAGCCGCGCGCGCCGGCTTGCAAAAACGCAAGTTGAAGCAACGCAACGCCGACTGGCCGTTGCTGCCGACCTGGCCCAGCGCGTGCTGTGCATCGACAACAGCACGGCCACGGCACGCATGGCCGCGCGCATCGAACATGGCCGCATCAGCGTGCTGGACATGCGCCCCGGCTGGATCGTGCGCCGCATGCTCATGCCACGGCTGGCACGGCATGCTTCATTGCGCAAGATACGCCGCGCCTACGATGCCATCGCCGCCCACAGTCCGGTACAGCCGCTGTGGCAGCTGGCCGCCGCCAGCGGCACCTACACCGGCGCGGTCGTCGCTGCCACCGAACATCACCTGTTGCAGCAGGTCGGCGCGGCGCTGCACGTGGTCCATGACCTCGGCATGCTGGCCGCACTACCGGGCGGCATGCTGGCGATGCCCGCCGTGCTGACCGTGGCCTACGATCACACCATCCCCGACCGCTCAATGCAGGCAAGCCAGCAGCGCGGCCCCGAGCGCTGACCGGCAACACCCGTCGCGCCGGTTAGCCGGGCGTCGATCTCTGCCCCCAGCGCTCGAGCACGGCGCGCTGCGTGGGCGACAACGTTGCCAGTTCCAGCGTGCGCAACCGGCGATAAATCATGTCACCGTAGATCGCCGCCAGAGCCCGCAGATCGGGACCCAGCACACAATTCATGGGCGGGCGTGCCTTGGCGCAGCGGTTAATCGCCGCTTCCAGTTCCATGATGGTCACGGTTGCCATAGCGCCTCCTGCAAACCATCACCGGCAACCATGGCGGTCGCGCCATGGTAGTCGAGCCAGCAGCGCAGGCGCTCGACCAGCGGCACCGGCGCAGCCAGCGCGCCGCACACCACCCGCATGACATCGGTCTCGAGCGACTGCGCCACCGCAGCACCAAAACCCGCGATAAACGCAGCGGGAGCACGGCAGTCAGCGGGGTCGAGCAGTTCAAAGCCCCGCGTGTCGCGGTCGCCATAGCCCAGTGCTTCGACCAGTTGCGCAAAAGCGTAACCGATCCGGTATGCGCCTTATGTGCGTGCCAGCGTCAACGCTGCCGTGCAGCGCGCGATGCGTTCAACGCTCAGGAATCCCCGGTCGGCATCGACCAGCATGGACAAACCGCCCAACTCGTGGACGGCCAGCGCAAAGGCGTGGCGCTGGTGGGGCGGCACGGCGGCGGGCAAGGTCCAGATCAGGCCCAGACCGTCCATGTCCGCGCCGAGGGACAAGACAGGACACAGCGGCCCGGGCACGCGGACCGTGCCGCAAAGACGGGACGGCAACAGGCTATCGATATGCATGATGGCTCCTTGTAAATTGGTGTTGTCAGTCGTCCGGGCCGGAACCGCACCCAGCCGGGCAATAGCCGAGCTCGATACCATGCGCGCAGTAGCCGGAATACTCGTGCCAATCGCGCGCTTCCTCGCGCACGGACTGCGGCTCATAGCCATATTCGCGCGCGATGTCGATGGCCTGTGCGTGCAGCGCCGAGGACATGCCGGTCAACGCCTCATCCACGGCAGCGCTGAAACGGCGCATGAACAGGTCGTACGACAGGCCGCAACAGGTGTTCGCTTCCCGGGCCGATGCGGCGCACCGTGCATGCCATGCATCGGTGTCGAGGCACAGATACCGCTCGTGACCGTGATGCCAGTGGTCCACCAGAAACGCCTCATCAGCAAACAGCAGCGGCACTGCCACGATGCCTGCCGCCGCATCCATGCGGCCCTGTGCTTGCGCTGCCAGGCCTGCCGCGCGCGTCTGCACCGCACCTGCCGCACCATCAAGTAACGACAGGATGCGCGCCTGTGCCAGCGACACCCTGATATCTAGTCCACGCATGATTGCCTCCCTAAAAAGACATTTCACCATCGATCAAGCTATGACTACAGTGTAGACATTTTACTATTGACAGTCAATATTTTACACCGTGAATTCTGATATAAATCAATGAGTTACAGTCGGAATCAACGAGAATCCGGGGTGGCGGCTGACGCGGCCCGAATGGCAAAATCTTTGGGCGCTGGAGAGGTCGGCGGTGGCTGTTGAAGTAACAGGTGCCGAAGTAGAGAGGGCCGATGGCGGGCGACCCGCCTGTGTTACCAAAGTTTTAGCGGGCAGTCCGTTGGCGTGGTTGCACCAGGTTCGCCACACGTCGGCCTGCGCCGCTCCTGCCAACGCCTTGCGCGGTGGCGTGATCGTGGCGCGTGCGGTCGCCGCATCATAGTCAGCCAGCCACGCTGCAATCGCCGGGTCATCCATCGATGCCGGAGGCGCGCCTGCAACGGGCTGCGCCAGCACAGGCGCATGCCGCAATCGCACTGCCGTCGCAACGACCGCCGTGGCCGTAAGATTGACGCCGTCGCGGCCAGTCCAGCGTCGGTATTCCAGGCATCCGTGAACACGCAGCACTGCGCCTTGCGTCAGCGTGTCACGCAGTCTCAAGGCTGACGCGCCACCGAGTACGACCCGGTGCAGTACAGTCACCGGTGCCAGTCGGCCGGAATTCCAGTCATAGGCATGTTCCTCGGTCGCCAGCATCACATGGCACACCGTCGCACCACCGGGCAGGCGCGACCAGCGTGGCGGCAGTGCCACGGTTCCCTGCAAGGTCACCCGGTTGATCGATGGCGACATGGTTGCCTCCCCGTCCGTCCCCGTTTAAAGCCCCGGCAGACGCGCAGCCGGGGCTCCGTGTTTCGTGTTACGCCGTGCGCAGCAAAGTCGGCAGCCAACCCACTTCGGCCAGCGCCCGCTCAGCCGCCTCGGCCGCCGTTTTCTTCGGCAGTTTCTCCAGCGGTACCGCCGCCGTGGCGGATACTGCCTCGGTCACCACCCTGACCATGCAATCGCGCGGAACATGGTCGAAGTAGCTGGCGGCCGTAGCGCGCCACCACTTGGTCATGTCCAGCTTCAACGCCTTGCCCAGCACCACGAAATCGGGCGAGTCCTGTTCCCGCTCGAGCGTGGCGTCCAGCGATGCCGCGACACAAAACGCCAGCAGTTCCAGCACCACCGGCTGCGGCTGTGATTGCAACCACGCCAGCCAGCCGCCCTGCCCAGTCTGCCCGCTGTGTCCGCTCTGCGCCGCGTCGGACAGGCGCGCCAGCAGTTGTTCGCGGCGCTGGGCGAGCGCTGCCCCAGCCGCACTGTCAGTGCTATTGTCGGCGAGGGTCGCACCGCCGAGGCTGATCCTGGACAGCGACACGGTGCCATGGCCGTGGTGCGGCAGCAGTACCGAGCGCATCAGCGTGTAGGTCAGATAGACCAGCGCCATCTCAGGCTGGTCCATCATTTCCGCTTGCAGCGCCAAGGTGCGCTGCGAGGTCAGTTCCAAGGTAAGGCGGTCAGAGTGATCGCGCTTGACGCGCTTGCCCGTGGTCGGCGCGTCGTTGAGCCCCTTGGCGGCGCTGGCGCGGCTGGCGACGTCGGCGGGCCTTATTGCATCGCGCAGCACCGCTGGCTTGCCGTCATGATCGAGGTACAGCACGGCACCGGCCAGCGCCGCATCGTCCGCATGGGGCACGCTGGTGCGGCGGGCAAGGACCGCATCGCGTTGTGCGGACAAGGCATCGCGTTCGGCATCGAGCGTTTCGGCCAGCGTCTCGTTGTCGCCGTCGCAGGCGTCATCAATGCGCTCGTCCAGCGTGGCAATCTGCGCTTGCAGGTCGTCAGCGGCTTGCCGGTCGGCGTCGCTCAACTCACCGGTGGTGCGGCGCACGCGACCAAAGGCAGACAGGTCGGCATGGTCGGCGCGCGGCAGGATCTCGACCCATGCCACACCATCCTTGCGCAATTGCTTCGCTTGCTTGCCCAGTTTCTCCAGCGCCAGCTTCTCGAGCAGCGCCGCATCGCTGATGTAGCCGGTATTGTCACGACTGAACAGGTCGCGCTCCACTGCCCCTCCCGCCGCCTCGAAACTGCGCACGCCGACGAATCGCGCCACGCGGTCGGTCTGGGTGTTGATCTTCTGCGCGGTCAGCAAGCGGCGCAGATCGTACGGGTGGCGGCTGTGCACAGGCAGGCTGTCCCACGCCTGTTCCTGCGCCGCGTGATCATCGACCAGCGCCAGCGCCATCATGTGTTCGAAGTTAAGCACGCCATCGCGATACAGATCGATCAGGCGCGGCGCGACGTTCGCCAGTTTCAGGTAGCGCTTGACGGTCGTCACTTCCAACTCAAAACGCAACGCCACGTCCTCGATGGCACGGCCGTGGTCGATCATGGCCTGCATCGCCACGTAGAGGTCGGCCGGGTGCATATCGGCACGACCGAGGTTTTCCGCAAGGCTCAGTTCGATCGCCTCGTCCTCGGTGACGATCAACAGCGGGATGGCAAAATCGTGCGGAAGATCACCGCTCTCGATCAACTGGCCGATGGCCAACAGGCGGCGGCCCCCGGCCACGATTTCGATGATGCCGGTGGCGAGTCCGTCCACCAGTTGGCGGTAGCCGACCAGGTTTTGCAGCAGCCCATGAGTGCGGATCAGGGCGGCAAGCTCCTTGACCTCGGTCTGCTTGGTGCGCACGTTGTAGCGGCTGCGCAACAGCTGCGTGTAGGTGGCGGTCGTGATCGTTGCATGCGCGGTCAGCTGCGCCAGTGCGTCGATGGCGGACGGCAGGTATGCACCGCCGGTGACCATGATGGTGTTGGGATTGTCGCAGGTGTCACGGGTTTCAATAAGTGCGTGCATGATAGTTCCTGAAATTTGATGAGGAAAAGCGGCCGCGCATCGCGGCCGGAGCCGGTCCAGTCCAGCGTCGGCGTCGGGGTGGACCGCTTCCCGACGCCCGGGTATTAGTCGAGCGCAGCGCGGATCAGGGCGGCATCACGGTGCTGGAAAATGAACTCGGACAGCCGGTGGTAGGCGTTGGCGAAGCACTCGCCATTGCTGAGGAACGACAGGTGGCTGTAGGCACTGGCGGTGGCGATGATGCCCGCCGTATCCGCGCACACCGTGTGCTCAAAATAGTTTTCGCACGACAGCGGGAAGGCAGCATCGGAATCCGGTGCCATGTAAAAGCCGCCGTTCGACAGGTTGTAGAAGTGCCAGTAGCCGCCTTCGTAGCTGTCGCACATCCGCGCCAGCGTGTCGAAGATGGTGGACTCGAGCAGCACGCAGCGCATGCCCGCGATGCGCGGCAGGCATTCGAGGCGCTCGAGGTCGTTCGTCACCAAGGTGGGGGTGACGGCTGCGCGGCCGCGCGGTTGTTTCAGGTGGGCGTTGATGGCTTCCATGATGAACCCTTTCAGAAAGTTGTTGGGAGTTAAGAGGTCAGGCTGATCCTCTTGCTCGAACTCTCTCGTTCCCGCCCTGGGGCGGGCGGAGGGTGGGGGATGCCCTGCCCTCACGGGCAGGGTGGGGATGGGTGGGGTTCAGGCAGCGAGGCAAGGGGCCGCTGAATCTGCCCCGTTCCGTCGTTTATCCCCAAGCAAGCCCCCCTCACTTGGTTTGGGGGGCGCTTGCTTGGGGATTGAGGAACGGGGTGCCTGCGGCCCGTGGTGCCCATCGTGGGGGTTGGCCAGGGAGCGGCCGGCTTCATAGCGCCAGCGGCGGCTCAAGGGCTGTGACAGCCGCGCTGTTGGGCTGGCGCAGCCCTTGAAAGCTCCCGGCCCCTGGACCTGTCGCGGCCGGTTTCATAGCGCCAGCGGCGGCTCAACCGGCGTGACAGGCCGTGCCGTTCGGCTGGCGCGACGGTTGAAAGCGACGGTCCTTCATTTCAGGATTTCTGTATGCAGGCCGGCACAGTTTGGACATGACGGCAGCGTCAACCGGCCGCCGGGCCGAGCCCGCAGGGCCGAGACCCGGCTTGCCGGGGCTCGGTTCACGAGAGACCGGGGTTTCGGCCCCGGCCATCGCAACGGGCACTGCTGCGCCAGGTTGACTGTGCTCGTCCAGTCGAACATGTGCAGCCCTCGCTCCGGGACATTGCCGGTGCAACTGGCGCAGGCGCGTGGCAGGTGTCCTGGGAATTTCCCGTTGTCGGTACGCGTCATCAATGATGAACAGGCACCCGGCTCTGCTAACGCTCAAAACGACTGACAAGCTCGGTGGGATCATATCGCCAGGGTCGGCTTCGGTCGGAGAGTTACCGATGATGCCCGAGGCACATGATGGAATGAAGCAGGTTCCACCGGCCTCACAGGTGCCATTGAACAAGCAGGGTGCGCAGCGCTGACGCCCCCTGTGCTGACAGTACAAACAGATTTGACTGAGCAGGTGTGGGCATACCGCTGGCCCTGCATGCACCAGTACCGGCAGCACGGACAGCGGCACGACAGTCCCACCGTCCGACCAGGACAGCGACCAGAAGAACCGGCGAGAAAACCATGTTGATACGAATTTACAGGGTGGACGAGAATTCACAGAAGACATTGATGGCAGAGCTGCAGGTGGACGCGCTGAGGCTGATGCTCGTTGCCGAGGACCGCGAGGAGAACACCAGGCGCCGAGGTCGTGTCTGGGCAGCCGGCGCCGTGCCCTTCTTCGCCCAGGAATTGTTGAAGGCAATACAAACAGGCCAGCCGCGCGAGAGCCAGAATCTGCAAGCGACCAATGTCGCCATCTCGGCGTGGCTGCACGACTCGATTTACGTCGGGGTGACACCAGAACAATTTGTGCGGTCCGACCTGATCTTCGTGCTCCTGCCCGATGGTGCGGTCGAGTGCGAGCGGGTCATGAGGGTCGTGTGAATGCCCGTTCGGGTAACTCAGCCTGGTCTGGTGGCCGCCCGGGCGCTGCAGATTGAAACTCCCTCGAGTAGGCCACAGTCGAACCGGCGCAGGCTTGGTCGGGCTATGACATCGACCGCCGGCGCCCCACCGCTGGTGCCGTGCCAGACGAGCGCGGAAACCTGACAGTAACAAACTGATCGGCGCAGGGGACAACTGCAATGAACCCCGCGAGTCACGATCACGAATATTTCACATCCCTTTGATCCATCACAATACGTCTGCTTCGCGCGCGCGCACGATGAGGTATGGATATCACCTCAACATTCAATATCCGCAATCTGGTACGGCTTGAAGCCGCACTTCTGGCGCACCCCATAGCGCAGTCCTACTTCCAAGGCAGACTCTATGACGGTTATGGTCAGCCGTTGACGGAGTTGAATATTAATCACGTGGAAGGCCCGCCGCTGCGGCTCGATGCCACCACCACCGGCCGCCTGTGCATGATCCCTGACGGCTCGATGGTAACGGTTACACGCATTGATGATCGCTCTGAGGCGCCAGCCGGCGTCGATATCCATTGCAGCAATATCTTCATTCAACATGGCCAATACAACAGCGTGGTCATATATCGCAGTCAGCGCGGCACTGCGATGTGGATAGACTCCCTCTACGTTCGCAACGTGATGCTCGCCTCGCAAGCGCCGGCGCGCCTGACATCGGTCGCCTTCGGCTTGATGGCGATTGCGGCCTACCGCCTGGGATTTCAACACATCAGCTTGCTGGCGGCGGGCAGCGGACCTCTACGTGAGACAAACGAAGAGGATCTCATCGGCTATGCTGTCTGGCCCAAGTTCGGTTTCGATGCCGATGTTGCCGTTGTCGAGCTAGACAGGTTCCCACACCCCGCACTGGTGGGTGCCACCACCGTGCAGGACGTGCGCAAGAATGCGCCAGGCTGGTGGGAAGAACATGGCAGCGGTCGCACCATGTTTTTCCAGCTGGCGGCCAACAGCCGCAGTTGGTCGATTCTGCTAAACTACCTGTACACCGCCTTGATGGAGGAAGCGTCATGAGCATCGTCAAAAAAGTTACGACAGCGCCGGCAACCGACTACGAGATTGCCTCTGCGCTCCACCGCGCCAAAATGGTCGCGGAGTATGTGCCGCACCCCAACGAATTTTTACCAATCGATGGTGTGTTGCACGTTACGCTCAACACCAAGCCGATCAAGCCAGGCACCGAAGCAGAGGTATTTGGACCATCGCGTATCGTCATCCCTGAGTTCAGAGAATTTCTTAAAGAGCTTTAGCAATACAATTGAAAAGCCAAACATCTGTTACCCCTATGCCAGTTTTAGCAACGCACTCACTATACTTTATTGAGACGTATTGCGAACTACAATACCTGCGGTGAATCAGTTCGCTTCGTATCCGGCTCATGCGCGTACAGTGCTTAGAGTGTATTGAGCACGAAGTCGGTTCGCATATAAATGCTGGCATCCTTGCGGTCGATGCGCCGAGCGAAGACGTCGATTAAAAAGCCTAAATATACGAAACACTGCCACCTCAACGCTTATATGAACTCGCTGATCCTTATTCGATTAGGCCTTTGCAATTTAAATTGACAGTTAATTTGGTCGAACGGACACGACGTTTTCCACAGACAGCCGTCGAGCGGACGACGCTCCTATGCGTGGCGCCACCCAGGTCAGTCTTGCGCCTCAGGCTCGATGGCGTAACGGCCTACTGCTGGTTATTCTGTTACTCGGGTGCCTAAAGTTCTCCAGAAGGTAGGGTGAACGTACGCCGTCGAGCTTGGCTTTATAGCTCCAGAGCTAGGGCCCTCTGCGTTGTGGAAAGACCAATAGGTTCCAGTTGTCGAATCTGGCTTAATTCCTATTAGACCTACCAAGTAAAATATTTCGAATAACACTTGGGTAGCTGAATGCGCAGTGCCTTTTCCATTAACTACCAAATCGGAGATAGAACGAACGACAGGATCTGCGCTATCTAAATCATCCTCAAATTCTGAAAATAGCAAATCTTGCAGAACCTCTTTTGATATCAGACTAAATTTAAACGAGGCTGGCTTCCTCAGCAGAAGGTGCGTATATCTTGTAAGATGCGGAAATGTAGCTCCCCATTCTTCTTGAAGAGAGACAAGCCTTTTGCTAGAGTATTCCCCCTCAGCCTCGGAAACACATTGTGCAGTCACCGAATTTCGGCCTTCAGCGTGTTCCAAGCAGGCATTTACGAACAAGATAGCGTCGCGAGGACGATAAAAAGTTCTTTCCGTAAGATAATCTACGAAACTTGTTCTCCCGACTTTATTAGGAAATAGCTCCCGCAGTTTAATAGCGCGTGATGTGTACCGCTCACGAACCAGCTTAGCTATTCGAAGATCGAGCAATTCTTCAATCTGACTTTTTGACCACTTTAATTTCAAATATAAAGACTCGTATTTTTCCTCTTGAAAGCCTGAATCTCTAGTAGCGGTTATAACCCGAGTTAGCAGATCAACCCTCAACGAAATAACGATTTTCACGTATTTTATTTTTTGAAATGATCGCACCGTTTCAATTAATGCCCGTATAAGCTTATATCGAAGTGCGTCTTCAACCCAGTGTTCATCTAAGCCATCGATAGTAATAAAATACCGTTGCTGAGGATCATTAAAAACATCTTCCGACAGTACCCGAATCACATCAGATAGTGCTTTGATCTGAATTTGGTTTACGACTTTCCTTCCATGCTGAACGACCTCTTGTTTTTGTTCCTCCGAGAGCTTTTTTCCAGTAGAAAAGTCCAATTTTATATCACTCATTGACGGCGCGAGGGACGCCCTAAGATCGGTCTCCACCTTGGTCGTAAGTTCTTTAACTCTATACTCCGTTTCCTCCCAAAATTTCTCACCCCACTCCCTCAAATAATTAATCGCCTGCTCCTTTGAACGATCTCTATTAATATTTGAAAAAAGATTCGAAAGAAAGCTTCGTTTTTGGTCCTCGCTTTTTATTTTATACTTATTTTTTAAAAGCTCTACCGTGAGAACGTGCTTCCATAGAAGTTGGTAAAACAAATCCAGATTGACGCCAGCCGCCTCAAAGAATCTGAGTATATCTGAGTTTGCTATGTAAGCCAGTGACAAATTCTGCGGAGGTAGCTCTATTACATTCTCTTCAACCTCTTTTAACTTCCTGACTAGAGCGCTTTTTCCGGATCCAGTTCGCCCAACGATAATTCGTTTCGGACTTGAGAAATCCAATAACGCATCAAGATCGCCAGTTTCGACGAAACAATCTGATATATAACTATCGTCCGACTCTGCGTCTGCAGTGCCTACACTATCATTGCGACGGAATCTGAAATTTGCTCCACTGGAATTATTCAATTTAAGGCCTCAGAAAAATTAGTAACGGATTAACACAGAGCCTTCCGTAATTCCGGCCCAATTAAATTTCAGAAGACCTATACTCTGGTCTTCCGAAATATGTAACAGGTATCAATACCAATCTTAATTAAATAGCGTCGTTCGGCTCATCTATACCGGTAATTTTGGTAAGCTGGGTCATGGAATCTCCGTTCTCGAACAAAATTTATAGCGAAGAGTTTATATGCCCCCTCAGGTCAATAGTCCCTAACAATAGCGAATTTGATGCCGGAATTTTACATAGTTCACGATACTTTGTACGACGGGTATGTGCCAAGTGGCAGCAATTTCCGAAAGCAATGCGCAGTTCGCTTTTATTTCGATTGTTGAGTTTTCGATAATTAATTAGATTAGTTTGAAAGGTGCCATACAGAGATTAGCTGTGAACGTTACCTGAATTTCGCTAACAAAAGCCGTATCACTTCACGGCGGGGATGCCAAGCGCATTCATAGTCTCGTTGTTCATGAGGCCATTTTCCGGCAATCCCTTCACGCTTTGGAACATGCGCAATGCGCCCTTCGTCTCCTCGTTCATTTTTCCAGTTATTTGGCCCTGATAAAGTCCAAGTGTATGAAGTTTTATTTGAACCCGATAAACTTGAAGATGGAGTTTTTCGGAGCGCGACATTGGTAGCTGGGATTGGGCACCATCCGCACTCTCCGCGGTAGCTGGACGCGCAAGTGTTGGCGACTTGGTGACTGGGGCTGGAACAGCAATGCGGCCACCTCCTGATGACGTAAATTGGCTTGGCTCAAGCAAAGAGTTGACCGGCACGGCATTATTCGGATCCGCACCTATTGGGGTTATCGTGTCGGTAGTCGCAGCACCTCTTGTATTCGGCGCCGAGCTTGGCGTTACATTGGCCGGGGGCGGAGTGTAAGTACTCGAGCCCCCTCCCGACCCAGAGTAATGGGACGAGTGGCTGGAATGTGATCGGTGACTTGAATGTGATCTGTGCCCAGCGAAGAGATTATCAAACCGGCCGTTAAGAGGTTGGAGTGTAATACCTTTAGACTCGTCGTCACTCGCTACGGTTGGCGGCATAACCTGCCCGCCGGCCGATCTAGCGGACATGAGCGGCAGTCCAGCCACAAAAAGAGCCAATGTTTTTATAAACCTGCTCATGCCAGTTCCTCAATTCTCGTTATTTTGGTAGGTGCCCAGGCACGCGCATGCCATGCGAAGAGTCCGCTGCACGATTCCCTGAAGGCGCATCCGGTGCATTCGTCCGAGTACACCTGCTTCCAATCGGATATGCTGCGTTGCGCCAGGGGCCTGAGCTCAGGAGGGAGTGCACACAGCGGCGTGTTCATGAACAGGTGACGAACACCGTATCTGGCCAGTTTTCGCGATGCCCTCGAAAGTTGCACTTGCCAGTCGTTGAGATCGAGCCTGCAAATATCGTTGTTTGCTAACGCAAATCCGACTGGTTCGCATGCCATCAACGCGACCTCGCGAACAAAGGGCAAATTCTTGCCGACGAAGTCGCAGAGATCCTCGAGCCACTCCAGCACTGGCTCGATAAGTACTATCCTCAACTGAATCGGAAAACCGCGATCTTGCAACCGCAGGATGCCTTCAAGGGTTTGTTCGTAAGCCCCAGGGGCCTGCACAACAAAGTCGTGAAGCATATGCGCATGACCGTACAGCGGAATTAACCATGCCACCTGCGCCGACAACCCGTCAAGCACAGTTGAAGCCACCGTAGCGTCGCTCAGCAATCTTCCGTTTGTCAATAAATCAATTCGGGTGGTAGGGTGTACTTCTTCAATGTGGTCCAGCACTTGGCGCAACCTACTTCCTAGTAGAAGCGGCTCACCGCCTGTTATACCAATACTGCTTGGCGAACGACCAATATGCCGCACAATATCGAGCGCTTCATCGACGAGCCAGCCATCGTCGTGCTTGGTGGGGGGCTGTGAACACATGAGGCAATTGCTGTTGCAGCGGTTCGTCAGAAATAGCGTGTGATGGAGATCACTCTCCCTGTACGAAATGTCCACAACGTTGCGATCAGGGCGTGGGAAAATCACATCACCCTGTTCGATATCCGAGCCGGTGATCCAGGATAGATTGGTGAGGCCTTTCTCGATCAAGGCTTCGACGCGTGCGATATCCGAATTGTCCTTGACAGGTATGATGTAATTAAGCTCTGGTTCCCATAGAGATGGAAGTTCAGCCAACGGAACGGCGCGAAACGCTTTGCGCGATGTTTCGGGTCGGAAGTTACCTGGTGACTGCCTCATAACGCTGTCCCCGTACCAACCGGCTTACCCCAGGCGCAATAGACATCGAGCAAATACTCCGGCGCGTTCGCCAGTCGCTTGAACATGTTGTCAAACATGGAGAGGTGCCGGGCGCAGTGCTCGGTGTCATGCGCATGGACATTCATTGAGCCGTGCTGTGCTTGAGCGTCTACAGGATTCGGCCCGCAATACGCGTGATAGGCGCAAGTTCTGCAGCCTTCAGCCGTATCGGGCTCACTAGCCTGTCGCAAGCTTTCCACCACTTTCGGAAACGACTCTCTCTCATTTTCACGGATCGCTCTCATCCGTAAGCTATCGTCGCCAGTCTCAGCCAGCATCCGTGCCTCATCGCTCGGATAAACGTATCCATCGTAGTTATAGACTATGACGCTGCTGCCGGCGCCAGTCGGGCTTTGAAGATCGACGTAGCCTGCGTCAAAGGTCGACAGGATTTTGTTGCAGATGATTGAAGCATAGACCTCGCGGATCGGCACACCCCTCGCGTTCCACCAAAGCACTCTGTCCAAGGCCGCCTCATAGAACGACTGGAATTCACCGACTGAATAGCCCAAGCGCGCCTGATTTCTTTTTGCGAAGCCGTAGCTGCTCAGAGGACGAACAAATATTTCATGAAATCCCAGCTGGACGTACTCGTCGACGATCTCGTGCGGATGTGCGAGAGAAAGACGCGTCGTCGTCATCAGTGCCGAAACGCTGTCTGGCCCCATTACCTCGCGGGCCATCCTAATTCCATCCAGCGTACGCTCATAAGCATCGCGCTCCTTTGTCGGTCGATTACGGTTGTGCAGCCATGGTGGCCCATCGATGCTCGTTGAGAGATAGATTCCGTGTTCCCTGCAAAACTCGCAAATCTCCAAAGTTAATTGGTGCAGTGTCGAAGCGATAACGAACCGCAGCGTCCGGCGCTCACGTTGATTTCTGTTGACTATCCGCAGTACCGCACGCTTGACTAAGTCGAAGCGCAGCAACGGATCACCGCCTTGGAACTCCACCGTCAATGTCTGCGCAGAAGATTCGAACACCTGGTCGCACGCCGCATCTAGATCGTCGATGTTCATTGTGTGCCCTTCACTGCCAAGGGCGCGACTAACTTGGCAGTATTGACATGAATGAGCGCACTGAAGTGTTGGCACAATAATGTGCAGTGACGGGCCAAGACGGACAGTAGCGTGTTTTGCTGTCGAGCGAGCTTTTCTCAAAAGCGCGGTTCCGTTCCCTTCGAAGGGCGACGTGATCAGAAATTTGGAGATAAGCCTAGCGCTGAGCTCAGTCGGCAAAGTTATAGTGGAGTCTGCCAGCAGGTTCAGAGTTTCGCCACTCAACAATTCCCAATCGCCCGATTTGGCGACTGCGACATACTTCCCAGGGGAAAACTGACGCACTGTCATCCCACGGATGATGAAATCAAAACCTTCCATTGAGCTGCTTGCATTTGCCGGTTCTGCAGATTTCGCTGGCACGTGGAAGGTCACTGGAAAAGTGGTCATTGAGGCGGGCCTTAGCGCATATTCGCCACCTGGGTCACGTTTATGCCAATAAATTAATAGGTGATTATTGCCTCGATGATAATCCGAATTGACAATAATTTAAAGCAATATTAGTTGGCTAAAAAGCGACACATTTAGGCGAGTTTTACGTCGCCGCATCGCCAATCTGGCCCAGGCAGGCGCCCGCAATGGCATCACCCAGCGACGAACCTTTGCTGACGTGGGCTTCAACCCGTCCACAAGCATCGCCTGACGCTCCAGTCAAACGCTTCTAGATCTAGAAGCTGGGATTCCCTAAACACTGCCCGTACGTTTCCAATGGCGGCTGTCCTTGCCAGGTTGTCGGGATCGTTCACCTCCTTCAAATCATTGCCCAGCACAGAGTCTCCGGTCGACATCGTCGAAGCGCGTACCCATGGGACGCTTCTGCGCCGTTCCAGCGCCAGCCTGCGAGACGCCAAAGAGCCCATCTTAGTCGCCGCCTTGCACCAGGCAGAGCAAACCGTCCGCTCTCTTCACCACGCCCCCCCCATCGCTCACGAGGCAGCGCCCCGTCATGGTGAACCAGCGCCGGTCATATTGGCCGACGCCAAACGTGTTCCCCAGACAACCATCGTCTGTCAAGATAAATAAGAACGGTAAGAATAAGAAGATACAAGCCAGCCAATTAATAAGAAGAGACGATATTGGATAAGGCTTATTCTTCTGCCCTGGATCAAAACGGTCCGCTGATCAATCGCCTATGCTCAATGAACAGCACCAGCCGGAGGACATCATGCTTCCCCAGGACGACATCGACCCCGAGATCATTCGTCGCATCACTGACGCGGCAGACCAGCTTTTCAACGAAGGTGGGCACGAGGCAGTTCCCAGCGTCGACGCCGTGCGGCGCCGCGCCCGCGCCAACATGAACCATGCATCGCTGGTGATGCGAACCTGGCGCCAGCAGCTGAAGGCCCAGCCTGGCCCTACCGAAGAACTGATGCCGGAAAGCCTGCGCCATGTCGGCAACCAGCTGATGCTCAACATCTGGCGCGAAGCGACCAAGGCAGCTAATACGCACCTGGCCAACGCAAGAGCGGCTTGGGAGGAAGAGCGCGGCGAACTGGAAGAGTTCCGGCGCCAGCTCTCTACGGCGTTCGATGCCCAGTCAGGGGAACTGCAGGCGGCGCAAGGTGCCGTGGCGACGCTGCGCAAGGAAAGCGACGAACGGACCGCAGCATGCTCCGCCCTGGAGCAACGGACCATCGAAGCCGAAACGGCACATATCGGTAGCGAGCGCGTGTTGCGCCAAGCTCAGGAAGAGATTCTCGAGCTGCGCAAGTTGCTGGCCGCCGCACAAGCAGCGCAGGACCGCATCAGCCAGCAAATGCAGGAGCAATTGCGAGCGCAGGTCGCTGCCGCTGAACGCCATCTGGCCGAACAGAAAAGCACGGCCGAACAGCTAGGGCAGCTACGTCATGAGGCTGGCGAACTACGCGCCAGGCTGGCCCAGTCGGCGTCGCCCCTGCCCAGCCCACAAACAAAGAACTCGAGAAGACAGAACGGCAAGCCGCCATCCACGCAGGCCAGCCCTGCACCACCTCAAGGAGAATGACCATGGACACGCCCATCCTGCACCTGATCGGGCCATGCCGGGACGGCAGTCCGGCAATGATCGCCGGCGATGTCGCCGCGCTGGCCCGCCTGCGTGCGGCAATCGATGCCGCCATCGCCAACAGCATCGGCATGGCAGAGCTTTTCAGTTCCGACTACGAACCCTACGACCTGCTCGTCATCGCGCCACCCAATATGTGGAATGTGTGTACCGCTTACGCAGGCGAAATCAACCCCGTTCGATCAAAGCGGGAGACCGTTACGCTCACCCAGTTATGGAACCTGCACAACAAGCGTCGGCACTACGCCACAGCCGGTGAACGCTGCGAAGGCACTCTTTGCGATGCCCGAGAGTGAATCGTTACGTGCAAAGCCCCCACGGTGGCATCCAAACGGCTATCGCTGCAAAGCAAAACTGAATGCCGAAAACGACGTCCTCGTCCACAGGCCGGAGAAGTTCCTTGCAATCGCGTGAGCGCACCACCGTGCCTCATTTGCACAAGCCGCAGATAAGGTTCGATCACCTCCAAAACATCGTGGGCGACATTTGCACCGATGTAGCAGTCTCGTCGTACTGGCAGGATGCGGATCGCGGTGGCACTCACTGGCCAGCGATGCCGCGTGTGTCCACGCCAAGGCGGATTTGCGTGCCGATGCTCCCATGCAGGGTGCTGCTGGTCATGGGAAAAACAACCAGAGCGAAGTTCTCGCGACGTCTCACCAGATAATTGCCCTCAAGCCGAACTTGTCAGACGCTTCGCCCGCAGGTCTTGGCCACATGCGACACAAGCGGCGTCAGCTCAGGGCGCTGCTACGTCTGGCGCTGACATCCCCAAGGCCGGCAGCAGCACACCATCGATGATCTCCACCAGGAACGCCTGATCGAAAGGACGCCGCTGGATCAAGGCCCGGTAAGCGGCCAGCGACGGAATCAGGTTGGCAAGGGTGTCAATTTGCGCCTCGGCACGCACTTCGCCGCGGGCACGGGCGCGCTCGATCAGGGCGCGGTTGGCTGCCACCCATGGCGCCACGATCGCGTCGTGCCCCGCCTCGGCCAGCGCCGGCTGCGCTGCCAGTATGGCGGCCAGGCCGGCCATGGCCCGCATTTTCTGTTCAGCCTGCTCAACCGATTGCGAGCGGAACAGTGCCAGCAGGTCGCCGCGCAGGGTGCCGGTATCGGCCAGCAGGTTCAGGTCGACCAAGCTGCGCTTCATCCGGGCCACCGCGTCGACCACCATCTCTGCCTTGGACGGCCAGCGGCGATAAACGGTCGCCTTTCCCGCCTTGGCGCGTATCGCCACCATATCCATCGTCATTCGGTCGTAGCCAGTCTCGGCCAGGATGGCAATGGCAGCGTCGAGGATCGCGTCGTCCCGCGTGGCGTCGCGTGGACGACCACCGCCATCGCGTGGCCGTGCCGGCGAGGTTGGCAGCGCAGTTGGCTCGATTGAAAGTTCATCAGGCACGGACTCGCGTGCCCCTTGTTTTGGCTTCATAATTTCGATACTATTTAGTTCCGGAACTCGCTAGTTCCATATGTTGACGACTTATTTCTTATTTTGCAATGACCAAGGATACAATTATGCGCTACAACCTTTTGGGCCGTACAGGCCTGTTCGTCTCCGAGCTGTGCCTTGGCACCATGACCTTCGGCCACGCCGGCGGACGCTATGCGGCGGCCAGCGGCGTGGAACAGGACGAAGTCGATGCGATCGTGCGCGCTGCGTGCGACGCGGGCATCAACTTCATCGACATGGCCAATGTGTACGCCAACGGCCAGTCCGAAACCATGGTCGGGCGCGCCCTTAAAACGCTGGGCATTGCCCGCCATGACATGGTCCTGGCCACCAAGTTCGAACACGCGACAGGAGCGGGCCCGAACGACAGCGGCGGCTCGCGGGTGCATATCATGGATGCCGTCAAGGCCAGCCTGCGGCGCATCGGCACCGATCACATCGACCTGTACCAGATGCATGGCTTCGATCCGGCCACGCCGATCGACGAAACCCTGCGCGCGCTCGATGACCTGGTGCGCCAGGGCCATGTGCGTTACATCGGCGTGTCGAACTGGGCGGCGTGGCAGGTCAGCCGGGCGCTGGGTGTGGCCGACCGGCTGCAGCTGTCGCGCTTCCAGTCCTACCAATCCTATTACTCGCTCGTCGGTCGCGATGCCGAGCGCGACATCATTCCCATGCTCGCAGCGGAAGGTTTGGGCATGCTGGTGTACAGTCCGCTCGCGGGCGGCTACCTGACCGGCAAATACCGTGGCGGCAATACCGGCGGCCGCCGCGCGAGCGTGCAGTTCCCCCCGGTGGACGAGGCGGGCGGCGCGCAGCTGCTGCCAGTGCTCGACGCCATTGCGGCCGCCCACGGCAGCTCGATGGAAGCGGTAGCGCTGGCGTGGCTACGGCACCAGCCCGTGGTCACCAGCATCACCCTGGGCGTCAAGACGCGCGACCAGCTGCAAGCGAACCTGGCTGCCGCCGACATCACCTTGCACCGCGACGAGCTCGACCGCCTGAATGCGGCCGGCGCACCCGCGCCCGAATACCCGGGATGGATGCTGGCCAATAGCACCGCGGCGCGGATCGCCCTGCGCGACACGGGCCGGCTAACCACCGAGGTGGGAGCGGCCTGATGTTCCACCTGGTGTTCGCGCTGCCGTCGCTGTACGTCATCGGCCGCACGCTGTGGCCCCTCCCCTGGCCATCAGGCGTCAAACTGGCGGCGGCCATCGTCGTGCTGCTGGCGTCGCAATATCACCTGTACAGCCGCTGGTCCTCGGGCAGCGTCTTCGCCGCTGAAATGCCGCGCAGCGTGATCATCCTGTTCAACTGGGCATTTAGCGCCCTGTTGCTGCTGGCGCTGTTCCAGCTGCTGTTCGACCTCGGCGCGCTGGTGTTGCTGTCGGTACTTGGCCGTAGCGTGGCGATCGCGCCGGGCTTGCGCTATGCGCTGGCCGCTGGCGCATTGCTGCTTGCAGCCATTGGGGTGCACGCGGCCATCCGTATTCCGCCACTGTGCGAGGTGGTGGTCGAGATCGCGGACCTGCCGCCTGCATTCGAGGGCTACACGATGGTGCAGCTGACCGACCTGCACCTGAGCCGCCTGTTTCCGGGCGCGTGGGCCGAGGCCGTGGTCGGCAGGACCAATGCGCTGGTACCGGACCTGGTCGTCGTCACCGGCGACCTGATCGACGGCAGCGTGGCAGCGCGTGCCCGCGATATCGCGCCCTTGGCGCACCTGCGCGCTGCGGACGGCGTGTTCGTTATCCCTGGCAACCACGAGTACTTTTTCGACCAGCAGGCATGGATACGACAATTTTCCAGGCTCGGCATGACGGTGCTGGAAAACAGCCATGCCGTCCTCGCGCGCGGCGGTGCCAGGATGGTGCTGGCCGGCGTGACCGATATCTCGGCGAGCGAAACGGGTTTGCCCATGCCGGACCTCGCTCTGGCCCTCGCCGGCGCCCCCACCAACGCGCCGGTGATCCTGCTCGACCATCAACCCCAAAATGCCCGCGCCGCCGCTGCAAACGGCGTGGCGTTGCAGCTGTCCGGCCACACCCACGGCGGCCTGGTGCTGGGCCTGGGGCCGGTCTTCGCGCTGGCAAATGGCGGCTTCGTGTCCGGCCGCTACGACGTCCAGGGCATGACCTTGTATGTCAGTAACGGCACGGCATTGTGGGCAGGGTTGGCACTTCGTCTTGGCGTGCCATCGGAACTGACCCGCATCAAGCTCAGGAGGAAAGCGTCATGACCGACCGCGACCGAACGCATTGGGACACTGTCGAACAGGCGCTCGAGCGACGTTTGCAGCAGGTGTTCGGCGGACATGATCCGGTCGATCCGCTGGGCGGCGCCATGCGCGCTGCCGTGCTTGGACCGCGAACACGGCTGGAGTCGATCTTGCTGGTCTCCATTGCGCGTGACGTCGGCTACGATACGCCTTCACTGCTGGATGTAGCGTGCGCGATCGCCATCGTGCAGGCAGCAGCCCTGGTTCTCGCCGGCCTGCCCTGCAAGGACGACACGGCATTGCGCCGTGGCGTACCGGCGCTACATCGCCGGTATGGCGAAGACGTCACGGTGCTGGCAGCGGTGTCACTGTTCAGCCAGGCCTTTACGCTGGTGGCCGGTGCAGAGGACCTTTCTGCACCGATGCGCATGGACCTGGTCGCGGTGCTGGCGCAGGCCATCGGTGCGCAAGGCTTGTTTGCAGGTCAATGCGGCAATGTGGTCGGCAGCCCGGAACAGGCACAGATCAACATTGACACATCCCATACGTTAAAGACCGGCGCCCTGCTGTGCACCGCCATCGAGATGGCCGCCATCGTTGCGCAAGCGAACGACTCCGTCACGCGCGGCTTGCGCGGTGTCGCGGAGGCAGTGGGCAAGGCGTACCAGATCCGGGATGAACTGCCGGGTGCTGGCGCGGGGCCGCACCCGTGGCACGGTGACGCTACGGGCGACGATACCGGGCATGAATCCGACGAGGCCATCTTGCCCGGTAGCCTGGACATCGCCGCGGCTGGCCACAACATGGACAACCCGCTATGCCAGGCGCAACGCTGCCTGGAACATGCGCTCGGGCCAGGCAACCGGACTGCTGGCTTCCTTGCGGCCCGGTTCCCGCAGCTTGCCGTGCAAAATGCGACTGCGGTGCCGGCTAACTGCCGCTGAGCACTGCCAGGTCAGCATCCACGCATGACCGGACGCGACCGAGTGTCGCGACCTGTTCTGATGATGTTGGCAAACGGCAGCCGGTAATGCTGCGATGTCGACGGGCATGAAAAGATTGCGGGTGCGGCAGCGCGGCGCACGCCGGCAGCAACGCTGAGCACACCTCGGTCTGCAAGCGGCGCGCTGGCCATGCTGCAGACGCGACCGGTCGGCGACTACCTGGCGGTCAGCGCACGCTGCCGGTGAGCTCGGGCAGGATGCTGTGGCCGGCGACGTATTCGGTACGACGCCATTGAGCAAGCAGTGCCTGCCTGCTTCTGGGCGATCGGGTGCTAAGCAGTTTGGCAGCGAGGATGCGATCGGTGCGGAAATTGCGGAACGCTCCGCGCAATTCGCACCAGCACATGAGCACCCGGGTCAGGTCGAAATACACCAGTGCAAACGGCCAGACGGTGCGCTCGGACACCGCGCCGGCAGGTGTCCGGTAGCTGAGTTCTAGCTTATGCCCGGTACGGATGGCAGTGCGCAACACGTCGGCGTCGACCGCTTGGGGCGGCACCTTGCGGCCAGCGCCCACGAGCAGTGCCGACGCCTCCAGTTCGCGTCGCAGCTCGACGGGCAACACCGCATAGATCTTGTCGAGCGCCCGGTTGGCGCCTTGCGCCAGGCTCTGATCGCCCTGCTCGGCGATCAACCGCATGCCCAGCACCAGTGCATCGAGCTCTTCAGCGGCAAACATCAGGGGCGGCAGCATGAAACCCGGCTTCATCACGTAACCGAGGCCAGGCTCGCCC
>Ga0182005_1000198_pt1 | contig 40901 bp, 23 predicted proteins | sample Sormic07211103_1_FD_123021 | JGI IMG/M metagenome (GOLD analysis project Ga0182005, IMG submission 123021) | Rhizosphere microbial communities from Sorghum bicolor, Mead, Nebraska, USA - 072115-103_1 MetaG | ecosystem: Host-associated > Plants > Roots > Rhizosphere | place: USA: Nebraska...
AAATTAAAAATATACCTATCCTTATAATTATAAATTATACGCCCAAACAAAGCCGCATATTTATACTTCGTCGAATATTTACCAGTTATGGATGTAGACCCAGCTGCCGACAGCACATCCAGTTTTGTATCATCCGTATACCCTCTACCATCCAACACCATATTCGTAATTGAATTATACTGCCATGTAGTACCTATCAATGCATTTATTTTTCCAAAACTGAAAGTATTTGTATAATCCAGCTGCGGCTCCACGATATAACTTTTAATCTCCTGCATGCCGAATGTAGCAGAACCAAATGAAGCCGAATCACTATCAGGGCTTTTCGATATGATTGGAACTTGGGAATTTTCATTATCTCTATACCGATTCACACCTGCAGACAATAAAAAATTCAGGCTATCTGCAACTATATATCCCAGTTTCATACTCCCCAGCAAATTTCCCGTCCTGATTACATACTTTTTATACAAATCTTCCCAGGGATTGACATACCCATTACCATTACTTACCCATACTAATTTCCCATTATCATCTATAGGCCCGGGTTGATTCGACGGGGCCATGGTGCCCAACAAAGTTCCATCAAACATCTCATTCCTATCCTTCCCATACTTTCCACTAAAATCCGCACTCAACTTTTTATTCTTAGAATGATACGTCACCGATACATCGCCCGTCCCTCTGATATATGGCATCTTTAATGGGAACACCGACGAACCCTGCAACAAACTACCACTTATTCTATATTGAAATACCTTACTCCCACCACTCAGCGCCATATTCACATTCGTAATTTTGGCCGTTCCACCAATTATCAACCTTTGCCAATCCTGATTCTTATTCTGATCCCAAACCATCAAATCAGGTGCATACCCGGGACTCCCCTCCTGAGCATCCGGCGTAATCTTATCATTTGCAAAAGCTTCCCTCCTCATTGCCATATATTGATCTTTCGATAATAAATTGCCCAATCCAGGCACCTTTCCAATTCCCATACTCACCTTTGTCTGCAAAGACACATGCCCTTCCTTACCTCTTTTAGTCGTAATAAGGATCACCCCATTCGCCCCTCTACTCCCATAAATCGCTGTCGCATCCGCATCCTTCAAAATCTCTATACTCTCAATATCCTCTTTATTCAAATTATTAAACGGACTAATGCCTCCCGCATCAAAATTCTGCACCGCAATCGATCCTAACAGGTTGATCGTCTTACTCGATATATAAGGCACACCGTCTATGATATACAAAGGATCGGAACCATTCGCAAATGAATTCCTTCCCCTGATCTGCACTGAAAAACTCGTTCCATTCACCCCACTGGACGGTGTTACCACCAATCCCGGAATTCTACCCTCCAATGCACCCAACAAATTATTCACCGGCTGGCGCGAAATTTCCCCGGAAGATAATTTTCCAATACTACCCGTATTCGTCCTTCTGGTAGTAATACCATACGCCATAATCACCGTCTCATCCAGTACATTATTCGCCAACACTAATTTTATCCTGATAGAATCATCCACATTTGCCATCATCTCCGAAGGTATATAACCCGTATAAGTCGTATACAATATCACCTCCTCCTTATCCGTCAATAAAGAAAACCTTCCCGTTTCATCCGTGGCTCCCCCTAAATTAGTCCCGCTTATCCTCACCGTCGCACCCGGTAATACTGCCCCTTTTTCATCCATCACAATACCCGTTACGACACTCAACTTACTGGGTATTAACTTTGCAATCGAATTCGGCGGGAATGGAATCAACGGACCAGACCTGCTAAATACCACCATATTCCCTCTCACCGTCCAGGTAAATCCCTGTCGGCCCAACAATTCAACCAATATTTGTGTTACTGAAAAGTCTTTGACATAGATAGAATAGTGGTCTGTTACATCCAGCTGATCCGTGGATGCAATAAAATGCAAGCCGGTCGTGGAACTGATCAGCTTAAATATGGCTTTTAATGATTTATTTGACACCGACAGATCCATCCTCTTATTCAACATCTCATTCACATCAGACGGGCCTGGGGTTTGTGCCAAAATAGGCAAGCTTGCTCTCAGTAAGAATAACAGGCAAAGCACCATGTAACCAGCACAATTGGCCTCAAAAATTCTCTTCATATTTACTTAAGGGACCTTCTCGGCAGGGATCAGTTGATAAATTGGACAACATCACTGGGGCATTATAGACAATTCTGGCTGCCAAAAAGTATGATAAAATGCACGGAAATTTAATCATTTTTACACTCATTCCGACATTCTAAAAAATTAAGTATTTTTGATAATAATAATTCCACTAAAACAAACCCCAAATAATCATTTAAAAAAATATAGCAAAGCTGTCAGGATAAAGTAATCGTGGTACCTAAATCCGAACATGATGATTCAAGAGCAGGACGTTAAGCTGTTTCAGCTTATTAAAGAGGGAAATGAACTCGCATACGCTGAGATATATAATAAATATCGCAGGGATGTGTTCGTTGCTGCCTTCCGCATTCTGCGTAATATTCATGACGCGGAAGATGTAACTCAGGAAGTGTTTATATCCCTATGGAATAAAAGAAAAGACATAGAAGTGAACACCGCAGTCCGGGCATACCTCACCCGTATGGCTGCTAATAGCTGTTTGAACAAAATAAAGCATGACACCAGCCTAACAAAGCGTAATCAACAGTACTCTGTCATGAATGCAGAAGCACAGTCAGGTGATAAGCCCGAGGATGAGCAACTCGAAGACATCACCCGGTTAATGCAGGAACTCCCTGACAAAAGTCGCCGAACAGTGGAAATGGTATACATGGAAGGCCGTCCGCACAAAGAAGTGGCCAAAATCGAAGGTATTTCTATCAATACCGTGAAAACTCAATTGTACTCCTCCCTGAAGATTATCCGCAATAAACTACAGTTAAAATAATTTTTTTCCTCCACTCATACTTTTTGGATTTTAGGTTTGTCTATAATTATATCAACTATGGATCTGGAAGCTATTGACATACAGACATTGATCGTGGCAGACATACTGGGGACGATCACACCGGACGAAAAAACTCAACTGGATAAGTTGATAATCGACCGGCCAGAGCTTCAGGCGCTGTATGATAGAATTCGTGAGGAAATGGAAAGTGAAAATATTGCCGCCCACGCCGGTGGCAGCATCACAGCAGCTGAGTTGATCACCAAAGCCAAAAGGCGCGTTCGCAACCGCTATATGCGTGTTTTCGCTACTGCTGCCTGTTCAATCGGACTTGTTGGCGGACTGTCTTATTATTTATTGACACCGCAACAGCAAACAGCAGCATTGGCATCATGGGAAGATAGTCAAACCATTTTATTGAAAATAGGCCAGCAGGAAATAAATCTGGAAAAAAATGCAGCTTCAAATATAAATGGCGTTGTATTGCATCCGGCTACCGGCTCGCTCACCTTTAGCTCTTTGAACAGTACTACTCATGATGTGGGCGTATTGACCGTGCCAAAGGGAAAAAACAATTATAAAGTCATACTGGATGACGGATCAGAAGTATTATTAAATAATACTACCCGCCTCTCCTTCCCATTGAAATTTAATGGGACAAAAAGAGAGATCAGTATAGACGGAGAAGCTTATGTAAAAGTCTCCCCTAAGGCAGGTCAGCCCTTCATCGTTCACCTTCCTAAAAACAGGGAAGTTGAAGTATTAGGAACTGAATTTAATATCAACACGTACGATAGCGGTACCGCAAGAATTTCACTTGTACAGGGTAGCGTGCAGGTAGCAGAAGGTGAAAGCCATGCGCTCCTCACTCCCGGTAAAACAGCAACCATCAATGATCAGCAAATTGCTATCAATGCATTTGATGCAGATGAAGTATTAAGCTGGAGAGATGGTATCATCGTATTTCCTGATAATGTCACTATCGAAAGGATTGCAGAAGTAGTAGCCAGGAATATGAAGGTCAGGATCCTGGTTGAGAAATCTGCAGCAGGTAAGAAATTCATTGGTGTAATACTGGATAAGAGTAAACCAATTATTCATTTATTACAACAATTAACAGACACAAAAGAAGTGACTTATAATATTTCAAAGGATGGAGTTATACATATACTGTAGACTCCTTCTCCTATGCAAACCCTCAGCATTCATTGATAACGAAATAACTCCTCATAATAACCAAGCTTGCCCTGAACCATTGGGCAATTATATAGCTTTCGTCGTTTGTTAACCCTCTTTTTACGACAAAGCAGCAACCCGAATCAGAGCGGGAAGCAACGCAATAGAAGGCCACCTTCCCGGGTTGGCCTTCATCATTTTAAATAGAAAAGAGCCTGTATCGAAAATTTGATACAGGCTCTTCTAATTCAGGTACCTGACGGAAGCAGGCATATGTCTGAAACGAAATTTTATACTGGAAACTCACTAAACAATAATGACTTCTACCCCCATATTTTCAAGGTCCCGCATCATTGCGGGGCTGATTCCTTCATCTGTAATGATTTGATCTATATCTCCCAATGGGCAAATTTTCCCAAATCCCCGTTTGCCAAACTTCGAAGAGTCCGTTACAATTATGGTCTTCTGGGCCGTACGTATCATCGCTTTATTAAGTAGTGCCTCCATCATATTGGAAGTGGTACACCCCTGCTCCATATCGATACCATCTACCCCCAGGAATAGCTTACTACAGGTAAAGTGGTCGAGGATCCCCTCGGCATATGTACCGGTTACAGAGGTAGACGTTTTACGAACAATCCCTCCCAGCTGAACGATCTCAATATTCGGTTTATCCAGCAGGGCCATTGAAATATTCATGGCGGAGGTGAGTACCGTGACCCGCAGTTCCTCGGGAATAGCTTTCGCCACCTGCAGAACAGTTGTGCCCGATGCTATGATAATAGCATCATCCGGCTCTATCATTTCTGCTGCCCGCCTGCCAATCCGGGTTTTCTGGTCGGCCAGGATGTTTTCTTTCTCGTTTACGTTCCTATCTTTGGTATAAGGGTTTGCCCTGCTTATATTTCCGTGCGTACGAAACAATAACTTCTTGTCCTCCAGCATTTTAAGGTCCTTACGGATCGTCACCGCCGAAACATCCAACGCCTCAAACAGATCGGCCACCCTGACGTTCCCTTCTGCCTGCAGGCGTTCCAGGATATAGGCATGCCGTTGTGCCATAGATTCGAATTTCATAACTCTGGCTTGGTATTTAATTGGTAAAATAGTAACTGAAAAGTAATACAAGGTTGACTTTTTTCCTAAAAAAAACACAATTTCGAAGAAAAATTTGGAAATAATAACAAAACGAAACATCTTTATACAACAAAAGGAAACCTTTAGAAAGTTTCCTTTTGTTTAAACTCCTTACTTTATGAACAGAATGCAGTTAATACAGGACCTATCCTCTACTAAGTCATGGGATGTTATTGTAATTGGCGGCGGCGCAACAGGTCTTGGCATCGCGATGGATGCTGCTACCAGAGGGTATAAAACCTTGCTGGTAGAGCAGGCGGACTATTCCAAAGGCACTTCAAGCAAAGCTACAAAACTCGTACACGGTGGTGTGCGCTATATGGCACAGGGAGATCTCGGCTTGGTAAAAGAAGCCTGCCACGAAAGAGGATTGTTGCTTAAAAATGCACCTCATCTTACAAAAAACGAAACTTTCGTTATTCCGAATTACTCACTGTTTAATAACATTAAGTATACTATTGGTCTGAAATTTTACGACTTACTGGCGGGGAAACTGAGCCTGGGTGCATCTAAATATATCAGCAAGAAGAAAACCATCGAGGCCCTGCCTACTATCAGACAGGAAGGCCTGAAAGGTGGCGTAGTCTACCACGACGGTCAGTTCGATGACAGCCGCCTGGCGCTGAACATAGCACAGACAGCCATTGAGAACGGTGCGACCGTACTGAACTATGTAAAAGTAACCGGCTTATTGAAAGATAACAATAAGAAAGTGAGCGGGATTGTCGCGAAAGACATCGAAACCGGCGAAACTTACGAAGCGAGGGGAAAAGTCGTGATTAACGCAACGGGTGTATATGTAGACAATATTCTGCACATGGATCGCCCTGATGCGCCACACATGGTTCGCCCCAGCCAGGGGGTGCACATCACCCTGGATCATTCTTTCCTGCCTGGCGACAATGCGCTCATGATTCCTGAAACAGACGACGGCCGCGTATTATTTGCCGTGCCCTGGCATGGTAAACTGATTGTAGGTACAACCGATACCCTGCGTGATCATCCTGAGCTGGAACCACATGCATTGGAACAGGAAATTGAGTTTATTCTCAATACAGCTGCGAAGTACCTGGTGAAAAAGCCAACCCGCAAGGATGTGCTGGCCGTATTTGCCGGTTTACGTCCATTGGCTGCACCTAGTAAGGATGGTGCTAAGACAAAAGAAATATCACGTAGTCATAAGATCATTTTATCCGAATCAGGTCTGATCACCATCACTGGTGGTAAGTGGACCACCTTCCGCAGGATGGCACAGGATACCATTGACAAAGCGATCGAAACCGGTGTATTGAGCGCAAAGGAATGTAAGACAGAACACCTGCCCATTCACGGTTACGTTCAAAACAGTGATGTGAATGATCCGCTGCGTTTCTATGGGGCAGATATGACTTTAATCAACAAGCTGGTTGCTGACGATCATTCACTGGGAGAGCTGCTGGTGCCTAACTTTCCATACAACAAAGCAATGGTCATCTGGGCGATCCGGAATGAGTATGCCCGTCGTGTGGAGGATGTACTGGGACGCCGTCTTCGCTTACTCTTCCTCGATGTACATGCAGCTATCGCTGCTGCACCAGTCGTAGCACAAATCATAGCAAAAGAATTAAACAGAGACGCCGCCTGGATGCAGGCAGAGCTCAAGGATTTTGAAATACTTGCAAAGGGATATACGCTGAATTAATTCAGCGTATCCCCACCACGTTAGACTTATACAACTTTAGAGTTTTCCCTGTTATGGGAGTTAAGCGGCCGTCCGCTTCTTTGGAACAAATTTAAAAACTGAGGTATGAACAAGAACGAAAAATTCATCCTGGCGCTCGACCAGGGTACCACGTCTTCACGCGCTATTATTTTCGATCACAATGGGGAAATCAAAGCGATTGCCCAAAAGCCTTTTGAACAGATATTTCCACAACCTGGATGGGTGGAACATGATGCGAACGAAATCTGGTCTACCCAATCTTCTGTAGCTGCAGAAGCCATCGCCAAAGCAGATCTGAACGGTACCAACATTGCGGCTATTGGTATCACCAACCAGCGTGAAACTGCTGTAGTATGGGATCGTGAAACAGGTACACCTGTTTACCACGCCATCGTATGGCAGGATCGCCGCACTGCCAAATATTGTGATGAGCTAAAGGAAAAAGGCTACACCAAATTGATCCGTGAAAAAACAGGTCTGGTGATTGATGCTTACTTTTCCGGCACTAAAGTGAAATGGATACTGGACAATGTACCAGGTGCGAGAGAAAAAGCAGAGAAAGGTGAACTGTGCTTCGGTACCATCGATAGCTGGCTGGTATGGAAATTTACCCGTGGCCACATGCACATTACAGATGTAACCAATGCTTCCCGTACGCTCCTCTTTAACATTCACACTATGCAGTGGGACCAGGAACTGCTGGACCTCCTCACTATTCCGGCCAGCATGCTGCCTGAAGTAAAACAAAGCAGTGAAATTTACGGAGAAACCGCTACTACCCTCTTCGCCTCTAAAATTCCTATTGCAGGTATTGCTGGTGACCAGCAGGCTGCACTTTTCGGACAGATGTGTGTAGAAGAAGGTATGGCTAAAAATACTTACGGAACAGGATGTTTCCTGCTCATGAACACCGGTAAAAAACCTGTGTATTCCCAAAATAACCTGCTCACTACCGTTGCCTGGAAGATTAATGGCGAAGTAACCTATGCGATGGAGGGTAGCGTATTCGTAGGCGGTGCCGCTATTCAATGGTTGCGCGACGGACTGGGTATCATTCACAATTCTGCAGAGAGTGAAACATTGTCTGCTTCTGTAAAAGACAACGGTGGAGTATACTTTGTACCTGCCCTCACAGGTTTAGGCGCTCCTTATTGGGATCAGTATGCACGTGGTGCCATCTTTGGTATTACCCGTGGTACAACTGCCGGCCACATTGCCCGCGCAGCACTGGAAGGTATTGCATTTCAGGTGTACGACCTGCTGAAGAGTATGGAGTCTGACTCCGGCAAGCAGTCTACCGAGCTGAGAGTAGACGGTGGTGCGGTAGCCAACAATGCACTGATGCAGTTCCAGGCAGACATCTTTGGCAGCAATGTAGTACGTCCGAAAGTACTGGAAACAACAGCGCTGGGTGCTGCATACCTGGCGGGTCTGGCAGTAGGTTACTGGGACAGCATTGATGAGGTGAAGAAGCAATGGTCTATAGACAGAACATTCAAGCCGGAGCTGGATGGACAGAACACTGAAAAACTGCTGGCTGACTGGAAGAAAGCGGTAGAACGCACCAGAGGCTGGGCTAATGAATAATTAAGAGAGCGCCTGACTCCGTAAATGCGTTACGGAGCAGGCAATACTGAAACTAACTAAATTACACCTATTCCACTTTGAAAAAATGTGTACAACAACCAGTTTATGAAAAAGCCTGCACACTAGTTTCAGAGTAAATAGCACCACTAAATTAATCATCAAGTTATGACACCGTTTATTGCAGAATTTATAGGTACAGCTTTGCTCATTCTCCTGGGCAATGGTGTGGTAGCGAATGTCGTTTTAAAAGACACGAAAGGAAATGGAGGCGGATGGATAGTGATTACGACCGCATGGGGATTGGCCGTATTTGTTGGTGTGTGTGTGGCAGGTCCCTATACCGGCGCACATTTGAATCCTGCTGTAACGCTGACGATGACGATACTGGGAAAAATATCACTGGCTACAGCCCTTGTATACTGGGGTGCTCAATTGCTGGGCGCCATGTTCGGCGCGTTCCTGGTATGGGTATTTTATAAAGACCATTTCGACCGTACCGAAGACGGTCCAACCAAACAGGCGGCTTTTTGTACAGCGCCTGCAGTGAGAAACCTGGGCCGCAATTTCATCAGTGAAGTGATTGGTACGTTTGTACTGCTGATCACGATCCTCTACTTTACCGATCCAAAAATAGGAGATACTACACAAACTATCGGCATGGGTTCTATGGGTGCTTTGCCAGTAGCGTTTCTGGTGTGGGTGATAGGTTTGTCATTGGGTGGTACTACCGGTTATGCAATTAATCCTGCGAGAGACCTGGGTCCAAGAATTGTACACGCCTTACTGCCATTTAAGCAATCAAAAGCCGGAGCTGACTGGGGTTATGCCTGGATACCCATACTGGGACCGGCTGTTGGAGCTACACTGGCGGCTTTATTGTTCATGTATTTAAAATAAGAATTGTTATGAAGAAGTTATTGATTGCAACCCTTACGGTTGCATGCGGGATATTCTTTGTCCAAAAAGTAAGTGCGCAGGATAAGGATACAACTGAACTTAAAAAGAAATATGAGCCGTTTGGATTGAATTTGCAGGTAAGGAACTTGTATCTGTGGCGCGGGTTTAAGGTGTCTAATGCACCGATCTCCGATGTGGATATGTACTACAAGTCAAAGAATGGACATTGGCAGGCAGGATTTTGGGGAGGTGCGAGTTTTACGGGTGATTATAAAGAGTTTGATTACTATGTGAAATATATGAACAAAGGGTTTAGTGCGGCGATCTGGGATATTAACAACTTTAGTGATTATCCAAATGCGGATTTGTTTGATTATAAGAAAGGAACGACTTCACATTTTGTGGATGTAGGGATTGCTTATACTTTCCAGAAAATGAAATTGCCGCTGACATTGAGCTGGAATACGATTATACTGGGTAGAGATACTTATTATAAAGCAGATAGTAGTCTGGCGAATGCGTATTCACATTATGTGCAGGTAGACCAGGTGTTGTTTGCGGATGAGGTGTATAATGTGCATGCGTTTGTGGGAGGTGGATTCTCATTCAGTGGAGATAAGAGCTTTTATGGCAATCATCCGAATGTGGTGAATGCAGGAATTACAGTGAATAGAGATTTGACAATATTTAAATACCATATTCCTATTTCAGCTACGGCGATGTTCAACCCGGAAAAGAAGTATGGGGCGTTGCAGTTGATTGCCAACATCTTCTAGGCCTTAGAGAGCGTTACAACAAGTTCTAAACCGGCACGTAATCCCCCTTGATGAGAGGGGGATTTTTTATTGCAATTACACTACTCCGAATTCATAATCTTCCATCGTGAAATGAATACCTGAGGCCTGGTCCTGCTTATGTAGTAATGCCTCCAGCCTTCTCATGATGCCATTAAGTTTTTCTACGTTAAGTTGTATTGTATCGTAGGAAGTATTTTCACTGGTGAGGTTGTAGATGATCTGGGACTTATACAGGTTGAAATCTTTGTCGATAGTGTTATATTGACGGAAGAACCACTTTGTAAAAGGATGGCATTTATTAATCATGGAATTTGCCAGTACCAGTGATTTATTTTCAGGTGCTTCCACAAATTGTAATGGTTTGAATTGGTATTCAGCAAAATGAAACAGTGATTGTGGTGTCTGTCTGGTCTTCACTTCCAGTAATGGAACAGCTCCTCTGCGAATATAACGGATGTCAAAGTTTACCTGCAAGATGTAACAGACAATCGAAATATAGAAAAGATTGGATTCTATAGGAAGTTTGATTGTCATCTCTTTGCCAGCTGCTTTTTGCTTTAGTTCATTTGTTGACATTTTTCCTTCCAGTGTATTAAACATCGGTAAGGTATCCCAGTAATCCCTGGCGCTGGTGTAAATTGAAGATGTTTCTATATCTGATATAGTGTACACCTTTTTAATTTCATTATACTTAAGGTAGGCAAACTTCCTGTGCTCCGGCATGTATTCATTCAGCTCCCGGGTTGCATACATAAGGTGAGAGATAATATTAAAATTCAGGTTCTTCACCCTGTTTCTGGCGGTATTTACATCCGGCAGTACATCATCTTTAAACACCAGGATGGCATGGATCAGATAAAAATTCTTATTCCCGATGAGGTAATCTGGCCTGAATCCGTCATATGCCTGCAGTTCAAATGATATAGTATTGCCGGTAACAGGCATATCTATTCCATTATGGCTGCTCAGGATCGCACAGTTTGAATAGGTGGCATTTGCAAACCTGTTCAGGATATCCTGGGAGAGGTTGATTTTGTCTAGAATAAATGAGATGTCAAGACTGATCTGTGACCTTCCTTCGTCAAGACCGCTGGGCATTCTGGTTTTTTTAATGCAGACCATTGACATTTTGGAATTATACTTCTTTATTTGAAAATGGTCTTCCACATTTACTCTCTGGTTGCTAATTATTTTTACTACAGGGATCAGGCAAATCATTTGTCCTGACAAGTTCTTATTGATAGCATTTTTCGTAATATCAATTGGCCGTAGTTCTATTTTGATTCCTTCGGGACACTTTACATCCAGGAAGTTTTCGACCTGGTTGACAAAGGCTGGACTCAGCTCAACGAATTCATGTTTGCACCACGGGGTTTCAATCAGTTGTTGGTAGTTTTCGCCAATAGGTTTATCTCTGAACAGAATGGGTATTTCCGGCACCAACAGGTATTTATTTAAGATTTCTTCCATGTTCATGCCATGAGATTCCTTGGATGTTTTGATACGGCAGGCAATAGAGGTACCGGTTTTACTGCGGTAGCCAGGCTCTTCCCGCTGCCCGGTATCATATTTATCTTCCACAGGCATAGGGATAGCATCGTGCGTTTTGGATTCAGACCGGATAACTGAAAATCCATTAATACCTTCAATTGTGATACGCAGTTTAGATTTCTCCTGATTAAAACTATTTTCGTCATTATAATATGAAGTATTAATCTCTATTGTATCACACTCAATAAAACAGGAAAGGAGTCCTATTCCAAAATTACTGATGGGTGTAAATTTCTTGTATTGCGGGTCTTTCAGTTTTAGCTTTTGTAGCTTGAACTGATCTGAATGGTAGTATGAAAATCCTTTTTTAAGGAAATGGTTGCGAATTATATATTCATCCATCCCCATTCCGAAATCATCGATGCGTAACCAGTAATAACCATCCTTCCCGGTGAAATAGGAAATCTGTATCGGCTGTGGCTTAAAATCCTTATTATGAATACGCTCCACAAAGGTCCGGTGGCGCACAGTGTCTATTGCGTTTTGCAGTAATTCCCTGATAAATACAAACTGATCACTGGTGTCGTAGATATTATCCCCGACCAGGACATCCAGTATTTTTTCTTCAGATAATGAAAAGGTATACTTACCTGACATATAGGTCTCAGTATGTATGTTTTCCCTATCAATACGAGCTGGGAAATTAAAGCTTTTCCAACGTTGAGAACAATCATCCAATACTGCTGGTGAAGCTGCCAGTTCGAAGTCTATCAAATCCAGGAAGTTCCTGATGGCGTGCTCTATAAACGGGTGTTCGGGAAAGGCCTTGAATGATAATTCCGGACCTCTGTCACCATGAATAATTAGAAATCCTCTGGAAACAAGGTGCTTTTCCCATTCAATCCTGCTCGTTTCTTCAGATTTGTTCTTTGGATTTTCGAGCTCAAGGTATTCATATACGCTTTGGGGGCTCCGGGTGTTATCAAAGTCAAGGATGTCTGAAATACGAAGCATCAGGGCACAAAAACGCAGATCAGCTTTGTGAACAAACTCTATGTTGAGGTTTTTATTTGCTTTTACATCCTCCGCACTATCATTATGACTTTCACAAATAAATACCAGTTGTCTTTTTATGGGAATTCCTTCCCATCGTAAGGGTGGAAGAGAGGAATTCTGGGCTCTTTCCAATGCTATTTTCACGCGTTTGGCATGTGCCCAGCGACAGTACCATCCAGCCAGTTCTTTTGTGATTTTCCTGTTACCCTCTTCAAATTGCAACATTGCCTTTGGATGTTGTCGCAGAAAGACCCGGGTAAAATCCTCATTATCTTCTATCCCTTCCAGTTCCTCTGGCTTAAACACCATCCCCAGATCATGATAAGCTGCACTCAGGATAATAAACACACATTCAAGTCCGGTAAGTTTGTCACAATGGCTTCCTAATAGTTCTCCTGCTAACCGGAGAATATTCACTACGTGCGTTGCATTGTGCAATGTATACAGCCTGAATGCGGCTCTGTATTCGTTAAGAAGGGGAAAAACATAGTCGAGATGCGCTTCAACCATAGCCATAGTCTCGTGGGTAGACTCTTTTTCAAGGCGATGCCAAATGGGAAGCTGTTTGATTGCGGTTAATTCAATTGATGAAAACATAATGGAAAAGGATAAAGAAAATAATTGCATTCTGATATAAATAGTAACATAAATGATAGTCATTTTATCAGGAATATGTTATGCGGCGAAGGATAATGCAACAACTATATATTGTTAATATACCTGTTTTTAATAACCATGGATTCTAATAGCAGTATAGAGAGCTGGAGGACTTTTGTAAAGGCACAGGAAATATTTATCCAACAAATTACCGAACCATTCAATATTGTGTTTTCCCAAACTGGAGAAGAGGGTATTTGTCATTTTAAAATACAGGATAACATTCAGCTACAGCCTGTCAGGTACGTGCTAAAAAGAATTTTTAGGGGTATAATTGACAATGACATCCATACTAATGAAGGATATATATTATATGATGCAAACAAGGTACCCAAATTTTCCCCTTCCAGGCAGCAGGCAGCAGCGCTCAATCATTTCGAAGTCGACCTAAAACCAATCTACTCAGGCATAATAAGAGCAAAAAGTAATGCTAACAACCGGATTGAAGGGGTGAATAATGAAAAATCAGGAGGAGAAGAGGCGTTTGCCACATTGGAAAAAATAGATGAAATAAGATCTGCATTAAAGGCTGCAAAAAGCATGACCAGTGTCAGTAATATAGCGGCCATTTTCAAAGTGATCCCCACTACCCAATATTTACAGCTCCAATACAAAAAGGCTTTAAACTATTTACAACAACTTGGTGTAAAACATGTTTATGAATTTGAGAATATGAACGGGTTTAAGGTGGAAAACTCATTCCTGAAAAAAGCAGATCACCTTTATATAATGGAAAATACCGGTTATAAATCCGTTGAGCAAATGCTGGTGTGCAAGGTAGATCTACCGGTTTTCCAGGAGTTCATGGATACCCGCAAAAGCCGGAAGATCATGTTTCAAAGCGAGGATCCTAACAATAGCCGGCTTGGATTGACCCTGCCAGACCCATTTGGCAACGAATTCCGGTTTGTGGACGAGAAAGGATTATCCGCAGATGAACTGAGGGCTAAAATGGCCTTTCTAATAAGTATCGTATACCGACACTTTGACAAAAAACATATTGAACTAAAACACATCAACACTTTCAGGCTGAATAAGGATGTGTTTTTCGAATGCATCAAAAGAGAACTCTATCTTGGTAAATACAGAAGAAGGTTTAGTGTAAGCAGTACCAACGAAACAGTATCATTTGATTTCCTTCACAGATCAGACCTCCATACTGGCTTACAACCCTTATACGATCTGCAAATGGCGAAGATTGAATATAAGGGAGAATACGTCCATGAATTCAAGATTAAGTTTGACAACTTCTCCCCTTTATCTGAACTACAGGAGCAGATATCCGCCATTCCCGGTATCAGTACTGAGCTGACAGGAGATGGCGCCCGCCTGTCTTTTAGCTACCAGATGGAAAAGCCGGAACAGTACAAGGAAATCAGGGATGATATTGAAAATATTATTGCAAACTATAACAAGGAACATGCGGCAGTGGAACTGGAGGCCGCCAACAATGGTAAACTACAGTACGCTGTAAAACTACATACCGAAGCATTTGAGGCCGCCCAGAATAAAAAATTCAGCAAACTACTGGGAGATAAGATCTCATTACTGAGGAACGGTGAAGTCTTTCATCTGGGAATAATAAAACACTTCCAGTATCCCGATATCGGTATTGATGTGAAAGAAATGAAAGAGGAGGTCTGCGAAGAGGGCGCAAAATGTACTGTGGCCGTAAGTCTGGATGCAGGTATAAATAAGACTCAACGCTTTCTGGAAGGCATCAGTGAACTCTTTGCCCGTGCTTCAAAAGATAAATTAGCCTGTATACTCAGGGACCCGGGGAAAGCCACTATTGAGCAGGAAGATATTAGTTTACCACTTGCCTATTTAGCTGTAAAACAGGAATTACAAGGAACCTTATTGTCACAAACACTCAATGAAGAGCAGGTAGATGCCGTGACACGAAGTTTGCTGGCTGAAAATATGTTTGTGATAAAGGGAGGTCCGGGTACAGGGAAATCTGCTGTAGTGAGAGAAATAATATGGCAGCATATCCGGAAAAACAAGACAGGTTTTAATGTACTTGTATCGGCACCCTCTATGCAAGGGGTAGATAATACGCTGGAGAAGCTCAGACATCCGGACAATATGTTGATAAAACCCCTGCGTTGTACTTCAGAAGACCGGCAGGACAGGAAATCATCCTGGTGTTCACTGGAAGTGATAAAAGCCTGGGCAAAGAAAAAGAAAGGTAGTAATACGGGTGAGAAGACGAATGTGGTGGAAGATTGGCTGGGGATCATCGCAAAGAGATCGGAAAAGGAACCGTGGAAGAAAAATCTGAAACAAAGATGGATCGATTATCTTGAAAATGGAGACCCGGCAGTGAAAGGGATTTTTCTTGATAGTTATCTGCGCCACGTAAATGTAGTGGGCGCTAAAGCTTCCTCAATTGGTAAAACATCTTCCGGCAATACATTCAGCAACTTTTTCTCTAATTACAGCAATGTGTATCATCCGGCAGCTCACAAGGCATACATAGAGGATCCTCATGAGCAAAACAGGGTTTCTTTACATGAGCAGCCGGTTTTATTCGATCTGGTAGTGATGGACGATGCAGGTCAAGCCAATCCACCGGAACTGGTAGTCCCCTGTTTATATGGTAAGAAAGCCATTCTGTTGGGAGATAACAAACAACTTCCACCCTTTTTGAATACCCCTGCTGCCAGGGCCGAGCTTACCCAGATTGCCCGTCAACTACCAAATTCAGCCAAAAGTAAGGAGGTTAATCAGGTACTGCATACTATTAACAATGCTAAGAATGATTTCAACACATCTCATTTTGAATCATTGTATAATGGTATCCACGATATTTTCAAAGCTGCATTTACTATACAATACAGAATGCATCCGGCAATAGGTGATGTAGTCAGTCAATTCTATACAGAAAATGGCGGGGTAACATGTGGTATTTCTCCTGAATTGTTGAATAACGATGATCTGAAAAATCCCCTTAGCCGGTTTCATGGCATTACACACACACCGGATAAACATGTGATCTGGCTCCACGTAGATACCCCCGAATCTGTACAGGGAAAAGACATCATCAACCATGGTGAAGTAGCAGCCATACACTGGTTGCTCAATGTACTGGAAAAATCCCCTGCATACGCCCGGTATTTGTCTACATTACCCTATGACGATATAGCGCAAAAGCGAATTAATATGACCAGTTTCAGCGAAGGACAGCTGGAATTAATTCACTTTATGCGACAACAACATCCTAAGTCAAACATCTTTCTGGCACCCATAGAGCGATTTACGAGTGTTGAAAGAGATATGATGGTGATATCTATGGTGCATAGCCCGGAACTGTTACAGTTGACGGAAGAAGAACCGGTAATTGAGTATGAGGCAAAATTTAAAAAATATATTGACAAGCAGGAGGCCAGGCTGAATTCCTGCAATTACGAACAGCTTTTGAATACCGTCATGTCCAGAACAAAACGTTTGCTGATTTTAGTAGGGAATTCCCTGTATTTCAGGCAACTGCCATTTTACAATAACATCGTTGAAACGATAGCCCGGCATCCCAACGGAGAATTAAAAGTATTTGACCCCAACAGCAACGTGTTATAATGGATAATTTAAGCATAGACATAAAGTGTAATATCCGCGTGGTACATTATCCTGTAAAGTACAGGAAACAATTTCCCCTGGAAGAGCCAGAACAAATTATGCTGGACCTTATGGAAGCGTATAACGATGTAATGCGTTATGTTTTCATGGGTAGATTACTGGGATTTGCGGTGCAGGATGATCCGGAAAAAGGCGTGTATTACGATGCTGCAGAAGATGAAATTTTCCGGTACTTATTAGACAAACTGCAAAAATGTTTCCTGATTGAAATCAGGGATGGTAAAATATATACTACCGATTTTGGAAAAACAGCCAGAAAGGAGGGTGTTAAATATAAATTTTATGAAGGAACAATCGGGTTGCCGGAATGGCAACAGTTGTATTGCACAGACAAACAACGCATCAGGTTCCATTTTGACAAGCTAGGTATTATTCCCGAAATCAAAGGGGAAAAAACCATTGAAGCATTTGATTATTCTGCGGCACAGCAGGAGAACAAACTGTTACTACAGGCGCGGAACTGCGCTCCGGAATGCGGGCCATTACAATGGATAGAAGATACACCCATACAATATACCAGTGAAGAGGTGGTTGTAAAATTGCTGTTATCATCAGCGAATCATCAGTGGGAAGTAAAAACTGAAATAGCCGGACAGGCCTGCCCGGAATTGGATGAGATAATCCGTCTGAAAGAAAATGCGGGGATATTACAAGACTGGCAATCCCGCCTTTTGTATGCACTATTTCTGGAAAGGAGCAGGTATATCATTGCAGAGAAGTTGGTGCCTTACCTGCCTTTTATACAATGGCCGGAGATACTGAGAGATCCAAGGCTTATTTATGACGAAGAATTGTTCAGATTACTGGCTGATAAAAAGGTAGGGAATATAGAGATCTGGAAGGAGCTGGTAGCATGTTGTCCAAAGCAGATTCTCATGAATTACCTGGAGGAGTATGCCAGCTGGTTTGACTGGCGGAAACTGACTATGAAATTCGGCAAAGAATATGTGCTTCAAACATTGGATAGATTTCCCTGGCGCCTTGAACTATTGATTGATAGTTTTAGTCCGGAAGAAAAAATAGAACTGATTAAAAAAGGCCTGCTGGATAACGTGCTGCACTGTATTGTGCAAGCAGGTGAAACGGAAGCTGGCGCTACTGTAATTGCCTTGCACGAATTGCGCTGGGACTGGGACTATATAGCCGCTAATTATTCTCTTTCATTTTTATTGGACAATATCAGGTTGTTTATCGGTTATCTGCCATTTGCTACCTGCTTTTACAGGATACTACAAGATCCGGTTGCCTTGGCCCGGATAATAGCAGCAGATGAACTAAAGGGGGTGATCGCGGAACGGCTGGCGGGCGTTCAGTTAGGGATGAATGATAGGCTGGTGTATAATAAGCAGGCGGTGGATTATCTGCATGCGAATGGCTTATTGTTCTGGGGGAGTGCCGGTTTGCCTGGCTTTGCTGCTAATCCAAATCTGAGCTGGGATTCGGCACTATTTGGGGACTATCATCACTTAGTAGCAGACGCGAAAGGTTATGAGCATGTATCTCAGACAATCGATCGTGTGGAGATCATTTTAGCTCACCCCTCATTTAACTGGGATTTCAGCACTATCAGCCGTCGTAGTGATTTGAACTGGAACATGCCATTTATAGTGCAATACAGGGAGAAATTATTACCGGCTGAGGTATTACTCTGTGCACCTATAGAACTGATCACAGGCAATTTCCCGTTTTTCATGAGCTGGTGTATGCATGCAGGAAAAGAAGGAGCAATAAAGGTGTTTATTTACCGGCAATTTGAGTTGGAACATGTGATGGTGCACTGTGATTTGCTTGTAAGGCATGAGGTATCTGTCAACTGGAAAAAATTGCTGCAGGTACAGGATAAATCATCCTGGATCGATCTTGTGAGGATATATAGTGAGCATACCCTTTTGCCAGACCATAAAACGTTCTGGAGCGAATGTACAGCCAGTGTAGAGATGGAGTTTATTCTTAATCATGCTGATTTGCCCTGGGATTGGTATTACATTACAACAAGAAGGCTGGAAAAAAAAACGTTAACGGATCCTATCTTTCAGGGGCAGTATGCTGGTTATTTGTATTGGCCACATCTTGTACTTAAGATCTATCCACCAAAGGAATTGGAGAGCGAGGTGCTGTTATCACGCCTATCAATACTGATAGCTGCTGCAGATCCGGAGATCAGGAAAAAGACCTGGCTTGCTATTACTAAAAGTTTAGATCTGGGAAAGGTAATGGAATATGTGCAACGGACGGCGGACAATCCATTGTTCCAGTGGGATTGGAGCCATATAAGCGGATCGAGAAAAATGATCTTTGAGCATGATTTTCTCAATAAGTTTGCGGACAGGATAAACTGGTCCCGCATGTGTGGGAATTATGCACTGAAAGAGTACCTGGAGTTCGATAAGGAAAAGTATGCAACAAGGGAGGAATGGGAACAAACGATCCTTGGGTATTTTGAAACTTACAAGGAATGGTGGGACTTTAAGCCATTTAGTAAATTTAGCTATATCCTGTTCAATCCTGCTATTATTAACGCACACCTGGACAAGTGGGACTGGACAATGATCAGTAAGGAAGGTAATCTGTTGCTGAAACAGAATTATCCTGAACCCCCTGTTCCTTATAATGGTAATGCCCTGAATCAGTTTGCAGATTACATCAACTGGGAAGTATTATCAGGCCGACACGATGTATTACTATATTCTATACTTGTGGATACGCATGCAGAGAGAAATTGGGATTACCGGTTATTATCCGCCCATCCCTTGCTGGTCATGGATCCTGCATTCCTGATAAAATATCAGGATAAGGATTGGAATTACCAGTTGTTATCCGATAATAAGTACCTGCGTGTGGACAAGGAGCTGATACTGAAATTGCCTGATAAAAACTGGGACTGGGGATTGTTTTCCAATGCTGACTGGCTGGATAACGAGCTGGTGGTGCAACTGGATGACAAACCATGGGAAGCATCTGGTCTGACCAGGAATGCAAATCTGCAAATGAGCATTGGTATGATCCGTGTGCTTATAAAAAGGGGATTGCAGGTTTGGCGGTGTGTACTGGAGAGCAATACACTTGAAATATCAGGAGAGGTGTTACAATTGCTGATAGATAATGATATACTCAATGCAGGCAACTGGCGTATACTTTCAGGAAATCCTTCCCTGGATTTCAGGCAATATCCGGCGTTGCTGGAAGCATACAGAGATCACTGGGATTGGGAAATACTGGTAGATGGTGGAAAGATAAATATAGGAGATATAAATGTGTTGAGAAATTATTGCACCTGTCTGAACTGGAAAAAGATTGTCCATGATGAGCGATTTTTCATTAGCTATCAACTGTTAAATGAATTTGAAACGTGGTTTGACTGGAAAGAATTGTCGGGCAGGCTGCCACTGGATGTGGATTATTTAAGGCGGTTTATGAACCGGCTGGACTGGTCATTTATTTCCGGTAGTCATGTAATGCCCTTTACGGTAATGCTGGTGGATGAGTTTAAGGATTACTGGGATTATAATGTATTACGGGAAAACATTTCAATTTCCCTGCCTGTACGCGCCTATATTGATTCACTCATTAGTAGCCGGCCAGCATTGGAGCTGTGCTTTAAATTAAGCGACAAATATCTGTACTTCCTTACCAATATGACAGTGGCAACGAAGATATTGAAGCATCAACAGTTACAGCCTGCGCATTTCAATTTCAGGTTTATCGGTGAGCAGGTACCTGTAATGCCTGTATTATTCAGGTTTAACCTGCAACAGGTGATATTGAGACATACCGGGGAGATTGCATTAAGGATTGACCACACAGGTGAAACAGGTAATATAACAGAACTGATTGGAAAATTTGATTTTGCGCATGTGGACCAAAGCCGGGATGCGTTGCTTATAAAGGAGGTGTTTGATTTTAGTAATATTTCAGATTACGAGGTAATAGTGGCCAGAGAAGAGGATGTGAAGCCGTTACAGCAGGTATGTGAAAATAAACATGTGATCAGGGTAGATGATCCGCAACAATCTGTTTTCAAAAATTGGGCTGACCGGATTTTTTGTTCCTATAAAGATGATATCCTGATATTGGAAAAAGAGAAAGTAAAGAATGAGATAGGACGCGGCAAATGGATAGTAGAATGTGCAGAAGAGCAGGTATATGAATACCTGGATGGAAATGTAATCAATGCTACCACAAGGGTAATAGAAGGGTATCCAGCTTTGAAAATCAGAATAAGGCAACAGGTACCCTTTAAGGTTAAATATTTTGAAATGACCTCAGGAGATAGCTGGACAATATTTGAATCAGAGGGGATGGTCAACTAGTCATTATAGCTTTGTTATAACGAAGTGATCCGCCATAACAAAGCTGATCAGATGTTATTTATTGTATATTTTTAGATTTGCAAAGTCCCCATCGGAACCATTCCCCACCCATAACCCTACTTTTCCTGTATTCCTTTTATTCAATGATACCACAGAAAGACATGGTGTGTTATTCACATAAGCCGTAATAGCAGTTCCATTCACGACTATCTTCACATGAAACCATTCATTCGGATCAGGAGGAGTTACGACTTTATTTTCATACACGCCCGGATGTTCATCTCTCAATCGTTCCCATCCATATAACGTATCCTGCACATACTGCACCATATGCATTCGTGCAAGGCTATCTGTTGCAACAAAATTAAAAGGCCGGAAATACACAGCTTCACAATCATCTTTGGATATACCATGAAAGGCTATGCCAATGAAACTACCTTGTTTTACATTCTTTCCTTTCATATCCACCTCAATTATACCGTTAGTAAGAGTGATGTCTTTCACCCAGGCAGTACCCGAGCCATCAGCAGCAGACAGATGCACACCGGGCTTTTCTTTTAAGGTAGAAACTGATCTGTTTTCAGGAATCAGGTTACTCTTTTGTTGTGCAATAGCAGGGCAAAGGGCAATGAGTAACAAGACAATGCCAATATTGAATTTAATCATAAGTTGTGGAGGTTTGCTATCCCATGAAAATAAACTAACTTAATTACGTAAAAAAATGAAAAACGAATGATACCCATTGGCATATCTCCGGGCAACTCCTGCCCTTCCTCTCACCCACCCCATACCCTGCTCGCGGCTGACATAGGCGGCACCAAATCAAACATGGCAATTTACAAATACGATGGCAGTAAGCTTGCCCTTACAAAGGAAGAAAAATACCCCACTAAAGATTTTAAAGGTCCTGATGCACTCATCAAAAAATTCCTTGGTGATGAACCTACCCCCGATCGTATTTGCCTGGGTGTAGCCGGCCCTGTGCAGGAAGGAAAAGCAAAGATCACCAATGTACCCTGGGAGATAGATGCCGAAAATCTGTCTGCACAATTTGATAAACGCCCCGTTTTCATTGTCAACGATCTGGAGGCAAATGCTTATGGGCTGGCTACACTGGAACAGATCGATATCCATCCCTTACACACGGGTAAAGTACAAAAAGGTAATATTGCCTTGATCTCTCCGGGCACCGGGTTAGGTGAAGCCGGTTTATTCTGGGATGGCGCACATTACTTTCCCTTCGCGACAGAAGGTGGGCACAGCGACTTTTCCCCTATTACAGAACTGGATGATGAGCTACTGGCATACCTCCGCAGAAAATTCGGTCATGTAAGCTGGGAAAGGGTGCTGAGTGGTCCGGGCATCGTGAATATCTTCAACTTCCTTAGAGAAGAAAGAGACATGGATGCCCCCGGCTGGTTGCTGGACCGGATGGCGGTACATGATGTAGCGGCAGAGATCAGCGAAAATGGCGATACGGTGGCCATCTGTGTGGAAACCATGCGCATCTTCTTCCGTTACCTGGCTACGGCAGCCGGTAACCTGGCGCTGAAACTGAAAGCTACCGGCGGGGTTTATATCGGAGGCGGTATCGTACCTAAAAATGTAAAGAAAATTGATTACGGTGCTTTCATGAAAGCCTTCCGGGAAAAAGGCCGGATGAAACCCTTGCTGGAAGATATTTCTCTTCAGATTATCCTCAATGAAAAGACGGCGCTGACAGGGGCTGCCTGGTATGCGATCAATAAGTGTTGATTTTATATTACATTTTTTTCCTATTTTTACTCCTACACAATCAATCACATACCTATGAAAACCGCATATTTCTTGCCGATGCTGTTATTAAGCATCTGGAGTAAGGCACAGGGACCTTATCCCTATACCGAAAAAGGCAAATGGGGCCTGACTGATAAGAACAAAAGTGTGCTACTAAAGCCACAGTTTGACACGATTGACGTATTCAGAAATGGCTACGCCCGTGTGGAAAGTAATAAAAAGGTAGGACTGATCAATACCAATGGTGCTGTTTTGGTAAACCCATCTTACACTAACATTACCAACGCCTTTCAGGACTTTACCGCTATTGCCAGAAATATCAAAGGTTATCAGATCATAGACATCCGCAATGATAAGCCAATCGGGGGCCTGTTTACAGAGGTCTTACCGGAGCGCTCCAGCTATACAAAGGGTAGTTATTACTTTGTGAACAAAGATGGCAAAATGGGCATCTTTGACGCACAGGCAGGGAAAATGCTGAATGGCAAGTACAACCAGGTAACTGGTTTCAATGACGCAGCGCTGGATCAATATGCGCTTATTACGGTAGGTGAAACCTATGGTGTGATAGACGTGAGCAGCGGCAGGGAAATACTGAAACCGGAATATGATGATATTGAAGAAGTATATGTTGGTAATACCGTGTATGTAGCTGCAAAAAAAGGTGATGACAAAGTTTTCTATTTCGATGCCAGCTTCCATAATGCATCTCCGGGTAATGTACAGGACAAACCGACTTCCGCAATGCCGGCAGAGGGTGAAGTACTCAACAAGAAAGCCAAGGATATGTACATCTATAAACTGGGCAATGGTAAATGGCGTGTAGTACTGGAAAACCGTGAAACCAATCATTACAAAGGCCTGGATAGTACTGATCTGAATGGGTATACCTCACTGGAATACCTCTCCTATTATCCGAATGATAAGAACTTCCCTACCAAGATCAAAGCGGTGAAAGATGGCAAAACCGGAGTAATCGATATGAGTGGTAAAGTACTGCTTCCGTTTATCTATGACGATGTGCTCTTCAGGGAAGATATGGTGGGACGTTATGCATTCATCGAGACCTATCTTGGCGATAAGAAAGGTGTAGTGGTAGCAGCCACCATGAAAGAGCTGAAAAAGCCGGTGCTGAAAGCGATCCTGGATGAAGATCATGACAGGAATGCGCTGCTGATAGAAATGCCGAACGGACAAAAAGGCTATATGGACAAAAACACAGGAGAAATTTTCATACCTGGTGTCAGAGAGTAGCTGATACAGACTCGCTGTTGTCTATGGCAACAGCGAGTCTTCTAAATTCTGAAGGTGTATATCCCACGTTCTTCTTGAAAAACATATTAAAGTTCGGCTGGTCAGAAAACCCCACACAATAACTGATATCCTGCACATACCAGTCCGTTTCCAACAGTAAATGCTTAGATACGTCCAATAACCGCTTGCGGATATGAGAGCTTACATTCTCGCCAGTATACCGCTTGAGCAAAGTATTCAGATAATTGGGATGCAGCTCTAAAATTGCTGCAAATTCCTTCACGGTTCTCATCTTTACAGGTGCTGCAAATTTGATATCTGCAATCGTTGCATCCAGTAACGAAAAGAACTGGCTTACATGGTTGAACTGGTTTGTGATGTGTAGCATAGTCATGTGGGTTGCGGACTAAACAAAGGTCGGTTGAATCAGGAAATGGTTGTTTGTAAAAACACTTGCTTTTGTTGGCTGTTTAATGGCTTTTTCTGATAAAAGACTGTTCTATCACAGAGCCCCGGGTCATCAGCACACTCCGTTCTATCAGGTGCTCCAGTTCCCGTACATTGCCGGGCCAGTGCCAGGCCATCATTTCTTTCTTTACTTCATCGGCAAGGCGCATGTTGGATTTTCCTGCCTTCTGTGCATATCGTTGTATGAAGTAGTCTGCCAGTTCAGGAATTTCTTCCTTTCGTTCTCTCAATGGCGGTAGTACGATGGGGAATACATCCAGTCTGTAATAAAGGTCTTTTCTGAAACGGCCGGCTTCCACTTCCTTCTTCAGGTCGCGGTTAGTGGCAGCAATGATCCGGACATCGATCCGGATAGGGCTTTTCCCTCCTATCCTTTCTATTTCTTTTTCCTGTAGTACGCGGAGTAGTTTGACCTGCAGTTCCAGTGGAAGCTCTCCTACTTCATCCAGGAACAAGGTGCCATTGTGGGCCATTTCAAACTTGCCGATCCGTCGTTCTGTGGCACCGGTAAATGCGCCTTTTTCATGCCCGAACAATTCACTTTCGATGAGATTAGCAGGGAGTGCGGCACAGTTGACCTTTACAAGCGATTTATCTCTGCGGGGAGAGTGGTTGTGAATAGCTTTAGTCACAAGTTCCTTGCCGGTACCGGTTTCGCCGAGGATCAGTACGGTGCTGTCCGCAGGCGCTACCTGCGATATGAGGTGAAAGACCTGCCGCATTTCCCGGCTGTTGCCTACGAGATCGGCAAAAGTGTTTTCCTTTTGCACGGGTTGGTGCTCCAGCTGTTGCCGGTAACCTTCGATCTCTTTCAGTTGGGTAGCGATGCGGTCATTGTTCAGGATATTGGCTAGTACTATGGAGAGCTGGTGAGCAATGCCCTTTATAAGTAGTAATACAGGTTCCGGAAAGGTGTGTGTTTGTTCTGAAAACAGGAAGAGACACCCTATTTCCTGCGTAGCGGTGCGAAGCCGGATGCCTGAAAATTCCACAATCCCCGTTTCCCGGAATAATGGGATATAAGGTGGGTGAGATTTAGATTGTAAGAGTTTTCTTACATTGAATACCAGTGGTTGTTCCGCGGCCATGACGGCTTCGAATATATGATCACCACCAAGTTTGCTGTGTCCACTGCGCTGAAATGCAGGATGGTTTTTACGCCTGCCTTCTGAATAATAAAGATATGGTACCAGGGACTTACCATCGTCACCAAAGATATTGATGACAATGTCATTGAAATGGATGACTTCTCTTAACCGCTCCCGCAATACCCTGAGAAAATCGTCTTTGTCACGAATCAGGGCAATATCGTTGCTAAGCGATAAAAGAAATTCTACCATCATGTTGCCTTGCTTCATGAGAATTTAATTGATCACGCAAAAGCAAACAAAGGTCATTCCAGTATATAATAAATTGAAATTAAGTTAGTTAGTACTTTAAAACCCAAAAGCCATTTACGATATTTCGTAGATTTTTACAGATTAACGAATAGTCGTAAAAATAATGATTATTGTTTGGTGGCTTTGGTGCCATCCCAGGTGTAGACTTCTCTTTCTACCTTTTTGCTTTCTACGGTTTCTCCATCTTCACCATATTGCTCCGTCACCATCAGTTTCAGGATTTTTCCTGGCTGGCCACCTACTTCCTTCGGGAAGATCAGGGTTTCAGTGTAGGCAAATGCACCTGCATCGAAGGTATTCGATTTGCCGGGCAGGGCCAGTAATTGACTTCCATTCCAGCCAAAGTAGTAGTAATCTGTGGGTAATCCACAGGCATCGCCACTGAAGTTAAGACGAAAAATTTCTTTTACGTTGTCCAATCCCATTTCCCCCAGCAGTTTGCTTTCGGTACTTCTGGCATTTTCACCCCCATTCACTGTCCATTCTTTCATGTCCAGGATATTATGATCTTTATCTAAAGCTTTGATACGAACGGTCAGTTTTTCTTCAGTCTCTGATACCACAGTTCTCTTCTCTAACCCATAAACGAAAGTGATACCGTCTTTTGTAAGTGTGTTCAGGGCAAGCAGGCCTACCCATACATATCCATTAACCTCTTTGCCGCCGGCAGTATAATGTGTTTTCAACCAGGTGGTTGTCAGGCCTTTCATGGTTAATGGAGAAGCAGTGATCACTTCATCTACCACTACCGGACTACCGGGCAATAATGAATCTACGATCGTTCCTTTTATTGATGGTGTACTACGAATGTAGGCTTTGTCAGCATATACGGAGAGAGCAGTACCTTTTTCCAGTGGCCAGAGGGGAAATTCTAATCTGTCGGCAGTCTGGGCCATGGCAGGAGCGATAGCAGCCAGTAGTAATGAGGTAAGGATGATGTGTTTCATATGAGGAGCAAAAATATGTTTTTTTATCATCATCTTTTTTATACTTTACCCATACATTATTAAAACAGGTCTCAATGAAGAAAGTCATGCTGAGTGCACTCCTATGCATATGGGGGATGGTATTACATGCACAGGTCAACGTCTTTAACAGGTACAATTATTATCTTACTGAAACAGCGGGCAGCATTATCTGCATCCTCCCGGATCAGGGTGATTACAAACTGAATTTATCGCTTCGTTCGGAACAACTGGCAACAACTGCTAAAACAGAAGGGCAGCGGCTTTCTACTCAATTCAATCTGAATGCATTACCTATTGGTACGACTACTTTGCATTATATATTGGAGAAAGGAAATGATATTGTCCAGAAAGGAGACATCAACATTACCAGGCTTGAACCTAAGGCAAATGCGGTACAGATAGACCAGCTGACAGGAGGATTAATTGCTGATGGATTGCCTTTTTTCCCCTTTGGATTTTATTGCGTTCCTGCAGGCGATCTGCCTGAAAGAGAGGTGACACATGGATTCAATATGATCGGTGTATACCAGGGCAATCTGCCTGATGGAATGCCGGAACGGCAGCGATATATGGATCGTTGTGCACAGGTGGGCGTAAAGGTGCAATATGGTGTGAACTCCCTCGTAGGTAGTGGCCATAATGGCGATAAAGGGCTGGATAAAACGGAAGAAGAAAAACTCGCTTTGTTAAAGCGTGAAGTGCTTGCCTTTAAAGATCATCCTGCACTATTATCTTATTATATCAATGATGAACCTGATGGACAGGGACGTCCACCCGCAATACTGGAAGCGGCGTACAAATTGATTCGTGAGCTGGATCCTTATCACCCTGTATCCATTGTGTTCATGATGCCACAGAAGGCCAATGATTTCAGGAATACGATGGATATCGCGATGACAGACCCCTATCCGATTCCGGGTCCTGCTGATAAAGTGATGGACGACCTGACCCAATATGCGAAGGCTTATCAGTATGAAAAGTCTGTATGGCTGGTGCCACAGGCATTTGGAGGACAGGAAATGTGGAACAGGGAACCTACAGGTGCAGAGATCAGGTTGATGACTTACATGGGCCTGATTGGTGGAGCAAAGGGTATTCAGTACTATGTACATGCGCCGGGCAATCTGAACCCACAGTCAGTAAGTGCATGGTCTGCGGCCAGCAATGTCGCCGTAGAAACAGCGCAGATGACTTCTTTCCTGCTCTCCGCCGATATTGCACCAGCACTGCATGCCGATGATCCAAAGATCTTAACAAAGGCATTCAGTTACCAGGGAAATACATTGCTGATTGCGGTCAATAATGAGAATAAACCAAAGGCGTATACATTGACGACAGCTATACAGGAAGATGCGACTGCAGAGTGCTGGTTTGAAAACAGAACAGTGCCTTTGGAGAAGGGAGTGATTCATGATATCATCGATGCGTATGGAACGCGGGTTTATCTGATCAGGGCCGCGGGTCAATCTTCCATTCCAGCGGATAACATGACACTGAATCCCAGCTTTGAAAAGATAGTGAGTCCGGGATTACCGATTGGTAGTAATGTAACGAGTACCAGTCATCATAAAGCGGATATAGGAGCATCTTTTTTTGCGGATCCCCGCCAGCATGTGGACGGGATGTTTAGTCTGCGACTGATCACGCCGGTAGATAGTGGAGGTAATAAGATCAGGCTGATCCCGATGGTAATGACAAAAGGTAACAGCTATACAATATCTATCAGGGCGAAAGCAAAAGCGCAGGAGCATATGCCTGCTTTTCGTATGGCTATTGATGCCATGGAGCAGGATCATACTTATACACTGACACCTGAGTGGGCGGAATATAATTTCACTTTCCAGGCACCGGCATCATCTACTACGGCTATTCTTTCACTGGAACTGATTCAGCAGGGTACAGCATGGTTTGACCTGCTGACGGCGAGTCCTGATCCGGTAATCACCTATAAGATCAATGAAGACCGTACGGCGAGCGTGAGCATCAATACCAATTCCAGGAGAGAGATCCGGTATGCGGTCAATCAATTGCCCGATACGCAATCTCTTTTGTATACAAAACCGTTCCCTGTTCATGTAGCCAGCACTATTTCTGCCGGCATTTTTGACCATGGCAGGCAGATAGCGGGCTCCAATATCTTTGTACCAGTGAACCTGGCGTTGGGTAAGAAGGTGACAATTGCCCAGCCATATGCCCCTCAATATGCGGCCCTTGGCGACAGCTCGCTAACAGATGGAACAATGGGGACTACGGCATTCAAGTGTGGTAAATGGTTGGGATTCAGCGGTAAAGATCTCGATGCTACCATTGATATGGGGAGTGCCACGCCTATAAAAAGGGTGATTGCCAGTTTCCTCTGTGATCCGAACAGTGGTATTTTTCTGCCAAAAGAGGTAATTGTGTATACTTCGAAGGATGGCAGGAACTTTAAGCTGGCAGGTAGGGTAACAAATAGTAAGAATGTGCGGGGAGAACCTTATCTGCAACAGTTCAGTATTCCTGTGAAGGGAAATGCACGGTATGTGAAGGTAACCGGCAAGGCCTTTGGTGCTATTCCGGAAGGATACCTTTTTGTCGGGTCTACTTCCTGGTTGTTTACGGATGAAATACTAGTACAATAACGCAACTGCCTGCGGGCTATATGCAACGCTCACCTACTTGTTATAGTATGTGGGCGTTGCTATTTATTTTAGTACATATTAAACAAAACTATCTATCTTTGCTTTGTTATATACCTATGAAACAATGAAGAAATTATCCCTGATTATTATGTTCGTAATGATGCAGGTGGTGGGATCTTATGCACAGCTCACCACTGTATCTCAAAGCCCTCTTTTCAAAGAGCCGGTATCGGGTTACGGCCGCATCCTGCACATGAAAAATGGAAATACCGTTTTTCTGCAGATCACGTCAAGAGATGGCATATATGTGGACATCTATGACGAGGAGAACAAGCCCAAGGCACAGTCTCACAAGAGCGCTAACTTTGGTACCCTGCTTGGTAGTTGCGTCAATGCGATCTTCGAATCGAACAATGACGTTGTCGTGTTCATTTCAGAAATCGAATCCAGACAACCTGTATTGTATCGCCTGGTTATCGATGGTATAACCGGCTACATTAAGAGAGATGAGAAGCTGGTTATGACCAACCGTTATGCCTATTTTGCACAGCCTTTTATTACCCAGTATGAACCCGTGACGTCTTTCTTTGTACGCAGGGATCCAAACAGTGAAAACTATGCACTGGTGATCCTGCACAATAATGACAGAAGTGTGAGTGGCAACCTGGAAGTAGTATGGTATGCTGGCAATCATAAGGAGATTTCAAGGGCTTATTATGCCAATCGCGATACCCGCTATAAGAATATCAATTACCTGGATATGGCGGTATTGGGAAATGAAAAAGTATGTCTCTTCGCACATATTTACAATCAGACGGAAGTTGGAGATAAAAAGGGACAGCTCATAATGGCGTCTCTCACCAAAACTTCTGATACGCTGGAAATCAACAAACTGAATATTGGTGTAAAAAGGGTGATTGATAGTGGTCTGGTGAAATTTAACCCTGTAACAAAGAAGCTCTTATTTATTGGGTATGCGCATGCGGAAGCTGGTGATGAAGAGAAGTACGCGGGTATTATGGGTTTTGTAGATCCCAGCAGACAGACTCCTGACCAGGAGATCAACATTTTCCCGGCCAAGGCCAATGAGAAGACCAATGCAATTGCCGGCAGGAACTTCACGGGAATGCCACAGGACATCTTTTTGCGCAGCGACGGAGGTTTCTCTATTGTATATGAGGAACTGACGCGTAAGCAGGTAAAACCGCTCAATTCTGCTTCATATGTTTATAATACCAAAGATTGGCTGGCAGTAGCGTCTTTTGATGTGAATGGTCGGCCGGAATATACATGTGTGATACCTAACCATGCTGAATTGCGTAACTGGGAGATTGCTGCTTTCAATACAGAAAGAGTAGCACATAGTGCGCAACCGCTTATTAAGGGGGAGCAATACAGGAGTTATGCCTGCTTTCAGTATAAGGACAGGGTATATGTGACATTGAACAATACCGAAGATAATATGAAGAAGTCATCCAAGGGGAAGGGAACGTCTTTCCATTCAGTGAGGGATACGGATGGTTACTATTATATATGTGATGCCAGTAATGAGCTGCCGGATTGCAAACCGCTATTTGGTTTGAATGTGAATAAGGATGATGATGGGCACCCTTTGGTGATGGGGATTTCGGACTATGATAGTGATAAAGGCAGGTTTATTACATTAAAAATGGATAGTAATACAGAACATAAGGGAGTAAGAGTAGTGTGGTTACAGCCCTGATCATAATCGATGCCCAACAAATACGAGTTATGCTGCCTGTCTGTGTGACAGGCAGTTTTTTTTTGGGGGGGGTGAAAGGGAGGGGTAGAAAATTTTTTCTCTACATTTATGCAATTCTGATTTTTTGAGCATCATAACTCCAAACTGAGAACCTTGAGATATTTTTTACTCCTGCTATTGTTGCCGGGTTTATCAACCGCACAGACGAATGAGGATTATATGAGGTTGGTGAGGAAGGTGGATACGCCGCATAATGTGTTTACTTTGCCGCTGAGTAGTGCGAATAGAGACGTGAAGAAAGTTATAGGAAATCTGAATTATCCTAATTTTACACAAAATATTTCTGTATCCGGCAATCAATACATCCTCCATAATTATGTACGAACATTGTCAATCACCGGAACTTACAGTACCTCTGCCGCTCTCAACTGGGCAAACCGTCAACCGGCACTCCAACAGGAGTACGCGCAGGGTTTAAATAATCAATATATGGGTCCGGAAACGAGTACTCTGTTTAGTTATGGACCTGCTATCCCCGCACTTGAATTTGATGGTAGTGACTATGAGTATGACCAAAACGGCCGGTTGGTACAAAAAGGTACTGGCAATGGCCAGGCCGCGAAAGTATATAATAATGGGATACTTAGAAATGGAATGACTCTCAATAATGATTTCCTCCTTAAAACTACCTATCGAAATATAGCTGGAAATCCCTGGTCACTGGCACTACAAGCAGGGCAGGAAAATGATAGAAGTATCATCAGGCAGAACGACAACCAGCGGCAAAAATGGGGCGTAAATCTGCAACATGACTCCCGAGACCTGAAACTTAATTTTATTTATGCAGATGTAGAAGATAATTATAATTTTAGTAACAGGAACGGTTTTCTGAATAGGGTATATCAATATTCTCTACTGACACCGGTGAGCTTTCAAAATTCCCAGGGTACTATGATTGGGAATGATCAGCGAAGTTATAGTAGTGGTGCAGACAATCCCTTTTTTTTACTACAGGATCATGACAATGATTACCGCAAACACTCCCGAAATGCGAGTATTAAAATCGAAAATAAGTCAGGCCAGTTCAGTTACAGCCTTGTTCCTGATTTTCAAAGCGAGGTAACAACTAGTATTGAAGCGTATGCACAGGGTACCACGGGATTTCCTGATGGGAGTCTGGTTCGCAGACAACAAAAAGATTATCGTTTTCTGATGAGAGGAAACGGTAAATATGAACTCCCAAAACAATTGGATAATCAATTAAGATCATCCGTTGAACTAAATTATAACTTTTCCAATTTACGCACAGACATCAGGTACAAGGACATGATGTCTGATTATAGATACAGACGTACGATTCACGAACCTAATCTTTTATATTTTGCAGGATATGAAACACCATCCAACTGGACATTTCTGGTGGATGTAAGTAATAAACTATATCTCTCCAATACGACCAACAGGTCAAACTACTGGCTACCCGGTGCCACAATAGTAGTAATCAAAGAGCTACAATTTCTACGGCATAGATTATGGATCCGCTTTAGATCACATTTAAATAATTTCGTCAATGAATCACCTATCCAACAATCTCAGTCAGCAATCAACCTGGTAAAATATACAGCGACGACACTTCCTTCTTTTCTTCCAATAACGGAAGTAAATCAATATAACCAATTACAGCCTATTCAACATAAGGAATGGGATAATGAGCTATTGGCAGACTATGGCTTATTTCGTGCCTCCTTCTCATACTTCCGACGTGAAACCAGTCATGATGTTGTTCCCCTCATCAGTGATAATAATGCAATTCAGCTAAAAAACATTGCTAATCACGTGAATAAAGGCTGGGAACTACAACTTATGCATTCTGACATCCGAACATTTAATGGAAGAGGGAAATTTAACAACCGCCTTTCTTTTTCTACCAATAGGCATATTATTACAGCTGTTGAGGACGGGTACAACTATACACCAACGGCCGGCCTTAGTGAAGTGCATACAGCAGTTGTGGAGGGGGCAGCATCCAATGTAATTGTGGGCAGTGCTTACCTGCGCGACACAAATCACCAGATTGTAACTGATGCAGATGGTCATCCAGTGGCAGATCCTCTGCTAAAAATAATAGGTAACCCTAATCCGGATTTCTGGTTATCATTAAGCAACTATCTTTCATATGGATCGGTTGCACTAAACGTGAACTGGCAATGGAAAAAGGGTGGAGAAAAATGGAACGGAACTGCTGCTATGCTGGATTATTACGGTCGCTCCGTCAGTTCTGCCTTACAGCGAAAGGAAGTGCATTCACCACAGGTTCCGATAGCAGAAAACTACATACAGCGTTCAGATTATCTTCGGATCAATAGTATATCACTTACTTTGGAGCGTCGTTTCAAAGGGTATGTAAACAAATTCCGGTTAACAGGGTTTCTCCGCAACATTCTGATATGGACTCCATATAAAGGTACTGATCCAGGCCAGTCTCTCTTCGATCAGGGTAATAGTACTGCACTTGATTTGTATAACCTGCCGGGCATTTCCACTGCAGGTATTGAAGCCACCATTTCATTCTGACATTATGAAAAACACGATTCTCACCATTATATATCTTTTACTGTTTTTATGTGCACAGGCACAGGTGCCGGATTATGCTACCACCAAAGAAAAAGTCTATCTGCAAACCAATCACGTTTATTTTGAACCGGGTGATACACTCTATTATAAAGCTTATGTAGTAGACGCACAAACCAATACTCCGACACCGACTAGTACAATTCTAAATGTAGATATCATTAGTCCTTCGGGAAGCGTCTTATCACAACTAAAACATCTAATCAAAATTGGTTACGCAGAAGGAGGATTCAAATTTAACGATAGTTTGTCCGGAGGTATTTACAAAATTAGAGCCTATACTACCTGGATGCAAAATGAAAAAGACAGCACATGGTTTACCAAAGCCCTGACATTGCAAAAGGTGATAGCACCCAGGTTACTGATTAGCCTTGACTTCCCTGAAAAAGGCTATGGCCCTGGTGATACAATTAAAGCTAAGTACGCTATACGTACACTTGATAATAAGCCATTAGTTCATTATACAGGACAGTTTAGGATCAACATTGATGGCAAACAATATATAACTGATAATTTTAAAACAGATACAGCAGGGAAGGCTATCATTAAAGGCATCTTACCAACTACCCTCAATACAAGTGACGGCTTGCTCAATGTTACAATTATTGCCAATGGTTTTACCGAGTCTATTTCCAGAAGTATACCCATTGAATTGAATAATATAGACCTGCAGTTCATGCCTGAAGGAGGAACCCTGGTAACAGGGTTACCTACTATGCTGGCATTTAAGGCAATTAATGAAAAAGGTAAACCTGTAGATGTAAAAGGTATAATAATTGACGATAAAGGAAAAAAAATAACAGATTTTGCCAGTTATCATGCCGGCATGGGAGTATTACCCTTCACACCAGCCATTGATAGAAAATATACAGCCCGCGTCGGCAGGCAGGAATATCTTATACCACCAGCCATGGAAGATGGAATGATATTGAACCTGCTGCACAGTAATGGACAACTATATGCCAGAATCGCAACAACTACCGCAGAGGATATTACTTTAACTGCGTCCATGCGGGAGCACTTATATTATACAACAACAGCTGCCCTACACCGCGGAGCACAGCTGATTAAGATTGACACCGCTGATTTTCCAACAGGAATTGTTGTATTTACGTTACGCAACAGCCGTCGTTTGAAAGTAGCCGAACGTGTCATTTTTATAAACAAGCGGAGCAGTTTGCAGGTGAAAATATCTACCGACAAAACCAGTTATCAACCAAGAGAGAAAGTACAGATGACTATCACCACAACAAACTCAGATGGGCGACCAGTTCCATCAAATCTGTCTCTTTCAGTGATTGACGACAAACTATGGACCATGGCAGATGATAGACAAGATCATATCTTATCATGGTTGTTGATGAGTAGTGAGTTGAAAGGCAAAGTGGAAGAACCTCAGTTCTATTTCAAACAAGATGAACCCAAAGCTGATAGTGCATTGGATATATTGATGCTGACACAGGGTTATCGTTATTTTGCATTTACAGAAATAGTAAATACTGGCAACAGGTTAACGTTCACACCAGATAAAGTAAATATAATGAGTGGGATTGTTACTGATAAAAAAGGCAACCCATTAAAAACTAAAATTTATTTATTCAATATAAAAAGGCAATTGGGAGTTGAACAAAAAACATCTTCAAGCGGGCAATTCTATTTTACAGATGTAGACCCTGGTTCGGAGTATTGCCTCATGGCAGAAGGAACAGGCAAAGATAGTGCTGTGATCAGCATTGTGCAGAACGGTATAGGGAATAACAGGCAGGAAGCTGGTATGTTTAAGCCACTGAAAACAGGACTAAAGGAGGCAATTGCAACTTATCCATCTATGGTCACGAATGATACACAATCAGACAAACCTTCAAAACTGAGTGAAGTTGTGGTGATTGGATATGGACAAACCAGCAAAAGATACTTAACCAGCTCTGTATCCGTGATTACACAAAGCACAATTTTTCCACCTGATCCTAAAAACGTATTACTTGCATTACAATGCCAGGTATCCGGTATCCTTGTTCATGAGGCTTCTGGCAACCCGGCTCAGGCAGTAACAGTTCAAATACGCGGAATAAATTCATTGGCTAACGATGAAGGCCCATTATATGTTCTTGATGGCGTTCCTGTACAAAGCAATATTCTTAAATTGATCAATCCCAAGGAAATTTCCAACATTTCAATACTTAAAGGTGCTGACGCAACCGCTGTATATGGTTCAAGGGCTGCAAGTGGAGCTATCCTTTTAACTACCAAAAGAATCGATTATGAAGGCAGATTGTTGTTTCGACTGAACAAAACGATGCCCTACACTATCAAGAAACTAATGACACCGGCAGGTGATAAGCTCTTTAGTCAGGTGCCAGTATTTTATACACCTAAATATCTCAATCCTGAGACTGATACCAAAAACGACTTCAGAGAAACCATTTACTGGAATCCTACCATTCAGACAGATCGATATGGGAAAGCAAGTGTTGAATTTTACAACTCTGATGCCAATACTACCTTCAGGGCTATTACGGAAGGTATCGGTTACAATGGCATTATTGGCAGAGATGAATACACCTATGCAGTACATGATGCAGTTAGTGTGGATGCTAAAATTCCACCGTATATCAATGTCGGGGATAAAGTACAGATCCCGGTAGTTCTAAAAAACTACGACCATGAAGACATGGTGGCGCGCATACGTGTTGTATTGCCTGAGGGCGTGAGTGGTGACACAACAATACAGGAAGTACCGCTGAAGAAAAATGGAGATGCACAGGCGTATCTTGCTGTAACACCTAACTACCCCATGTCTGGCAATATCCGGATCAATGTAAATAATCAGGCTATTTTCCTGCCTTTTACTGTAGAAGAAAAAGCATTCCCAATGCATGTTGTGTTTTCGGGAAATCAATCAAAAGATACCTCATTCCGTATTTCAAATATTACCTGGGCTGTCAATCCAAAGATCACACTAGACCTACAATCGGTACCTGATCAGATCATGGATGCTGTAAAAAGTATGCTCCGCGAACCACATGGATGTTTTGAACAGACTTCCAGCACAACCTTCCCCAATATCCTGATCCTGCAGCTAATGAAAAGTGCAAAGAACCGTGATTATGAGCTGGAGAAGAAAGCAAAGGATTATCTGGAAAATGGATACAACAGACTAATCAAATTCGAGACATCCGAGAACGGGTTTGAATGGTTTGGACGCGCCCCTGCCCATGTGGCCCTGACGGCATATGGATTACTGGAATTCACAGCTATGAAAGAATTTATTGATGTAGACAAAGGCATGCTGAACAGGACCGAAAAATTCCTGATGGACCATCGTGATGGTAAAGGAGGATTCAGACCTACTCCCGGAGGAGCAGATCAATTTCGTGCTGTACCACCGGAAGTTCTGAATGCATATATTGTGTATGCACTGTCACAAACGGATGCAGGCAAGGAAATTCAGCCGGAATATGAATATGCGTTGAAGACTGCAAAAGAAAGTAATGAAGGTTATCAATTGTCCATGATGGCACTGGCGGCGGATAATCTACACAAGACAGCAGATTTCAATGATCTTCTGAACAGACTGGACCTCTTGTTTAAGAATAAGCATTTACCACTCCGTACGTCAGTTGTCGCCTCACAAGGCATATCCCTATATGTTGAAACAATGGCCATGTATGCGATGGCCCTGATGCGCGAGCCGGCACCCCGTAAGGCGCGGATTGCGCAAATTATTTCCGATATACTCAGCAAGAAGAATTATGCCGGATTTGGGTCTACTCAGGGCAATGTGCAGGCATTGACAGCGTTGGCGGCATACTTCAACCTGGAAAAATCAGCTGTTGCCGATAGTACGGGTACTTTTACATTGAATGGGAAGGTTATTAAACCCGGAGATAGACTTACTTCAAATGGTTTATCGAATGAAAATAAGTTTGCCGCACGATATAATAGCAGAGAAGGGATACCTTATACCTTCCGCTGTGATTACTATACCAACACACCCCCTACCAGCGAAAATGCATTGCTGAAATTTGAAACAAAGCTGAGTACCCACAAAGCAAAAATGGGTGAAACTGTTCGCATGAATATGAATATTACGAATACAAGTAGTCTGGAACAGGGAATGGCAGTCGTAAAGGTGGGTATACCCGGAGGATTATCTTTGCAGCCATGGCAGCTAAAAGAGCTGGTGGATAAAAACCAGATTGCCTATTATGAGATCTTTGACAATTACCTGGTATGCTATTGGCGGGGTATGGGTGCAAAGGAAACCAGGAGGATTTCATTAGATCTGAAAGTAGACGTACCGGGTACCTATCAGGGTAAAGCAGGTGCGGGGTACTTCTATTATCAGCCGGAAGATAAATACTGGCAGGCGGGCGAGACAGTCGAAATCATTCCTTAATGCACGTTAATTAACTGATTTAAATGAGCTTGTACCAGATTTCTGCTACAAGCTCTTTTTTGTATTAACAGCAATCAATTTGCAGCCCCAAAGCATATCTTTAGTCAGAAGAATATACCTTTGTTACCCACACCCCCAATCTGGTTTATGCATATAACCCAACACAGCACCTCGCTTGCCACGGCTCTACAGTGCCCCCGTTGTGGCCGGTTATACAACATCGGGGATGTCCAATCCTACGCTACCTGCTGTAATCAACCGCTCTTTACCCGCTACAAACTGGATCAGCCGCTGCACCAGGCCCTCGATATCAACTGCCACACCATCTGGCGATATAACCGCCTCCTGCCCGTCTTTGAAGAACAAAACATCGTCAGTCTCGGCGAAGGCGGTACTCCATTGTATCAACTCGCTGCCCTCAGCCATCAACATGAGGTGAACATCCAGATCAAAGATGAAAGCCTGAATCCTACCGGCTCTTTTAAAGCCAGAGGTGTCAGTGTGGCTGTTTCCAAAGCCAGAGAACTGGGTATCCGGCATTGCATCATTCCCACCGCCGGTAACGCCGGTGGTGCCCTCAGCGCCTATTGTGCAAAAGCAGGGATGAAAGCGACGGTGATCATGCCCCGGCATACTCCGCTCACGCTGCAGACAGAATGCCGTATGTATGGTGCTGAACTCATTCTCGTAGATGGCCTGATAAGTGACTGTGGCAAGCGCGCCCAGCAACTGGTCACCCAAACCGGTGGCTTTGATATGTCGACTTTGAAAGAGCCTTACCGGCTGGAAGGCAAGAAAACAATGGGATATGAAATAGCCGAACAATATCACTGGCAGCTTCCTGATGTGATCATCTATCCTACCGGTGGAGGCACAGGACTGATTGGCATGTGGAAGGCCTTTGCAGAAATGAAACAATTGGGCTGGCTCACGGGTAAACTACCCAGGATGGTGGTGGTGCAATCCGCTAACTGTGACCCTATAGTACAGTTATTCCAACAGGGAACTATTCCTACTGACTTCTGTGCGACGCCTTCTATTGCCTATGGATTGGCAGTACCTACCCCATTTGCCAAGGATCTGATGATGGATGTATTGCGACAGAGCAACGGCACCGCCCTGACTGTAACGGAGACAGAAATCACTATTGGCATGCGCAGCATTGCCACCACCGAAGGCTTGCTATTATCGCCCGAAGGCAGTGCCACATATATAGGCATGCAACACCTGATTGCCGATGGCTGGATTCAGGAAGGAGAAAATGTTTTATTATTTAATACCGGGTCGTGGTATAAATACAGATCATAGCTTACTGTCGATCAGCTTCACCAGTTTTTCAAACTCAGCGTCTTCATAGCCAAAGCTCTGGTAGATGATCCTGCCTGCAGGATCCAATACGATGTTTCTTGGAATACCGTTTGGTGCGAACAGGGAGAAGATGCTCCTGTCCAGGTCAGGCAACAGGGGGAAGGTGAATCCTTTCTTTGCCTTGAATGGGTCTAGTTTTTCCCAGCCTTCTTCTCTGCCAAATACAATGAAGGCAAACTTAGGGTTGTCTTTGTGCTTTTCCCAGATCTGCTTTTGTGCCAGCGGTAATTCCTGGTTGCAGGGAGGGCACCAGGTAGCAAAGAAATTAATCAATACATACTTACCTTTATAATCATTGATATTGACCTTTTTCCCTTTTTCTACTTCAAAGGAAAAGGAAGGCACCTGCTGGCCGATAATTGTCCGGAAATTACTAATAGGAGGATCTGCCTGTGGTGTTTGTTGTGCAAAGGTATGGAGAGAGAAAATCCCTGATACAAAGAGAAGAAGCGCGTGTTTCATGGTCGGTTCATGGTTACTTTGCGGACGGTAGCAGTAAAATCAACTGCTTTTTGCTGCCCGTTTACATAGGCAACCCTGAATTGTACCGGTTCTCCGCTGGCGATGGCGCCGGGATTATCTAAGATGGCATTGGACAGGGCGCTGGCAGCATTGCCGTTACGAAGAAAGGCCTGTCCGAGTTTACTGATCCTTGCTTTCATAATAACAAATATACTGAAAAAAATGCCCTTAACTTTGCAGTATGCCAATCCCTGAAAAAATACTATCGCGCAAGGATGAGATTGCGGCTGAGTTCATGCAGCTGGTGGATGAACATGTGAATGACCTGCTGCAGGGGCGGATAGAATACCGCTATAAACCCAGTGATTTTGCTTCCCGCATGCACATTGCCGCCGTGCATCTTACCAATACAATCAAGCTCACGTTAAATACCTCCCCCTGCGAGGTCATGGAAGACAGG
>Ga0182005_1000199_pt1 | contig 40841 bp, 38 predicted proteins | sample Sormic07211103_1_FD_123021 | JGI IMG/M metagenome (GOLD analysis project Ga0182005, IMG submission 123021) | Rhizosphere microbial communities from Sorghum bicolor, Mead, Nebraska, USA - 072115-103_1 MetaG | ecosystem: Host-associated > Plants > Roots > Rhizosphere | place: USA: Nebraska...
ATGCCCATGATCGAGTGGACGCCTTCGCGTGCGGTTCGACCTTGCCAGATACGGGCGGCGTGGTGAGTGTGGAGGGTCAGGGTGATGCTGCTGCGCAATGAACCCAGGTTGAGTTGATAGTGATCGGCCACGGTTTTGTCCTCGCATAAGCTTGGACGGGAACGTTGCGACAGATGAGGGTCAAGGGCAGCCAAAAAGCTGAATGCGGTCTGTTCGGTTTGGTTTGAGACGGTTAATTTCGTAGACGTTCGCGAGTGACACCGGTGGCATCTTTTCCATGGGTGGTGAAGGCCGTACCGGTCGGACTGCGCAGATTCGATCCTTTGCGAACTCCCATTAGACGTCAGTAGATTTGATGCCACTGGCATCAAATCTACTGACGTCCAGGGCGTTTGCCGCGCAGTTGGCGTAGCTCATTCAGGCATGCTTGGGCGAGGGCGGAGGCGGGTTCGCCCTTTTTTCGGATTGGGCGTGAGGCTGCCGTTGGGGGTGGTTCTGCAACGGGTGGGGGCTCTGTCTGACCTGCCCAAGGACGAAAGTCGCCTTTCAGTGCGCGCTGGATTAGGCCCATCAGATAGGCCGCTGGCTTGCGGATACCTCCTGCCGTACAGCGTGCCCCCGCTTCGTTCAGCACCGCCTGACGATCCGCGGGTTTGAGCTTGTTCAGCGCCACGGCGATGGCCTGACGTTCGCTTGGACTCAAGTGCAGCGGATCGGGCCAGTGCAGGTTATCCACCGTCGGGGGCGCGCGCGGTACAGTACAAGTACTTTCTTTTAATACAGTACAGGCGGCGTTCGGATTCCGAACGGTGCCGGAAACGCTGGCGTTCAGGCCCGGTTCGGAATCCGAACGAGGGCCTGCACGATTCCGAACGAGGGCATTTTCCCCCCGTTCGGAATCGTGCAGAGTGGCATCGGTTGCCTGATCCAATCCTCTCTGCGCCCAGTGTTCGCCCCAGCTGTCGAGCCGCGTCGGTAACTGATCCTGATCAATATTCGTGTCTTGGCGGACTTCCTCTACAACGTGCTGGGCGACAATACGCACCGCCTTGGTGGCATGACCGAGGGCATGTCCGACCAGCGCCAGGTAATCCTGATCCAGTTCCATGGCTTCGGCGGGGGTTAACGGCTCATCGTGCAGGACGTACAGAGAACCTTGCAGGCGTCCGCTGAGCTGATCGCGCCCGCGATTCACCAAACTGAGCCAGCGCGTCAGCCTGAGCATCGTCAACACCCGAGCAATGGTTTCACGGGAGGCTGACGCGCCGTAGGGCACGCTCGACAGGTAAGGCTGCAAATCCTCATAGCGTGGTGTGACCACGCCCTGACCGTGCAGCATGAGTCGAAACACCTGCCAGGCATTGCGTTCCAATGGCGTCAGCCGATTATCCAACAGCAGGCGACGCGGCACGACTTCGTGTGATTGGCCACTGAACAGAAAGCCCGCCTGCAGCGCCTGGTTGGAGGGGTGTTCAGTGGTAGGGCGGACGGGCCAGCGTTCACTCAGCTGCTGGGTGCATTGCTGCAGGACACGCTGCCAGCGACTGGAAGGGGCAGTGTTCATGTTCCGTTGCTGTACTGGTCGATCTGCTGCCAAACGATGGTCAAACTAATCTGTTGCTCCTCCGCCAGCATCATCATGGCGTCGAGCTGATCCTCGGTACCGTCCTGAGCGCGTAGCTGGCACCATCGCTGCCAGAGCGCATGTTCCTGCGCTTCGCTCAAATGCTGAGGACGGCCCTTACGGGTTTCTATCTTGAGCAGACGTCGACGCAAGGCGGTTTCCGAATGCGCCAAGCCGAAGCACTGATACATGATGGTGCTGCTGGCACCTAACTTGAGCGCTCGGTTGATCAACCGTTCGTTCTGGTCGTCGCGTTCGGCTTGCTCGATCAACCGATGCAGCACCGGCGAGTCAATCTTGACCTCAACCCAGGGTACAGTGGCATGGGCCAGGCGCGACAGCGTGGTGGGCGGTAAGGATTGCAACAGATAGATATCATCCTCACCCAGTCCGAGTGCCTTGCAGCGCTGCAGATTACCCAGGCGCAGTTCATGCAGCACCTGGGTCAGCATGGCCTGGTTGAGCACATTGAAGGACAGGCTCATGGCAGCTCCTTCGGTGAGTCGTCTTCAGGGGGAAGCGTCAAGTCGATCAGGCGACGGGCCAGGCGGATCAGGCGATACAGCTTGATTAAGAGACTGTCGGGCAGTCGCTCCAGTCCCACATCCACAGCGGGACGATCTGGCAACGGAAGTTGATAGATGCCCAACAACAGTTGGCCGAACAGGGCTGAGGGCAGTTGCTTGCGATCCTCCCAGTTCACGTCGTCTTGAGCGCGCAACAGGGCCAGGAGCATTAGGTGAACGCCGGTCGCGCGAGGCGCGGCAAGATCAAGTGGCTCGATGTTGAGGGCGAAGCCCAAGCCATGCTGCTGGTCGGTGATGCTCTCGGGATGTCCGGCATAGGTCGCCATTTCCCGCGCCAGTCTGGCAATGGCTAAACGCAGTTGTTCGGGGGTATTTAGTGCTGGTGCAATGGTCCAGATGTCGTCGGTCGAGCAGGCCTCGAAGGTCGGTGCTGTTTCGGTGGCAGTTTCGCGCTCGATTTGTTTGCGAATCTGTTGAACGCGTGACGGAGGGCTGACCGCTGAAACGACATTGGTTTCAGGCGGTGTAAGCAGTTCCTCTCGCGCTGTTTCAGTCTGGGGCCTGCTCTCAGTTGATTTGGGATTGGACTCGGAGGAGGGCGATCCTGCCGCAGCTTCATCAACGCTCGGCGGATGGCTGTTCTCTGGGGGTGTGGTGACGACAACGCCAGGCGTCGAGATGACCCGTTGGGTGTCGCTCAGCTCCAGGGCCAACATGCGGTAGGAATGTCCGAGCAAACGGCTCATGCGCTCGAGCAGTTCATCCTGGATCTGTTCAAGATCGAAGGATTCGGGATCGGCATCGAAGTCGCCCAGGGTCTCGAGCCAAAATTCGGCGAACGCAATGGTGGCGGTTGGATAACGGTTCCAGCTTCGTTCAGCCTGGCTACGTAGGCCGATCAAGCGTTCGATCTGGGGCTTGCCCAAACCGGCATACAGGGTTTGTGGAATCGCGGGCAGTAAGTGTTCAAGGGTGTCGAGCATCCGACTGATATGCGACTGCGAAACCGGATAGCCTCCAGCGGCAAGGCGTCGTGCCAATTCGCGCTGCGAGAGCACTGCTCCATCCGGTTCGAGCATGGCTTTGAGTTTGGCCACAGCCAGTGCTCGCTCGATGAAGGTGAGTTGGCCGTGCAGATCGCTTTCGGCCAGATGGCCGAGCAGGGCGCTGATTTCATTGCTCCAAGGCCGGAACAGGCAGTGAATGCGAAAGAAGCGTTCGTCACGGGTTTCCTGCCACAGCTCGCCGAGAATCGCCAGGCGCGTATTGCCACCGTTGCGGATGATGAAACAGGTTTCTCCCGGGCGGCGAGTAATCGGTGGCGGATGGTCCAGCCCGCGTTCACGGATCGAGGCCTTGATATCGCCATACAGCGGATTACGGATGAAACGCGGGTTATGTTCGTAGGGTCGCAACTGCTCCAGGGTGACCAGCATGGGCGTGTCGGTGAGTGGATCGGACAGCAGCTCTAGCTCTGGACCCCGAGGGAAGTGGTCCTGGTGCAGCTTGTCGGTGATCTGCTCCTGGCTGAGCTTCTTCATCTGAACCGCCTCGGTTAACGCCGGTTACGCAAGTGGTCACCGACCTCGAACTTGACGATCTCGGCAGTCCCCGAACCTTCGACATGGTGGGACAGTTCTGCGAGGAGCCAACCCACGGCCGAGCGTCCACCCTGCAGACGAAAGACCACGGTGCAGTGCTCTTCGCTCAGTGGATGGTGTGGTCGAACGGATGGCTGAACGATGATGGGAAGTTGATCCAGCATCACAGAACTCCTTGCCAAACGCTGTTTGGCCTCAATGTTGGTCAAACAAAATGACTGGGTGAGAAATACCAGCTGGGTGACTCGTTTCATTGAGACTCCGCGCACCTAGTCATCGTAGAGATCGTTTCGCGCCATTCCGGAAACAACTCGATGGCCAGCGCTTGCATGGTTTCCAGCGCTGAGGGTGAACGTCGTCCACATGACCAGCGTGTCTCGATTCGGTGGACCGGTAGGCCGAGGGAGGCGGCATTGAGATACGCCACTCGATCCGGTACTACGGTATCCAGAACTGAGATATTGGTAGCTTCGGCGAAAGTCTCGCGCAGGCCGAGGATGATCATCCGTGTGTCCACTCGAATGCTATTCACCTGGTTCAGCAACAGTCGCAAAGGGGGCGGCGTAATGCCGAGGTGGCGGAACGGTTCGAGCTCACTCATCAGCTTCATCGTGCCGCGACGCAGTTCGCGAGCGGCAAGCATTTCCGGTGTAATCGGAGAGAGGGCGCGATCGGAGGCCAGAATGGCCATCTCCAGCAGCACGCTACGTGCGCCCTGGGTGTCGATCAAAAGCACGTCATAGTTGGGACGGAAATTGTCGAGCAAATTGCGCAGACGCAATCGCCCGTCAGGAGCGTGAAGCAGCAAGGTGCTCAGTCGGCCTTGATCGTCGTTGGAGAGGATCAGGTCGAGCCCTGCGATCACTGTCTTGGAAACAATCTGTGCAGGAGTTGTTAGGTTGAGTGCGATGAACTCGTACGCACCTGCCTCAGCCTTCTGGCTCAAGGCGTAATAGCTGGAGAGGGTGGGTTGGCTATCTAGATCGAGCAACAGGACACGCAGTCCAGCATCCGCCAGCAGACCACCGAGGTTGGCGGCCACTGTGGTTTTGCCTACTCCACCTTTGGTAGAAACCACCGATACCACACGCATGGCATCAGGCCTGCTGGCCTAAACGTTCAACGATCCACTGTTCGATTTCCAGCGAGTCCCAGCCGACCGCGCGCAGTCCAATGCGTTTGGCTTGAGGGAATTTACCTTCCTTCATCAAGTTATAGATGTGTGCACGTTTGAAGCCGGTTTTTCGCTCCACCTCGTCACGGCGCATGATGTGACGTGAGGGTAATTGCTGAGGCTGAGATGTATCAGTGGCTGCTTGGGATTGCATGGTCGTAATTCCTTGGCGTCGGATAGCGCATGCTGGGAAGAGACCTGAATTCAAAACCAGAAAAACCCGGCAGTCATTGCACTGCAATCGGGTGTGTTGCAATGCAATGTTTCGGTCTATTTGCTCTTTCTGAGGTTGCGGTTGGCTGCGGCGAACTTCTCATCCAGCGTTCGTTTGCTCAGGCCTGGTACATCGCCATAGCGTGCGATAATGGCATCGACGATGGCTGCTTGATTTTTGAATACAGATAGGGGCTTTCCAGCGGGTGAATGTCCTAGAAAGAGATCTACTAAAACGCCAATGATGTTCTGGTAAGTGATTTCACTACGTACGCTGAGTGGTTCATGCGTTTTGACCATCGCTTTGAGGTCGTCCCGTTCAAGCCCAATTGTTTGAAGATCTTGTAAAATCTCTTGGAAGTGATGTTGCAGCAAGTTGAGCTCTCGTAACAGAACATCCCTATCTGCTTGGAGTGCAAGGAAGGTTCCAATACTGACTTTTTCATGAGAATCTCTGCCCGATTCAAACAGAAAGCTAGGCTTCTGATCGGGATAGTAAACTTGCATCCAGTGGCGCAAATCGGAGTGGCGTATCGTCAGCTGAAAGGGCTCCACGTAACTCCCCTTGGGAACCGAAACACCGAGACAGCCATAAGGCAGTTCTCCATTGCGTACTGCGTCGTAGATTTTTTCGGTAGCCGCGTGAAGATCCGGCCACTGAGGGAACAGAGTGGCAAGTTTCTCGGGACAGGACCAAGCCGCTTGGACGATCTGTGCTTCGTAACGGATGAGATTGCACCAACGCAATGCTGCGTCGATTGGGCGGTAGAAGGTTTTGGAATGCGGATTAAAAAAATTAACGGACATATGCGGACGGACCTCCATTTCTGATGGATGGCCTCCCGCGAACATCTCTACATCGTGAACCTGCTGACAGCTGACTGCAGTGGCTGATTCACTCGGATTTTTTACCCGGTGAGGTCTTCCGTTTATCTTTCTTCATGACCAACGAAATCTATGGTTATTCCTGTTTTTGTATTGCTCAACGGCATTTCGGACCTGAATCTAGATGGTTTGGAAGTCGTAAAAACATGAAAAGCGCTGACATGATGTCAGCGCTGAGGCAAAGCAACCAAGGCATCCTCGAAATGCGCGTTAGCTTGGTATTGATGTCAGAGCAAAGGGATGCTGTAACTCACGATCAATCGATTCTGATCCTGATTTCGTGAAGCCTCGCTGTTCGACTTGCCATTGCGCCACCCAAAGCCCACCCCTTTCAGCGCTCCGGACTGCAACACATAGTCCAGGCTCAGATCTCGCTCCCATTCCTTTTGGTTATCACCGGAAGTCGTCTTGATGTTATCCCCACTGAGGTACATGACCGACGCCTTCAGACCCGGCACCCCAAGGCCTGCGAAGTCATACGCATACTGGCCGAAAGCGGTGCGCTCGCCTGCGCGGGTGAAGGTCTGGATCAAGCGATCGGTGTACAGGTAGAGACTGACCCCGCCGGCACCTTTGTCCGCGAGGCCGCCCTGGTTGAGTTGGGTGAAGCCGCTGCCGCTGGAAACGCTTTGATAACCCGCCGTAACCGCGTGCGCGCCTAAGGAGTAAATCAGCGCCGCGCTCCAGGTTTTATTGTCGATCTCGCCATCGCCATCCCGGGTGTAGCCGCTGATCTTGTAGCCCGAGGTACCGGAGTTGTTGGCGCCGGACGAGTTGGTCTTGAAGTAGCGCAGGTCGGTTTTCAGGGATTGGTTGTCCGAGATCGTCAGGGTGTGTATCAGGCCGAAAAACTGCTGGGTGTAGTAGTCGTCGAGGTGGGCGTAGTAATACTGCGCCGTCAGGTCTTTGGTGACTTTCCAGTCGCCACCGGCGAAGTCGAAGGCGTTGCTTTCACGGGTGCCGCCGACGGCGGCCAATCCGGTCTGGTCGCTGGAGCCCCGGCCCGTCGCATGTTCGATCCGGCCACCGGTAAAGGTCAGGTCCTTGAACTCGCCCGACGTGATCTGCCCACCTTCGAAAGTCTGCGGCAGCAGGCGACCGTCGTTGGACACCAGGATCGGCAGCTTCGGCATCAGTGTGCCGAGGCGCAGTTCGGTCTTCGAGACCTTGACCTTGCCGGTCAACCCCAACCGGCTCCACGAATCGACCGCGCTGCCGTCACTGTCCGACGGAATCATCGAACCGCCGATATGTCGACCTTTGCCGCTGTCCAGGGTGATCCCCGTCAGGCCCAGGGCGTCGATGCCAAAACCCACCACGCCGTCGGTGTAGCCCGACTTGAAGTCGAGCATGAAACCTTGCGCCCATTCTTCGGTTTTCGACGGCGTGGCGGTGCCGTCGCGGTTGTCGTTGTTGAAGTAGAAATTGCGCAGGCCCAACGTGGCCTTGCTGTCGCTCAGAAAGTCCGCCTGCGCCTGGGTGCTCAGTGCAAGGGCGCCCAGCGCCAGGGTAACCACCGTGTTTTTGTTGCTCATCTCAATCGCCCCTATTTTTTTGTAATTCGAATTCAGGAGGGAGGCTCCCGCTATCGGCGGGAGCCTGAAACTCGGGTCAGATACCCAGCACGTTGGCGCCAATGCACGGATCGATCCCGCGCTCCAGACGGCGTTGATGGACGACGACAGTGATTTCCATGGAGCCGGTGGTCACGTCGAAGTCGAGGATATGGCCGCCATAGGCCTGGAACGTGGCGTCACCGGCAACGCCGTGCATGTGGATCGAAGGCTGGTCGTTCTTCCAGGCCACCGAACCAGTGATGCTCGCCATCTCGACATTGCTGAAGACCTTGGCGTCGAAGTCCTTCTTGTCCTTGTTCCAGAAGCCGAACTTCACATTGCCGAAGCCAATGCCGCTGATGGACGCGCTCGGGATTTTTTCGGCGATGGCCAGTTTGGTCAGTTCCTTGAAGGCGTTGTCGCCCATGCGCAGCACCATCAGGTAACCGGTGGGCGTCTTGGTGTAGCGCGGGGTGGCTTCGGTGGCACATTGCATGGGCGGTGTCGTCGCGGTGGGTGAAGTGTCGGCAACGGCCAATTGCGTGGCCGCGGTGTTGAGCAACAAGGCGGCAGTAACAGCCAACATCAATTTGCACAGGCGTTGTTTCGGGTGAAGTTGAACGTGCATGGGACTTCCTCTGTTTTTGTTGTTGTGGGGTACAGCGGTTTTCTGGATGAGCGAATCCGACGCCTGTTGTTCACAGGCGTGGGAGTTGTGGCTAACAGCGGGTGGTAACGCTGAGGCTTACAGCCCGTTGCGGCTGCTGACCCCGTCAATCAACCGGGCGATGCCCAGCGGATTGGCGTTTTTCAGGGCGTCCGGCAACAGCCTGTCGGGGCAGTTCTGGAAGCACACCGGCCGCAGGAAACGATCAATCGCCAGCGTTCCCACCGAGGTGCCGCGCGCATCCGACGTCGCGGGGTAAGGCCCGCCATGCACCATGGCATCGCTTACTTCAACGCCAGTCGGATAACCGTTGAACAGCACGCGCCCGACTTTCTGTTCCAGCAGGGCCAACACTTCGTTGAGGGTGGTGAGTTCCGAATCCTCGACAATCAGGGTGGCGGTCAACTGACCGCGCAAGCCGTGCAGGGCCTGGAGCAACTCGGCTTGATCGGCGACTTCCACGACGATGGTGGTAGGCCCGAAAACCTCTTCCTGCAGCAACTCGTCACCGTCAATCAGCAGGCTGACATCGGCCTTGAACAACTGCGGCCGCGCCTGATTGCCCTGTTGTGCGTTGCCGGCCAGGTGCGTGATGCCCGAGTGGGCGCGCAGGTTGTCGAGGCCGTGGCAATAGCTTTTCAACGCGCCGCTATTGAGCATGGTTTGCGCGGATTGCTCGCCCATCAGCCCGGCGAAGCGTTCAAGGAACGCGGTGAATTCCGGCGAGCGAATGCCCAACACCAAACCGGGGTTGGTGCAGAACTGACCCGCACCGAGGACCACGGACGCGGCCAGTTCGGTGGCGATCTTTTCACCCCGTGCTTTAAGCGCTTCAGGCATCAGCAACACTGGGTTGATGCTGCTCATCTCGGCGAACACCGGGATCGGCTGCGGCCGTGCTGCTGCCATGTCACACAAGGCCCGGCCACCGCGCAACGACCCGGTAAACCCGACAGCTTGAATTGCCGGGTGCTTGACCAGCGCTTCACCGACGCTGCCGTAGACCATGCTGAACACACCGTCGGGCATGCCGGTCTGGCGGGCGGCGCGGGTGATGGCGTCAGCGACGTAATCGGCGGTCGCCATGTGGCCACTGTGGGCTTTGAACACCACTGGGCAACCGGCGGCGAGGGCGGACGCGGTGTCACCACCCGCCGTGGAAAACGCCAGCGGAAAGTTGCTGGCACCGAAGACGGCAACTGGGCCGAGGCCGGTGCGGTATTGGCGCAGGTCTGGACGGGGCAGCGGCTTGCGCTCCGGCAGGGCGCGGTCAATGCGCGCCCCGTAGAAATCGCCCCGACGCAGCGCCGTGGCGAACAAACGCATCTGGCCGCTGGTGCGGGCGCGCTCACCCTGAATGCGCCCGGCGGGCAGGGCGGTTTCGCGGCAGACGAGGGCGATAAATGACTCGTCCAACGCGTCGAGTTCAGTGGCGATGGCGTCAAGGAAATCGGCACGACGGGCGGCCGACAGGTTACGGAAAACCGGGTAAGCCGTGGCCGCCGCTTCTGCGGCCGTATTCACTTCCTCCACAGACGCCTGATGGAACCGGAACGGCAGCGCTTCGCCGGTGCTGGCGTCGTGGCTTTGCAGGGTGTTCGAACCTTTGGCCGAACGGGCGCCGGCAATGTAGTTGTGGCCTGAAACTTCAAACATGGGAACTCCTTAAGGGCTGTTCAAATAGGGATCAAGTGAGCCGATAAATACGTCGGGCGTTGTCATGGAACAGCGCCAGTCGATCAACGCGGGAACGGTCGCGGACGATGGTTTTGAAACCGTCGAACACTTCGCTGAGGCTGTTCACCACACCATCGACCGGATAGTTGCTGGCAAAGGCGCAGCGACTGACGTCGAAAATCGATATCGCGTCGTTCACCACCACGCGATTGGCGTCCACGGGCCAGGCCTGGCCGGGGATGCAAATGCCGGAAATCTTTAGCGCGACGTTTGGCTCGCGAGCCAGCAGCGCCAGGTTGTCGCGCCAACCGGCCAGACCTTGCGGCGAGCGATCCGCCGGCAGCGCGGTGTGATTGACCACGAGGGTCACGTTGGGAAAGTCCCGGGCCAGTTCGGCGGCTTCCGGCAGATGCCACCACGGTGCTTGCAACTCGAAATGCAGACCGTTTTGCGCCAGTCGGGCGTAGCCGTCGCGCCAGCGCGGATCGCGCATGGAGCCGGGCGCGGAAAAGTCTTCGCGCCATTCTTCACGGCTCGTGACCGTCGGTTTGTGGCGCACGCCGCGCACCAGCGGGTGCTGGCCGTACAGGCGCAACAGTTCGGGTGCGTCCTCGCGATCCAGCCAGGCCTGGCCGACCATGGCCGCCAAGGTCGGTTCGTGCTTCGTCAGGGACTCGATAAAACGCACTTCGTCGGCCGATGTCGCCGGGTCCCATTCACCCTCGATCACCACGGTCTGCACGATGCGATGCCGGCCCGTCAGCCGCTTATAGTCCTCGGGCAAAAAGGTGCGGCAGATCGACGAGTAATCGCCGTAACGGAATGGGCGCAATGGCCGGTCGTTCAGCCACGGGTAGTAGTGGGCCTCAATATCGAAGTAGTGCTGGTGGGCGTCGACGATGGGTAAATCCGCATCTTCGCCGGCGGCCAGAAAGCGTTCGCGCCAGTTATCCATGCTGTGGCTCCAGGCGATAGAAGCGCTGCGCATTGCCGGCGAACACCGCTTCCTGCACCGCACGCCCCAGCGGCGCGAGCATCGTGGCCATGCCATCGGCAATCGTGTCGTAGGACGCACGCAACCCGGCGACCGGAAAGTTGCTGGCGAACATGCAACGCTCGGGGCCGAAGATCTCCAGGGCGGTCAGCACTACCACTCGGTTGTCGTCGTAATTCCAGGGCGAATCCTTCAGGCCGAATTCCGACAGCTTGATATGCACGTTGGGTTGCAAGGCTAGTGCCTCCAGGCCTTTGCGCCAGCGCGCCATACCCGACGGGCTGCGATCCCAGGCGAAACCGGTGTGGTTCAAGGCGATCTGAATCCGGGGAAACATCGCCGCCACTTCCGCAGCCTCGGCCAGGTGCCACGGTGGCACACGCAAATCCCAGGACAAACCGTGCTGCGCCAGGCGCGAAAAGCCTTCCAGCCATTTCGGGTCCTGCATGGTGCCCTTTGCGCCGGCCACTGACTCCAGCGGTGAAGCCGACGTCACCGGTTTCGAGCGAATCCCCCGAACCAATGGCCGGGCCGCCTGGGCCGCAAGGATCTCGGCGCTGTCGTCACGATCAAACCAGGCATGGGCGACGATGGCATTCGGGAAGCCGTAGCGGGCGTTCACCTGCTCCAGCCAAAGGGTCTCGGCGACTTGCTCATCCCGAGCCCGTTCGGCCTCGACGTGTACCGTGCCGACCAAACGCTGGTTTTCGGTCAGGGCCAGGAAGTGTTCCGGCATAAAATCCCGCCGCAGGCTGTGATAGTCACCGAGAAAAAAACCTTCGTGATACTCGTCCTGCAACCACGGATAACGCCCGTTGCCGAGGTCCCACAGGTGATGGTGGGCATCGACAATCGGCAGCGCGTCCTCGGGTGCAAGGTTGGGCAGGCCATTGCGTTCGTGCAGCGTGATCATGACGGCAGCCCTTGCTCAGCGCGACGCAGCGAATTGGGAAGGGCTGAGCACGCCGTCTTCGACTTCGCCCGCCGCGGCGGCTGCGGCCTTGGCCTGGACCCGGCTGCGCAGCTTGGCGACGTTGACCACGACGCGGGTGTGAGCGGCGGTGGCCACCAGCTCGACGTCGTCGCGTACCTCGACGTTGAAGGTCACGCTGCGGCCCTCGATCCGCGTGACCGTGGCAACAATGCTCACCGACATGCCCAGCAGCGTGGCGCCGACGTGGCGAATATCCACCGCCGCGCCCACGGAGTTCTCGCCTTCATCGAGGAAGGTCAGCAGGTAGTCGAGACAAGTCTGCTCGATGTCGTCCACCAGGCGCGGTGTGGCGTAGATGCGCAAGTCCTCGCCCAGAAACGAAATGGTGCGGGGCTGATCGACCAGCAGTCGGCGTTCAGTGGCGGTGCCTGCTTCCAGCGTTGAGAAATTCATAAGCAACCTCGGGCTATCAAAGGAGTGATCAGGTGTTGGGCAGGAAACCGATGGAAATCCACGGCACGGCAATCAGTACGCCCAGGGCCACCACCAGCGCCCCGAGATACGGCCAGACCCGGCGCATGGCGCCACTCGGATCGACCTTGGCGATGGCGCATGCCGCGTAGAAACCCACGCCAAACGGCGGCGCGAACAAGCCCAGGCCCATGGCGAAGATCGCGACCATGGCGTAATGCACGTCGTTGATGCCCATGGTCTTGGCGATGGGAAACAGCAACGGCCCGAACAACACGATGGCGGGGATACCTTCGAGGAAACTGCCCAACAGGATGAAGGCCACTGCGGAGATGATCAGGAAGCCCATCGCACCCCCAGGCACCGTGGACATCACTTGCGCCAGTTGATGGGAAAAGCCCGACTGGGTCAGCGCCCAGGCCATGGCGGTGGCGCTGCCGATAATGATCAGAATCGCGCCGGACAAAGAGGCAGTGCTGACCAGGATCGGATAGAGGCGGCGCCAGTCGAAGCAGCGGTAGCACAGCAACCCGACGACAAAGGTGTAGGCCACGCCAATCGCCGCCACTTCGGTGGCCGTGGCGACGCCTTCGACCACCGCCGTGCGGATCACAAAGGGCAGGGCCAACGCAGGTAATGCAACCAGCAGCGAATGGCCGATTTCCTTGCCCGTGGCGCGTTTGCCGGTGGAGGCTTCGCCCTTGCGGTTCTTCCACCAGATCACCGCCGCCATGGCAATCGCGCCCACCACTGCCGGCATGAAGCCGCCGGTGAACAGTGCGGAAATCGACACACCGGTCACCGAACCGATGGTGATCAGCACCAGGCTCGGCGGAATGGTTTCCGACATCGCCCCGGATGCATTGAGCATCGCTACCAGTTCGTTTTCGTCCTCGCCGCGTTTCTTCATTTCCGGAAACAGCGCCGGGGCGATGGCGGCCATGTCCGCCGCCTTGGACCCGGAAATCCCCGAGATCAAGTAAATGGCGCCAATCAGCACATAGGACAAGCCGCCGCGCACATGGCCGATCAACGAGCACAGGAAACGGATCATCGCCCGGGCCATGCCCATGGCTTCGATCAATGCGCCCAAAAACACGAACAGCGGAATCGCCAGCAGAATCAGGCTCGCCATGCCTTCGTCCATGCGCCCGACTACCAGGGTCAGCGGCGTGGCGGTCATGGTCGAAAGGTACGCCACGGTGGCCAGGCCGAACGCGACCATAATCGGCACGCCGATGATGATCATCGCCATCACCCCGATCATGAAGAACACGATCAGGTTCCAGTTGCCCATCAGTAACAGCAGGCCTTCGCCGACCCACAACAACGCCGCCATGGAGGCCAGCATCGCCACCGACACCGTGAAGTCGATCAGCCGGGCGCTGGTCAGCAGGCGCGCGAGGCAGGTCATCAGCATCAGGCTCAGGCCGACCGCAATGGCGGACACGCGAAAGGCGTTGGGGATTTCCAGGGCGGCGGTGGTGATGATCCACTCGTCGCTGACGTACTCCCAGGCCGGGGTGAACAGCAGCCCGATAAACGCGATAACGATCACCGCGCCCAAAGTGTCGATAAAGGCGCGTTTCTCCGCAGGTAAACGCCCGATAAACGAGGTGAGGCGCATGTGTTCGCCGCGCCGCATCGCCACCACCGAACCGAGCATCGCCAGCCACAGGAACAGCAGCGAGGCCAGTTCATCGCCCCAGACAATCGGCTGATTCAGCACATAACGGGAGAACACGTTGCAGAACAGCAGGGTGACTTCGACCACCACCAGCAACGCCGCGCTGCCCTCGGTCAGCCAGCGCAGGCCGGTGTCCAGGGCGCGGCCGAGGCGCAAAGTGGTTTGCCGTGGGCTGAGTCCGTCAGCAGGAGAAACGTCCGTCATTCGTAGTTCGTTTTTCATGACCCGGTCTCCGGCTTAGGACAATTGACCCGCGTACTGCTCGAGCAAGCTCCAGGCTTCGGTGCCGTACTTTTCTTTCCATTGGGTGTAGAAGCCTTTGGATTGCAGGTCGGTCCTGAACAATGAACGGTCGACTTTGTTGAACGTGATGCCGTGGGCGGTCAGGGACGGCTCCAGGCTGGAGTTGAGGTCGATGACTTGCTGACGCTGCACCAGCGCGGCGGCATTGATCTGCCGGGAAACGATTTCCTGCACGTCAGCGGGCAGTTTCGGGAAGGTCTTGCCCGAGGCGACGATCCAGAAACCGCCCCAGATGTGGTCGGTCATGGAGCAGTACTTCTGCACTTCATAGAAGCGCGCGGCTTCGACGACCACCAGCGGGTTTTCCTGACCGTCGACCACTTTGGTTTGCAGCGCCGAGTAGGTTTCGTTGATGCTGATGCCGGTAGGGGAGGCGCCCAGGGCGCTGAACATTGAGGTCCACAACGGGCTGACCAGCACCCGCAACTTGAAACCGGCGAGGTCTTGTGGCGTGTTGATTGGCCGGGTCGAACTGGTGATCTGGCGGAAGCCGTTGTTCCAGACTTTCTCCATCGGGATCAGGCCGACCTTCTCGGTCTTGGCCCGCACGTACTCGCCGAGCTTGCCGTCCAGCGCGGCCCAGACACTGTCGTAGTCCTTGAACGCGAACGGCATGCTTTCGATGGACATGGCCGGCACCAGGGTCGAGAGAATCGCCCCGGGCAATGGAATGAAATCGATGGCCCCGGCGCGCACCTGGGACAGCATGTCGGTGTCGCCGCCCATGGCGCCGTTGGCGTACACCTGCAGGTCCACGGCGCCGTTGGTTTCGGCTTTGATGGCGAGTGAAGCCGCCTTCATTTGAATGTTCAGTGGATGGGTGTCGGGCAGGCTGCTGGTGTAGCGCAACACGATGGGTTTGGTCGCCGCGAAGACGCCGGAGGGCAGCAGGTTGGCGGCGAAGGCGCCACCCACGGTGATGCCGGCAGATTGCAGGAATGATCGGCGGCTAACGGCCTCGGTCAAGATACGGCTCATGATGTTCACCTTATTGTTTTTGTAGTTGTTCGGAAAAACCGCGCTCACAGGGGCGTTGTGTCAGGCCAGTGCCACCACGGCTTTGCTTTTGATCAGCTCATCGATTTCAGCGTCCGCATAACCGCTTTCCTTCAGTACCTCACGGGTGTGCTCACCCAGCAGCGGCGCATGGCGGCTGGTCGGTGGCGCGGCGTTGTCCATGTCGGAGAAGTGAATCGGCAGGCCCATGCCGCGCACCCGGCCTTCGGTGGGGTGTTCGGTTTCCACCACCATGCCGCGCGCGATGGTTTGCGGGTGGGCGAGGGCGGCGGCGATGTCCAGCACCGGCCCGGCAGGCAGGCCGAGGCTGTCGAACAACACCATCCATTCATCGGTAGTGCGCGCCACCAGTACTTCGTTGAGGATGTCCACCAGGGCCAGGCGATGTTCCATGCGCAAGGCGTTGCTGGCGAAGCGCGGGTCGGCTTTGAGTTGCGGCACGGCCAGGGCTTCGACCAGGCGTTCGTAGTTGGCCTGGTTGGCGGCGCCGATGTTGATCCAGCCATCGGCCGTGCGGAACACCTGGTACGGCGCGCTGGTGGAGTTGGCCGAACCCATCTTCGGCAGGATGGTGCCGTCGGCGAAATACGCCGCTGCTGGCCAGTACATCTGTTGCAGACCGGCTTCGAACAGCGAGGTGTCGACCATTTGCCCGAGGCCGGTTTTCTGCTTGGCGGCGTAGGCGGCGCAGATGCCGAGGGCGGCGAGGATGCCGGAGTTGATGTCGGCCACTGGCGAGCCGGCCTTGACCGGTTCACGCCCGGCTTCACCGGTCATGCTCATCATGCCGCTCATGCCTTGGGCGATCAGGTCGAAACCACCTTTTTCACCAAACGGCCCGCTGCGCCCGTAGCCGGAAATCGCGCAGTAGATCAGGCCCGGATTCAAAGTTTTCAGGGTGTCATAACCCAGGCCGAATTTTTCCATGGTGCCGGCGCGGTAGTTTTCCGTGACCACATCGGCGTCCAGCAGCAGACGGCGCAACACGTCGCGGCCCCCGTCGGTCTTCAGGTTCAGGCCGATCCCGCGCTTGTTGCGGTTGACCACCATGAACGAGGCGGATTCGCCGCTGGCCATGATCGGCGAGAAGCGCCGCGAGTCGTCACCGTCCGGGACTTTCTCAACCTTCACCACGTCGGCGCCCATGTCGGCCAGCATCATCCCGCACACCGGCCCGGACATGATGTGAGCCAGTTCTACAACGCGCATACCTGTCAGCGGTCCCATGTCATTTGCCCTCGAAGTGTGGTTTGGCTTTGGCGATGAATGCGTTCAGGCCAGTCTGGAAATCGTCGGTGTCGTAGCAGAAGTAACTCGCGTCGATCTGCTCGGCGGTGGGTGCCACGCCGGCCTCAAGCTGCAACGCAGCCTGGCGATGCCAACGGGCGACCAGCGGCGCGCCTTGGGTGATGCGTTTGGCGGTGGCGAGGGTTTCGGATTCGACCTCGGCGTCCGGGACGACCCGGGTTACGAGGTTTTTCACATAGGCGTCGTTGGCGTCGAGAATGCGGCCCTCCAGGAGGATTTCCAGGGTCGTCGAGCGCCCGGCCAGCGCCACCAGCCCGGCCATTTCGTCATAGGACATGACCAACCCGAGCTTGCCCACGGGTGCGCCGAAACGGCTGGAGCTGCCGCAGATGCGCAGGTCGCACAACGCGGCGATTTCCAGACCGCCGCCAACGCACACGCCGTGGATCATGGCGATCACCGGGTGCGGGCATTCCACCACGGCGCGCATGGCCGCCGAGGTGATTTCGGCATAGTGGCGAGCTTGGCCCTGATTGGCACGCACGCTCGGGAACTCGCTGACATCGGCGCCAGCGGCAAAGGCTTGCTCGCCGGCACCGCGCAACACCACGCAACGCACGCTGGTGTCAGCGGACAGTTCGCGCATGACGTCCCCCAGGTCCTGCCACATGGACAGGGTCAGGGCGTTCATTTTCCCAGGGTGGCTGAGGGTGACGATGGCAATGGCGGCTTGCCGTTCGATAAGGACGGTGGGCTTCATGATTGTTCCGCTGTCGTCAGCTGGGCCGAGGACGCGGTTGCCTCCTGATTTATTGTTGTTGGATAGCGCTTGCTTACAGCGATTGTTCGAGCATCGACCGGTAGTCCGCCGGCGAGGCTTCCCGAGGGTTGGTCTTGTGGCTGTGATCGTGCAGGGCGCCTTCGATGATCCCGGCGAACAGGCTTTCATCGACGCCGATCTCGCTCAGGCGGGTCGGCAGGCCCAGGCGTCGGGTCATGTCTTCGATGGCGACGCCGATATCGGCCCCGGCTGCAAGGCCCATGGCGTGGCGCAGTCGTTCGAGTTTGCGCTCGTCACGCACGGTCGGGGCGTTGGCGTTGAAGTCGACGACGGCCGGCAAAAAGATCGCGTTCAACGTGCCGTGGTGCAGCCTCGGATTGATCCCGCCCAAGGCGTGGGACAGGCTGTGTACACAACCCAATCCTTTCTGGAACGCGAGGGCGCCTTGCATCGACGCGCTCATCATGTTCATCCGTGCTTCACGATCACCGGGCTCGGTGGTGGCGCGTTCGATGTGTTCCCAGGCGCGCCACAGGCCATCGAGGGCAATGCCGTCGGCAGCAGGGTTGAAGGCCGGGGCCATGAAGGTTTCGATGCAATGGGCGATGGCGTCCATGCCGGTGGCGGCGGTGAGCATGGCGGGCAGGCCGAGGGTCAGTTCCGGGTCGCAGATCGCCACGCGCGGTACCACATACGGCGAGATGACGCCGACTTTGCGGCCATCATCGAGGATCAAAATGGCGCCGCGGCCGACTTCGCTGCCGGTGCCGGCAGTGGTCGGAATCGCGATCAGCGGCGCGGTGGCGGCGGTGATGCGATCCAGTCCACCTTCAATCACCGCAAAGCTTTGCAGCGGACCATCGTGGGTGGCGCAGACCGCCACGCCCTTGGCCAGATCGATGGACGAGCCACCACCCACCGCGATGATGCCGTTGCACTCGCCGAGGCGGTATTGCGCGACGGCTTCGCGCACGGCGTGTTCGTTGGGATTGGGCGGGGTGGCGTCGAAAATCGTCGGCGTCAGGCTGCCACCCAGGGCGGCGATGACTTTGTCGACGATGCCGGCATTGCGCACGCCGAGGTCAGTGACGATCAGCGGCCGGGTGATGCCGGCGCGCTCGGCTTCGGCGGCCAGGTGTTCCAGGCTGTCGTAGCCGAACTGGATCTTGGTGACGTAATTGATGAGGGACATGATTCACCACAAGTTATACAGGATTGTTATTGTTGCAATCGGTCCGGGGCAGGAGGGCTCTCGCTCTCGGGTCAAACCCATTGCATTGCCTGGTTGTGGGGTGGACTATAGGGCCGTCGCGGCGAGCCCCGATACTGACAACTTTCGATACCTCTATAACTTTTAGTTAATCCTGATGACGCCCTCACTCAACTCAATCATGTCCCGCCTGCACATCAAGCAACTGCGCTTGTTGATCGCCCTGGATGACCACGGCTCCTTGCTGGGCGCGGCCAAACAGGTCGCGCTGACCCAACCCGGAGCCAGCAAAGCCCTGCAAGAAATCGAAACCACCTTCGGCACTTCGTTGTTCACCCGCACTAACCGCGGGTTGGAACCCACCGATGCCGGACGCTCGGTGATTCGCTACGCCCGGTTGATCCAGACTGACCTCGCGCACCTGCGCGAAGAGATCATCGGCATCATGAGCGGCGAGGGCGGGCGGGTGTCGGTGGGCACCATCATGGGCGCCGTGCCGCTGCTGACCACCGCGATCAGCCGAGTGATCGCCGACCACCCCAAGCTGTCCATCGAAATCGTCGAAGACACCAGCGCCGCGTTGCTCAGCCAACTCGACGCCGGGCGCCTGGACCTGGCGATCTGTCGTACCACCATCAGCACCACGCCCTATCTGTACGAGAGCTCGACCTTCGTCGAGGAAACCCTGGCGGTGATCGCCAGCACCCAACATCCATTCGCCTATGCCCGGCAACTCTCGCTCAAGGACCTGGTGGATTACCGCTGGGTCGTCTACCGCGCCAACATGCCCATGCGTTTGCTGCTGGAGCGCGAGTTTCACGAGGCCGACCTGCGTTTCCCGGTGCACTTGCTGGAAACTACCTCAGCCTTCGCCACCCTGTCGCTGTTGCAGGAAAACCCGACCCTGGTCGCGCTGGTGTCCACCGACGTGGCCAAGTTCTGCTCCGGCTACGGCTTTACCACCACGCTGCCGCTGCCCATTACCTCGCGCAGCGAACCCTATGAGCTGGTGTCGCGCAAAAATGTGCCGGATTCGCCCGCCGCGCGGCTGTTGCGTGAGGCGTTGCTGAACCCGGTGTGAGGCTCTTCGAATACTGACTGGCTTTGAAACCGCGCATTCGTGCAATTACGGCAAATGTGATTTGAGCCAGACGCGGTGTTTGTCAGGGATCGGTGCCGCGATACTCCGCGGGGATTTTGTCTGTCTTATAACGGGCCCATGGATGGCCAACGCGAGGTTAGAACAATGAATGTGTCCAACCGACTTGCGCTCCTGATCACCGCCGCCGCACTGCTCAGCGCCTGTGGCGAGTCTTCCAAATTGCCGCCCCAGGCCAGCGTCGGCCCGGCACCGCAGTTGCCGGAACCCACCACGTCGCTGATCCCTACCTTGAAGGTGTCGAAGGCCATCGGCTGGCCGGGCACTGCCATGCCCACGGCGCCGGCCGGTTTCAAGGTGACCGCCCTGGCGGAGAATCTGGATCACCCGCGTTGGGTCTATACGCTGCCCAATGGCGACCTGCTGGTCGCCGAGAGCAACCACCCGCCGATGCCGGAAGGCGCCACCGACGGCGGCTCTGGGCCGATTGCCTGGGCCAAGCGCAGCGTCATGGGGTTTGTGATGGGCCGGGTCGGGGCGGATGCGCCGAGTGCCAATCGCATTACTTTGCTGCGTGACGCCGACGGCGATGGCCGCGCCGAAGTGCGCACGGTGTTCATGAGCAACCTGACGTCGCCGTTTGGCATGGCGTTGGTGGGCAATGAGTTGTTCATTGCCAATGCCGATGCCTTGGTCAAAGTGCCGTACAACCCGGGTCAGACCGAGGTCAGCGCCACGCCGGTAAAAGTCACCGACCTGCCCGCCGGCATCAATCACCACTGGACCAAGAACGTTATCGCCAACCCCGACGGCACCAAGCTCTACGTCACGGTGGGCTCCAACAGCAACGTCGGCGAGAACGGCCTGGAGGCGGAAGAAGGGCGCGCGGCGATTTGGGAAGTGGACGTCAAAAGCGGCAACAAGCGCCTGTTCGTCAGTGGCCTACGCAACCCCAATGGCCTGGCCTGGAAACCCGGTTCGACCCAGCTCTGGACCGTGGTCAATGAACGGGACGAAATCGGCAGCGACCTGGTGCCGGATTACCTGACCTCGGTGAAGGACGGCGCGTTCTACGGCTGGCCGTGGAGTTACTACGGCGCCCATGTTGATGTTCGCGTGGACCCGCCGCGCCCGGACAAAGTGGCCGAGGCCATCGCGCCAGACTACGCGTTGGGCACCCATGTAGCACCGCTGGGCCTGACGTTCTCCGATGCCCGAGGCATGCCCGCCAGTTTCGCCAATGGCGTTTTCGTCGGTGAGCATGGTTCATGGAATCGCAATCCCCAGGCCGGTTACAAAGTGGTGTTCATCCCTTTCAGCGATGGAAAGCCTTCGGGGTTGCCGGTGGACTTCTTGACGGGATTCCTCAATGCCGACGGCGAAGCCCAGGGACGGCCGGTGGGCGTGACGCTGGATCAGGGTGGCGCGTTGCTGGTGGCTGACGATGTGGGGAACAAGGTTTGGCGTATCGCCGCCGCCAAACCCTAGATCGAGAGCGGACTCAGCGCGAGAAGCGGTTGCGATAGTCTCGCGGTGAGATCCCCAGGTTGCGCTGGAAGGTGAAGCGCATGCGTTCTTCATCACCAAACCCGCACTGCCGGGCGATCTGGTCGATGTTGCGTTCGGGTGGATGCGCTGGAGACTGGCAACCCGGAAGTGGCGTACGGCTGATTCGTTCCGACACCGAACCCCCGTAGGAGCGAGGCTTGCCCGCGAAAGCGGTCTATCTATAACGATGATGTCGCCTGACACACCGTCTTCGCGGGCAAGCCTCGCTCCTACATTCGTTTGGGGTGTTCACAAAATGGGTGGCCGACACCGAACCCTGTAGGAGCGAGGCTTGCCCGCGAAAGCGGTCTATCTATAACGATGATGTCGCCTGACACACCGCCTTCGCGGGCAAGCCTCGCTCCTACATTCGTTTGGGGTGTTCACAAAATGGGTGGCCGACACCGAACCCTGTAGGAGCAAAGCTTGCTCGCGATGAACGATAACGCGGTGTGTCTGGCGCACCAGCTAAACATGTTTAACGACGACTGTTTAAAGACATCCGGTGTTACGTCATAAACGGCTACAACGCCTTGCGCCGTTGCCTACGCGTACGCCAGAATCCGCCGGCTTGTGCGGCTTGGGGCTCGTCGGTAACTTTGTTCCTGTCACTGCTCATCAGTGATCGGGTTTAGTAGCTCGGCAGTCATCTTCGGTTGTACAAGCGTCATCCAGTCAGGTATTTGCCTGCAATTGATGGTGGTTGTGTACAGGGCGCCCTCGGGCGCGCCGGGGTTTTTAGGTGACTTTGCCGGTCTACTAACCTGTGCACAGCCGCCACCCCTCGTTTAGTAGCGAGTCGGTGCGGCTCTACTGGAGAAAGTCCCTATGTTCAAAGTCACACCTAATCCGCCGAATGCCGGTCCAGTCCCCTACGACGCCTCCTTCGAGCTTGACCCCAAGAAAATGAAAGAGGCCGCCGACCGCGCGCTCAGCCATTACCTCAACCCCGGGGCGACGAAAACGCAGATACCGCCCCGCAGTTCCGGTACTTTCTTCACCATCGACGCAGCGGTGGATGACGAGACGTTGCTGGTCGAGGTCTACGAATCGTTATCAACGGCCCGCAAGATGGTCAACGATTTCGTCGAGCTGACGGACGGCCCACGACGCCATACGATGCTGGTGTTGCATCGGTCGCTCCTGATGGGTGAGATGGCGGCCAATCGGATACTGGACAACCACAAGCCCGGGTAAGCGCCAGGCACGGTAGCGAGGGAGACGACTCCCTCACTGCCCTTGAACACTTTTGTGGCGAGGGAGCTTGCTCCCGCTGGGCTGCGAAACGGCCCCAAATCGGTTATTGAGTTCTTTCAGGAGGACCGCGACAGCCTTGTTAGGGCCGCTTCGCAGCCCGGCGGGAGCAAGCTCCCTCGCCACAGGGGTTCAGTGCGAGACGTACCCGCGCCAACATGACTCATGACTATCCAGAACTAATGTATTGCCCATTCCTGTCTGTTTCTCCACAGACGGGCTGCGTACCTTGGGTCCACTGTTACTCCAAAAGGACCCTCACATGCTCAATCGTTTGATACTGCCGTTCACCTTGCTCTTCACCTTCAGCGCGGCCCAGGCTGCGGATGCGGAAAAATGGTACCCCTCGAAATACGGCGCCAACGATGAAATCGGTGCGCTCAATCTGCTCAACGCCGACTCGGTGCTCAACGCCGCCAAACTGATCAAGACCGGCAAGACGTATCCGCTGGCCGTACCCATCGACAAGACCCTCCCGGCCTTCCGCCATCGCAGTTTCAACCTGACCAACGTCCAGCCGGGCGAGGCGGGTGGCACGACCATGGGCCCGAACAAATTCACCTTCAACGATGAACTGGTGGTGGGTTGGACCGGCGTCGGCACCCAGCTCAACGGCATCGGCCATATCGGCATCGATTACGTCTACTACAACGGCAACCGCGCCGCCGATTTCGTCACCGTCGAAGGCGTGAAAAAACTCGGCATCGAGAAAGTCCCGCCGATCGTCACCCGTGGTGTGGTGCTGGACATGACCGCCGTGTACGGCACACCGATCGTCCCGGAAAAAACCGAATTCAGCGTCGCCGATATCCAGAAAGCCCTCGACCTGCAAGGCATCACCATCCAGAAAGGCGATGTGGTGTTGTTCAACACCGGTTGGCTTGAGCTGTTGGGCAAGGACAACAAGAAATTCCTCGCGGTGGAGCCGGGCATCGGCATGGCCGCCGCCAAATGGCTGGTGGACAAGCAGATTGTCGCGTTCGGCGGTGACACTTGGGCTTCGGAAATCTACCCGGCCAAAGATGGCCAGGAGTTCCCGGTCAACCAGTACATGCTGGCCAAGAACGGCATCTACAACCTGGAGCTGATCGACAGCCGCGCCCTGGTCAAAGACAAGGCCTGGGAGTTCATGTTTGTCCTCGGCCAGCCGCTGTACAAGGGCTCGACCCAGGTCAACATCAACCCGGTGGCGATTCACTGACAACTCCGTAGGAGTATGGCTTGCCCGCGATGGCGTTCTTGAGATGGCCATCGCAGGCAAGCCTTGCTCCTACGAAAAACAACGTTTCTGGACATAGAGAACACATGGACACGGTGCCTTCCCTCGCCAGCATTGCTTCACGCTTGCGCCTCAAACAACTGCGCCTTCTGATCGCCCTGGATGATCGCGGATCCTTGCACAAGGCCGCCGAGCATATTTCCATCTCGCAGTCCGGCGCGACCAAGGCGTTGCATGAAGTCGAGTCGTTGATCGGCATGCCGCTGTTCGAGCGCCAGCCCAAGGGCCTGGTGGCCAATGAAATGGGGCGTTGCATGATTCGTTATGCGCGCCTGATTCATAGCGATGTCGAGCATTTGCACGAAGAAATGCTCAGCATCCTGCAGGGCCAGGGCGGGCGCTTGTCGGTGGGGGTGATCATGGGCGCGATGCCGCTGCTGACCCGGGCCTTGACCGCGTTGCGCCTCAAGCAGCCAGAGCTGTCGATCGAACTGGTGGAGAACACCAGCGCGACCTTGCTCGGCTTGCTGGATCAGGGACGGCTGGATCTGGCGATTTGTCGCACCAGTGTCGGCCAGCGTTCAGACGCCTATGACTGTATCGAACTCAGCGAAGAACCCTTGGCGGTGGTTGCCAGCCAGGATCATCCGCTGGCGGGTGCCCGGACTTTACAGCTCTCGCAACTGAGCGATTACCGTTGGCTGGTCTACCCCAAGGACATGCCGATGCGCCAGGCCCTGGAGCGCGAACTCAACGAGGCCGGGCTGCAAATCCCGCGTTATCCGCTGGAGACCTCGTCGATCTTCGCCACCATCCTGCTGGTGCAGCAAGACCCAACGCTGCTGGCAGTGATCCCGGCGGAAGTCGCCGCGTTCTGCGAGCAACACCATTTGTTGGTGAAACTGCCAGTGCTGTTGCGTGCCTTGAGCGAACCTTTCGGCGTGATCAGCCGGGCCGGCGCCGACCTGTCTCCGGCGGCGACCCTGCTGATCAACGCGCTGCAACAGGACCCGGTTACTTGATCACAATCGGGTTCACCGGCGCCCCGGTACCACCGACGATCTTCAGCGGCGCGGCGGTGTAGAGGAATTTCCACTGGCCGTCGGCGGCACAATCGCTGGCCAGTTCATCGAGCAGCGCCACTTCGGTGAACGTCACGCCGAGGTTGCGCATCAAGGCGTTGTGTAACGGGATCATTACCCCGGAGGCCGGGTCCACCGCTACTTCGTTGGCCATGGTGTCGGTGACCAGGTTGGGGATTTCCATCTGGTGAAACCATTCCACCAGTTCACGGCTGAAGGTCAGGCCAGGCTCGGCGAAGTCCTTGTAGAACTCGTCCGGTTCGCGCTCGTAGAACGAGCCGATCCAACCGGTGCGGATGATCAGGATGTCGCGCTTCTCGATCTCGATACCCTGGGCTTTCGCCGCCGCCAGCAAGTCCAGGTGGGTGAAGGTCTCGCCCTTGTCCAGCACCGTTTTGCCGCGATGCCGGGCCATGTCGATCAACACCGCGCGCCCGACAATCCCGCGCTCGGCAATCGGCAGGATGCTGGCCTTGTCCATGCTGCCGATGGTGCTCATGGCGTCGTAGCCGTTCCACAACTTGTTGTCGTGCCAGACGTGGCCCAGGGCGTCGTACTGGGTCGAGCCTTGCAGGTGCATGAAGATCACGTCGTCGGCGTATTCGACGTGGCCGTCGAAGTGGGTCTTGCCGGCCAGGAAGTGGCCCTTGTCCAGCACGTTGACCCGCATCGACGGGCGACGACCGGGCCACAGCGGTTCGCCTTTCGGGTGACCGATCTGGACTTGCAGGGTGAAGGTCTTGCCCTGGCGCACCGAGGCAATGCCACGCAGGACCTCGGCTTCTTGCAGGTAATTCAGGGCGCCGACTTCATCGTCCGGGCCCCATTTGCCCCAATTGGTGGGGAGGCCTTCGAGGAGTTTTTTAGCGTCGGGAGAACGGTCGGCGGCGGTGTTGTTGGTGTTGTGGTCGCACATGAGGGTTGTCCTGGGATTGACGGCCGTACCCTTTCTTGAGCGAGGCTTGCCCGCGACGGCGGTGTGTCAGTCGATATCATTGTTGCTGACACGCCGCCGTCGCGGGCAAGCCTCGCTCCTACAGGGGAACGGTGGCGTCTGGGGTTATTTGATCGGTGAGAAATCCGCGGCGATCAGCAGTTTCGATTCCATTTTTTCCAGCATCGGGAAGGCGATGGGCACAAAGCCTTCCAGCCAATCCGCATCCTGATACAGCGCCGCACGTTTCTTGATCCGCTCATCAAGGCTCGGGTAGGCCCAGATATGGATCACCTGGTTCAACTCGCCGATTTCCGTGTACCACCAGCCCACCAGCGTGGCGTAGCGGGAGATCACCGGCAGGCCGTTCTCTTCGAAGTGCTTGAGGTAGGTCTGCATTTTTCCGATCTGGATTGTGTAGGTGCGCATTTCGTAAAACATGGGGTTGGTCTCTTCAGGAATGAAGGCCGTGGTAGGCGTTGTTGATGATCCGTTCGATGTCGGCGGCGGTGGTCAGGCGTGGGTTGACCAGCACGTTGCCGCTGCGCATCGAGTCGCTGACCATTTGCGGCATGTAGTCCAGGTCCACGCCCAGGTCCTTGATGTTGGCCGGGATGCCGATGGCTTTGTTCAGCGCCATCACGTGCTCCACCACTTTGCGCCCGGCATTGGCGAGGCTCAGGCCATCGACGTCTTCGCCCATGGCGATGGCGATCTCGCGAAACAGCTCCGGGCAGGCCGCCAGGTTGTATTCGATGACGTAGGGCAGCAGCGTCGCGTTGGCGATGCCGTGGGGGATGTTGAACACGCCGCCGAAGGTGTGGGAGATCGCATGCACGTTGCCGAGTTTCGACTGGGCGAACGCCACGCCGGCCAGGAACGAGGCGAGCAGCATCTGTTCCCGCGCATGCAAATCCGAACCGGTGAAAAACGCCTTGGGCAGGTGCGTGCAAATCATCTTGATCGCTTGCAGGGCCAAGGCCTGGCTCACCGGGTTGGCCTGTTTCGACACGTAGGATTCGATGGCGTGGGTCAAGGCGTCCATGCCCGTGGCGGCGGTGATGGACGGCGGCAACTTGAGGGTCAGTTCGGCATCGAGAATCGCCAGTTTCGGAAACAGCGCCGGGCTGATGATCACCGTTTTGAACAGTGTCTTGGTGTTGGTGAACACCGTGGACGCCGTGCATTCGCTGCCGGTGCCGGAGGTAGTGGGGATGGCGAAAATCGGCAGCGGCGGGTGCAGCAGTTTGTCGTAGCCTTCGTAGTCGAGGATGTTGCCGGGGTTGGTGGCCATGGCCGCCACGCCTTTGGCGGTGTCGATGCTGCTGCCACCACCGACGCCGATCACCGAATCGCAGTCGTGGCTTTTCAGAAAGGTGACGGCGCGCTCCAGCACGTCGGTGGTGGGGTTGGGTTCGACGCCCGTGAACACTTCATAGCTGATCTCACTCGCGGCCAGCGAGGCGAAGAAGCCTTCCATCACGCCCGACGCCATCAACCCTTCATCGGTGACCACCAGCAGTTTTTTTCGAACTTGCGGCTTGAGCAATGCACCGGCCTGACGCACCAGGCCGTTGCCGCTCTTCAAGGTCGTGGGGAAATAAAACTGGAACGGGTTCATGGGTGTCTCCGGTTTCTTATTGGTCGGGAGACAGTAATTAGCGAAGCGGGCGGCTGATAATGAAAAGGTCTGATCCGGGGATCACTCTTTGTCATCCCCTGACGCTTCGGGTGGCAGTGGTAACGTAGGACTTTTCAACGGTCAGGAGCATCGTCATGGATTTAGGAATATCAGGCCGCTGGGCCATCGTCTGCGCCGCCAGCAAAGGCTTGGGCCTGGCCTGTGCGCGGGCCTTGGCGAAGGAGGGCGTCAACCTGGTGATCAATGCGCGCGGCGAAGAAACCTTGCAGGCCGCCGCCACGGAACTGCGCACCTTGGGTGTCGAAGTGCGCACGGTGATTGGCAATATCAGTGAAGCGAGCGTGCGCGAACTGGTGCTGGCGGCGTGTCCGCAGGTCGACATTCTGGTCAACAACGCCGGCGGCCCGCCACCGGGTGATTTCCGCGACTGGCAGCGCGAAGACTGGCTGAAAGCGCTGGACGCCAACATGCTCACGCCCATCGAGCTGATCAAGGCCTGTGTCGATGGCATGGCCGAGCGCGGTTTCGGGCGTGTCGTCAACATCACCTCCGGCGCGGTGAAGGCACCCATCGACGTGCTGGGCTTGTCCAACGGTGCGCGCAGTGGCCTCACCGGTTTTATCGCCGGGCTCGCGCGCCAGTCGCGGCTGGCGGGCAACAACGTGACGATCAACAACTTGCTGCCGGGGCCATTCGAAACCGAGCGCTTGAACAAAACCCTGAGCGCTGCCGCCGACGCCAACGGCACCAGCGTTGAAGCCGTCAGCGAACAACGGCGCAAACACGTGCCGGCCCAGCGCTTCGGCCAGCCCGATGAATTCGGCGCCTATTGCGCCTTCATTTGCAGCGCCCAGGCGGGGTTCCTCACCGGGCAAAACTTGCTGCTGGACGGCGGCAGCTACCCCGGAACGTTCTGATCTGCCGGGGGATGACGTTCAGTGATCCCCCAATCAGATCCCCTCATTATTCACTCGTCGGGCGCGTGATTAGAGTGGGGCTGCTTGCCCATTACCAAACCTGTAGGAGCGAGGCTTGCCCGCGAAGAACGATAACGCGGTGTAACCGGCAGACCGCGGCGTCCCATTCGCGGGCAAGCCTCGCTCCTACAGGTGTTGTGTATTGGGTCGCTTGCATCCACAACAATAAAGAGCGCCCCTCATGAACAATCCGAGTGCCGAAACACTTTCCCTGGCCGCCATCGAGCGTCCCACCAGCGTGCGCTGGCGAATCTTCCTGATCATGTTGCTGCTGACCGCGATCAACTACATCGACCGCGCTTCGCTGTCCGTGGCGTTGCCGCTGATTTCCAGCGAATTCCAGATCCCGCCAGCGCTGGAAGGCTTGATGCTCAGCGCGTTTTTCTGGTCCTACGCCTTGATGCAGATCCCCGGTGGCATGCTGCTGGATCGCTTCCAGACCCGCCGCGTGATCGTGATCGCCACCGTCGCCTGGGGCGCGTTCCAGGCCCTGGCCGCCGGCGCGCACAACTGGATTGTGCTGCTGATCACGCGCATGGGCCTGGGTATCGCCGAATCGCCGATCATGCCCGCCGGGGCCAAACTCAATGGCGCCTGGTTGACCCCCAACGAACGGGGGCGCGGCGCGGTGCTGGTGGACGGCGGCGCGCCGCTGGGCAGTGCGTTTGGCGCAATCATCATTGCCGGCCTGATCGGCTGGTTCGACTCCTGGCGCATCGCTTTCGTCATCGCCGGCATCGGCACCATGCTCGCCGGCGTGCTGGCCTGGAAATACATCCGCAACCACCCCAGCGAACACCCCGGCGTCAACGCGGCCGAACTGGCGCACATCACCGAAGGCAATCGCAAAACCAGCCAACCCGACGCAGTGACCAGCATTGCCCTGAAAGAACTGCTCAAGGACCGCTCGGTGCTGGCGATGTTCGCCGGTTACTGCTGCATCCTCAGCGTGTTCTACGGCTTGCTGACCTGGATGCCGAGCTACCTGCACCAGACCCATGGTTTGAACATTTCGAGCATGGGCGGCGCAACATTTCTGATCTTTATGTGCGGTTTCGTCGGCGAACTGGTGGGCGGTTATCTGGGCGATAAATGGAAATCCAGCGGCGCCTCGCCCAACCTGGTGATGCGCAGCATGTTCAGCGGCTCGGCGCTGGTCGCGGCCCTGTGCATGTTGGCGGTGGCCTACACGACCGAGGCGAGCCGAGCGATTGGCTTGCTCTGCGTGGCGATGTTTTTCATTCGCTGGTGCGGCATGTACTGGTGCATCCCGTCGATCCTCGGCGGCACGTCAAAAACCGGCATTCTGGCCGGCACCATGAATTTCTGCGGCAACATGGCCGGGGTGATCGTGCCGATCCTGATCGGCCTGATCGTGCAGTTCACCGGTTCGTACTTCCTGGTGCTGATCTTCTTCGTGGTCATGGCCGCGTTGCTGGCGATTTTTTCCAGCCTGATCGATTATCGGGAACGGGGTCTGGCGTGAATGAGCGGAGGGCAGGTGAGTGTCGTCACCGATGACACTCTGTGCGTGGCCTTGCGGGCATTGCTGGAACAGAATCGGCGCAATGGCGTCGATGACTTGCAATGGCTGGACGCCGGACAGGTGCGGCAACTTGAACCGGCAGTGTCCTGTGTCGCTGCGCTCTGGTCGCCGTCCACCGGAATTTTCGATGCCCATGCCCTGATGATGGCGCTTCAGCCGGATGCCGAGGCCAGCGGCACATAGCCGATTTTTCATACGCCGCTGGCGTCGGCCCGTTGCGCCCGCAGGGCATTAGACAGAACGCCTGCGTGCATGGCTTTTTGGATGTGCCTGATGCACAAGCCGCCTTCTTCACCACGACCCAGGCGTTTGCCCAGGGATTCCAGGCGATTGGCGTGGGTCAGCAGGGCGCGGGTTTCGGCGAGGAAGGTCTGGCCGTCGCGGGTCAGGCAGATGCGTTGCTGGCTGCGTTCGAACAGGGTCAGGCCCAGGCGTTCTTCGAGCTGGGCGATCTGCCGGCTCAGGGGCGACGGAGAAATGTGCACGCTTTCGGCGACGGCCACGAAGGAGCGCAATCGTCGGAGGTCGAGCATGTCAGACCCATTGGGACTCAAATACTGCCTCGGAAAATACGCCTCGAAGGCTTGATGGTTTGGACATTTTTGTCCATAATAGACTTATTGGTTCGTTTTGTGAAAAGTCATCCAGGACCCACGTAGTTTTCTTGCTTAAAGGAGAATCTCAAAACTCATACCGAACAATTAGCATCGACCGACCACAGAAATGATTAGCCGTTAGAAATTTTCTGGAGATTTACAATGGATAAGAATTCTAAAAATCGTACATCTGTACTCTCAAAAGGTTTGTTACTTACAAGTTTAGTATGGGTAACTGTATGCAATGCCGCGCCGTTCTCGAACGCCCATGATGTGGATGCAGTTATGAGCGCGCTTATGAAGGAGCAGGGCATTCCGGGGGCAGCCATAACAATTCTTAAAGACGGGAAACCGCTTTATACCTCTGCTTACGGGTTCAGTAATCTGGAGACCAAAACGCCTGCAACGACGGCGACTGTCTTCCAGTCCGGCTCAGTCGGGAAAATGTTTACCTCTTCCGTCATTATGCTCTTGGTACAAGACGGCAAGCTTCAGCTTGATGACCCTATTGCTCCCTATTTTCCTGAAGCCAAAGGCATATGGGATGGTATTACCATTCGCCAGGTTATGCAGCAACGTTCTGGCATACCCGACTATGAACAGTTCAACAGTATTGATATAAAGCAAGACTACACCGACGAACAACTTATCGGTCTTCTTGCGTCCAAGAAATTGGATTTCACACCGGGAACTCAGTACCGCTACAGCAACTCAGGCTATGTCGCGCTGGGAATGCTGATCAAGCGTGCGAGCGGAAGATTCTACGGAGATTTGCTTCGGGAAAGGCTGTTCAGCCAGTGCGATATGCAAACGGCGCAAGTCAATATGCTGAAAACTATCATCCCCAACCGGGCGTCAGGCTACGTTTCCAGTGATGGACAGCTGGAAAACCCGGGGCCGGTCTCGCAGAGCCTGGCTCAGACCGCCGACGGGAGCCTGTTGCTGACGATCAATGACTTGGCTGCGTGGGACGCTTGTCTTTCAAAAGGCAAACCATTGTCCAAAGAATCGATTGATACCGAGTGGGAAGTGCCGTTGATGGCCGACGGCAGTCAACCCATCACTGGTTATGGATTTGGATGGCGCAACAATATCGTGAATGGACGTCGGCTGATTGATCATGGGGGATCGTTCCAAGGGTTTCATGCGCACTATGCAAGGTTCGACAATGGTCTTTCCATAGGTTTTCTGGCGAATCTAGAGTCAGCTCGTAGCAATTACATAGTTAAACGCATTGCCGGGATTATTGATCCAAGTCTGTTGCCGCCTGAAAAAGAAATCGAAGGGTCTGCGGCTGCGACTCTGAAGACAAAAACGGCAATTATTGCCTTGATGAATGGTAAAGGCGATCCATTGTTAAGCCCGGAAATACGCAAGGTTTTTAACGATAAACACGTATCAGAGATAGAAGCGTCTTTCAACAAAGTTACCAATGATACTCAGCTGGTACAAGTTAGTGAGTCAAAGGAAAACGCTGTTATTCATCGGACCTATAAAGCCTTTACCGGGAAGGTAAATTATCTGGACGTTGCGTTCCTGGATAAAAGAATTGTGGACGTAAAGTTTTCGTCTGAATAATTGTTGTACCTGTCTTGGTCGTCTTCCATTGACAGTATTTAGCAAAATAAAAGACTCCGTAGCGAAACGTTACGGAGTCTTTTTTTGCCTGTTAGGCCTGCTTAGAGAGTCGCCTCCGATCCGCAGATATCTACAAAGGCTCACACCTAAATCCGAAACTGCCCAACCAAAAGGCCCAGTCGATTGCCCAGATCAGTAAGACTTCTAGAGGTTTGCGCGCCATTTTTTGCATCCCCGGCGACCACGTCGGCGGCCTGGGAGATGTGAGTCATGCTACGGTTTACTTCCTCGGCGACGGCAGTCTGTTCTTCGGAGGCGCTGGCGATCTGCGCGTTCATTTCGTTAATTGTATAAATGAGTTGGCTGATGGCATCCAGCGACAACCCTGCCTGGTTTGCCAGTTGCCCCGTTGTTTTTCCTGAATCGCTCGATCGGGCCATCGTGATCATGGCGTCTTGAGTGCCTTTTTGAAGCAGGCTGATCATCCCATGGATTTCCTGAGTGCTCTTTTGCGTTCGGCTGGCCAGGGCTCGAACTTCGTCAGCAACCACTGCAAATCCACGTCCTGCCTCTCCAGCACGCGCTGCTTCTATTGCAGCGTTCAAAGCCAATAGATTGGTTTGTTCTGCGATAGAACGAATGACGTCAACTACACCGGCAATCAACTGCACATCGTTGTTCAGATTTTCCAAAGACGAGCTACTTTTGCCGATTTCTTCAATCAACGAATGAATGCTTTCGATGCTCTTGTTGACGACATCTTTTGCCTGGCCACCTACATTGCTGGTTTCTCGCGCTGCGTGTGAAGCACCTTGGGCACTGACGGAAACCTGGTGTGCAGCCGTGGACATTTCATGAATGGCTGTCGCTACTTGATCTGTCTCCTGGCGTTGACGATCCATGGCCTGTTCTGACCTTTGTGCCTGGACCGACATATCTTCGACCATTTCGGTCAATTGTTCGGTCATCTCAGCAATCTGTCGCACGAGGCTATGAATTTTTTCCACAAACACGTTGAACGAGCGCGCCAAATCGCCCAGCTCATCATGGCTCGAAACGGGTAAGCGGTGTGTCAGGTCACCCTCTCCAGCGGCGATGTCGTCGAGGTTCTTTTTGATGGCCAGTATCGGTTTCACAAGGCTGTTGCCAAGCCAAATTCCTACTAAGGCGACAAGTACCAGCAAGAAACCGGCAAGAGCGATTACGTACGCTGTGTACTGGCCGATCCGCTGGTATCGCTCACTGGCAATGGCCTGCACCTGGACTTCAAGATCATCCAGATTCACCTGGGTTCCCACAGTCAGGTCCCACTTGTCCAGGTAAACGGTGTAACCAAGTTTGGGTGTGGGCTTAGGACTGGTGGGCGTCTGCCAGTCGTAGCGAAAAAAATGAGTGCCGGTCTTGGCTGCTTCTACCAGTCCGCGAATGACATACACGCCGTTGGCATCTTTGCTATCAACAAAACTCTTGCCGATATCGGTGTTCAAGTTTGCGGAGAACACTCGCACAAACGAGGAGTCATAGCCGTAAAAGTAGTTTTGTTTATCGAAAGTCAGCGTCCGCAGGATGATGACGGCCTTATCGCGAGCCTCCAGATCTCCATGGTGGGAAGCCTCATATATCGGCTGAATCGACGCTTGGGCAATTTCCATATAGTGCTTTAGTGAAGTTTTTCGCTCATTGATCAGGAGCTCGCGCGTCTGCGCGACTTCCTCGGATGCCAGTTTTTGCAGAACCCAAAAGGTCGTGCCGCTGATCATTGCCGCCAGTAAAAAGCTGGGGATGATCGCCAGGAGGATGACTTTGCTACGAAGATTTAGCGTCACGATGAGTTTCGCCTCATTCAAGAGATTTTATTGTGACCCACCCATTTTCACCTCGGGCTAATTGGCTCAGCGCCGCATAGGAGTAGGGGGTCTTTTTTGGTTGAAACGGCTGAATTTGGAGAGGTTACGGTCTCCATTTTTATCAAAAAGTCTTTTAATAATCGATTGATCAATAGTAGTCTACGCCCAACCGAAACGGCTTGTCGATGGACGGCCATAGACGGTGGTATCACCTCATTCAGGCCAGGTATCGATATCGAAAGGTATGTGGGGAGGGTCGACAGTGAGGCGTCTCGATCAATTCCTCGTCATTGATTCAAACGGAGGTATTGGCCGAGCCCGGGGTTCTTTTGCGCACGACGCAACGTGACGTTGCGTCCTTTCCATATTCTCGCGGGGAGCAGTGCCGCCTATGTTGTTGGCCTGGAAAACATGAATGCGAGTGACCTTTTACTGGAGGGTCACCGCTGTCGAACCTCAGGAGTCTATGGCATGGGCGTATCTACAAGTGGTACAGCAGCGACGCTGCAACAAGCGGCAATGACAAAGGGGCTAGTGCTTCTGTTTGCTTTTTGTTGTGGCGCCATCGTGGCTAACATCTATTACGCACAACCGATTATTAGCTTGATCGCCCCGGATATCGGCATGTCGAGTGGAAGCGCGAGCCTCATTGTTTCGCTGACTCAGATTGGTTATGCGCTCGGATTGTTTTTCCTGGTGCCCTTGGCGGACCTGGTGGAAAACCGCCGGCTGATGATCGCGACGATCGTGGTTACGATCTTCAGCCTGGTCGCCGCCGGCTTATCCAAGCAGCCGAGTGTCTTTCTAGTGGTATCGGCGCTCATCGGTTTCAGCTCAGTCTCCGTGCAAATGCTTATCCCATTGGCCGCACATTTGGCACCGGAGGAGACTCGCGGTCGGGTGGTTGGCGGGATTATGGGTGGCTTGCTGCTGGGGATTCTGCTTGCGCGGCCGCTGTCGAGTCTGGTTGCCGATCATTTTGGCTGGAGGGCGGTGTTTATCGGGGCTGCTGGCTTGATGCTCGTTATCTCCATCGTGATTGGCATGACCATGCCCAAATGGCAACCGACCCATCGCGCGTCGTACGGTCAATTGCTGATGTCCCTTGGGCAACTGTTTTGCCGCGAGCCCGTACTGCGTCAGCGTGCGCTCTATCAAGGGCTGATGTTTGCGGCGTTCAGTTTGTTCTGGACCGCCGTTCCACTGATTTTGAGTCGTGAGTTCGGCCTCACGCAAAGTCAGATTGCGATTTTCTCTCTGGTCGGCGCCATCGGTGCCATTGCCGCACCTATCAGTGGTCGACTCGCTGATGGGGGGCATACTCGACGAGCGTCGCAGTTGGCCATGGTGCTTGGGGTATTGAGTTTCCTTCCGGCCTTTATCAATCCGTTTTACGGTGTGATTGGGTTAGCAGTCACTGGTGTAGCGCTGGATTTTGCAGTGCAAATGAACATGGTACTTGGCCAGCGAGCTGTCTATGCATTGGGCACTGCCAACAGAGGCCGCCTGAATGCGTTGTACATGATCAGTATCTTTATTGGCGGTGCAATTGGTTCTTCGGTGGCCAGTTCGCTTTATGAGCACGCCGGCTGGTTGGCGATTGCTGCGGTGGGAAGCGCATTGTCACTGGTTGCTTTAGTCGTCTTCTCGATGGTTTCCCGTCAGACCCGAATTGATGCAACGCTCAAGCTGAACAACGGATGAGTCAAGGAGTGTCATGGACAAGCTGCTCGCATTGAAAATGTTCGTTCAGGCTGTGGATTCGAAGGGCTTTTCTTCCGCCGCTCGACAGTTAGGCCTGGCGACGTCTTCTGTGACTCGGATGATCGATGGGCTTGAGACTGAACTGGGCGCAGTACTGCTTAATCGCTCCACGCGCCAAATCTCATTATCAGATGCCGGAGCCGCCTACTACTTGAAAGCGCGGGAGGTACTGAATGCTGTCGCCGAGGCGGATGCCACGGTCACAGACCGTGGGGAATTTCCTGCAGGGCATCTTCGTATTTCCGTACCCGTAGCGCTTGGGCGCCGTCTGATTGCGCCTCATATTGCGTCGCTGTTGAAGCGTTACCCTCAACTTGTGTTGGACATGACGCTCTCCGACGACATCGTTGAATTACTGGGGGAGCGCGTCGATCTGGCGATCCGATTGGGATCGGCAGCAGCCATGGATGGTGTCGTCAGTCGTCCCGTCGGTCATTTCAAACGCCGGGTGGTGGCGAGCGCCGAGTACCTGAATGCACATGGTTTTCCTGAACATCCCATGGACCTCATGCGGCACGAGTGTCTGCGGTTTAGTTATGGTCCAAAGCAACAGGTTTGGACTTTCTTAAAGGAAGATCAGGAGACCCGCGTTCCGATTGAGGGTCGCTTCAAAAGCAACAATGCAGAGGTCTTGCGTGAAGTTGCGCTGGCGGGCGGCGGGGTGGCTCTGTTACCTGATTGGCTCGTCAACGACGATGTTGATTGCGGTGATTTGACTTCATTGTTTGAGCCTTTTGTTATCAATCCGAACGATGCCAGCTCGGCCATTTCTGCGCTGTATCTTCCCAATCATCGTGGTTCCAAGCGCGTCAATGCGTTTATAGAATTCATCAGCGAGTTGCTTGGGCCTGAAGGCTTAGCCGAGAGCTGATCTCCTCATTACTGTTTTCAAACGTTTGATCCTCAACGTAACGAACCCCTTTCGCCATGTGAGCATGGTAGACACTGGAGAATTGAATGAGCACTGCGACATTGCATTACATCTACGACCCGTTCTGTGGCTGGTGCTATGGCGCGGCGCCGATGATCACGGCAGCCACCGCTATTCCGGGCCTGGAAATTCAGGCCCATGGCGTGGGCATGCTCTCGGGTGAAAAAAGCAAGTTGATGTCGGGCGAGTGGCGCGATTTTGTTCGTCCTCACGAAGCCCGGATTACCGCATTCAGCAACCAAATCTTCGCAGACGCCTATGTTCAAGGCGTGCTGGAACATGAAAACGTCCAGTTGGACTCTTCACCACCGATTGCAGCGATGTTGACTGCTCAACAGCTGTCAGGACGCGGTATCGAAATGCTCAAACGCCTGCAAATTGCTTACTATCAAGAGGGACAAGCCATTGCAGATCTCGGGGTGATCGCCAGTATTGCCACTGAGCTCAGGTTTGAGTCCGATGCGTTTATGACAACTTTTGATGCGATCACTGCAGACTCGCTGCAGGGTCATATCGATCGCAGTAATGGGATGCTTGAGGCTATGAATGCTCGGGGCTTTCCGGCATTTGCGCTGGAAATCAATGGACAAATGGAGGTGTTGGCCATGGGGCATTATTTAAGTCGGCCCGCCTTATTCAGGAAGGATATTGAAAGCCGTCTGGCCAAATAGGTGTGGTTCATAGCCAGTGCATTCTTTTGTTTTGTATGATGCCTTAATGAAGCTCCAGTGAGGCGTTATGCAAGACTCAAAAAATAGAGACGAGAAAACTTCGGGAAAATCTGCGAACTCAGCAGACCTCGTCAAATCGACGACTCGACGCCTTTCGCCTGAGGTCAGGGAAAAGCTAATCGTGCAGAAAGCCATTGAGCATTTTGCGACGTGCGGATTCTCGGGCAGTACCCGTGAACTGGCGCGACAACTGGACATTACCCAACCTTTACTCTATCGATACTTTCCTAGCAAAGAGGCACTGATAGACCGCGTGTACGACGAGGTGTATCAGTGGGATTCTTCGTGGGAGGCGATGATCAAGGATCGCTCCGAACCCCTTCAGTCGCGCCTGGTGCATTTCTACACCTCATACGCTCGTGTGATTTTGCGCCGAGAGTGGATTCGTATCTTCGTATTCGCCGGGCTAACACGTGAAGGTATCAATGATCGGTATCTGGCTAAGTTGCGTGAACGGGTCTTCATTCCTGTCATTGCAGAAATTCGTCACACTCATGGATTGGCAGTCTCTTCAGGTGAAACGATCAATGAAAAAGAGCTCGAATTAATCTGGAGTCTGCACGCCAGCATTTTCTATATTGGCGTTCGTAAATGGATTTACGATCTTCCCGTGACTGAGGACATTGATGCGCTGATCGAGCAAATGGTCGATGCGTTCCTTAACGGCAGTCCCCACGTGCTTCAGCAAGTCGATAACGACCTGGGTGCGAAGCCTCGCTTAAGTTGATCGGTTTCGATTCCCTGTTTCTAGCCCCCTGATCTATTGTTTTGCCTTCTTTTTTGTCGACCACTCATCACCTGTTTCAGCCTTCGACTGAGCAGGTAATGAGAGGGGACGCGCACCAACCTGCTCTGAAAAGCCCTTTCTCAACGCCTGAAACCTCTTGTCTGTTGGCGGCGCCACGATGTGGCTCAAGCCTGTCCTCAAAAATTTGATCCGCCACCTATTTACTTCAATTTCGCGAGGTCGTATTGTTTATCAACTGATAAATAAATACAAAAACTGTTGGAGGCACCATGCAAGTCGTAAAGCTCGCTCATTACTCGATCCGGTCGTTCGACCTGGAAAAGTCCAGTCGATTTTATGAAAGGGTGCTCGGTTTTACGCCTGGCTACCGGCCGCCATTCGATTTTCCTGGCGTTTGGTTGTACATGGGAGGGGATGAGAAGGACTTCGGTACGGTTCACATTATCGGGATTGATCCTTCCAACCCTGAAGGCTTGAAAAAATACCTGGGCGATAAGGAAATTCCGCTGACAGGCACTGGGACCGTCGATCACATTGCTTTTTTGGTCACCGGTCTGGTGGAGTTCTGGAACGTCTTCAAGGCCGAAGGGATTGTGTGGCGCGACCGCACCGTGCCGAGCCTGGGCCTGCATCAGGTCTTCATCGAAGATCCGTCAGGTGTCACCATCGAGCTCAATTTCCCGGCCTCCGAGATTGAAGCGGTGGGTTCTTACGCCTCCCATGTCGCTGCAACGGCGGGAGAGCAGCCATGATCAATACCTTGAACAAGCCCCGCGCCATTGTCGTGGGTGGCTCGCTGGGCGGCCTGTTTGCAGCAAATATGCTGTTGCGCAAAGGTTGGGACGTTGAGGTCTTCGAACGTGTTCCGGATGAACTCGCTGGACGCGGTGCTGGGATCGTTACTCACCCTGAATTGTTCGAAGCGATGGCAGCAGCTGGAATCCCCCTCGACGCATCTGTAGGTATCGATGTGCTGTCGCGCGTCACTTTGGCTCAGGACGGTGATGTCGTGCTTGAGAACGCACTCCCACAAACGTTGACCGCGTGGGGGAAGATGTACCAAGTGCTTCGCTCCGCATTCCCGGATTCACTGTATCGCTGCGGTGGCAGTGTGGTGTCGGTCGAAAGTACTGAAACCCATGCAAGCGTCACATTGGCCGATGGCACGACTCATCAAGCAGACGTCATTATTGCAGCTGATGGATTCCGGTCGACGATTCGTCAGCATTTCTTGCCTGACGTGCACCTGCAATATGCCGGTTATATCGCCTGGCGCGGGTTAGTCGATGAAAGTGCTCTGTCTGACGTTGCCCACACCGCACTCTTCGATAAATTCGCGTTTTGTTTGCCCCCGCATGAACAGATCTTGGGGTATCCCGTTGCCGGGCATTCCAACAGTACCCTTGTCGGCGAGCGCCGTTACAACTTTGTGTGGTACCGCACCAGCGGTGACGAAGACTTGAAGGATTTGCTGAGGGATGAAAGCGGTAAACAATTTGAAGGCGGAATTCCTCCGGCGCTGATACGCCGTGATGTGCTCGACAATATGTACAAGTCCGCAGAGACATTACTGGCCCCGCAGTTTGCTGAAGTGGTCAAGAAAGCGACTCAGCCGTTATTCCAACCGATTTACGATCTGGAAGTACCGAAGATGAATTTCGGGCGTGTCGCATTGCTCGGCGATGCGGCATTTGTGGCGCGTCCTCATTGCGGGATGGGCGTTACCAAGGCCGCCGGTGACGCTTTGGCAATCGTGGAGGCACTGGAGCGACATGCATCCGTTGAAGAGGCATTAGCGGACTATAGCGAGCAACGCTGTCGTTTCGGGGCATCGATTGTTCAGCATGCCAGGCATCTTGGCGCGTATATGCAGGCGCAACTGAAAAGCGAGGAAGAGCGCGAAATGGCGGAGTTGTACCGGACCCCGGAAGCCGTGATGCGTGAGACCGCAGTGCCCGTGAAGTTTTAATACAGCCACAAGCCATTTGCAGGAGATCACCATGGAACATGCATATCCGCAAGACGGTGGCCCGACCATGCCCGCTGAGCAGGTTGATGACCAAACTCAAAACCCGATTCTCGCAAATCCGGAGTTTCGTGCTTTGGTAAAACAGCGACGGATATTTTCGTGGAGCATGACGGCGCTAATGCTCGCCGTCTATTTTGGTTTTATTCTTTCCCTGGCCTTTATACCTGCCCGTTTGGGTACGCCTATTACAGAAGGGCAACCGATGACGTGGGGCGTGCCAATCGGTTTTGGAATGCTCGCCTTCACGACTCTCCTCGTCGCTGTCTATGTCTGGCGCACCAACACTTGCTACGACCCTAAAATAAAAACAATTATCAGGAGCTTCAACAAATGAAGCGTCTACTTATTGCAATTTCAGCCATGCTTGCTTCGGTAACGGTCTACGCGGCCGACGTCCTTGGCGCAGTACAAAAACATAATCCCATTGCCATCGGCATGTTTTTGGCTTTCGTTATTTTCACTCTGTTCGTCACGCGGTGGGCGGCACGCAAAAACAATAGCGTCGCGGATCACTACGCCGCAGGGGGGAAAATTACCGGCTTCCAGAATGGTTGGGCCATCGCGGGCGACTATATGTCCGCGGCGTCTTTGCTGGGTATCTCCGCGTTGGTGTTCACCAGTGGGTTTGATGGTCTGATTTACTCGATCGGCTTCCTTGCCAGTTGGCCGATCATTCTGTTTCTGATTGCGGAGCCATTGCGAAATCTGGGGCGCTACACCCTGGCAGACGTACTGTCCTATCGGCTG
>Ga0182005_1000200_pt1 | contig 40796 bp, 36 predicted proteins | sample Sormic07211103_1_FD_123021 | JGI IMG/M metagenome (GOLD analysis project Ga0182005, IMG submission 123021) | Rhizosphere microbial communities from Sorghum bicolor, Mead, Nebraska, USA - 072115-103_1 MetaG | ecosystem: Host-associated > Plants > Roots > Rhizosphere | place: USA: Nebraska...
GTATTACATACACATCCTATTGACCTGGTAGCTATGACGCATAATCCTGAGTTCCTGGAAAAAGACGTGCTCACCTATTTGTTATGGAGCATGATCCCGGAAACAAGGGCATTCTGCCCCCGCGGTCTGGGTATCATTCCTTACGCAATGCCCAGCTCTTTTGAGCTCGCTGCAGCAACTGTAGCTGAACTGGAAGAATATGACGTGGTAATGTGGGAAAAACATGGTGTATGCGCGGTAGGCGAACATATCATGGAGGCATTCGATATGGTGGATACCTTGTCTAAATCTGCACAGATATATCTTACTGCCAAATCCATGGGATTTGAACCAGAAGGTACCAGTATGGCCGATATGAATGCGTTGAGAGACCAGTTCCATCTGCCTAAATGACGATATTGTCTAAATAAAACGTCCATTAAAAACAATTACAATGTCAAACCGTATTGTTTTAAACGAAACCTCCTACCACGGAGCAGGTGCCCGTCATGAAATCATCACAGAAATAAAACGTCGGGGATTACACAAAGCATTCTTCATGACTGATAAAGATCTGGTCAAATTTGGCGTTGCCAAAGAAGTGGAAAAGATCCTTGACGGAGCCGGAATAGTATATCAAACTTTCGACGACATCAAAGCCAATCCTACCGTCGAAAATGTTCAGGCTGGCGTTGATAAATTTCATAGCTCTGGAGCTGATTTCATTATTGCGCTGGGGGGTGGTTCTGTTATCGATACAGCAAAAGGCGTAGGTATCATCGCTAAAAACCCGGAATTCTATGATGTTAAATCCCTGGAAGGCGTCGCTAACACTAAGAACAGGTCTGCTCTTATCATGGCTTTACCTACTACTGCAGGTACGGCTGCCGAAGTAACCATCAACTATGTGATTACCGATACCGAAGCAAAACGCAAAATGGTTTGTGTCGATCCTAATGACGTTCCCGAAATAGCATTTGTGGATCCTGAACTAATGTATTCTATGCCTAAAGGCCTTACCGCCGCTACTGGTTTAGATGCACTCACCCACGCTATAGAATCCTATATCACCAAAGGAGGCTGGGAAATGTCCGATATGTTCTCCATCAAAGCGATCGAATTGATCCACACACACCTCGAAAAAGCAGTGAACAATCCTTCCAGCAAAGCTGACCGCGAAGGCATGGCCCTGGCCCAGTATATCGCGGGTATGGGCTTCTCTAACGTAGGACTGGGCATCGCTCACTCAATGGCCCATCCCCTGAGCGCTTTCTACGATACCCCTCACGGTGTGGCTTGCTCACTGCTGCTGCCTTTCGTGATGGAATACAACGCAACCTCCCCTGCTGCTCCTAAATACAGGGGTATTGCTAAAGCTATGGGCATAGATGTAGAAAGATTGAACGAACAGCAATGTATAGATGCAGCTGTAAATGCAGTAAAAGCATTGTCTGTGAGCATTAATATTCCACAAAGACTTAATGAAATCGGTGTTAAAAAGGAAGATATTCCTATGCTGGCTAAAGCCGCTTTCGCTGATGTTTGTACTGGAGGTAATCCAAGGGATACATCTGTGAAAGAGATCGAAACACTTTATCATACAGCTTTCTAGCTTGTCCGTGTTTGGCAATATGATAATTAGTAAACGGCTATCTCATAGGTTATGGGAAGCCGTTATTTTGGTGTTGCCGCAGGGCACACGCAGTGCAACCACTATCCGCACTACAAAGTGAATACGGCCCTCTGGCTATACAAATCATTCGTTTTTTCACAATGGATAAATTTTATGCTTCATTATCGCTTTTCTTAATCTTTATTTCATATTCTTTTATAGGCATGGTAGTTTCACCAGACCGTAATTTCAAGTTGCTGAAAATGAATCATATATGAGGCCCGTTCGAATCCGCTAGATACCCCGGGAAAAAAGAGATCACCGAAAAATGATCTCTTTTTTTACATTTCTAACAGGCCAAATATATTCGAATAGATAAAGTACGGGAACTTCCCCCCGTTAAAATAAGAAGCCACGTATATTTTCTAAGGAAAAATGATATTTTCCTTACATTGTACGATTAAAGAATGCCTTTTTTCCAACATGAACACTGTGATAAAGGACTTTGAAGCGTGATAATTGGCCTTTCCCAAAAATTGTCAGTTAATGTATATCACGTAACTCATGGCTGATGGTAGTTCGTGACAACCTGTAGATGATAGGTCCTATTGGGAAAGATGCTTTTTAAATTATCGTAATTTTTAATTGTCCTTTTGCGTTGAAAACATACTTATTAATAATTGGCTTTTTTATTATACAAACATATAGCGATGCTGCTGTCAGTGATTCATTACTAAATCGTCTTGACGAAGCCATTGCAAACAAACAATATTATGCTTCGCTAAAAGAAAAGCGGATTTCTTCCTACAAGCAATCACTTTTACGCACCGCCTCAATTGAGGAAGAATACCTGCTGAATGAAAAACTATACGAAGAGTACCGGAAGTTCAGAATAGATTCTTCATTATACTATGTAAACAGAAACCTCGAACTTTCAAAGCTGCTGAAAAATCCGGACCGGCAATATAAAGCAAAGATCCAGCAAGCCTATCTTTTCTCGTCTACAGGCAGGTACCTGGAAGCTGAAAGTATTTTGAAAAGTATCAAAAGCTCACTACTACCCAGGGAACTTAAAGAACTATATTACGAGTTCTATTACCGTCTGCTCGAACACTATACCACCAATAATCCCAATGAGGCCTACAGCCGGCAGATTGAGGTGTACAGGGATTCATTGCTGGCAGTTCTCGACCCCAATACCGATAAGTACAGGATAAACCTTGCCCAACGTTATATCTTCAATAAAAACCTCTCAGCGGCCGATAGTATCCTGAATAACGTACTTTCAAGATCAACATCACGGGATGATAGCTACGCAATGGCCACCTATCTTATCGGTGATATCAACATGCAGAGAGAAAAGCCTGAGCTGGCGGTAGATTATTACACCTTAGCAACCATTGCCGACGTGGAGAACGCCATCAATGACCATGGTGCAATACAAAGCTTGTCCATTTACTTTTACTATACCGGCAACATAGACAGGGCCTACCGTTATGCCAAATCAGCCCTGGAAGATGCCATTTTCTGCAACGTAAAATTCAGGACGCTCATGATGTCCGAGTTTTATTCCATTATTAATGCCGCCTACCAGGAAAAAAGTGAACTCAGTAGAAAAAAGCTTGAAAACTATTTGATATTGATCAGTATCCTCACCCTCTTTCTTGGCGCCACCATTATTTTTGTTTACAGGCAGATGAAAAAAATAACCCGTGTGAAGGAAGCCCTTTCCCTCACGGGAAAAAAATTGGAATTACTGAATATAGAAATCCTTCATGCCAACGAGCAATTAAAGCACTCCAATGAAGAACTCCAGGAATCGAACCGGGTAAAAGAAGAATATATTGCCCAATTCTTCGATCTCTGTTCTTCCTACATAGATAAACTGGAAAACTACCGGAAAATGCTCAATAAGAAAGCCGTAGGCAAGCAGTTTGAGGAAATTGCCCGGATACTCAAATCAACCGACTTTACAAACAGTGAACTACACGACCTATATCGAAACTTTGACCTGATCTTTATTCATCTTTACCCGGGATTTGTAGAAGAGCTCAACTCTCTTCTTATTCCCGAAGAACGCTATTCCTTCAGGGATGGGGAAATCCTGAATACTGAACTCAGGATATTTGCCCTGGAAAGACTGGGGATTACCGATAGTGTCAGAATTGCAGCTTTTCTCCGCTGTTCAATCAGTACGATTTACAACTATCGCACAAAGGCCAGGAACCGCAGTGCCGTTTCGCGTGAAGATTTTGAAAATAAAGTAGCAAAGATCGGCCGTCGGCAAACTGATAAAAATCCCCAAAAATAACATCTTTTTAATGCCTGAATGTCAATAACTGATGTACCTTTTTTCTGCCAGGTCTCCTTTTTAACTCACATTGGTTCTACATTTATCAGTGCAGAACAACCTGTTAAAACACTCATTTACAATAACTTAACGCCTAACCGCGTCTACTTTCTCACCTACATCATTAATTTTTGCTGCGATATCGTTATAGTTTTATAGGCAGATAAAATCAGCCCCTGTTTTGGGGCAAGTCTATATTTAAAATCACGATTATGATGAAAAAACTGGTACTGGTCCTATTGGCCACTACTTCTGCTTTCATGACGAATGCACAGCAGCAGCACACCACCAAAATGGAAACATTCATCAGTAAGCTGATGAAAGAAATGACCCTGGAAGAAAAAGTCGGGCAGCTCAATCTACCGAGCGAGGGTGACATTATTACAGGTCTTGGTACAAACGACAACATTACCGCAAAGATTAAAAAAGGCCAGGTAGGCGGCATGTTCAATATCAAAGGGGTAGAAAAGATCCGGGAAATCCAGCGTGTGGCTGTAGAAGAAAGCCGGATGAAAATCCCTTTACTATTTGGTATGGACGTGATACACGGTTACGAAACTGTATTTCCCATTCCTTTAGGCCTTGCCTGTTCCTGGGATATTGCCGGAATTGAGAAAACTGCGCAGATAGCGGCCAAAGAAGCAAGTGCCGACGGGATCAGCTGGACGTTTAGCCCTATGGTGGACATTGCCCGCGACCCCAGATGGGGCCGCGTGTCCGAAGGCAGCGGTGAAGACCCTTTCCTGGGCGGCCAGATAGCCAAAGCAATGGTTAGAGGATACCAGGGAACGGATAACAGTTTTTCATCCAATACCAATATTATGGCCTGCGTGAAGCATTTTGCGCTTTATGGTGCCGGGGAAGCCGGAAGGGATTATAATACCGTTGATATGAGCCGTATCCGCATGTACAACGAATACTTCTATCCTTATAAGGCGGCAGTGGATCAGGGCGTAGGTAGCGTAATGGCTTCTTTCAACGTCATTGATGACGTGCCTTCCCATGCCAATAAATGGTTACTGACCGATGTGCTGAGAACTCAATGGGGATTTAAAGGCTTTACAGTGGCTGACTATGGCGGTATCGGTGAATTGATAACCCATGGCCTGGGAGATCATCAAACAGTGTCTGCCCTGGCATTAAAAGCGGGGCTGGATATGGATATGGTAAGTGAAGGATATACTAATACCTTATTAAAATCCCTGGCAGAGGGAAAAATTACAGAAGAACAGATTAACCAGGCATGCAGGAGAATGCTGGAAGCTAAATATAAGCTTGGATTATTTGACAACCCCTATAAATACCTGGATAAAACCAGGGCAAAAAAGGATATATACACGAAAGAAAACCGTGATTACGCCCGTAAAATTGCAGCTGAAAGCTTTGTGCTGCTGAAGAACGAAAACAATGTTCTTCCCCTTGATAAAAAGAAAACCATTGCCGTAATAGGTCCATTGGCCAGTACAAAATCAAATATGGTGGGAACGTGGAGCGTTGCTGCAAAACTGGATAAACCGCTTACCCTGATTGAGGGCTTACAGGAAGCTGCGGGCAGCAATGCTAAAATACTTTACGCAAAAGGATCCAACCTGATGAGCACCCCCCAGCTGCAAAAGGAGGCGACCATGTTTGGGAGAGATATTCAATGGGACGACCGGACGGAAGATCAATTAACAAAAGAGGCGTTGGATATTGCGGAAAAAGCAGATGTGATCATTGCTGCCATGGGAGAAGCTTCAGAAATGAGTGGTGAATCAAGTAGCCGTACGGATATTGGTATCCCTGACATTCAAAAGCGCGTGCTGAAAAAACTGGTAGCCACCGGCAAACCGGTCGTATTGGTGCTTTTTGCCGGACGGCCGATGACGCTCGTATGGGAAAACGAAAATGTGCCTGCCATCCTGAATGTTTGGTTTGGGGGAAGCGAGGCTGCACAGGCCATAGCCGATGTTGTTTATGGCCAGGTTAACCCCAGCGGAAAGCTTGTTTCTACATTTCCGAGAAGCGTTGCACAGGTACCCGTTTATTATAACCACCTGAATACCGGCAGACCTGCATCCGATAAAGCATTTGAAAAGTTCAGGAGCAATTACATGGACGAGAAAAACGCGCCGCTCTACCCGTTCGGTTATGGCCTGAGCTATACGCAGTTTCAGTACAGCAGTATTACTCTGGACAAAAAGGTGATGGATAAGAGCGGCAGGATCACCGCAACGATAAGAGTAACAAACACAGGTAAACTGGATGGTGCAGAAACGGTACAGTTGTATATCAGGGACCTTGTGGCGAGCATTTCCAGACCTGTGAAGGAACTCAAAGGATTTGAAAAAATATGGCTGAAAGCAGGAGAATCAAAAACAGTCAGTTTCACGATTGACAACGAACTCCTGAAGTTCTATCATTCAGATCTTACATATGATAGCGAACCAGGAGATTTCGAGATCATGATAGGCACAAACAGTGATGATGTGAAAAAAGAGACAATAACGCTAAAGTAGAGAAAATGAACAAAAAGATACATCTCATAACGTTTTTATGCATCGTTATGAGTACAGTAAAGGCACAGGATATTCCGGTATACCAGGATGATAGCAAACCCGTTGAACAACGGGTGGAAGATGCATTGGCCCGCATGACGGTAGAAGAAAAAATAGCCATGTTACATGCACAGTCGAAATTCAGTTCCGCCGGAGTGCCCCGTCTTGGTATCCCCGAGATCTGGATGAACGATGGTCCCCACGGGGTTCGACCCGAAGTGCTCTGGGATGAATGGCGACAGGCTGGCTGGACCAACGATTCCGTGATCGCATTTCCTGCCCTTACAGCCCTTGCAGCAACATGGAACAGGGATATGTCTTTGCTCTATGGTAAATCATTGGGCGAAGAGGCCCGTTACCGAAAAAAGGACGTCATTCTAGGTCCAGGAGTTAATATTTACCGGACACCACTCAACGGCCGAAATTTTGAATACTTTGGAGAGGACCCATTTCTCACCTCACAGATGGTAGTGCCCTACATCAAAGGAGTGCAATCAAACGGGGTTGCAACCTGCGTAAAACATTTTGCGCTTAACAACCAGGAAACCAACCGGCATGGATACAATGTAAATGTGGACGACCGCGCTCTTTATGAAATTTACCTTCCTGCCTTTAAAGCAGCAGTGACAGAAGGAAACTCATGGACAATAATGGGGGCCTATAATAAATATAAAGGGCAGCACGCTTCTCATAATAAATATTTACTAATAGACATATTGCGTAAAGAATGGGGCTACAACGGTGTAGTGGTAACTGACTGGGGTGGCGCACACGACACCAGGGAAGCTATTTTTAATGGCCTTGATATGGAGTTCGGAACCTGGACGGACGGTCTTGCCTGGGGAGTAAGCAACGCCTATGATAATTATTACCTCGGGCTACCTTACCTGAAAATGATCCGCTCCGGAGAAGTCGGAACCAAGGAACTGGACGAAAAAGTCAGGCACATCCTGCTCCTCTCCTTCCGTACGACCATGAACAGAAATAAGCCGTGGGGATCAATTGGAACTAAAGAACATGCTGAAGCAGGGCGCAGGATAGCGGAAGAAGGCATCGTTCTCCTGAAGAACAGTAATAACCTGTTGCCGATAGACCTTACAAAGACAAAGAAAATTGCTGTAATTGGTGAAAATGCGATTAAAATGATGACAGTGGGAGGAGGAAGCTCCTCGCTGAAAGCGAAGTATGAGGTATTGCCTTTGGACGGGATTAAAAAACGTGCAGGAAAAGAAGCGGAGATCGTTTTTGCAAGGGGCTATGTAGGAGATTCAACCGGAGAATACAACGGCGTGGTATCCGGGCAGAACCTGAAAGATAACAGGTCTCCTGACGAACTTACCAAAGAAGCGATTAAGGTCGCAAAGGAGGCCGACCTGGTAATCTTTATTGGAGGGCTTAACAAAAGTGATTTTCAGGATAGCGAAGGGAACGACCGTAAAGAGTATGGTCTGCCTTATGGACAGAATGAACTGATACAGCAATTAGCAAAGAACAACAAAAATCTTGTGTATGTAAATATTTCAGGAAATGCTGTTGCCATGCCTTGGGTAAATGAGGTGCCGGCAATTATACAGGGATGGTTTTTGGGAACAGAAGCAGGCAATGCGCTGGCTGCTGTATTGTTTGGAGACGTGAACCCTTCCGGAAAACTGACGTTTACCTTCCCTGTCAACCTTTCGGACAATGGTGCTCATGCGCTTGGCGAATTTCCGGGCGGTGATGAGATCAAATACAATGAAGGTATTTTTGTGGGATACCGCTATGCGGACAAGCAAAAAATAAAACCTTTGTTCCCTTTTGGACACGGGTTAAGTTATACCACTTTCCAATATGGAAAACTTACGGCAGACAAAAAGCAACTTACGCCAGACGAAACCATCACATTTTCTATACCGGTAAAGAATACCGGGAAAAAGGATGGAGCTGAAATAGTCGAGTTGTATATCAGTGATCTGAAATCATCCCTTCCCAGGCCTATAAAGGAGCTGAAAGGGTTTGAAAAGGTATTTCTTAAAGCCGGGGAGGAAAAAGTGGTGACCATCACCATAGACCGGTCAGCGCTGAGTTTCTTCGATGATAAAAAGCACGAATGGGTGGCGGAGCCGGGTGCTTTTAAGGCACTGGCAGGGTCATCATCGGCTGATATCAAAAGTGTATTTGAGTTTAGTCTGCAGTAGTCACGACAATTGTTTTTATGTTAGGCTGCTTTCCCTGACTCAAAAGATTACTACGAAATATTCGACGGATGCGCGGTAGCTGCTGCTATGGGGCTTGCGTTTCGTATGCAGGAAATGTTCAGTAAATGAATATATCTGAAAAAAGAGATCACGAAAATGTGGTCTCTTTTTTTCACATAACCTGCATCAGCAGTTATGACCTATATTCACTGTTGACTAATTTATAATCCTATAGTCTTGCTTCTCCTCTCCATTAAAATAGTATCACGCCATACACCATTCATTTGACCTATTTTCTCCCGATACCCTATTGTCCTGAATCCATTCCTCTCATGCAATTTAATACTTGCCGTATTTTCAGGAAAAATACCAGATTGTAGTGTCCAGAAATTATGCTTTTCACTTTCTTCAATGGCCTTCTTTAATAGCAAATCTCCCACACCTTTACCTCTTGCCTTCTCACCAACATACACACTTACTTCTGCAACGCCGGCATACACACACCTGCCAGAAACAGGCGACAAAGCCACCCATCCTAATATCGCCCCATCGTCAACTGCAACAAACCTGCAATTCTTCGTATGCCCGCTATCCCATTCTTCCCATTCCGGTGCGGAGGTTTGAAAAGTGGCATTACCAGTTGCAATGCCACTTTCATAAATCCTTTTCACATCATTCCAATGTGTGTCTAATAAAAATTCTATATGCATAATGTGAATATTAACTACAACATCCCGGAGGACAGCACGGCGTTTCAGCTGGCTTTTCTGCATATGCTGTAATACTATAAATACCTGTATTGCTATTACGAAACGCTAATAACTCTTCACCAGAAAGATACTTAGATAATATGTCATCAGGTACTATAATAGCCTTTTGTTTCTGAACAGTAAGGTTTACGAAACCATTAGAAGAAATAAGGTCCAAATAATCCTGCTTCTGAATGGCTCCGGATACACAACCTGAATACATTTCCGCAGCTTCCTTAATCGCTGGTGGAAGATCCCCTTCAATGACAATATCAGAAATACTGAAGTGACCTCCTGGTTTTAATACACGGAATATTTCCTTAAATACACCATCCTTATTTGGAACCAGGTTAAGCACACAATTACTTACAATAACATCGGCAACATTAGCCGTAACCGGCATTTTTTCAATATCACCCTGACGGAATTCCACATTATTAAAACCTAGCTTCTCCGCGTTTTCACGAGCCTTATCTATCATAGCAGGTGTGAAATCTATGCCAATAATCTTTCCATTTTCACCCACCTCTTTTCTTGCTATAAAAGCATCGTTCCCTGCTCCTGAACCAAGATCAATAACCGTATTCCCCGGTTTTATTTTAGCAAACTGGGTAGGTAGCCCACAACCTAAACCTAAATCGGCATCAGGATTATAACCTTCCAGTTTTGAATAGTCATCAGTCATAATGTTGTATACCTCAGTGGAGCAACCACCAGCGCCACAACAGGATGATTGATTTGTCTCCTTATCCTGTAAGGCAATTTCACTATATTTCTGCCTTACCATTTCCTTAATTTGATTATCTGTAGACATAATACTAATTTTCTATTATCTTATTATTGCAATATTGCGATGATTATAAGCAAAAAAAATCAACAGCAGGAGTCGACATTGCCAGGTTCAGTAAAGCACCTACCAAATACCTTGTTTATAATAGCAAACGCTCGCCTCCTGAATCAACCCTGCTATTTTTAATTCTTTTGATGTTGAGAAGTAGTACCCTGTGCCAAACCCAGTTCATCCACCAGGTCTCCACATACGCAGGCATTTTATCCAGCCAAATATTGCAAATACGGCGTTTCTGGCTGGATGAGCCAAGGCCATCGCCATGCTCACATTTTCATACTGCTGTTTTGTAAATAAGTCCGCTTTTGTAAAGCCAATATAAACTCATTTCTTATCGCAATATTACGATAAGATATCTATTTGCCAAATTTTTTCTTTGAAAATTGATTTTCGTTCTACGCCAATTATGGATTTGTTGGCTGCACATGCATTAACCTATTTTGATACGGCCCGGGCTAATAAATTTATAGTGGTGAGCAACTCATTCACACCCATATACCCAAAAACAACCAAAATTGTAAACAATTAGATTCCAATACATTGAATCATTCCTGCACCATTAAAATATAAATAAACCGAAAAATTATATAACAAAAGCAAATAAATTACCGCTACTTTTGTTACGGATGAAAAAGTTCCTCACTGTCATATTAGCAATGCTTTACCTGGGCACTTCAAGCGGTGCTACCATACACCTGCATTATTGCATGGGTAAGCTGATTGATATGAAGCTCTGGCATAATGATGCCAACAAGTGTAGCAACTGTGGCATGGAAAAAGGTCCAATCTGGGTGAAAAAATGCTGTAAGGATGAGCATAAAACCCTAAAACTGGGAAACGACCAGAAAGCCGCAGAAAATATCATCCATTCAATGCAATTCACGACCATTGCATCCACCCCTTCCTTTATCGAGCTTCCGCAGGTGCATATTACTTCCCTCGTGGAACAATATCCCCTTAACCATGCTCCACCACGAAGTCATAAAGTACAACTAAATATCCTCCACTGCATTTTCCTCATCTGATACCCCTCCGCCTCCCGGTGGCAGGGCATTTTTGTTTATAGCTATTTCAATAGTAGCATTCCCATTACTCCCCCTGCTTTCACCTACTGATAAGTAAATCATTTTACGGAATTAAATCTGCGCCTGGTAATTATTCCTGCTGGAATGATGCCCCCTTTGCTCATTTTTTCCTGTACAAAACAACTAATCAATGGAAGGTAAAAATATTACTTACCCTGCAGCTCATATAGTGCTTTTACCATTAATGGTAATGTTGCTTACATCTCCAACCAGATGGCAGCAAGTGTCTCCATGATTAAAACCACTGAGTAGAACCCAATAGCATCGCAATAAAATCCTAAAGAATTGATATGGTACATCGTATTATAGAATGGTCACTACGCAACCGGTTCATTGTGCTGGTAATGGCAGCAGCGCTGTTCATCTGGGGACTCCTTTCCGTAAGGATAAACCCCATTGATGCTATTCCAGACCTCTCCGAAAACCAGGTGATCGTATTTACCGAATGGATGGGACGAGGTCCGCAACTGATCGAAGATCAGGTGACCTACCCATTGGTCACAAACCTGCAGGGACTTCCCCGGATCAAATATGTACGCGGGACTTCTATGTTCGGCATGAGCTTTATCTACGTGATCTTCAAAGATGACGTAGACATTTACTGGGCCCGTGAAAGGGTATTAGAAAGATTAAGCACTATCTCCAGGACATTGCCTACCGGTGTTACACCACAACTCGGCCCCGATGGTACAGGTGTCGGTCATATATTATGGTACACACTGGATGCACCCGGTATGGATCTGGGCGAGCAAAGAGCTTTACAGGACTGGTACATCAAATATGCCCTGCAGAATGTAGAAGGTGTAAGTGAGATCGCTTCCTTTGGCGGTTTCCAGAAACAATACCAGATTACGCTTGACCCAAATAAACTGCTCTATTACCGGTTGTCTGTACCTGAAGTGATTAATGCCGTTCGCGCTAATAATAACGAATCTGGAGGTCGCAAATTTGAACTAAGTGATATTGGTTATATCATCAAAACATCAGGCTACCTAAAGTCTGTTGAGGAAATAGGAAATATCCCTGTCAAAACTCAAAACAGTATCCCCATCCGGGTCACGGATATAGCGACCGTTCAAATGACCGGTGAAACCCGCCTGGGTATTTTTGACCAGAACGGACAGGGCGAACGGGCCGGAGGAATTGTCGTCATGCGCTACGGTGAAAACGCCGATGTAGTCATCGACAGGGTAAAAGCCAAAATGAAAGAAGTGGCTAAAGGCCTACCTGAAAATGTAAAATTTGAAATTGTATATGACCGGGGAGAACTGATTAAAGAATCCATCGACTCCATTAAACACACCCTTATTGAAGAAATGATTACCGTTTCTTTAGTTGTACTCATTTTCCTGTTTCACTGGCGGAGTGCATTGAGTATTATCATTCAAATTCCTATTACCCTGGCTGCCAGCTTCATCCTCCTGAACGCGTTCGGCATATCGTCCAATATTATGTCTCTTACAGGCATCGCACTGGCAATTGGCGTGATAGTAGACAACGGTATTATCATGAGCGAAAACGCTTACAAACACCTTTCAGAACGCTATATGAAGTGGCAGGAGGAACAAAAAAATTAAGACCTCATGAATTAGGTTCTGAAAAAATTCAAGCAGCCTCCCATGAGCGAAAACGCTTACAAACACCTTTCAGAACGCTATATGAAGTGGCAGGAGGAAAAAAAAAAATTAAGAAACTATGAATTGGTTCAGAAAAAAAATCAAGCAGCCTCAGTGGATTACGGAAGAAGAACGATTGCATATCATCGAGCAATCAAGCAAACAGGTATCGCGTGGCGTGTTCTTCGCAACAATCATCATTATTACTTCTTTCCTTCCGGTATTCATGCTTACCGGGCAGGAAGGAAAGTTATTCCACCCACTGGCATTTACAAAAACATTTATCATGATTGTAGATGCCTTGCTGGTCATCACGCTGGCGCCGGTGTTAATTTCTTTCTTTATGAAAGGCAGGTTCAGACCCGATCACGCCAACCCCGTAAACAGGGTGCTGGAAAAAATATATGAGCCTGTTATAAAAACAGTATTAAAATGGCGTAAGACCACTTTAGCTATCAATATTATCGCATTAGTTATTACCATACCATTGCTTAAAAGTCTGGGTACTGAATTCATGCCACCTTTGGATGAACAAAGTATTTTGTTCATGCCAGTCACCCTGCCGGACATTTCTAATGAAGAAGCAAAACGCATCCTACAGGTGCAGGACAAGATCATCAAATCTGTGCCGGAGGTGGATAAAGTTCTTGGCAAAGCAGGCCGTGCGAACACCGCAACTGATAATTCACCTATCAGCATGATTGAAACAATTATCATGTTAAAGCCTACATCACAATGGCGTAAGCATATTACCAAAAAGGATATCATCAATGAGCTGGATGCAAAACTGCAAATTCCCGGCGTAGTAAATGGATGGACACAACCCATCATTAACAGAATCAACATGTTGTCCACCGGAATCCGTACGGACGTCGGCGTAAAAATTTATGGCCAGCACCTGGACACCATCGCAGTCGTATTGGAGCGTGTCAAAAAAGCGCTGGAAGGTACTGCCGGCATTGAGGATCTGTACGTTGAACCTGTCACCGGGGGAAAATACCTGTCAATTGATATCCGCCGTGCCGACCTTGCCCGTTATGGATTAAATGTAGATGATGTAAACCAGACTATTGAAACAGCGTTGGGTGGTGCTCCTATCGGAAATACGATTGAAGGACGTCAACGATTTTCAATCAGCGTGCGCCTGGCCCAGGAATATCGTAACAGTGTAGAACGGATTAAACGCATCCCCCTCATTTCGCCCTCCTTTGGAGAAATACCATTATCTGCTGTTGCTGACGTCACCTTCCAGGATGGCCCTCCAATGATCAACTCGGAGAATGCGATGCTGCGTGGCGCTGTGCTTTTCAATGTGCGTGGACGGGACTTAGGAGGCACTGTAAAAGAAGCTATTGATAAAATGAACCAGGCTAAGAGCATTTTACCCGCAGGGTATTACCTGGAATGGAGCGGCCAGTATGAAAACCTGGTCAGGGGGCAGCAAACCCTGATGTGGATTGCACCTGTTGTATTTGTAATCATTTTCTTTTCCCTATACTTCGCTTTTCATTCCATCCGTGAAGCTTTCTTAAGCCTCATCACAGTACCATTTGCCCTGATTGGAGGCGCTTATATGATCTGGTTTTGGGGCGCGAACCTCTCTGTAGCTGTGGCGGTCGGATTTATAGCATTGTTCGGTATCGCGGTCGAAACAGGTATCGTGATGGTGATTTACCTCAACGATGCCATGCAACAATTAGTAAATGAAAAAGGCAATTCAAGTACAACCATTACCAAAGAAGATTTACGACAACATGTGATCCACGGAGCTGCAAAACGATTGCGCCCCAAACTGATGACTGTTTGTGTATCGCTATTCGGGTTAGTGCCTGTATTATGGGCAAGCGGCGTAGGCACGGACGTGATGAAGCCTATTGTATTGCCAATGATCGGTGGCGTGCTCACTTCATCCACACACATTTTACTGGTAACCCCACTTATTTTCTTAATGACTAAGGAATATGAATTACGCAAGTATGGAAAATTGGAAATCCATGAAGTACATCACTAAATATATTTATACCGTGCTTTTAATGATACCGCTGCCACTGTTGGCACAGCAGGTGCCGGTACTGCCTTTGGATAGCATATTACAGCGGATTGACCGGAACAATGTTTTATTACAATCATACGGGTATAAAGCAGAAAGTTATAAATACAGTGCTGATGCCGCTACTGCATGGATGGCCCCCATGGTTGGCCTGGGCACTTTTATGACCCCCTATCCAGGACAGATGATCATGGATGACAGAGACAAGGGAAACCTGATGCTTGAAATAGAACAGGATATTCCCAACCCGGCAAAACTGAATGCCAAAAGAAAATACATTGCTTCACAGGGGAATATAGAGCGCGCTACCAGGTACATGACACTCAATGATCTGAAGGCACAGGCAAAAACTTTATATTATAACTGGCTCATAGCAAAACAACGTATCGGTGTACTGCAGGAGAATGAGAAAATTATGGTGATGATGAAAAAGATTGAGGAAGTCAGGTATCCCTACAATCAATCTCAACTGGGAAGCGTATTTAAAGCAGACGCCAAAATTGAAGAGAACCATAACATGATCCGTATGCAGGAAGGCACCATCGCCAAAGCCAGGTCCTGGCTAAACAGCCTGATGAATGCCCCCGGAAATGCATCATTCGATATCGATACTACCACCTGGCAGCCTTCCTTTACACCAGCCGGTTCATATGATACTACAGTGCTGGCAACTGTCAGAAAAGATGTGCTCAGAATGAATGAAAGCATCAGATCTATGCAGTTGAACGTAGAAAGCATGCAACAGGAAAAGAAGCCTGACTTTAAAATCCGGTTTGATCACATGTACCCGTTAGGAGCTTCCATGCCGGCCGCTTATAGCGTTATGGGCATGGTAAGCATTCCTATTGTTCCCTGGTCCTCCAAAATGTATAAGTCAGAAATTAAGGCGATGCGCCTGAATATTCAGGGCATGGAAAAGGAGAAAGCTGCCATGCTCCAGGAAACACAGGGTATGCTTTACGGAATGCAATATGAGATACAATCCATGCAAAAACGGATTGCAGGCATGGAAGAAAAAGTGATCCCCTCCTTACAGAAAACACTGGATGCCTACTTCCTGAATTACCAGGAAAACAAGTTGGCATTAACCACTGTAATCGACGCCTGGGAAGCACTTACCATGATGCAGACAAATGTGCTGGACGAAAAATTAAAACTCTACGAAATGATAGCGGATTATGAGAAACAGTTATACCGTTAATATATTGATTGGCATGGCCATCGTATTGCTTGGCTTTGAAGCCTGCAAAAGCAAGCCTGCCGGGAATGCACCTGCTGATTCCAGGACAAAACACCTTTACACCTGCCCTATGCATCCGCAGGTGATCAGCAATCATCCGGGCAAATGTTCTACTTGCGGAACGACCCTGGTATTGAAGGAGAAAAATAATGAATTGATTATTGACAGCAGTCTGGCTACCGTAGCTAAACCGGTCAATGAACAGGTGGTATCGGGCATTCCTCCTGTTGTTCCTGAAAAAGGTACCCGTATTTACACATGGGAAATAAATGGGGTGATTGCTTACGATACCCGAAATCAAACCAGTATTGCCAGTCGCACTGGTGGACGTATTGAAAGGTTGTTGATTAAATATAATTTTCAGCCGGTAAAAAAAGGACAGTTGATCATGGAAATATATTCCGCTGATCTGGCTGCTGCACAAAGGGAATTACTGTTTGTAGCCAGCCATAACAGCGAAATGCTGTCCGCTGCAAGGCAACGTCTGCAATTGTTAGGCATGCAACCGGACCAGATCGATCAGGTAATAAAAACAGGGCGGATACTTTATCGTGTGCCTGTTTATAGTAACAGTAGCGGGTATATCCTGGAAAGAAATGCTGCCATTGCGGACCCTGTTGCCGGAGCATCACCAGCCTCCGCCGATGGAAATGGAATGGGAGGCATGGAAAGCGGCGGTGCTTCCAGCGCTGTTACCACATCAAGGCAATCATCACCTGCTGCTTCACCTGTTTTACTCCGGGAAGGACAATATGTAAATGCAGGCCAACCGCTGTTTACCATTTATCAGGCAAACAGTCTCGTGGCTGAATTTGCATTACCTCCTCAACTGGCTACCGGGGTCAGATTGGGACAAAAACTCCTGTTCTATCCTGCCAGCAACAAAAATGAGATGCAAACAGGAATGATTGGCCTGATAGAACCCGTCTTCCGCAACGGACAAAATTTCACCACGGCAAGGGTATACCTGGATAAAGCCAGTTTCCAGGTTGGCCAACTCCTTACTGCCAGCTTACCCATTATTTACAGCGATGGCTGGTGGGTACCAAAGAGCGCAGTATCGCGACTTGGCAACAAGGCGGTTGTTTTCAGAAAGGAGCATAACGTATATGTGCCCATGGAAGTGGAGACCGGCGTGGAAATAAATAATACCATACAGGTGAAGACCAATGTCGGGGACTGGCAGATAGCCTCTAATGCATCCTACCTGGTGGATAGCGAGAGTTTCATAAAGACAAATAATAATAAGCAACAATAGTGATATATGGAAAGAAAAAGATTTCTAAGAACAGTTGCATTTATTTCATTAATGCCTTCAGTGCTGATCACTGCCTGCAAAGAAGAAGCAAAGAAAAAGACAGCAGCAGGAAAAGAACAGTTATATACCTGTTCTATGCATCCGCAGATCATACGGAACAAACCGGGTAACTGCCCGATATGTGGAATGGAGCTGGTTCCCTTTGATCAGGATAAGAAGGACCCGGGCCTGACATTGAGTGAAAGCCAGGTTTTACTGGCCAATATCTCCACTATGACAGTAGGCACCGGGATATTATCCAACTTTAAGCAACTGAACGGCAAACTGGCAGCAGATCCAGAGAACACGACCGTTATCTCCAGCCGGGTACCGGGCCGCATAGAAGCATTATATGTAAAGGAAACGGGGGTTACAGTAAATAAGGGCCAGCCCTTATATAAAATTTACTCAGAGCAGTTAGCTACTCTTCAACAGGAGTACCTGCTGGCCGCTGCCCAGGCCAGACAGTTTCCGGATGATACGCGGTTCCAGCAAATAGAAAATGCCGCCCGGCAAAAGCTGGTTTTATATGACCAGTCAAATGCACAGATCAACCAGTTATTACAGGCGCAAAAAGTGACCCCTTATGTCACCTATTCAGCTCCGGCAAGTGGTACAGTGGCCACACTATCCATATCAGAAGGGCAATATGTGGCGGAAGGGGGCCCTATCATGAGCCTTGAAAACTATCAACAATTGTGGGTGGAGGCAGATGCCTACCCGTCAGAAGCATCTACGCTACATGTCGGTCAATCTGTTAAAGTAGTAGTTGCAGGCTGGGAGAATGAACCACAAACCATGACAGTACAGTTTATTAATCCGGCGCTTCAAAGCGGTACCCAACTCATGCAGATAAGAGGAACCATCCCCAATCCAAATAACCGCTGGCAGGCCGGCACTCAGGCCAATATCATTCTTCCCGTCAACAGTAAAAATGATGTGCTTACCCTGCCTGTTGACGCTGTAATACGGGACGGTAAAGGATCACATGTATGGATTGAAAAAGCGAAGGGAAAATTTGAACCGCGCATGGTTAAAACCGGCATGGAAAATTTTGATGCGGTTGAAATCACAGAAGGATTGCAGACAGGAGATAAAGTAGTGATTACCGGAGCTTATTTATTGTACAGCGAATATACCCTTAAAAAAGGAAGCGACCCAATGGCAGGCATGAAAGGCATGTCCCATTAACCTATTGAAACAGCTGATCAATTTTAAAGAAAAATATAGATATATGAAACACTCATTGAAAGTAATAATACCCGTTCTCCTGGTTATTCTTTTAGCAGCCTGTAGCGGTAACAATACCGGCAAAAGTAATAAACCACAGGATACTACCCATCATGACCAAATGGCCATGGAGACAACCACTGTACCCGCCGCCGATGTGAAGTTAAAAGACGATAAATTGAATGCAATTTACCAGTATTATGTGCATTTGACTACCGCCCTGACAAAAGGGGATGTTGCTGAAGCAAAAATAGCCAGCAATGCGATTGAAATTGGTGCGAAAGAAATTGAGGGTGCTGGAATAGTGGCTGCTAATGCCTCCACGATAATGGCGACATCCGACCTTGAAGCGCAAAGAACAGCTTACGCCACCCTGAGCAACGCGTTCATTGCACTGATCAAAAAATCTGGTGTCAGCAGCGGAGAGTTATATATCGATTTTTGCCCAATGGCCATAAATGACAAAGGAGCTTTCTGGTTGAGCGCAAGCAAGGAAATAAAAAACCCCTACCTGGGTGAAGAAATGATGACCTGTGGCGAAGTGAAAGAGACCTTACACCAATAATATTCTACATTGAATTTACTTTCATCATAAAATTAGTTGCTATGAAAGATCAACATAATCAACATGAACCCCATCATCAACATGGCGTACATAACAATGGTCACGATCATGCCACTATGAATAAGGAGAAAGATGCCCATCACAAGGAACACGATAGTGCAGATGACCATAATGAACATGCAGGCCATCATACGGCCAATTTTTTAAAACGGTTCTGGCTATGCCTCGTTGTTACCATCCCGGTATTGCTGTTATCCCATATGGTGCAGCAATGGCTTGGATGGCAGATCACCTTTACCGGGGATAATTATTTACTGCTCTTTCTTACCAGTTATATCTTTTTCTATGGGGGATGGCCTTTCCTCACAGGATTGGTAAGGGAATTAAAATGGTGGACCCCTGGTATGATGACGTTGGTCGCAGTCGCCATAACCACCGCTTACATCTACAGCGTGGCTACAGTTTTAGGACTCAGGGGAATGGACTTTTTCTGGGAACTGGCTACACTGATTGATATCATGCTACTGGGGCACTGGCTTGAAATGCGCTCACAGATGGCTGCTTCCCGCGCATTGGAATCACTTGTAGCGCTGCTGCCGGCTGTAGTGCATGTGGAGCGTGATGGACAGACAACTGATATTTCTCTGAAAGAATTGCAGAACAATGATTGGGTACTGATAAAGCCAGGTGAAAAAATTCCGGCAGATGGGATCGTTCTTGAAGGTAGTTCTAATGTGAATGAGAGTATGCTTACAGGAGAAAGCGTTCCTGTGAAAAAAGAGAAAGATGCGAAAGTGATCGGTGGCGCTGTAAATGGCGATGGGGCCTTAAAAGTGAAGGTAACCGGTGCGGGCAATGATAGCTATCTGAATAAGGTAATTGGGATGGTGCAATCTGCACAGGGCGCCAAATCGAATACGCAGAACCTGGCTGGCAAAGTAGCGAAGTGGCTTACTGTTGTCTCTATAAGTGTCGGTATTATTACTTTCATTGTATGGCTAACCGCAAATAAGGATGTATCCTTTGCGCTGGAGCGGATGGTCACCGTTATGGTAACATCCTGTCCGCATGCATTGGGTGTAGCTATTCCCCTGGTGGTCGCAATTTCCACCACATTGTCTGCCACCCACGGGCTATTGATCCGCAACCGTACCGCATTTGAGAATGCCAGGAAACTCACTACTATTATTTTTGATAAAACAGGTACGCTGACCCAGGGTGTCCACGAGGTACAGCAGGTTATCTCATTGAGCGACAAGTTCAGTGCTGATCAAATCCTGCAATATACCGCTGCCGTTCAGCAAAATTCCGAGCACCATATTGCGCATGGTATTATGCGGAAGTTAAAGGAGCAACAACTTGAACTATGGAAATCTAATGACTTCAGGTATATGCAGGGCATAGGCGTAGCCGGAACAGTCAACAGTAAAAAGGTGATAGCCGCCGGTCCTAATTATTTCAAACAGGAAAGAAAAGAGATCCCTGAAATCCCCTCCACAATAGACCAGACTACAGACACTGTGAACTTCGTGCTGATCGATGATGTGCCTGTGGGTATCATCACCCTGGCAGATCGCATACGGGAAACTGCCGCCGGGGCGATTGCCTCTTTAAAGGAAATGAATATCAAATCCTTCCTTTTAACCGGGGACAATGAGCAGGTAGCTGCCGCTGTAGCCAACAAGCTGCACATGGATGGCTATATGGCCAATGTGTTGCCGCATGAAAAGCAGCTGAAAGTAAAAGAGTTCCAGCAGAAAGGAGAAGTTGTTGCAATGGCCGGCGATGGCGTGAATGATGCTCCTGCCCTCGCACAGGCTGATGTGGGTATTGCCATTGGTTCAGGCACGGATGTAGCAGCCGAAACAGCGGATATCATCCTGGTAAATAGCGACCCAAAGGATGTAGTTCAACTGATTGCATTTGGCAAGGCAACTTACCGCAAAATGGTACAAAACTTAATATGGGCCGTCGGATATAACGTAATAGCTATCCCTTTGGCCGCAGGTATATTATACCCCAACTTTATACTGAGTCCGGCCATGGGCGCTATATTAATGAGCGTAAGCACGATTGTAGTGGCTATTAACGCGAAATTATTAAAAGTTAAATAAAGCACTCCATCCAATATTCTTTATGACATAAAAAGCAGGCATTATTACATTCGACAACTCGTTCACACGACATTTACATTTTCTCATACTTTTAAAACACAAAACATGAAACATATTATTTTAGCTACAGCCACCAGTATTTTATTACTTACAGCCTGCAACAGCGGCAACAATCCATCAAAATCAGGTAATGATACGACCCAGACTGCACCCGCCGCTACAAGTACGGCGCCCGTACCTGTAGAGAACCAATCGGCCACCCCCGTTAAGGAGATTGTTAACGGTTATTTGCAAATGAAAAATGCGCTGGCAGGTGATGATGACAAAGGTGCGGCCAATGCAGGAGATGCCATGGTTACGGCATTTCAGAAATTTGACAAATCTGCATTACCGGCTGATAAAAAGAAGGTGTATGAAGATATAGAGGATGATGCCAGGGAACACGCGGAACATATCGGGAAGAATGCAGGCAATATCAAACATCAGCGCGAACACTTCGATATGTTGAGTAAAGATATATATGAACTGGTGAAAACATTTGGCGGAGGGCAACCGTTATATTATGACCACTGCCCCATGTACAACAACAATAAAGGAGCAGACTGGATCAGTGAAACAAAGGCAATCGCCAATCCTTATCTTGGCCAGGAAATGCCTACCTGTGGCACAGTTAAAGAAGAACTTAAATAGTAAAAAATGCGCAGAACTAAAAAATGGCTGCTGGTGTTATTGATAACGTTTGTTGTCATTCAATTTATACAACCTGCCCGCAATCATAGCGGGCAGGTGTCACCATCAGACATTGCCAATGTATATACCCTCCCTTCAGATGTACAGAAAATTTTCAAGGCAGCCTGTTATGATTGCCATAGCAATAATACCAGGTACCCCTGGTATGCCAATATTCAACCGGGTGGGTGGTGGCTGGCTTTCCATATAAAAGAAGGGAAAGAGGAACTTAATTTCAGCGAATTTGGCGATTACTCTGCCAAAAGAAGAATAAACAAATTGCGGGAAATTGGGAACAGCCTGACCGATGGGACTATGCCATTATCATCCTACCTTTTAATACATAAGGATGCCCGGCTTACAAAGGAAGAAAAGGAACTGGTAACCGCCTGGACAAATAAAGTGAAAGACAGTCTTTCAACTGTAAATTAAACCGTAATAGACATTTCTGACCTGCTAACAGCCGTCATTTTATATGTGCCGGGAAATAAGTAATTTAACCCGCTTTTGGTACAGTAAAGCTAACAAGCATTATTAAAAAATGACTAGTCCTCTGACCCAGATAATTCAGCAGTATAAAACGGATAAAGAATCTGTCTACAATACATGGTTTATTAACAACGAAGAACGGCTGAAAGCCTTCCGTTCTATACGCAGAGGTGTACAGCAGGTAGTGGAAGACATAAAACATAAGCGATTCCCGAATGATTTCAAAGGTTCCTCACTTGAATTTGTACTCACCTGCATCACAGAACAAAAACAAGTGTTTGAGGGCGCTGCACATCCTTTCTACTGGAAACCCAAACTTCGCATCCCCGATATTTATGAAAATGAGGGTAACAAACAGGCTTTTGGGCAATTTCTGGAGAATTGCCTGAATACCCGGTCAGAAGAACAGATTATCAGGGAAATCATAAAACTGGATGCACTGAAAATTAAAGGGCTTGGCCCCGCTGTTGCCAGCATTTTATATTTCCTGCACCCTACTATCATTCCGCCCTTCAATACGGCGATTATCAACGGCTTCAACTTCCTCTTCAAAGACAATAAAAAGTTAGGTAGCTGGAGTGAATACCTGAAACTGCGGGAAGTCATCATCGATACCAATAACCAATACCGTTCTGAATTATCGTTAGACCTTGGCGCCATTGCCGGACTTCTATTTGAAATAGGCACCCAAAAACTGCTGCTGGGTACAGATGAATATTTATCCGAAACGGAACGGCAGAAGCTGGAGAAGGTGATTGAGAAGCGTCACAAAGATGTAAAAGAAGAAAAAGAGGAAGAAGGTTTACATACAGAAATGCAGTACCATTTATTAAAAATCGGAAGTGCATTAGGATATGATGTAATTGCTGCCTCCAATGACCGTTCTAAAAGCTGCCATGGACAAAACTTTTCCTTTATCAGCCTGTCATCATTCCCTGCTATGAGCTGCGATAAGGAAGTGCTGAATACTATTCAACTTATTGATGTACTGTGGTTCCAAAAAGGCACCAATAACGTGATCACCGCATTTGAAGTGGAAAAAAGTACAAGTATATATTCCGGTATCCTGCGCTTAACTGATCTGAGCTATACTATTGCGAACGGAGATGAAGTGTTTTATCTGATCGTACCGGATAGCCGGGAAAAGGATGTAAAGCTACAACTGAGCCGGCCTGCAATCAAAGGCAACAATATATCCATAAAATACATTTTATTTTCTGAACTGCGGCAACACTGTGACGCGCTTTGCAAATTTGGAGATAGTCACGTCATTCTGGAAAAGATTGCAAAGGCTGTTTAATTAAAAACAAACAGACCGTCCCGAAAGAACTGTTCACCGAACCGGCGACAAACGGCCGGTAACGGTATTATTACTCCCCATTAATTCATACAACGCCACCTGGGACCCAATCAACACCCAGCCATAAAATACGTCCTCCACGGGAATCGTCAGCAGCCTCCATCCTATTATTTCATGGCTGTTATACCATACGATAGGTGCCGCGATCCAACTACCCGTCAGGATTCCATTTATAATAGTAAATGGCAATAACAATAACACATAGCAAAAGTAAAAATTCCCCACCCATCGTTTATTCTTCACATACCATATGAATATAGCCAATAACAGGAAAGTAGCACAGGTGTATTTATGCTGATAAAAGATCAGAGCAACCAATCCCCCGCCAACAATCAATCCCCATGAAATACAGGTAGCCACCTTTGGCGGAAATCTCTTCTCCGGCCACATCACCTTCAGGCAATGATAAGAAAACATACAGGCATAAGGTATGCAAAGGAAAAACAACACCTCCTCCACAGGCAGGTTAAAAAAATAAACCCCCATAATATAATCCGGGTTAAAACCCCAGACACCCGCCTGCGTAAAAACTATATCCCATGCAATAAATAACACGCCTGTTACCACCATAGATACGAACGCCGCCCACCAGCTTTTATAAAACTTTATCAGCGGGTGAAAACTTGCTAAAAACGGAACACTGATCGCACAAATATCAATCACCAGGTACGTGTACTTCATGCACATTCTTTTTAGCCACCAGTCTGAAATATTTAACAGGGAAAAACAACATGCCAAAGCACTCCCCTTTCTCCTTTCCCAGGTGTTTATGATGCATTTTATGAGCACGGCGCAGCGCCTTCAGATACGGATGATTACTATTCCGCAACCATTTAAAACGCTGGTGTACAAATATATCATGCACCAGGAAGTAAGTAAATCCATACAAGGTGATACCCGCAGCCAGACCGATAAGCGGATAACTTTTATAAATCGTTCCCACCAGGAATAAAGCTATGCCCGGAAGCGCAAAAATCAGGAAGAAGAAATCATTCTTTTCCAGGAACTGCCCTTCCGGTTTACGATGATGATCACTGTGCAAAAACCATAACGGGCCATGCATGATATATTTATGTGTAAGCCATGCAATGCCTTCCATGCCGCCGAAGCCCAGCACTAACATACCAATTAACAGGAGAATATCACTCATTGCTGCAACAGGTTTACGGAAAAAAAATAAGTTTGCAACATGATCCCGATCTTATGCGTATTAGGTACCCGGATCCTTTCATGCATAATCCGCTGGGCCGGCAAACTTTTTATTTTCTTAAACAACAACTGGTAATAAGCATACGCCAGGTAAACCCCCTTCCGGGAACTTATGGGTAGTGCCAATATACCTGGTAACGCAGCCTGAAAGTCGGCCGCTATTTCGGACTCAATAGCATGCTTATCGGGGTTAGTAAACTGCTCGAGGTTCACCTGCGGGAAGTAGTGCCTCCCCAACTCCTGGCTATCGGCTTTTACATCCCGGAGAAAATTCACTTTCTGAAAAGCCGCACCCAGTTTCATGGCAGGCGTGCGCAATTTGCAATAAAGATCATGGTCACCCTCCGTAAATACTTTCAGGCACATCAGGCCCACCACCTCCGCACTTCCCAGAATGTACTGCTCATAAATACTACGGGTGTAAAAATGCTGGTGGAGGTCCATTTCCATGCTATCCAGAAATGTATCCACCAGCTCCTGTTCTATATTAAATTGATGATAAACGTGCTGAAAACTGTTCAATATAGGGTTCAGGCTGATTCTATCAGCGATGGCCTTGTAGGTCTCTTCTTTAAAATGCCGGAGCAATGCACCTTTATCATATGCATGAAATGAATCCACTATTTCATCTGCAAACCGTACAAAGCCATATATTGCATAGATAGGTGCATGAAACTTTTTGTCCAGCAACCGGATGCCTAACGAAAATGATGTACTATATTCTTCTGTTGTCAATTTACTGCAACGTGCGCTAACCTTATCAAATAATGACTTCATGTTTGACAATTTTTTGTCCTAAAATGTGATTGGCGACCATTTCACCGGATAGAATGGCAGGTGGTACTCCCGGACCTGGCACCGTGAGCTGTCCTGTAAAGAATAGGTTCCTGAGTGTATGATGCCGGATAGACGGTTTTAAAAAAGCAGTCTGGTTCAATGTATTGGCCAGTCCATAAGCATTGCCTTTAAAAGCATGGTAATCGCTTATGAAATTGCTATAGGCGTATGACCTGGAATAAATAATATCATCTTCAAAATTTTCTCCACAGTAAGCTGCCGTCTCCTTCAATACCCGGTCCAGGTATATTTCCCTGATAGCAGGCGTATCCGCCAGTCCCGGAGCTGTAGGTATTAAATAAAAAAGGTTCTCCATCCCTTCCGGTGCCACATGCGGATCTGTTTTAGATGGACAACACAGGTAAAACAAAGGATTACGGGGCCAGGAAGGGTTGGTGTAAATAGCAGCAGCGTGTTCCTTCAAATCATGATTAAAAAACAGGTTGTGATGCTGCAGGCATGGTAGTTTCCGTTTAACGCCAATATAATAGATCAGGCTCGAAGGCGCCATCACTCTTTTATCCCAGTATTTTTCTGAATAGTTACTTTTATCTGCAGGTAGCAATTCCCTGTCAGTATGGTGATAATCGGCCCCTGATATAACAATATCCGCCTTAATAAATCCACGCGTCGTATATGCTCCCGTTACACGGTTGTTTACCACTTCCAGGTGCTCCACTTCCGTGTTCAGACAAAAATTAACCCCTTTTTCCAGCGCCAGCAATGTCATTGCTTTTGACAACTGCGCCATCCCTCCCATGGGATACCAGGTGCCCAGCTTCATATCTGCATAGTTCATCATGCTATACATGGCTGGAATTTTATCCGCCGTAGCACCCAGGAACAGAATGGGAAATTCAATTATCTTCAGCAGCTTCGGATGCTTAAAATATCTTTTTACATGTTGACTGAAGGATTGCAGCATGTCCATTTTTAACACAGACTGCATTACTTCCATATTGCACAACTCCCTGAGATGAAGCCCCGGCTTATGTATATAAGTCTTCATAGCAGTGAGGTACTTGTATTCCGCCTCCTGCATGAATTTTCTCAGTTTCCCGCCCGCCCCGCTTTCAATGCTTTCAAACAGCGAGCAGATACCTGCAAAAGATGCAGGCATTTCCACCACATCGTTGTTTTCGAAAATAACCTGGTAAGAAGGGTCCAGCCTGACCAGAGACAGGTAATCGGCAATAACACGTCCATTTCGCTCAAAAAAACCTTCCGCCACTTCCGGCATCCAGTACCAGCTGGGCCCCATATCGAAAGTAAATCCGTCTGCTGTGAAAGCCCTGCTTCTTCCCCCCGTAGAGTCATGCTTCTCTACCACAGTGACATTTTTCCCATGGCTCGCCAAGGTAATGGCAGCAGATAACCCCGCATAACCGGCACCTATTATTAATACGTTTTCACCCATGGTTTGTTTAATCTTTTTGTAAAACTATTAAACAAATATAATGTTTAACTTTTTAAAACAAAGAATAAACAAAAGATTTATTTTTGTAGCTGTTACATTACCGGGCGGGAGCGGCAACTTTGTTTTTCCGGCCATTGAAACCAGCAGTCATGGCATCTGAAATGTATTCTATCAAAGACCTTGAAAACCTGTCGGGTATTAAGGCGCATACGATCAGAATCTGGGAGAAGAGATATGGGATTGTGCAACCAGGGAGAACAGATACCAATATTCGTTATTATACGAATGAAGATCTAAGAAGACTGCTGAATATCAGCATGTTAACTCAATACGGCTTTAAAATATCTGCCATCAGCCAGATGGGGGATGATGAGATTGCTGAGAAAATAGCCAGCCTGTCCATTGCAAACCAGGTGGATATTTATGAAGAAAGCCTCCTGCTAAGTCTGATCGACCTGGATGAAGCCCTGTTCCACAAGACTTTCCTGGACATTGTACTGGTAGAAGGCTTTGAAAATGCCATCATTAAGCATATTTTCCCTTTCTTTCGCCGCATAGGGTTGATGTGGCAGATCGGCACTATCAACCCTGCACAGGAACACTTTATATCTCACCTGATCCGAAACAAGATTATTGTCGCCACAGAGCGTATTACCCGCCCGATAGATCCTGCGGTGGGCACCGCATTGCTCTTTCTGCCGGAAAATGAGTTGCACGAAATCGGCCTGTTATTCTATAATTATATATTGAGAGCGAGGGGGTTTAAGACTATTTACCTGGGGCAGTCTGTCCCTTTTGATAGCCTGGACAGGATTATTACAGCATGTAAATTCTCATTTGTGGTAACCAATATGACCAACCCTATGCCCACAGCGGATTTTATTCATTTCTCCCGGTCATTCTGCCAGCTTGTTCCGGCAGTCAATGTTTATTTTACGGGTTCTCTGCCTGAAAATATGGACGAACCCCTGCCATCCAACGCTTTGTTAAAGAAAGACCTGCTGGAGCTGCTGGGGATACAGGCCAGTTAAATTTTTAATTTGTTTAATTTATTTCTATATTGGATAAACAATTTAAATTGGATTATTCAAATATAAAATCGAATGGGGGTGTATAAATTGTTATTTCTGGACCAGGACGAGGACGACTTAATTTTGGTAAAGGAACTATTACCAATGGATCAATTTGAGTTAATCACCTTTGATAGCACATATGTAGATCTTGAAATAGATACGTTGACCAGGAACCTACCGGATGCGGTAATTATGAATTTCAGGTTAGCGACAACCACTTATTCTAACCTGATACAGGCAATCAGGGCGACCCCCTCCACCAGTCACATTTCAATTATTGTATTGAGTGTTTTAGATCCACAGCTGATAGAGAAAAGCGACCTGCGACACCAGGTTGACGATATTATTATGAAGCCTTATAGTTATGATGAATTTCCTGGGTTTGTGGAGAGGATAAAGGCAGCCATTATTGAAAGGGTGGGGTAACTGGCTAATGATTACTTAATCACACAGTTTATAACTGTGTTAATCCGCCTATAACTTTATCTGGATACAATTTGCTCATCCATGAATCAGGGGAAAATAATTGCCGGCCACTTGCGGTGAGTGAATTCCTTAAAAGCCCTGTTTATATCCCCCCGAAATAACTCCTTGTAATCTCCGGATAGAACACATCCTTGTCGTTGAAAAAATGGTAAAATTTTAAGTGAGTATTTCCAAAAAAGAATTAATTTCAATTCATAATCAGCAAAAAATTAACCTCAAATTTTCGACACCCCAACAGAATTAAGAACAGACAATAACAATTACATCCTTAAAGAATAGTCGGGACATAATAAGAATTCCTTATATCAACAATTTCTTGTACATGCGTTATATATCAACCTTATATCTGGGTATCCTGATGATGCTTTGCATGGCCCCTGTAATAGCACAATCCCAGGTGACTCCTACCCTTTCCTCCCAGGAACAATATTTCTTAAATGAAATAAAAGATGCTTACGGCGGTATTTACCAGATGTCTTATAACTACCCCAGAGCATATCATATCTACCAACAGCTGATGGGCTATTCGGGAATGAATTATTATGTCACCTTCGCACAAACCTTCAATGCTGGACAGGCTCATTATGGAGGGCTTATCATTCTGGATTACTCCACCATCAACAAAAGACAGGAAATACTCGCGTTCATTTTTGCCCACGAATGGGCACATCAGGCATTGGGTCACCAGGCCAATATTTATTTCCCCAACGGCAGCAGGGCAGCCAGGATGCAAGCCATTCCTTCAGCCAATGAAGATGCGGCAGATGCATATGCCGGCAGATTTCTTTCCCGCTACGGTTATAACCTGAGCGTAGTGACGAACTTCCTGAAAAACCTTCCTGACGGGGATGATCATACCCACAGCTCCGGCGCCGACAGGGCCGATATCGTGGAAGCCGCTTACTACAACAGGAACGGGACTGCCAGCCGCTCCCGCTCATCTTCGACAAGGGAACGTTGCAGCACCTGTGATGGTAAAGGATATGAAATTGAAGAAGTAAACTGCCCCTACTGCAAAGGAGAGGGAAGCGTATATTGTTCCACCTGCAAAGGACAGGGTACTTATGTGTCACAGGGCTTCAATGCGTATGGCCAGTACGGGTATTGGCGCTATACCTGCCCTACCTGCGGAGGTGCCAGGGTATTGGATTGCAGAGCATGTAAAGGAGATGGTACTGTCAGGAAAAAAGTAAAATGTATCGATTGTAATGGAACCGGATATGAACTTGAATAATAAACCCCAGTAATATGAAGCACTATCTAATCATTGTTTTCCTCCTTCTGATCATTACTAAAGTTCACGCCCAAAATGAAATCATCTGGGATAAAGAACAGCTGGTAATGGAACTACAAAAAGAAACACGCAATCTGAAAAACATGAAAATGGACACACTACCCGTAAATGACTCCAGTAAAGCGTCCCTGAAATTATATATAAAAACACTCAAGAAATATACAGACCAGCTAATGTATAACTCCGAAAAAATCCATAGCACCGACTCCGAATTTATTTACTCCCTAAATAGGGATCTGCACGGCCTGAAAAACGTTTATCTAAGCAACTACAACCTGCAAGGCGTTGTAGAAGACCTGCAGCCCAAAATAAAATCACTGGACAATCTTACCATATCATCTGCTGAAAGTTTTACCGATATTTCCGTCGATGTTATTACAACCGATCTTTTAGGCAAAGTAATCCCTAATTGTACAGTCTTCTGGAACTATTGGCTGGACTATACTAATCCGAACCCGAGGTCTTCATTCAACAACCCTACCTCTCCCAGCAACGGCAAACTGAAACCCGGCATCTACGACATCTGGGTGGTAAAACCAGGTAGTTCTCAGCGGTACCCCCCGCACCCCACCAAGAAAACAATAGAAACTTCACCCGATGGAAAATCCACCGTTATTAAGATCATTGTTAATTAATATGAAGAAAAAATGGACCCAATACCTGGAACTGGCAGGTTGGATAATAGCAATATTACTCACCTTTATCGTTCCCATTCCGTTTAACGAATACAATCAATCTGAAATCAGAACCCTTTCTGTATTCGAAAATGTTGAAACCAGCTTCTCAAAATTCCTGGCGGCTGGCATCATTATCCTCAGCATAATCCCACTAAAAAGATTTTCAGCACACAATCACTATGTGATCTGGTACTTTATGGCCATCGTGTTATTGGGTCTATCAACAGCCAGTTATTTCCGATATACCCGTTTGCAGGAAGATTACCTCATCCGATACCCTGAAGGCCAGCCTACCATCATCATAAAAGGAACGGTGATACTGCCGGACGTTCAGGAAAAAATAAACAGCATGTCAGTTGCCGAACACCGGACAATTCCCCTGCCCGAAATATTAAAAGACAAAGGCGGCAATGCCGATGAAATCTGGGATCAGAAAGACATAAACAACAACCGCAGACGAATTTTATTATGGTTCTATCTCACCATTTGCCTTTTTACCCTCTTCCTATTAATATCCTATCACAGCTGCCGCTGCTTCTTCAATAATCCACAAGCACTACCCCATGAAAATAATACTACTGATGCTCCTGGTGATCCCGGCTTACAGTCTGGCGCAAACTGACTCCGTCGACCTGACGTTACACAAAGAAATGGACCTCCTTAACAACTTTTATCAGGATCACGTCACCTTCAGCTACACCCAGGGGCCGATCGAAGCCAAAGCGAATGGCATCCTGATCAACAGCAAACAGCTTCAAAAATTGCATGGACTGGTTATGCAGGAAGACTTCAAAAATATCTGTGCATTGATTCTGGCACACGAATATGCGCATATCCTGCAAATGAGAGATACTGCTGCTACGTTTTCATCCAATGGAGAACATTACCAAAAAAGAATGCTGGAAGCGCAGGCAGATATTTTTGCAGGCCGTTACTGCGCGATGCGTCTGCTTCCCAAACTGACCGAAACTGTCTATGACAGCCAAATACAGGAACGAACAATGAACGAACATCAGCAAGCACTCAGATCATCCAGGCAAGTATCCCTAAATGCGATGAACTTCTTCTTTCATATCGGTGCAGCCTCCTTCTCTGCAGCGGATCACCCCACAAACCGGCAACGGTTATCTGGTATCATTAGAGGACAGGCAAGTGCTGTTCCGGATATCATGGATTACTTTCTGCTACATCCGGAAGCATTAAAGGGCCTTACACTGACTAGTGACGATAAAAAGATGCTTATTGAGGAAAAACAGCATGTCATGAGGGTACTTGATTATAAAAAAGGACAGCGCTTTATTGACTGGAGCTATGAACAAGCGAAACTGATTGTTCATGGAAATCCGCAATACCTTTGTGATATTGTCAAAATGGACGAAGACGTTAAATGGAATACGACAAAAGCACCCATGAGTTGTTACGTCTCCCTGAAACTGAAGAATATCGGCACGCGGGATATGAAAGGCATCATCAGCCAGCATGTTACCCTGGAAGTAGACTCTCTGAATGACCTGAATAATTTCAACCTCTTAAATGCTGTATATGACAAAATAGTAATAAAGGCTGGACAAGAAAAAACCATTACAGACACTATCTACCTGAAACCTGCGAAGCTTTCCGGATTTACTCAAACGAACATGTCCGATCTCCTTATCAACCTGATTCCGGGAGATTATTCGCTCTACTATTTCGAACCCCTCGACTTAGCACCTGCTCCCCCTGCCCGGAATGACAGCTGGTTAGTAGCAGATACCAACGCCGGGCTTAACTTCAAACTACTCGTGAATTATGTGTGTAATAACATCGCAGATAATGATATTGAAGATCTTGTAACTGACGCAGGAGAATATTATTCCAATGAAAAATCCATTTATGCTAAATATAATTGCCTCACCCCTTCCTGGTTTTACCGGAAAGGAATGCTAACTCATTATATTAAAAAAGGCGGTAAACCTTCTGAAGTAAATAGCGTAAAATACATGCTGGGAAAGTATAAGGACAGCGCCCAGGCTATTAAAGATCTACAATATTTCAGCGACCAACTAAAAGCACTGAAGCCCGAAAGTAATCCTGATTACTCCTACGACGATGATACCATTAGTGAAAAATGGCATGTATTTACAATCACTGATTTTAAGGATCATCTTACCCTAAGACTGGAGTTTAAGCATTACAAAGACTTTACCATTGAACTGACCATTACTAACGAAGTGGATTAAAGGAATCAATTAAACTGCTGCCTGAACTCCACAGGCGAAAGCTTCGTCTTTGTCTTAAAAAACTTGCTAAACGACTGCGGGTGTTCAAACCCCAACTCATAAGCAATCTCACTAATCGCCAGATCTGTCGTTGACAGTTTTTCTTTAGCCCTGTCAATAAGTTTATTGTGAATATGCTGTTGCGTAGTTTGCCCCGTTAATGTCTTAAGTAAACTACCCAAATAGTTAGGCGAAACATTTAACAAGCCGGCAATGTATTGAGCCGTAGGCAACCCTTTATTTATTGAACGGCCGTTGCTGAAATAATCATCCAATATTTTTTCCAATCGTTCCAATAGCTGATGACTACTCTTTTTCCGGGTAATGAATTGACGTTGGTAAAAACGTTCACAGTAATTGAGTAACAATTCTATTTGTGCAATGATAATGTTCTGGCTAAACTTATCAATGTTAGAATGATACTCCCGTTGAATTTGCAACAAAATATCCGTAACAATTACCTCTTCCTTTTCTGATAGAAAGAGTGCTTCATTTACTGCATAGCCAAAGAACTCATATTGCCTGATGCTTTTCGCCAAGGTTGTGTTCCAGATAAAATCAGGGTGAATAAGCAACAGCCAGCCTGTTGGCTTTACTGCCGCCTGCTTGTCTATCTCAAGCTGCATCAGCTGTCCCGGGGAAATAAAGGATAACAGCCCTTCATCAAAATCATATGGTTGTTGCCCGTAACGAAATTTACCCTGCGGCATAAACCGCTTCAACCCAATTGAATAAAAATCCTGCGTCCAAATGATTTCCTGCTCATCCGTTTCATATTCCACCAAACCATAGTCTACCAAACTAACCAAAGGATGCTCAGGCTTAGGTAAGCCGCTCATCCTGTGAAAGTCACTAATGGTATTGAATTGGTATTTTTGATGCTTCATGGCCTTCAAAGTTATAAAAAAGCGACAGTACTTTGATCGTCCTGTCGCTTTTGTGTAGTATTAAAAATCTGTTGATTTGCTCAATGCTTCATTGGCTGCCAATTCACTTTGCAACATTTCAATCTTGTTGTAAGTCATGCCGAACGCATCACTACCCATAATAAAATGTAATGGCGGATGCGCGCTTTCGGCCAACTGAATAAAGGCCTCTGCTGCTTTGTCAGGATTGCCCAACTGCTTACCCTTCATTTCGGTTTCATGCCACTGTTCAGAATGCCGGGCCGATGTATACGCTTCAATAGGTTGTTGTGGATGACTAACCGAACCTTTATTTAAGAAATTAGTACGGAAATACCCGGGGTATACGATCGTTGCGTTTACCCCGAATTCCTTTACCTCTGTCGATAAAGACTCTGTAAGCCCCACCAATGCATATTTTGTGGCGCAATAAATGCCACAGCCCGGGAAGGTGCCAATCAAACCTGCAATAGACGAAACATTGATGATGTGTCCTGATTTTTTGTGGCGGAAATGTGGCATCACATTTCTGATTACATTCAACGCACCAAACACATTGATATCAAAATTCTGGCGGGCTTCCTCATCGCTCAATTCTTCCAACGTGCCAAATTGGATATACCCTGCGTTATTTACAATAACATCGATACCACCAAAGGTTTTAATAGCAGTTGAAATGGCATTTGTTACACTGTGTTCATCGGTTAGATTTACTTCCAGCGGAAGAAAATCTGCTGATGACTCAATCTCTTTTTCCAAACTTTCAACCGTCCTGGAAGTAGCGACAACTTTGTACCCTTCGTTCAACAACCTTTTAATTAAGGAAAACCCCAATCCTTTTGATGCGCCTGTTACAAGCCATACTTTTTTTGTGTTCATATTTTTACCTTTAATTACTATGGTTTTTTAACACAGCAAAAGTGAAAAGAATGTAGGAAGCGGAAATAACCAAATCAATGATTATCGTAGTTAAAACAACGATTATTTTGAAACGTCAGGCTGAGCAAGTTTTTCCCGGTTTAAATTACTTCATCATCCATATTATAATTTCAGAAGGACCAGTTTGTACATTATAACGTATTGGGTCACCATCCAGGGGATGAATGTAAGAGGTACTTTTCATACCAATAGCATAGAAGGGTTTTGGAATATTTTTAAACCAGGTTATATTGGTATTTATCACTTCATGGGTAAGAAACATTTACAGAGGTATTGCGATGAATTTTCTTATCGATATAATAATTGGAAACATCGAGTGGTTATAGGTTTGATAATGTATTAATAGTGTGAATTGCAGATTAACTTATAAGGATTTAGTTGGCAAAGTTAATTAAATCTCTTAGGAAATCTAAGGGGTTAAGTCTGCGTCAATTGGCCGCTATAGCGGATGTGGAACATACTAAGATACATGCATCAGAAGCAGGCAACCACAATTTCACTTCGCCACCCTGATCAAAATTGCGAAGGGATTAGAGGCCCAGGTAAGTAATTTTATTAAACCTCAATAATTATAGTATTTAATAAAATAGTTAATTATTAATATATAATTAACTAAAAAAAAGACCTTTAAAAAGGTATTATGAAAATTAATATCTAAAATTACTTTTTTTATAATTTTTGTACTAAATTTGTACAGTCCTTAATTAGTTTAGTAACGTCAGCGGAATTGGACTGCTGTTTGCTAAACCAATTAAGGATTTTTTCTTTATCAACATATTCCATCAAATTTCCTTGACATATCCATTGTAATATATCTTTTATATTGTCCTTAGGATAAACACTTCTAACGCTGTTAACCTCTAATTTTCCACATAATTTATTCAATTCTACAGCAACAACTATATTAACACCTTTATCCTCCATTTCAGTTAGAATTACTTTACAATCACTTCTTGTTTTACTTTGAAAAACAGCAATTGGTTTTTCTAAATATTCTGGCATATGAGCTACAGATGCAATGGAAAATGGATGATTACTTTGAAGTTTTTTATCAATCAATCTTAAAACTGCCATTTGTATAGGAACATTTGAAATCCCACAGCCTAATAATGCTTTCGATGGCATTCCCAGTTCTAATGGATTGTAATCTGTATTTTTGCCGCTTAATATTACTTTAAGCCGTTCATTATATACATTACATATATCCTTTGTTTTAGGCTGCGGTACAGAATCTTCTTTTGTATATGGTGTTGGTTTTATTGACTTATGCATCCGCTATTTTTTGGAGAAACAATAACAACAAATAACGGTTTATTGTATGATTTACAAAAAAAAAGTTCGGTATCCTTACTTATAATTATTATAAATTTTGCCTAAGAGGGAAAGGATAACCCTAAAGTTTTTCCTTTTATTCAATACCATCCGGTTTAACATGTATATAGTTATCAAACTTTTTTTTGCATATTCCGGCATTATCCGCGCCGCACTTAAAAAAAAGGTTGCTATCCGGGTACCACCCGGTAGCAACCTTGTACTTTTACATATTAAAATGCAGCTTCAACACCTCTCATCATCCAGCTCATGACTCTTTGTACGGGGTTAGGATACAATCTGTCAATCCGCAGGGTCATGTAGGAATTTCATCTCTACAATAGCTCCGTTGATACCTCTGCGGTACCCTTTGATATATCCTCCCTTAAGAAGATCTCTCATATAACGGAAATATAGGTTCCTTGATCCAAGATTAGATTCCCGCAATATATCAATTGCTTTAATCTGGAGAACCGGGTTATCTTTTTGTTGCTCCCATATCATCAATAAATTGATATACAGGGTGACATGATGAGGTTTTATGTTTTTGTCTGCCATCCGGATTTTCCAGAAAGCAGGAAGTTGTATTTGTAAGTTAAAGTGTGTTTTCATGAAAGATACAATGGGATCGTTAATAATGGGATTACTAACAAAACGACGATTGCATCTAAACTATTCATCGATACACCCTGCCGCGGATGCAAATGCAATCTGTCGTCACGAAGTGTCGAATGACTAATGGGTTAAACATAAGCAAATTTAAATGTTAAACAATATATGAAATAACAATAATATACTGCAATGGGGAGTACAGTGGGCCCGGCAGGACTACCAGGCCTTTTACATTATTCATTATCAACCAGCAATTAGTTTTAAATTCAAACCCGGCAAGACTACCAGCCCCTTTTTCATTATTCATTATCAACCAGCAATTAGTTTTAAATTCAGACCCGGCAGGACTACCAACCTCTTTTTCATTATTCACTATCAACCAGCAATTAGTTTTAAATTCAGACCCGGCAGGACTGCCAACCCCTTTTTCATTATTCACTATCAACCAGCAATTAGTTTTAAATTCAGGCCCGGCAAGACTACCAGGCCCTTTTTCCTAGATCCATTGTTACCATTCACCTATAGAAAAAATCAGCACCTGCCATCGCATCAGGCAGCATCAATGAGTTCCTCCTCAAAAAAAATTCTATCATTCTCCCTCAGCTGTTCAATATACTTTTCACAGTCACGTCCCGGCGTCATTACAAATAAGGCGCCTATCACTCTATCAATAAATTCCTTACATCCCAGCAGACTCCCCACCCCTGTTTCAGGCACCTGGAGGTCTTCATTCAGACGGATCCAGTTTCGCAGGTGCAGCACACGGGCATATGTTACCTGGTGTGATTGCCAACAGCCAGCCAATGCTATAGCAGTACCTATAAAACGATCATTAGCATGTGCGATATACCGCTGTCCACAGATCTCCAGGATCTGCGAATCATTAAAAAGATTGTTTTCTATTATTTTAACAAAATGAGGATACATATTTATTTTCGTTTATCCGTTGATGAATTACTGAATACAATTTGATTGAACATCTCACGCATTCGGCTACATATCCGGTTGCCATAAATCGCATCAAGTTCTACGCTATTGAGATTGGTAGTAATATGCGTAATCATGTGCCTGGAAATAAAATAATTATACCGAGACAGCAGGATCTCTCCCATTACGTTAGAACTGGAGCCAAAGTGATTCCCCATTCCTTCCAATCCAAGATCATCGAAACAAAATACCCGCGGCACACGATAGTAAGTCTGGACGGCACCTTTAGTGTATTGTTCAATACTTTCATATCCTTTGTAATTGAACTCAATGACTATTTCATTGCATGAGCGGAATACGGGCCTGTCGCCGGAAGCACAATAATTGCTCATAATTTTCATCAGGGCAGTCTTGCCGCATCCCACAGGTCCCATCAGCAGCAAGCCCTTTTTCAGATCAATGTTTTCTGCTTTGGCAACCTCCTCATCTTTTAGAAAGTAGCATAACAACCGGGTGATGACTGGTTTGTCAACATCTTCGATCGTAAAATCCCGCCCGAACATATCTTTCCCCACGGCTGCCACTCTTTGCAGCATGAAATGGTAGTCATAGGGGGTGACTGTAGTCTTTGTTGTCATTGGTGTAAAGCTTTCCAGGTTTATCATTTTTGATGGTTGTTACCCGATCAGACCATTTTTCCGCGGCGGATTTCCAGTCCGTGATCGGTTGTCCGCTGATCGTCCAGTTAATGGCGTTGTAGTGAAAAAAAAAGCGGCGGGCCTCCTGTGTCGTTTGACCTCTTTGCGAAAACCATTGCAGGACATCTTCAATTGCTGGCGCTCTTTTTTCATTAAAAAATAATTTTTTTGGTGCGTGTATTTGTTTACTCTCAGTTTCATTGTTTATTTGTTTATTAATATTGTGGCCCAAAAACGGGCCTGTGTAGGACTCATTATTGGCCCCGGGAACGGTGTCATTTTTGCGCCCGTTCTGTGGCCCGGTATTGGTGCTTGCACATGTCCCATTATCAGGCCCGTGCGGAACACCATTCTTTCTGGCATTTATTAGTGCGGAAACAGATGCATCGCTTAGTGTGGTTATGCTCACGTGGCCGCTTTTAAATTTCTGACGTCCCGGGCTGTATGTGATGTAACCACAGGTATCTAACCATTTCAGGCATTCGAGATAGGTACCGCGCGATCCTATCTTGCTAAGCTGCAACATGGTACTCCGGTTTACTTTGAAGTGATCATTGAAATGATTGCAATTCCACACATAAAAAAGAGCTAAATACAAGCTGACATGATTTGGTTTTAACCTGTCATCACATTTCAGGTGAGCAATAAAAAAATTAAGGTGACGGATGTAGTTTATTTTACAGGAAGCATCCTCTTTATTAACTTCCTGTCTATTTCCATCAACCATTCTAGTTACAGGCGTGGGTGTAATTAATTCTCCATCATCCCTGCCCGGAAAATAACCAGCCGGTTTTTTCGTATTCCTGTTCTCTGCCAGCACAGCCGTTTTGAAATGATGCAATTCCAGTGGTGAAAATTTTGTAGACATGTAATGTGTTATTTGGTTAACAGTACAAAGGAACTGCAATAACTAACACCAGAACAGTGGCAGGGGTCACAAACACACTTGTAACAGATTCATTTTGAATACGATATGGACTAAAAAAAGTCAGCCTTGCAGCTGACTTTTTTTAGAAAAGATGTAAAATTCACCTTCCTCATTTCAATTGTTTATTATTTTTTTACTGGTGTGAAAAAGGTCAAAAAATAACTGCTGAACAGATGATGCACTACTACTATCATAGTTATACATTTTATTCCTGATACTCCCGGCGGATAGCATCTCCTGGTTATTGGTGGAAAAAAAACGGGCAAAGAAGTCCGCTACTTCTGTTTTATTCTGGTTCTGTATCAGCCCGTTTTCCATCATCACGCGCAGGAAGAATGCCAGTTCATTGACAGACAGTTTCATCTTCACTTTAAAACTCTGCCACCGGGCTATCTCCTCCTTTGTTATTGTTTCATCAGGATATAGGGTCTGATATTCCAGGTACTCACTTTCATGTTTCAGCCAATCGCTGATCTGTTCTTTTAATGAAGAACAATGATGACAATATTGAAATCCGGCATGCTCCTGTTGCTGTTTATTTATTTTCAGCAACCATTTGGTTCGTGACAATTGTTGATGTGTCGTAGGAAGTGAATGTATCATCTCTGACAGTTGCTTCAATTTATACGCTGTGTATTGTTTATGGTTAAAATTCATGTAAAGCAACAGCTCTTCTACATTTTCGGAAAAACTGTCAGATGGTAATTGTCGGAGTTGCCTGCTTAATTCCCGCAAATAATTCAGCTTTTGAAGACTCAAATAATCTGATAGCAGCATTTCTTCGAATGATGCCAGCACGATATCCATGACATCGGTGCCTGCTAAAATTTGCCGGAGCAATGGTAGTTCGCTATTCATCTCTTCGCGGGCAGTAGCCAGCACTAGTTGTTCAAGGTTTGATAGTTGATTCATTTGTGTATGCATTTGTTACACTGCAAATTTATCGTCAAACCACTGCAATGGACAGAGGTATCACATGTGATACTATCGGCGCTGAAACCCTTTACTGTATTGGATAGTATCACATGTGATACTATCGGAATTTTAAAAAAAGTTGCCTCCGGGAACGGAAGCAACTATTGGAATACTACACGCAATCACTCGCGTGGAGGGTGTAAGGGGTATAACAAACAGGATGCATTACAGTACAACTTCTTTCACCGTTTCGTTCTTCGGTAAATCAGTGGCACTTACGGTAA
>Ga0182005_1000202_pt1 | contig 40206 bp, 33 predicted proteins | sample Sormic07211103_1_FD_123021 | JGI IMG/M metagenome (GOLD analysis project Ga0182005, IMG submission 123021) | Rhizosphere microbial communities from Sorghum bicolor, Mead, Nebraska, USA - 072115-103_1 MetaG | ecosystem: Host-associated > Plants > Roots > Rhizosphere | place: USA: Nebraska...
GAAGTACAGCGGCTGCGGCATCACACCAGCTGCTCACTGAGTCCATCACTTCGGATACGGGCGCACGGGGAATGTTCAGATCATCCGTTACCGTGAGGGCTTTGCTTACGATCGGTACGCCGCCGTACATGATCACCATTTGTTCGTAGCGGTAAGCAATGAGGGCTGTCATTTCTGCTTTGACGATTGCCTTGTCGGCATCGGTCATATCGGTCACCTTGTCGATATTTTCTTTGACGAGGTAAGCTTGCCTGATAGCGGTGAAGTTATAAGCATAGCCATCCATGTCTTCTGTATTGCCGGTAGCGGTGAGCCCTGTGCTGGTAGCAATGCCGTATCCCCAGGTCCAGGAGAACCCATAGGTAAGCGCGCCGGAGATGTTGTCCTGTATGAGGGAGTTCCAGTTACCCTGGTAAGGAAGGCCCTGACAAAGGACTTTTTTATAGGCATTGGCAATGGCGCCTTGTGCCTTGATCGTCGTCGAGAAAATCGAGTCGGTAGTGGTCGTATTGGAGATGGGCATTTGCAGAAAGTCCTTTTGGCAGGCAAACAGCAGCAGCACCATGCTTATGATATAGTAAGGTTTCATCTCAAATGATTTTAGTGTGAAGGGTGGAGCATCAGAACTGAATATTAGTACCGAAGTTGAACGTACGTGTCAGCGGGTACATATATCCCATACTGTTCTTCCCATCATCTGCCAGTTCGGGGTCAATCCCTTTCATCACATCCTTGCTCCAGGTGATCAGGTTATTCCCATTTGCATAGAAGCGGATACTGCCGATATGTGCACGGGTGAGTAACCTTCTGTCCTGAATGCTATAACCTATTTCAAGGTTCTTAAGGCGTTTGAAGTTGTTGGACTTCAGCCAGAAGTCGCTGAACACGTTATTAGGTCCGGAGCCGCTGAAGGAGAAAGAAGGATATGTGATCTTTTCACCCTTGTCATATTTCTCCTGTGTCCAGTGGCCATCGTAGTAAGGCTGGAATACTGCCCCTACGTTCTTGGCAAACGGGGTGCTCAGTACATAGCCTGACTGGGGGAACGAACCCTGTGCTGTTCCGATCAGGAGAGCAGAGATGTCAAAACCTTTATAAGAGAAACCGATCGTTATGTTGTAAGCAATACGTGGCAGGTTGGAGTAGCCGATGGGCACCTCATCTTTGGTGTCAATGATGCCGTCGCCATTGATATCCTTGTAACGGATGTTACCCAGTCTGGCCTGATTTCCATTCGTGTTATACGGACGGTTATTCAGTTCTTCTGTGGTGTTGAAGAACCCATCCCATACATAACCCTTGTACTGACCAATGCTATAACCGGTCTGGTTCATCCATGGATACTGGTAAGAGGGCTCAGCCATGTATTCGATCTTATTGCGCGCATAGGAGAAGTTAGCACGCAGGTAATAGTTGAGTTTACCGATATTATCATTGTAACCCAGTTCTATTTCATACCCATGGTTGCTCACGCGGCCAATGTTTGCCGGGGGCACGATAGAGGATGACACGCCATATGTAGCGGGAATAGTTTGGAGATTTACGAGAATGTTATTTCTCTTTTCACTGAAGAGAGTACCTGATAAGGTGATCTTATCTTTCCAGAAACGCAGGTCGGCAGCGAGGTTCAGCTTTTTCGCCCTTTCCCAGGTCACTTCCGGATTACCGAGTGATGTTTCGCTGGCGCCGGTGAAGTAAGGATTGGCGCTGCTGCCATTGCTGTTACCAAAGTAGTAACCACTTACATTGGATGCCCATGAATTTGGCAGGTACAGGTAGCGGCGGCCGGAGAGCTGGTCGCTACCTACTTCTCCATAGGAACCGCGGAACTTGAGCCAGGTAAGGACATTGTTCTTTGGGAAGAAAGGTTCTTTGGTGACTACCCAACCGGCAGACACTGCGGGGAAATACCCGAAGCGGCGCTTAGGGGCAAAGTTTTCCGTACCGTTCAGACCCATATTGAATTCGAAGAGGTACCGTTCACTAAAGTTATAGGTGACACGACCTACGAGACCCATCAGGCCGGATGGTGTATTATAGGCGAGATCGTGTGCGGTATATTTCTGGGCATTGCCGAGGAATAAGGCCGATACGTTGTGTTTACCAAAGCTGTGGGCATAGTCAATAGAGGCTTCCAGGTACACTTTGCGCCAGGAGCCGTTGCCCCAGTTGTCCGAAGTGTAGTCAGGATTCAATTGTCCGCCTGCGAGTACGATATTGTTCGGGTTGTTAGGATCGCGCATTGCTTTGTACAGGGGTATACTGGTAGCTTCGTAGAAGCCTTTCGTATAACTGTCATCGTAAGCGATCTTACCACTCAGGTTCAGGCCGCGGGTGATGTAGTCCATCTGGTGCTTCAGGTTCACGGTACTGGTGAGGGTGGTGATGTATTGGTTCACGACGCCGGCACTGAGGAAGTCACTGATGGGGGAGACTCCGCTACCGCCTTTGTCAACGAGGGGGTTGATGCCATCGCCGGAGGTACCGATAAATCCGTTTACGAGTTTACCGTTGACGAAGTTAGGTCCAACGAACGGACTGCTTTCAAAGATTTTCTGGATGATGAGCTGGTAGCGGTCGCCCTGATCGTTGGCACCATACCCGCCGGAGGGCAGGTGTGCTACGGTGGACTGACCGGCGAGGTTCACGCTGATCTGGAAGTTTTTGAAAACGTCGATATCGAAGTTGGAGCGGAAGTTATATCGTTTGAAGTTAGAATTCGTATTAGCGCCGCCGTAGTTGTAGTCGTTCAGGATACCTTGCTGATGGTAGTAGCCCAGGGAAGCAAAGTAACGCACCTTTTCGACCCCGCCGGAGATGTTCATATTATATTGTTGCTGCTGGCCCTGACCGCCGAAAATTTCCTTGAAATAGTTGTGGGAGGTGTAGTACAGGGCTGGGCTGTTGGCCAGCGCCTGTCTGTCTGCATTTCCGATTTCAAGGTTATTGATTTCGTCGGTGGTATAGTCCCTGTTGTTTTTGAACTTCCAGAGGTCATTGTCGGTGAAGAGGAGGTTGTCGAAGCTGCTGTTGCCGGCGGCTTCGGCATTGCGGATGCCTTCGTTGCGGAAGAGGGCGTATTGATACGAGTTGAGGATGGGCAGGAGGGAGGTGGCGTTGGTAAAACCTCCATTGGCAGTAAAGCCGAATTGTGGCTTGTTGATCCGTCCCCTTTTGGTGGTGACGATGATGACACCGTTGGCACCTCTGATCCCGTATACGGCGGTAGAGGAAGCATCTTTCAGAATGGAGATGCTTTCGATCTCATTTGCATCCATGGCATTGAGCACGACATATGGTTGTTCGGCGGGTTGCTGAATACCATCTATTACGATCAGTGGATCCTGACCGTTTAGGGTCGCTATACCGCGTATGTGAATGGTGGCGGCGTTTTGTCCGGGTTCACCGCTGGCTTGAACGGCGCTGATACCGGAGGCACGGCCTACGAGCATATTGGTGATATTAGATACCGGTGTAGACACGAGTTCCTTGCTGCCTACGGTGGCGATGGCGCCGGTGACGGTAGGTGCTTTTTGTTTGCCGTATCCGACTACAACGACTTCACCCAGGGCTTTATCTTCGTTGGCCAGGGTGATGTTGAGGATAGGGCGTGCATTGACGTTTACTTCCTGTCGTCGGTAGCCGATGAAGGAGAAGATGAGGATGGCATTGTCGGGTACGGAGATTTTGAAGTGACCGTTTTCGTCTGTTTTGGTAGCGATGCTGGTATTGTTTTTCAGGTAGACGCTTACACCGGGTAAAGGTTCGGTGGAGGAGCGTACAGTACCGCTTACAGTGAGGGTTGTTTGCCCGTGTGTGGTGGGTAGTCCTATTATTTGAAGCAATAGGAGGGCTACCGACCATTGTAAGAGTAGTCGTTTGATCATGCTGAGATGATTTAAAGAATTGGTTTTACAAAATGGAATCCCCTTTTAACAGTTTGGTGCAATCGTTTGCATAATGCGATATAAAAAAGGTTGGCTGGGAACGTAATCGTTTACATTTTTTCACATAATTAAATTGTTTTTCATGTGGTGGAGGTAAAGGTTGTTGTCCCTTAGAGTAATCGTTTACAATTGTTTTCATAACTACAGTTGGGTGATGCGTTGGAAAAGTAATGTGAAAAATGGGAAGGGTATTTACGGTAATTAGCCAAGTGTAGCAGGATTTTAGCCGATGGGGTTGGTAAAAGGATTTAGTAATGTTTTTGGGGGAGGATGGTGGGTGACCAGTTACTTTAGGGTCCCTTTTTATAAACCGGGGGAAGTGTTATCAGACTTACATCGTTATTAACCAGGCGATACTTCTAATACTACATTTAAATGTCACTATAAGTACACCAAAAGTACATCTGTATATCTATTCGATATTGAAGTGCTCTTTTGGTGATGTATTAGTACTCATTTGATGTAATAATAGTATTATAGCTGCACTGATGTCACTATATTGCTTGTGTAACCCCAAAATTGTTTGTTATGGCGCTTGTAAAAGACAGTTTACTCCTTCAGGCCGTTCGTGGCACGCTTGGCGATCAGATTACGATATACGAACGGAATGGCCAGATTATCATGGCTAAGAAACGAGGAAAATCGAGGAAGAAACCAACTAAAAAGCAGCTGGAAGCCCGGGAAAAGCTACAGGTAGCGGCAGCATATGCAAAGGTGATGCTGAAAGACCCTGAATTAAAAGCGTATTATCAATCGAAGGCGGGTCCGGGACAGAATGCTTATAATATGGCGATAAAGGATGCTTACAGGGCGCCTGAAGTACAGGGTGTACGGGTTGAGGAGACCAGTGTCGTTGTGACGGCAAAGGATGAATTTAGGGTGGCGGAAGTAGTGGTGCAGGTGATGGATGCGAGGGGAGAGGTGTTGGAGAGAGGGGTAGCGGTGGCAGGGAGGAATGGGGTGGATTGGTATTATAGGGTGGTTAGTTTGCCGGTTGGAGGGACGGTGAGGGTAGTGGTGGTTGATTTACCGGGGAATGAGACGGTCGTGGTCCTGAAGTTGGAATAATTGAACGATTAGAAGAATATAGTTTGATTACCTTCCCCGGAGTATATGAATTATATTTACGGAATAGAGGTATTAAAGCGAAGACATGTGAATTTTAAAATGAATGATTCCGGCCCATTTTATGGTTCGCATTAAGGATTTATACCCAAAAGAATAATGATCATCAAATGAAGCCGAAATATTTCATACAACCTATCCTCGTTACCGTAATAGTTATAATACTTTGTTTGGGTAATTGGTATTACAACAATGCGTTCGTTCTGCTGAAACCTATGCATGCCAACGCAACTGGAAATGTGATTATAGTCCCGTATACAGATGAAATGATCAAAAATTTCCCTGATGTATTGAAAGAGTATGGTGTGGAATACAAAATGAACGACTCAGGGCATTTCCTGATCCGTGCAAAGTATATGCATGATATGGACTATATTTTAACTTTCACTAATTGTGCCTTAGATAGCAGCCAAATGGCTAAAATCAGAAGTGGAGAGGCGCACCGTACATACTGAAACATAATTTTTGCATTCATGATCTCAATAAAAGAGACTTCCGGTTTAAATCTCTTTTCCCATAACTTAATAACAAAAAAGGGGGAATACAAAATTTGTATCCCCCTTTTTTTATTTTTCGGAATTTTCCGGGATGTAAAGCGTTGCTAAGAATCGTTCGTGCACATTATCAAGGCTTTTTAAATATGCGTCCATATCACCACCAAATTGCGCATACCTTTTTTCCCGTGTTTTCCTTACTGCTGCTACACAATCGTAGCCGGGTATTATTTCATTCATATACTATGGATTTAAAATTTCACGAGGTGTCATTATTTGAATAGGACGATACCCCATGTATTTATTGATTACGTTATAATGTTTATTTTTTCCCGAATTCGCCATATGCTTGAAATTCCAGCTGGCCAATACGTCTGCACCCTGTAAAGTGGCTGTTGCTATATGCATAGCGTCAATCTCACTATTACGGCTCAGCGCACCTTCAGCAATGTATTTGTCGGCTAGTGCTTTGGCTTTGAGCGGAGTTGTTGTTTCCGTTCTGAATATTGAAGGGACTATATATGGTTTCCTCTTTACTTCCTCTCTGGCGTCTTCCAGTTCGTCAATTACAATTTTTGAAATCATCATTTTCTTTTCCCCCTTTTTAAATTCATCAAGTAACCTATTGCTGTATTCAGCAAATTCAGTTTCAAAACATCCTCCAAATACGGAGGTGTCTACATAAATTGTTTTCATGTAAATGTATCTGATTTTTTTGAATGGGTAACAGTCTGCAAAGCCCGGAAAATCCCCTGTGAGAAAGGTATTCACATAACGGTGGTTAACAGGTTCAATATTGAAATTTAAATACTTTCAACGACTTTGCTATATTCAATTTAACAAAAAATAATTTGATTTTTTTTAATCAGAACAAATTTTTTTTAACTGAAATAGGTTCCAAGTGAGGGACTAAGGTTACATTCATTCACCCATGACTTTAAAACAAAAAAAACGGGGAATACAATCCTTGCATCCCCCGTCCTTTAATATGATCTCAACCTGCTAATTACAATCTCCATCAGGCGTACACACCGCACCTTCCTGTATCTCCAACAACCCCTCCGTACTTTTCTTCCATTCCTCATACGCCTTGCCGATCGCGCCAAGCATCACATCCGGCTTCTGCGCACCTGAAACCCCATATTTCCTGTCTATTACAAAGAAAGGTACACCCCTAACTCCCAGGGCCTGCGCCTCGTTGACTTCTACTGCCACCTTATGCGCATACAACGGATTCGTCATTGCCTCATTTACCTCCGCCGCTGTCAAACCAATGTCCATTCCTAATTCCAATAATACAGCATTATCATTCAGATTTTTTCCCTGGGTAAAATACGCCAGAAAAAGCCGCTCCTCAGCTGCATCACCCAATCCTTTTGTTTTCGCAAACTGTATTAACTTGTGGCTTTTAAGGGAATTTGTGATCAATACCTTATCAAAATTATATTCCAGTCCCGCATCTTTTGCCATCTGCGTGACATCGTCATGCATACGTTTTGAATGTTCATAGGACAACCCTTTTCTATCAGCTACATACTTATATACATCTCCCTGATGGTCCGGACGATCTGGAATGGAAGGATCCAGCTGAAAACTCTTCCATTCAACCTCAATTTTGTCCTTGTCAGCAAATTTTAACAGTGCCTGTTCAAAGTTTCTTTTACCAATATAACAAAACGGACACATGATGTCGCTCCATATTTCAACTTTCATTGTATTCATTTTTTATTTTCCGCCCTATGCTCCCAAAGGCAGAAATACAAATTTAGCGATTATCAGTTACCAAAAGATACTGGTATACCCCAGGTAACTGGTTACCTTGAAGAAACCACCTTGATAGTGGCTGGATAAGCAAGCCCGGCTTTGTACCTGCAAAGGCTGTTTTTTAGCACAAGATTTGTACTTTTGCATGTGTGAATCATTTTAAACTACATATCGGCACGCTGTTGTTTATCTGCCTGGGCATTTTCTTTGCCCCTGCTGCCAGCTATGCATGTAGTTCGAAAGCGTCACATTCTGAAAGCAAATGCAAATCCGGGAAGTCTCATCTCACTTCGGCCGATCCTGCAAAGGAAACCCATAAACATAACTGTCCCTGCGACGACGGATGTAATGGCAACTGCCGGCATCGCTCCTGTAAATGTGATGCATGCGGTTGCAGCGCTGGTATAGTGGTTCCCCTTCTTTATAAATCTAACCAGCATTTCGCTGTATTTAAGAAGATATTATTCCCCACTCAACATGCCTACGTTTGTCGGGGTTTTAACTCCATCTGGCTACCACCTAAAATAAGCTGACGGGATGGCTGAATAGCCATACGTGTATCCTGCCGGAGGCTATATCAGCTTCCAGGACAACAATTATTTTACCTGATTTTTATAATATTTCAAATAAATCTATCCTCTCCGGGATTAATAAACTACACTTTAAAAAACTAAATGATGAAGAAGATCTTTTTTGCATTAGTGATGATGTTTGGTACCTATACCGCCTTTGCCCAAAACACCGATAAATTAGTGAATGATTATATAGTTATTAAAAATGGGTTAGTAAATAGTGATAGCAAAACTACCTCAACTGCCGTATTGACATTTCAACAGGATCTGAAAGCAGCCGGGAATTTTTCTGGTAAAGAAGCCCTCGTAAAAGCGACTGAGGCGATAACAAAAGCTACAACCCTTGATAAACAAAGAGCGGCATTCAATGACTTGTCAACCAGTTTGTGGACCGTTGTCAAAGGTGCGGATAAGTTAGACGCATCTTTCTATTATCAGTATTGCCCCATGAAAAAAGCGTACTGGATCAGCGAGGCAAAAGCTATTAAAAATCCTTATTACGGATCAGACATGCTTACCTGCGGAAAGGTGGTCGAGACGAAATAAATATTGCAGGAAAGGCATCCATTACAGATGCCTTTCCATTTTTCTATGGGATCGTTATTTATTTTACAGCATAACTCACAAAAGCAACCCTTCTGCTATCAGGACTCCACGATGGCACATTCATAGTCCCCTGCCCACCAAAAAATACCGGTGTTATATCTTTTACCTTTTTAGTTTTTACATCCATTAACCGCAATTTTACATTTTTCCCAAACAAATGATTTTGCCCCTCATCAGTAGTGTAGGCAATGTAAACGATCCATTTATTATCAGGTGAAGGATGCGCAAACCAATTTGAATTTTCGTCAAAAGTCAGTTGTTCCGGCATCGAACCGTCTATTCGCATTCTCCAGATTTGCATATGCCCAGTGCGGTAAGAATTGAAATAAATGTATTTACCATCCGGGGAGAATTCCGGCCCGTCATCCAGTCCTTCGCTTGTAGTCAGGCGTTTCTCCACCCCGCCTGATGTAGGTATCGTATATATATCAAAATTGTTATTACGCTCAGCACAATAAGCGATTGTCTGGCCATCCGGACTCCAGCCATGCCAGAAGGAAGGGACCTGGTTTGTAATACGCCTGGGAGTTCCCCCGGAAATGGGGAGTATGTAAATAGCCGATTTGTACGGCTTGGTAGATGTATCACTCCTATCATTATGACTTATCGCCAGCCACTTTTTGTCCGGTGAAATCCCATGATCATTATTACATTCCATGGCAAATCCCGTATTGACTTCCTGCATTATTTTAGAAATAAGATCCAGGGTATAAATTTTTCCATAGCTATTGACGACAAGGTAATTGCCTGGATGCCAGTTGGGCGCTTCAATATGTTTATTACTGCTCAGTAAGGTATCGATTTTGCCTGTGTAAATATCCAGTAACTGAATATAACTAATTGTATCAGGTGTATCCTGGGCAAAAGCAGGGAACGGCGTAAGACAGCAGGCGATTATACATGTCTGCAGGACCAGCACAGAGAGTTTCATATTTATGGGTTTTAAACGTGGTGAGCTAAATGTAGGCAATATTCCTGTTATTGTCTTTTTTCTGAATGGGGTATTTATTTGCGTGCAAACAAAGCACTTCTTAATGAAAAAGGCGATTTTTATTTAATGCTTATTTTTAAGCGTTGGGTGGTAAAAACATTGGCAATTCGCATAATATTGCATGTAAACTATCTCACTATCCACTCCTCCTTTCCCTATACGCCCCCGGCGATACCCCCATCACCTTCGTAAACATCCGCGAAAAATAAGACTGATCCTCCATCCCCAACTCATACGCAATCGCCTTGATCCTCAAATCCGTAAACAACAAGTACTGACAAGCCTTCTGCACCTTCAGATGATTAAAATACTCTATCGGCGTAAACCCCGTCTTCATCTTAAATACATAAGTAAAATGTGAAGGAGACAAGTTCACCGACCCCGCCATTTCCTCCACCGTCAGCATCCTGTCCAGATGCCTGTTCATAAAATCAATCGCCATGTTATGCTGGCCAACAGTCGTTTTATCACTGTCATTTTTAGGATATAAAAACGTTCCCAGAAAGTGTTGTAAACACATATTGGAATACACCAGGTGCCCCATGCTGTACCCCCGCTCCAGGTGTTCATAGATTTCCTCAAAGAGCTGTACCGTCTTGTCATTGAAATGCTTAAACCCTTTATACCCATTATACCTGCTCAAAAACAAATCCGTTATTGCAGCGGCAGACGCTCCCTTGAAATGAATCCAGTAAATAGTCCACGGATGATCGGCATCTGCCATATAAGAATGTGCCACATTAGCAGGAACGATAAAAAACTCACCTGCTTCTACGGTGTAGCTATTTTTTTTAATCGAAACAGTTCCTTTCCCCTCCATACAATAAATAAAGATATACTGGTCTATACCATGTAACCGCTCGCGGTAATGATACCGTGCCCGTGGATAGTAGCCAATATCCGTCACATACAAATTGCTGATGACCGGATGATCTGCACACTGGTCTGATATGATCTTCCTGGGTATCACGACGGCTTTCTGCCCCTGGAACCCTTCCTTTTTTCTCTGCATATTCAGTCAACTTAATTTTTGAACTACCAAATCGTAGAATAATCCATATATCTCCAAAGTTAATCCATAAATAATTTTCCCCGCCTCCTTAGTTTTGATTTCTATAATACACAATCAGCATCAACGTTATGGAAAACTATGTTCACGTATGGAAGGAAGTGGTCACCATCCCCACATATGCCATCGGTAAACCGGAAAAAAATCCCATGTTTCTTGAGAAACGGGTTTACCAGGGAAGCAGTGGGGTCGTCTATCCCCATCCGGTGATTGAAAAGATCTTCAATGAAAAGGCCGATAAAGCCTATCAGGCCCTGTTTCTGGAAAACCCTTACCTAAAAATCATGGTCCTGCCGGAACTGGGGGGAAGAATCCAGATGGCTTATGATAAAGTAAAACAGCGACACTTTATTTACTACAACCAGGTGATTAAGCCGGCCCTTGTCGGTCTTACCGGTCCGTGGATTTCGGGAGGTATTGAGTTCAACTGGCCACAGCACCATCGCCCATCTACCTTTGAGCCGGTGGACTATACTATTACTGAAAATAATGACGGCAGCAAAACCGTATGGGTCAATGAAGTGGAGCGGATGTGCCGTACGAAAGGAATGGCTGGATTTACCTTATATCCCGACAAGGCCTATCTGGAAATACAGGGGAAATTATATAACCGTACCCCATTTCCACAAACTTTCCTGTGGTGGGCCAACCCTGCAGTAAAGGTAAATGAACACTACCAGACCATATTCCCTCCCGATGTACATGCTGTATACGACCATGGCAAGCGGGATGTATCTGACTTCCCCATTGCCAGAGGCACTTATTACAAAGTAGATTATTCCCCGGGCACCGATATCGCCCGGTATACCAATATACCCGTGCCTACATCGTATATGGCCACCAGCTCTAAATATCATTTTATTGGCGGATATGAACATGATTCCCAGGGTGGTCTTCTGCATGTTGCAGATCAGCACATTGCCCCTGGAAAGAAGCAATGGACCTGGGGCAACGGTGCATTTGGCCATGCCTGGGACAGGAACCTGACTGACGAAGATGGACCCTATATAGAACTGATGACCGGCGTTTTTACCGATAATCAGCCCGATTTCAGCTGGATCCAGCCCGGTGAGACAAAATCCTTCACCCAGTATTTTATGCCGTACAGGGAGGTCGGAGCTGTGAAGAATGCCACAAAAGATGCGGTCATTAATGTTGAATATACTGAGCAGGGAGCGGATGTTAAATTGTATGTAACAGCTGTCTACCACGAACTGCAGATTGCCTTTTCGAAAGGAGAGGAGGTGTTGTGGCGGGAAACGATCTCTTCCTCTCCTTTTGCTCCCTACATTTCCAGGGTTTCATTTGATAGTCCCTTATTGCCTGAGGAGATAATAGTGACCGTCACCGATCTGCACACCGGCAGACGCCTGGTGAGTTATCAAAAAGAAAAGCCTACTGACCAGCCTACACCAGCACCGGCCATGGCAGCCCAGCTACCCGGAGCGGTGGAAAATAATGAGCAGCTGTTCCTGACTGGTCAACACCTGGAGCAATACAGGCATGCGACCTATTTACCCACTGATTATTATGAAGAGGCCCTGCGCCGGGATCCGAAAGATGCACGATGCAATAATGCGATGGGCCTGTGGTTACTACGCCGGGGGCAGTTTGGCAGCGCCGAAAAATACCTGCGGCAGTCTATCAGTACCCTTACGCAGCGTAATCCGAACCCTTACGATGGGGAAGCATATTATAACCTGGGATGGACTTTAAAGATGCAGGGTAAAACAGCGGAAGCATTCGATGCGTTTTATAAAGCCATATGGAACGATGCCTGGCAACATACAGGTTTTCTGAACCTGGCGAGGATTGCCGTTATGCAGCATCGATATGAAGAGGCCCTGGAGTTTATTAGTCAGTCGCTGATAAAGAACTACCATAGTCATACAGTACGACACCTGAAAACAGTCATCCTCCGGAAGTTGAATCAAAAAGAGGCCGCGTTGGCACTCATCGTTGAATCGATGGCGTTAGACCCGTTTAATTATGGCTGTATTTTTGAAAAATACCTGTTGTCCGACGCGGGAGGTAATGCGCCTGAACAACTCATCGCCCTCAGCCGTAACTGGGATCATAACTTTATAGAATATGCACTGGATTATGCGCATGCCGGTTTGTATGCCGAAGCGACGCAGTTGTTAATGGTGTATCAACAAGGTGACGCGTGCAATACCATGGTAGCTTATTACCTTGGATGGCTGGCTCACCAGGCAGGTCAGCATCCGGAGGCCACCAGGCATTTCAGCACAGCTGCTACGCTAAGCCCTGATTTTGTATTTCCGAACAGAATGGAAGATCTGCTGGTATTGCAAACGGCCATTGCAGTCAAACCGGATGATGCAAAGGCGTATTATTACTTAGGCAACTACTGGTATGACAAGCGGCAATACCAGGAAGCTATTACCTGCTGGGAAACATCTGTCAGCATAAAAGACGATTTTCCTACTGTGTTCCGCAATCTTTCACTCGCCTATCACAATAAACAAAATGATGAAGTGCGCGCGCTGGCAGCCCTGGAAAGAGCCTTCCAGCTGGATAATACAGATGCCCGTGTACTCATGGAACTGGACCAGTTGTACAAAAAAATAAACCGGTCCCCGGCAGACAGGCTGGCATTGCTGGAGAAACATTTACCGCTGGTAATGGAACGGGAGGATCTGTACCTTGAAAGGATTACACTGTATAACCAGTTGGGTAATCATGAAAAAGCGAAGTCGCTCATTGCGGGGTTTACTTTCCATCCATGGGAAGGAGGAGAAGGAAAGGTGGTCAGTCAATATCTCACTGCCCATATCGCCCTGGCCAAAAAAGCTATCAGGGAAGAGCAGCCCGCGATTGCCCTGGAGCTATTAACAGCTGCTGAAAATTATCCTGATAACCTGGGAGAAGGTAAATTATTTGGTGCCCAGGAAAATGACATCTATTACTGGAAAGGGGTGGCGTATGAAAAACTGAATCAGGCCGACAATGCAAAGCGTTATTTTGAACTAGCCACACAGGGTATCTCTCAACCAGTGCAGGCTATATTTTACAACGACCCGCAACCAGACAAGATCTTTTATCAGGGCCTTGCATGGCAGGCACTGGGACATACAGATAAAGCAACGGAAATATTCAGGCGGTTGGTTGACTTTGGAGAAAAACACCTGAATGATAAAATAACGCTTGATTATTTTGCTGTATCATTGCCAGACCTGTTGGTTTTTGAGGTAGATCTGGACCTGCGTAACCATATTCATTGCCTGTACTTAATCGGGTTGGGGTATCTGGGGTTGGGCCTCGATTATGCGACGTTATTTGACCAGGTGTTAGAACTAAACGTCAATCACCAGGGAGCACTTACACATCGGAAAAACTAATTTAAATGGCGACAATTATTCCACGGAACGATGTGACGATAGCCGGGTTATCACGATATCGCTTTCACACCACGTATATCTTAGGTATTTCATTTGTTTCAGCGCTGGGTGGTTATTTGTTTGGGTTTGACTTTGCCGTGATTTCAGGCGCTTTACCTTTTTTACAAAAACAGTTTTTGCTGAGTGCGTACTGGGAAGGGTTTGCCACCGGTAGCCTGGCACTGGGTGCTATTGCAGGATGCATAGTAGCGGGCAACATTGCGGAAAAATATGGCCGGCGGCCGGGGTTGCTGCTGGCCGCAGGTATTTTCACCATTTCTTCTTTGTTAATGGCGATGGCGACAAACAGGGATTTCTTTATCCTCGCCCGTTTTGTAGCGGGTATTGGGGTTGGCATGGCCTCTATGTTATCGCCCATGTACATTGCAGAAATAGCCCCTGCTCATCTGAGGGGCCGTATGGTGGCTATTAACCAGCTGACGATCGTACTGGGAATATTAATTACCAACCTCGTGAACTATGGATTGAGAAATAGCGGGGACGATGCATGGCGGTATATGTTTGGATTAGGAGCGGTACCGGCAGGCTTGTTTTTTATAGGCGCGCTTTTATTGCCGGAAAGTCCCCGGTGGTTAATGAAGGACGGAAAAACTGAGCGGGCTGCCGTTGTATTGAAGAGAATCGGAGGGGCAGATTTTGCGGCTGAATCTATGCAGCAGATTGCACAGTCATTACAGCATACTGAAAGAACGAATTACCGGGTAGTATTTAATAGCAGGGTCATGCCGGCTGTACTGGCAGGTATCGGGTTGGCTGTTTTTCAGCAGTTATGTGGCATCAATGTCGTCTTTAACTATGCTCCGAAGATCTTTGAAAGTATTGGTGCTTCACAGGATGATCAGTTGTTACAAACGGTCTTCATCGGCAGCGTGAATGTAGTTTTTACTGTGCTGGCGATGTTGCTTGTGGACAAACTGGGACGAAAACCACTGATGCTGGCAGGAGCTGGTGGATTGGCCGTATTGTATGTAATAGTGGCCAATCTGCTGGCCAGGGGTTCACAGGCAGTTGCCTGGTTTTTGCTTTCCGCTATTGGTATGTATGCGGTGTCGCTGGCGCCTGTGACCTGGGTACTGATCTCAGAGATCTTTCCAAATAGTGTGAGAAGTGCAGCTACGACGATTGCCATTATCTGTTTATGGTCGGCTTATTTTGTGCTGGTGTTTACATTCCCCCTGTTATTTGAGAAAGCAGGATACTGGTCTTTTTATATTTATGCGGCTGTGTGTGCGTTGGGTTTCCTCTTTGTGTGGTGGAAGATAAAAGAGACCAAAGGAAAGACATTGGAAGAATTAGAAGGTATTATGACAAAGCAATAATTTATGATGAACCGTATATTCTTTTTAGTGAACATCGTGTTGGTGACCGTAATTACTGTAGGTACTGCACAGGATATAAATAAAATTTTCCTCGCCGGCGAATGGCGCTTTCAGGCTGATCCGGCAGATAAAGGTATCACTGATAAGTGGTATACCGGAAAACTCCGGGAAACGATTCATCTCCCCGGGTCTATGACCACTAATGGCAAAGGAGATGAGATCAGTTTGAACACGCCCTGGACAGGAGAGATTGTAGATTCTTCATATTTTTTTATGCCACAGTATGCACCTTACAGAGTGGCGGGGAATATTAAAGTGCCCTTTTGGTTGCAGCCAGCGAAGTACTATAAAGGTGCTGCGTGGTACCAGAAAAGTGTATCCGTACCCGGCTCCTGGGCGAATCAGCACCTTGAATTATTTATTGAAAGAAGCCATTGGGAAACGACGATCTGGGTAGATGATAAAATGGTGGGTATGCAAAATAGTCTGGCTACTGCACACCGCTTTGATCTTACCGGTTACCTGACTCCGGGCCAACATCAGATCACTGTCCGGGTGGATAACCGGGTGAAGGATATTAACGTAGGCATGAACTCTCACAGTATAACAGACCATACGCAGACCAACTGGAACGGTATGGTTGGACAGTTGTATCTCTCAGCACGCCCGCAGGTATTTATCAGTGATGTTCAATTGTATCCTGATGTGGCGAATAAAAATGTGCATGTAAAAGTGGTGATTAAGAATACAACCGGAGCAGTCGTCAATACCAGTATTCAATTAAATACGTTGTTACAGCATACGCCTGTTGTGAAAGGAAAGCCTGTTTTGAAAGACATCACTGTTCCGGCGGATAGTTTATTGTTTGAAACCACTTATGGTATGGGAGATGCTCCCTTGCTTTGGGATGAGTTTCATCCCAATGTGTATACTATGGAGACGCGGCTAAAAAATGGTGACAGGGCGCTGAATGATTTTGGTATGCGGATGTTTAGTGCGGCAGGTGGAAAATTGACGAATAATGGGCAACAGGTATTTTTGAGAGGAACACTGGAATGTGCCGTATTTCCGTTGACAGGCTATCCTGCTACAGATATTACTTCCTGGCTGCGGATATTTAAAACAGCGAAATTGTATGGGCTCAATCACCTGCGTTTTCATTCATGGTGCCCACCGGAGGCAGCCTTTCAGGCAGCAGACCAGATGGGATTTTACCTGCAGATAGAATGTTCTTCCTGGGCGAATACGGATAGCAGAATAGGAGATGGGGCACCTATTGATCGGTATATTTACGAGGAGAGTAATGCCATAGTAAAGGCCTACGGTAATCACCCCTCATTCTGCATGCTTACTTATGGGAATGAACCGTCTGGAAAGCGGTATGTAGCCTACCTGACGGAGTTTACCAATTACTGGAAAAGTAAAGATGCGCGGAGGATTTATACAGCAGGCTCCGGCTGGCCGGCGATTGCAGAGAATGAATATAATGTTACACCAGATCCACGTGTACAGGCATGGGGTGGCGGGTTGAAGAGTATTATCAATGGAGAGGCTCCCAGGTCTGATTATGACTGGTCGGGTATTATAAAGAAATGGCAGGTGCCAACGGTCAGTCATGAAATCGGGCAGTGGTGTGTATACCCCGATTTTAAGGAAATTAGAAAGTATACAGGGGTGCTGAAAGCGAAGAACTTTGAGATCTTTCAGGCTACGCTCAGGGGACATGGAATAGGCCACCTGGCGGATAGTTTTTTACTGGCATCGGGTAAATTGCAGGCATTGTGTTACAAGGCGGATATTGAGGCGGCTTTGAGAACGCCGGGGTTTGGAGGATTTCAGTTGCTGGGATTATATGATTTCCCGGGGCAGGGAACTGCATTGGTAGGAGTATTGAATGCATTCTGGGAGAATAAGGGATATGTGACGGCAAAGGAATTCAGGCGTTTTTGCAATGCTACTGTGCCATTGGCCAGGTTGCCGAAAATGGTTTATCTGAATAATGAGCAATTGACAGTTCCGGTAGAGGTGGCACACTTTGGGGCCACTCCAATTAGAGCTGCAAAGCCGGTATGGCAACTGGCAGATGCAAAAGGGAAAGTATTGTTCAGGGGGGTGTTGAAACAAACAGATATACCAATAGGGAATTGTTTCCAGCTGGGGAAAATCGGGCAGGCACTTACTACAATAAACCAGCCATCAAAACTCACGCTTTCGGTGTTTGTGAATGAATTTCAGAATAGCTGGGACCTTTTCGTTTATCCTGCAGAAAAACCTGTAGTAGACGATAAAATCCTGGTTACACAGGTGCTTGATACCAGGGCGCAGTCATTCCTGGAAGATGGCGGTCGTGTGCTGTTAACACTCAAAAAAGGAGCTGTTAAAAATTCCTGTGGCGGCAGTGTGGCGGTTGGATTTTCAAGTATTTTCTGGAATACAGCCTGGACAAAAGGGCAGCCTCCGCATACCCTGGGTGTGTTGTGTAATTCTGATCATCCTGTATTTAGGGAGTTTCCGACTGACTTTTACAGCAACTGGCAATGGTGGGATGCGATGAGCCATTCCAATGTGATTATATCAGATTCTATTGGCAGGAACATGAAGCCTGTGATCAGGGTTATTGATGACTGGGTAACGGCAAGGTCGTTAGGATTGTTATATGAATGTAAAGTGGGTAAAGGAAGGCTGATGTTGTCTGGTATAGATTTAATATCAGGTGCGGAGAACCGGGTGGAAGCACAGCAATTGCTGTATAGTATAAAGAAGTATATGGCTGGAGGATCGTTTAATCCTCCGGTGGCGGTAAGTGTGGAAAAGATCAGGGCATTGATAAATGCCGGCGGAAGTTAATCAATAATGCTGATTCCGTCTGGTCCTGAAATAATTGCCTGGGTTGCCATGTGGTAGAACAACGAATGGTCTACCACACCGGGCAACATTTTAATAAAGGTATTGAGCAAATCTACATCCGGCCATTGATCGAATCTCAGTTCCAATAAATGATTACCCCGGTCATTCAGGTGATTTTCCTGTTGGCGCAGGTGAATGCTGGCATGTGGGAAAGCATCCCGTAGTTTGGATGTGATGGTGCCCAATGCAACCGGTATAATTTCTATTACGATAGGGAATTGGGAGGTGAATTGTGCTGAAAATTTCCCACTATCACCAACGAGGATAAATTCATTTGCCATAGAGGCAACTATTTTCTCCATGGTATGAATGCCACTGCCACTTTTCAATGCATTCAGGTCCCGGTCAAACTGATCACAGCCATCGAAATAGATGTCCACGTAAACAGTATCTGAGAGGGATTGCACGGGGAGGTCAAGTTCTTGTAGCAGGGTGACCGTTTTGACGGAGGAAGAAACAAGGGTAAGTGTTGCTGTCAATTGTTTGTCAGCCGCGATGAGCTGAGTCAGGTAGCGTATTGTAGCACCATCGCCCAGGCCAATGGCCTGACCGGGTTGTATGAGTTGAAATGCCTGTTCTGCGGCTTCTTTTTTATAATCTTTCATTCGGACATGTTTTTTTGAGAATCCTAGACCGGTATGTTACGGGAGACATGCCGGTATTTATCTACATCAATAGACCCGGTTCTGTTCGTATAATGTCAGCCATCAGTAAAAATGGTAAATATATCAGTGCAATATATAAATCTCTTCACCAAATGTGTCCGAAATTTGCTGGAAACAATCACTGATGTACAAAAAGATTTACCGTCGATGCATGTTGCTTTTTGTTGTCACATTAAGTACCATTAGTATGAAAGCTCAGTTTTTTACAGGTCAGAAAGAAATGGCGGCTATTGCAGCGCTAACAGCTACGGGCAATACAGAACAGTTGAAAGGAGGTATTCAGGCGGGATTGGATGGCGGATTGACTGTAAATGAAGTGAAAGAAGCCATGGTGCAGCTATATGCGTATTGTGGTTTTCCAAGAAGTTTGAATGCCATCAATACGTTGATGAAAGTATTGGAGGAACGAAAAGAAAAAGGAATAGCAGATGTGCAGGGAAAGGAAGCATCTGATATTCCTGGTGATGGTAATAAGTACCAGACTGGTAAGCAGACTTTGCAGCAACTGACCGGCAGGGAAGAGCAAGGACCTATGACAGGTGCGAATGCTTTTGCACCTGCGATAGATACTTTTCTAAAAGAACATTTATTTGCAGATATCTTTAGCCGGGATGTGTTGAACTACGTGCAAAGGGAATGGGTCACGATAGCTGCGCTGGCGGCATTGCCGGGGGTAGAGCCGCAATTGCAGGCTCATTTAAATATGGGAAGGCATGTAGGGGTGGCTGATGAACAACTTTCCGTATTACCTGATATTATTGATAAATATATTGGTCGTACACAGGCGAACGTGTTGCGGAAAAATATACAGCAGCCGGTTTTGCCTGTGGTGCAACCGGATTTGCTGGTACGTATTTCTGAGATAGAAATTCTACTGGAGTACCTGGAAGAGTATAAGCATATCCTGCAGGAAGAATCGGCGCAGTCCATAAAAATTGAGCCCGGAGTAATTGCCATCTTTCCCATGTTTCAGCAGGCTGCGCCTGAACAGATCAGGATTGTTGAAATCTATGCTGGTCAGGAGGCGTATCATGCGCATCTGGAGACACCGCATTTTAAATATTATAAAGCAGCAACTACCAAGATGGTGGTATCATTAAAGCTGGTGGATATGAAGGTGGTAGATAAAGATGCGATGGGTGTGATTTTTTCCAAAATAGGTCATCAGCCCGGATAGTGTAACCTTTATTTATCTATATGAGCATTCAGACCGGTTTTTTGTGCGAGCCGGGTTGTAAATTTCTTCAGCCCTGTCAGGTGTTGATTCATCCGGAGTAGCTGACCATCTTCATCAGTGAGCGTTAAAAGGCCGGTCGTACTGTTAAAGTGTCAAGGTGATGTTTTGTGACAGCCTCCACTATGAGGGTGATGACATGGGAAAACGCGCTCATGGTAGGGTTTTAATAGTGAACGTAAATCAACCTATATAAATTTGTAAAGAACTAGTTTAAAGCATTCAAATTAGTTTTTCGGCGATTTCTCATTTTGCTTATTGATCATTTGTGACCTTTCTAAAAAGCTGTATTCCTTCAGCTTTCCTTCCGCTTCTTCAATAGCCTTCATAAGGTGATTGGTATTATCTGCAATTTGGGACAATGCCTTTTGCATATTACTCCATACGGGTTGCATGGCAGTCACCAGTGATTTTCCTTTTTCAGTCAGCATGATTAATCGTTTTCTTTCGTCTGTCTTATCCTTTTTGGATTTAATGATTTGTTTTTTTTCCAACTCTTTCAACAGGCTGATAGTAGACGGGTGGGCATAGCCGATTTCGTTGGCTATTTCCACTACACTCAGGGACGTTTTCAGGTGAAGGGTATAGACTACAGGAAACCATTTCGGCTCAAATGCTATCCCAAATGACTGATAAATCAGCTGACCATCCTTTCTTAAGGCATCTGCCAATCGTTGTAATCTGGTAGAAATGGCCAGGATGCCTGATTGGTCAATTACGTTTTCCATTGGTTATTTTATGTGAAGATGATAGAATACATTGTCGGCGCTCATCAGCGGGAAGTAAGCAGGAAGATCCGCTTTTAATATCAGGGTAAACCCGTTTTTTTCATAGAATCGCTGGGCTGCTTTGAGTTGTTCCACGGTGCCGAGGTAGAGGTCTGTGATTCCCTGTTCCTGGCTATAGGTCAGTAACTGCGTAAGTAATTGTTGGGCAATACCGAATTCTTTCCCTCTATATTCCTTTTTTACAAACATTTTCCTGATGGCACCCGCCCGGTGTCCGGTATTGATGAGGGCAATCGTGCCGACTAATGTATTGCCATCGAAGGCCCCCCAGAAGTTTCCACCTGATTGGCAGTAGAAGGATTCGAGGTTTTTCAGATCCGGTTGATCTTCCAGGGTTACGGGAACACCGAATTCAATTTGTTGAATTGGAAGGATCAGGTCGATTACGTCGTTCGAGTATCGATCATTGATTGGTTTGTATTGTATATTTCCCATTATCTATTATTTGTGTATAAAACTACGTAGTTGACTACATAAATGCAAATATTATTTTGGAATTGCTTTAAAATGGTGGGGTGTTTTGGAGAGGGAGAAAACAACTATCCTTCTAGATAAAACAAAAAGCCTTAACATGGGAAGCTACTGGCGGTCATAAAAAAAACTTTCATATTAATTTTTCATATCCTTATATTTGCGCATTCATTCCTACCTACACCTGCACTGCCAGATAATCTACAACTTACATTACACCAATTCACCTGCCTGTTAAAAGGCAAGTCGGATGCGTGTGTTCGAAATTTATTGAATACTCATATCACCTGTATCAGCAGGTGGGCGGGATTCTTATGTAAAATGATTTGATAAATATGCAGCTTGCTTTTCACTGGAACTACCCTTCCAGTGTAAGTTGTAGGTTAGGAATACCAGGGTATAGTCATATACCCTGGCCTGAAAAAATATTTAGGGTTGAATAAGTAGGAGTGGCAGGTATAATCATGTATCTGCATGTTAAATTGGTATTGAAATTTTAAAGAACGATAGTGTAAAGCTGTACATGCTAAATGTACAAAACGTAGTAAACGCCCCACGGGTATATTCTTATACCTGTGGTTTCTATTCTTTAAAATAAGGCTTACTTCGCCAGCCTGATTCACTGCCACCCGTCACGTGGATGACCGGAGTTCTGGTAGGATCTACGGCGCTTCTGTTTATAATGGCGGGGCTGTCTGTTGCTATTTAAATACTCCATATTACGTTTGCAAACCAGCCTTTTGAATCAGTTATTACCTGCAGTTGCTTAAAACCTGCATATTCCGCTAATACAGTAATTTCCTGCAGGCTGTATTTTTGAGAAATCTCTGTCCATATACTTTCACCTGCCTGGAGCTTTATTTTGTAGGTAGGGAAACTCACTTCCTGATCCGCCAAAGCGACCAGGTAGCTCTTGCAAGCCCCTGTTATCGGATCATAACTGCAATAATGATCAAATTGATCCAGCGAAAAACCGGCGCCTAAATCCGCATTCATGCGATTCAGCAGGTTTAAATTGAAAAGGCGGGTAATACCCTGCTGGTCATCATAAGCTGCCTTTATCACTGCGGGGTGTTTCTTTAAATCAAAACCGACCAGGAAAAGATCTCCCGGTGCAAGTAACCGGCGTACCTGTCTGCAGAATACCAGTGCATCTGCTGGCTCAAAGTTGCCAATATTCGCCCCCAGGAAGAGCACGACCTTTCTCTTATCGGCGTTGCTGGCTGCTTTTTTCAGACCGTTTAAATATTCTCCCTGTATAGTATGAATGGTATACCCCTTTAAATGCTGTTTAAAGACCCCTTCCAGCTCGTTTAATATGTTTCCTGATATATCAATCGGGAGATAGCTAAAGGCGTATTTTTGCCGGCAAAGGAATTGCAGCAGGTGGAATGTTTTGCTGCCATCGCCAGCCCCCAGCTCTATCAGGTCAAAATTCCCCTGGTCTGCCTGGATAGCCTGTGCCAATGCTGCTGTCTGGTGCAGGAAAATCTCCCGCTCACAGCGGCTGGGGTAATATTCGGGGAGGTCCATGATTTGTTGGAATAGCTGATCACCAGTAGCATCGTAAAAGTATTTGGAAGGTAATTTCTTTTGCCGGGACTGTAAACCTGCCTTTACCTCCTGGTAGAATGTTTCATTCATCGAATCTATCTGACTCGCCATCATGTCATTGAATTTTTAAGATACAACCACAATTTTTCCCATGGCCTGGTTATCGTCCATTAACTGGTGCGCCTGGCTGATCTGATCCAGTTGGAAGACCGGCCCCGTGATTATTTTGATTTTACCTTGTTCTACATCCCGTATAAATGCGGAAAATGTGGCGGCATCACTTTTTATCTCTCCGCTATTACATACTGTCAGCTTTACGGCGGGCGGAATAAATTCCATGGGAGTAAAGGAAGGAATACTCCATGATTCAGAGAGTATGCCTGTCATACACACGGTACCGCCCCTTCTGGCACAGGCAAGGGAATCCTTCAGGGTATTGGTGCCGATTAATTCCAGTACTTTGTCAACAGCCGCCGGTATCCTTTGCTGCAGATGGCCATCGTCAATCAATACCTGATCACATCCATTACTTAGTAAAAAGTTTTCTTTTGCGGGATTGCGGGTAGTAGCGATTACTTTCAGCCCTGCATTCTTCGCCATTTGGATAGCCAGCAGACCGATGGAAGATGTACCGCCCCGGATAAGTAATGTTTCACCCTGCCGGATGTCGAGGGCGGCAAATAATGACCCATACACGGTCTGGTACATCTCGGGTAATGCACCTAATATCTTCCAGGGTAAGTGGCTGGTAAAGGGTTGAAGTATACCTGCGGGTAATACTGCATATTCTGCATAACTGCCGTCGTAAGCCCTGCCCATTTCTCCCATGCAGGCTGCTACCTGTTGACCTGGTTGTAATTTCCCGGATGGGTCTGTAACCACTTCGCCCACGCATTCAATACCTAATACTCTCGGAAAGTGAACACCTGGAGAATACCCTTTTCTTGTCATCAATTCTGACCGGTTGAGGCCTCTGGCTTTTATCCTTACGAGTACTTCACCACTGGCTGGTACAGGTATTGGGTATTCGGCCAGTTTGAACTGTTCTGGCCCGCCGGGTTCATATATAATAATTGCTTTCATGATTTTTGTTTTTTGATTTTTAAATCTTTAACCGGTCGTGCCACAATGTTGAAACGCTTCATAGCAGAACCTTTCATTTTAAATCAGTGGCCTTCATACACACCGGGATCCGTTTTCTAAGTGTATCCGGGGGCCTCCAATCCCGTTACATTATATGCTCCTTTTTTCGAAATGATTTACACTGTTCCATGTTTCACATGGTTAAATATGTAGCGAAATATTCTCCATCTATTCTCTTCCTCCCGCAATACAAAGAAGTCACGGCTGGTACGGCACGATAGGCTCCCTGTTTTTTTGTCTGTAGCAATTACGGTTGCCTGTGCCGTTACAAATGCAAGTCCTCCCGCCATCACCAGTTCCTGAATAACATACTTTATATCATAACCTGTTTTCGGGAATGAATTCCTGCCGGTACCGGCTATATCATGTGCTGACAGTATCCGGGCACCGTCAGGCAAAAACACGCCATCCTTTGTGTAAAAGGAAGATATAAGTATCCTATCTTCGCTTTTGACAGCGCTTGCATAAGCATCAAGTATTCTCTGCACCTCGTGATTGTTTTGAATCATGATCATTATTTTTACACTGCAAATTTCCTGAATCAGCGTGGTTAGTGCCAATAAACAAGTGCAATAAATACCCTTAAACTAGTTTAAGGGTAGTATCTTTGAATAGTTATGAACGCAACTCAGACATCAATAAAAGTCTTAATCAGTCATTTTAAAAAACAGTTCCCGCTCAACAAAGAGGAGCAGGCCGCGTTGACCGATCATTTTACTGAAAAAAAAGTAAAGCGGAAGGGGTTCATCCTGCAGGCCGGTGATGTTTGCAGGCACTTTACCTTTGTTGTTTCCGGCTGCTTTAAGTTATACGCCGTGGATAAAAATGAGAAGGAACATAACCTTCAGTTTGCAGTAGAAGATGAATGGGTAACAGACCTGAGTAGCTTTTATGCGGAGAAACCCTCAATGGTATATATTGAAGCGATTGAACCTTCCGTGATCTTACAGGTTAAACACGGTGATCTGTTACACTTATATACCAGCTATCATAAGTTCGATCGCAATTTCAGGATTATTATCGAACGAAAATACATTGACCTGCAGCAACGGATTCTACAGAATATAAGCCTGACCGCCGATGAAAGGTATCAGGACTTTATGGATCAACACCCCGAACTGGCGAACAGGTTGCCGAATACGCAGATTGCTTCTTACCTGGGTGTCACCCCGGAGTTCCTGAGTAAAGTCCGTAAAAAACTGGTAAAAAAATAGGGAGACGGTACACACAAGTTTGTCACCCGGTTTTATATAACTCATGATCATCCTGCGGTTCTTATTAATCATGACAACAATACTTTGAGGTTACGCTCAAAGAATCTGATCAATCTATCACTAATGTTTTTATCGAAATAATCTGCGTTAAGCAGACAATTAATATATGTGCCGGAAATAGCTATACAGGTGAGGTCAATATCAATAGGCGGGATCTCCTTCCGATCTACGCCTTCTGTTAAAATATCACTGATGGTTTTGAGCCGCTGCCCGATATAATTTTTAATTATTGTTCCTGATGCCGTCTGGCTGTTTATCAATTGCTCATGTAAAAGGAATTTAAAGAATAACGGGTTATCGGCTAAAATGCCAATGCTTACGGTAATAAGCGACATTAACCTGTCGATCGTATTGGAATGATTTGTGGCCAACTGATTCCAGCGCGCGTCAAAATGCATAATCCTTCTCTCCAGCACCTTTTCCAACAGTTTCTCCTTTGACTGAAAATAGTAATTGATCATTGAGACATTCACCTCAGCCAGCTGCGCTATCAGTCTGGTAGATGCTTCTTTAAATCCGTGTTGTGCAAATGCTTTTTCGGCCGCATCCAGTATTTGTACTTTCTTATCTTTCATAACAATTGGCTATTAAATGGTTCGTGGTTGAACTATTTACATAAATTTTTTTATACACTCATTGTCCCGGACATTTTTGATAACATACTGGTCAGGTGGCGAATAGTTGTCTCCTCCAATCCGGCATTGAACGTATCGCAGAACTCTTTCATGATCGGATCAAACTTCTTCTGAAACGCCTTCCCCTCTTTGGTGAGAACGATTATTTTATTTCTCCTGTCATTGTTATCCTCTATCCGGCTGACAAGGTTCAGCTTGCAAAGATTGTCTATAAGCGGCGTCAGGCTGGCCTTCCCTTTCTGCACCCTATTGGCAATTTCCTGCTGGTTCATTTCATTCGTGCGCCATAATACATCCAGTACCTGGAACATTTCATAGCTGATATCCTTGTCTATCAATTTGATACGACGTTGGAAAAAGGATTTTATCGCCTGCCTGGCAGTGATAATCTCGTAGATCAACGGTGCCATGTAAGAAGTGGAGTCATGATGCATACCACAAAGGTAGGCTAAATTGGTTAAAACACGAACCATTTTTTAGGCTAACAAAAAAGACGGTTTTATAAAAACCGTCTTTTTTTTATTTTCTTAATAGCATTATTCCGCCTTCCCACCAATAGACTGAATCTCTGATTCAAGGTCCATTCTCTTCATTTCTTCACTATTGCGCGGAGAATAACCATACTCATTTGCATCTTCATCACCTTGTTGAAAAATCATGAAAAGGAAATAAAAGGGGATAATTTGCCAGAATCCGCTTTTACCTAAGTCATGACATCGCTTGCAGCCCTGTGCCAGCATCACCCAAATCATTGGAATGAAGAGTAACAACAAAAAAGAAGCGCCAGCCAAGGATGCTACCTTTATGAAAAAAAAGAGCATCCAATAAATAAGCCAGGTAAGTCCGAACTCCAGTCTGCGGATCCGTCCTTCAAAAGAAAATGGGCTTTTAAACATTCCAGTCAGTTTTTAGGATAATAGGTTGAGATTAAACATGCTAAAGATATGTAATATCTTTAACTTTTGAAATTCCATTTTACTATTCTTCTTCACTGTTCTTTAACCTGGACAGCAGGTCATAAGTCCCCTGCAACACAATTCTTCCGTTCAAATCTTTATTCGCCGGCAGTTCTACCTGTATATAGCCGGAGTCTGCTTCTCCTGTGGTTACCTCCTGCATATCAAAGTAATAAGTAGCACTGTCATGCTGTTCCGTAATCACTTTTCCCTTATCTCCATTACCGGGTGCAGAACCAGCTATGAAAATGTACTTCTTTCCACTGTAGTCTACTACAGCGTGCTCCGGCAATGTCAGCGATTCTTTCTGGCCAACTTCAATCTTTGCCGTCAGATACGTACCCGGTACAAATGCATTACTGCCCCCGGTAGCGATCGCATGTACAGTGATCGTTTTGTCAGGTTTTATTTCACGGCCTATCAGCTGAATCACCGCATGTCTTTCTGCACTGTCGCCTGCCAGTTTAAACCTCACCTGTTGCCCGGTTTTCAGTAAAGCTGCATCCTTCTCAAACACGTTCAATTCCACGTGCAGTTCTGCTCCATTCACAATCTCGAACATCACATCATTTGGGTTTACAAACTTCCCACTGTTCACATTTACCTTGGTTACATAACCGCTGATAGGGGCATAGATATTAATCCGGCTACGAATATTTCCAGCTGTCAGAGATGCTGCCTGGATATTGATCAGCTGCAGACGCTGCCGCAGCGCGCTTTCACGGGCCTGTGCCACCTGGTACTGGTTTTTTGCCTGTTGCAGGGTCTTGCGTGAGTTCACGTTCTGACTGGCCAGCGTTTGTTGCCGCTCATATTCTGCTTCATGCAGTTCCAGTGTACTCCTGCTCTCCAGGTAATCCTGTTGCAACTGTACATAATCCTGGTTTTCCAGTGTAGCAATTACCTGGCCCCTGGTGACGCTGCTGCCCTGCAACAGGGGAGTGGAAACTATGATGCCTCCCATTTGTGTCGTCACACTCTGCAGGTTTTGCGGCGGCACATCGATGTACCCGCTTACCTTCAATAATCCGCTAACAGGCTTCATTGCTGCCGAGCCTAACTGGATACCAATGGCCTGGTATTGCGCCTGGGAAATGGCTACCGTATTCTCACTTTCCGGTTTATTTATTTCATCTGTATCCGCAGTCTTATCTGTTGTATTGGCGCCACATGCGCTCAGCAAAAAAACAGCAGCTATGATTAATGGATAGTTCTTTTTCATACTTTTCATATTGTTATATTCCAGCCAGGTATTTGATGCTGTAAATGGATTGATTGTATTGATTAATTGCCTGCAGGTAACCTATACGGATATCGGAAGAGGTTTTCAAACTTTGCATCAACTCTATATACCCGATTTCCCCGTTTTGAAATGCCAGCTGTGATTGTTTTAAAATCAGCATTGCATTGGGCAGGGCGCTGTTTTCGTAATAATCAATACTCCGGGCGTTCTTTTGCAGTTCCTGGTATGCCTGACTATATTCTCCTTTCAGATTGGTTCTGTAGAGTTCCAGCTGACTTGCTGCCACCTGTTTTTCAATCTTTGCAGCTTTGATCTTTGCGGCATATGGCCTGTAAAACAGCGGAATGGCTATACCTGCCTGTACTCCCTGAAATCGCTTGCCGCCACCAAAGTATACATCCTGTCCATTTACGTTCTGCATCCCAATGATTGACTGATTGAAATACCCGATTGAAAAATCAGGTGCTGAAAGGGAACGCTCCAGCCGGATGATCTTATCTGCAATCTCAACCTGCTGTTCCTGTTGTGCAATAATGGGGTTGACGGCAGACAAACTATCTGCAAGCTGGAAATGATCCGGCTTAAAATCCTGCTTTACCAATATGATAGAGTCATCAGTATTCAGTAATCGCTTCAATGCTGCGGTATACGCCCGGATGTCTGCCTGGTTCTTTTCCATCTGGTTGCGTACCTCATTGTACTGCGTTTCGGCAGTGGTGGATTCAAGCAGCGTTGTTTCGCCTGTCTGGTACCGGAGCGCACTCGCTTTCCTGAAGTTGCCGAAAATAGAATCCTGCTGCTCGTATAATCCCTGTAGTGCGTAAAAGTAGGAGAGTAGCGTATACGTGTTGCGAACCTCATAAACCAGGTCATTCCGGCTGACAGCCATCCCTCTTTTGGCACTTTCAATTTTAGCTTCGGATAACTGGCTCTTATTTTTAAACACTCCCGGATAAGGAATGCCCTGTGAAACCGTGATATTATTATCCCGGTTATTACTGTTAAACTGTCCATACTGGAAATCTATATTCGTCTTACCCACATCCCCTGCTGTGCCTTTCAATGCCTGTTGCCTGGTCACTTCCAGTCCGGCAGACCTGATGGCGGCATTATTGCGGAGCGCAAGTGCAACTGCATCATCCATACTCAATGGCTTTTGCTCCTGACTTATGGCAGGCAGCGATAATAATAGCACTATGGGTAAGATCAGGGCCTTTTTACCAAATCCTTTCCAGTTTTCAAAGAGGATATATAACACTGGCAAAACAATCAGCGTTAAAATGGTAGAGGTAACCAAACCTCCTATTACCACCGTTGCCAGCGGCTTTTGTACCTCTGCACCTGCAGCCGTAGATATTGCCATTGGCAGGAATCCAAGTGAAGCCACAGTGGCCGTCATCAATACAGGCCTTAACCTTACTTCCGTACCTTTCAGCACCACTTCACCCAGCGAATATTTATTCTCTTTTCGCAGGCGATTAAACTCAGTTATCAGAACAATCCCATTCAACACCGCCACACCAAAAAGTGCAATAAATCCAACACCCGCTGAAATGCTAAAAGGCATGCCCCGCAGCAGCAAGGCAAATATTCCCCCGGTAGCCGCCATAGGGATTGCACTGAATATGAGCAGGGATTGCTTCACCGATCCAAAGGTGAAATATAAAAGGAGCAGGATCAGTGCCAGGGCAATGGGAACAGCCACCGACAGACGGGAACTTGCTGCCCGCAGATTTTCAAACTGCCCGCCATAAGTGATATAATATCCAGCAGGTAATTTTATCCGTTGATCGATCTTTTCCTGTATTTCATTCACCACACTTTGAATGTCTCTACCCCGTACGTTCAGTCCTACAATAATCCTGCGCTTGGTATCTTCCCGCTGGATCTGGTTAGGACCCGGTTCAAATGTAATGTCCGCCAGCTGTTCCAGCGGTAACTGAATACCGGAAGGCGCGGTCACATAGATGTTCTTTACATCCGAAATGTTCTGCCGGTGTTGTTCATTAAACCTGACCACCATATCATACCGTTGTTCCCCTTCGTACACCAGGCCTGCAGATTGCCCGGCGAAAGCAGCAGTGACGGCCTGATTCACACTTTCTACATTCAATCCATACTGTGCAACCCGATCCCTGTTAATCCTCACGATGATCTGTGGCAATCCCTCCACCTGTTCCAGGTACAGATCTTTCGCACCACGTACACTACCGGCAATTTTGCCGATCTTCCCGGAGAGTTCAGTCAGCACATCCAGGTCATCTCCAAAAATCTTAATCCCCACATCCTGCCTTACACCAGAGATCAACTCATTGGAACGAAGCTGTATAGGCTGGGAGAATCCAAACGTTACACCCGGTACCAGCTTCAGTGCCTCACTCATTTGCTCTGCCAGTTCCTCCCTGTTTTTTGCAGATACCCACTGGTCTTTATCTTTTAGTACAATGGTCAGGTCGCATGACTCCATCGGCATCGGATCCGTGGGTATTTCCGCTGCCCCGATCTTACCGACTACCTCTTTTACTTCCGGGAATTTTTTTACCAGAATGGCAGATGCCTGATTCACCTTGTCGATGGTCTGGGATAGCGAGCTCCCTGTCAGTAAACGCGTCTCTACTGCAAAATCACCTTCCTCCAGGTTCGGTATAAATTCCCCACCCATGCGGGTGAAAATAAATACGCTGATCACCATTATTCCAATGGCCAAACTGAGTACCCATATTTTTTTGTTAATAGCAGCCTTCATAATGGGATAATACCCTTTGTGGATATAACCCATCATGCGGTCGGAAAAATTCGCCTGATGGGTGTTTTTTTTGCTTAAAAACAGGGCTGAGACCATCGGAACATAGGTGATAGAAAGGATGAACGCCCCCAGAATGGCGAAAGACACGGTTTCTGCCATTGGACGGAACATCTTGCCCTCAATACCGATCAAAGCCAGCAAAGGCAGGTACACAATCAGGATGATGATTTCTCCAAAAGCAGCTGCGGAACGGATCTTTACCGCAGCGGCATACACTTCCTCATCCATCTCCTGCTGGTTAAGCCGCCCGGCATTACGCAAGCCTAAATGATGCATAGTGGCCTCCACTATAATCACTGCCCCATCCACAATGAGTCCGAAGTCGATAGCCCCAAGACTCATCAGGTTGCCCGACACGCCAAACAGATGCATCATAGCTATAGCGAATAACATGGACAACGGAATCACTGATGCCACTACCAATCCAGCGCGCAGATTACCTAAGAACAGTACAAGTACAAAGATCACGATCAGTGCACCTTCAATCAGGTTTCTGGCAACCGTACCAATAGCCCTGTCTACCAGTGCACTCCGGTCCAGGAACGGTTCTATTATCACACCCTCCGGTAGTGTTTTAGAGATACGGGTCATTTTCGCCTTTACCTCCCTGACTACCTGATTGGCATTGGCCCCTTTCAGCATCATCACGATACCACCTACCGCTTCTCCGTTCATCGCAGGCGTAGCCCGGGTCAATGCGCCATAACGGATAGCGTTCCCTATCTGCACAGCGGCCACATCCCGGATTAAAACAGGTAATCCCGCAGCCGTATTTTTTATGACAATCTTATTAATATCATCGATACTCCCCACGAGGCCTTCCGTTCGTATAAAATAAGCGTTGGGTTTCTTATCAATATAGGCACCACCAGCGTTCCGGTTATTCGCCTCCAGGGCATTGAACACATCCGTAATACTCAGATTATAGCTTCTGAGTTTTTCAGGATCCAGGCCTATTTCGTATTGCTTCAGCAATCCCCCGAAACTATTCACCTCTGCAATCCCGGGTGTGCCGAGTAACTGCCGCCGTACGATCCAGTCCTGAATGGTGCGCAGTTCCCTCGCGCCATACTTCTTTTCATACCCCGGTTGAGCCGAGATCACATACTGGTATATTTCACCAAGACCCGTGGAGACAGGAGATATCTCCGGATTGCCCAGATTCCCCGGAATACTGTTCTTTGCCTCCGCCAGTTTTTCATTTACCTGCTGACGTGCCCAGTAGATATCCACGTCGTCATGAAACACGATCGTTACTACAGAGAGGCCGAACCTTGATATAGAACGGACTTCATCCAGCTCCGGGATGGTAGACATCACCTGTTCAACAGGAAACGTAATTAACCGCTCCACTTCCTGTGCCGCCAGGGAAGGGGAGGTGGTGATGACCTGTACCTGGTTGTTGGTAATATCAGGCACAGCATCGATAGGCAACTTTTTCAGGGAATAGATTCCCCATATGATCAATCCAAGTGTGAACAACCCGATGATCAGTTTATTTTCAATCGAAAATCTAATAATCTTATTTAGCATACTGCTTTAATGGAAGTAACATGCAATGGGCATACACAACCCCTGCCTGCTCACGGGCACGCATAAGCCGGTAATTGCAAATCATTGCATCAGTAAAAATGATTGGGAAAAATGCCCGGTATGGGCTGGGAACAGTTATGCATTCATCCGGGGAGGCTGCCAGATGCTCATGGATACCCCGCTAAACTCAGCTGGTGTATATTCACTATAAACAGGGGAGAGTATTTGCAGCTTAATTGCAAAATTAGAAGCTAACTGAATGATGGATGGGGTAGCGCAGCAACTGCAGGTACACAATGGCCCACAGAGATCTGAGCCGGATTCTTTTTTATTTTCCTTCTGCGCATGTTCTGCGTGGATAGCGATATCGGGCAGCAAACTATCCGAACACGGCCAGAAGGCCTGTGTCAGCATAATAAAGGAGAATATGAATGATGCCCATTTCATGTAGCAAATATAGATATATCTGTTAATTTTAATGCAGGGCACATAAAAATAAAAGGCGGTTCAATTAAAACATTACTCCTGTTTTCTTCCGATAGACTGAATCTCCGATTCAATATTCATTTGTTTCTCTTCGTTACTTCTGAGTGGAGGGTAGCCATATTCATTCAGTTCGCCTGACCCAGGCAGGAAAAGCAGGGCGACAAAATAGAAAGGGATCATTTGCCAGAACCCGCTTTTTCCAAGGTCATGACAACGTTTGGCTCCCTGTGCCAGCATCAGCCAGATGAAAGGGATGGCGAGGATGGATAAAAAAGAAGCGCCGGCCCCTGCTGCAAACTGCAGCATAATTAAAAATACAAAATAACAGAGCCAGGTAATTCCGTATTCCAGACGCCGGATACGACCTTCAAAAGAAAAAGGTTTTTTAAACATTCCCGAATAATTGAGGGCTACTAATTTGAAATTAACCCAATTAAGATATGTAAAATACGCTTGTTTAATCCCTGCTTTATCCTCGAAAGGATTTCTTTTAGGTTGAGTAAATATGGGCTTTCATCATCGGAATCGTGCAAAAAGTTGTCAGTTTTGTGCAATTGAGCGATGTTCCCGATTTTCTACCTTGCAACAAACAATCAATTCCCGTGAATAGAAGAACACTCCTAAAACAAGTGGGACTGGCATTTCCAGCCATACTGCTGGCCGACAGATTAGCTGCCTTGGCGGGTAGTGGCGAAACAATGTTGAAAGGCCCTTTTCAGCCCACCTGGTCTTCCCTGCAACAATTTCGAACACCTGAATGGTTCCGGGATGCAAAGTTTGGTATATGGGCACATTGGGGGCCGCAATGCCAGCCGGAAGCCGGCGATTGGTACGCACGTCATATGTATATCGAAGGCCACAGGCAATACAATATTCATCTAAAGAAATATGGGCATCCATCCCAATTTGGTTTTAAAGATGTGATCAATGAATGGAAAGCCGAAAGCTGGGAGCCGGAGGCTTTGGTGAATCTCTATAAAAAGGCCGGGGCAAAATATTTCATTGCACTGGCCAATCACCACGACAATTTAGATCTCTATAACAGTAAATATCAGCCTGCCTGGAATAGCCTGCGGGTAGGACCTAAAAAAGACCTTGTAGGTGGCTGGGCAAAAGCAGCCCGTAATGAGGGGCTTCATTTTGGCGTAAGTGTACATGCCGCCCATACCTGGAGCTGGATGGAAACAGCGCAAAGGGCAGATAAGCAGGGGAAATATGCAGGCATCCCTTACGATGGCAGACTGACTAAAAAAGACGGAAAAGGTACATGGTGGGATGGATGGGACCCACAGGAACTCTATGCCCAAAATCATGCACTCAGCGAAAATAGCGAAGACAATGGTTCGATACACCGGCAGTGGAACTGGGGAAATGGTGTTTGTGCGCCGACAAAGGCCTACTGCGAAAAATTCTACAACAGGACCATAGATCTTATCGATCAATACGATCCCGATCTGGTGTATTTTGACGATACCGCATTGCCCTTGTGGCCAGTCAGCGATGCAGGGTTACGCATAGCGGCGCATCTTTATAACCGCAGTCTGAAAAACCGGCAATCCCTGGAAGTGGTGATCAACGGGAAGGTCCTGGATGAGCAACAACGCAAATGTATGGTATGGGATATTGAGCGGGGCCAGAGTAATAACATAGAGCCTCTTCCGTGGCAAACGGATACCTGTATAGGGGATTGGCATTACGACAGGGAGATCTTCGAGAAAAAGGGCTATAAAAGCGCAAAAATGGTGATTCAGATGTTGGTCGATATCGTTAGCAAGAATGGAAACCTGTTATTGAATATTCCCCTGAGGGGAAATGGCGCTATAGATGAAGAGGAACGCCGCATCGTGGAAGAAATAGGAGAGTGGATGGCTGCAAATGGAGAAAGCATTTATGGCACCCGGCCCTGGAAGATTTTCGGGGAAGGTCCTGCCCTGGATCATACCGCACCGCTCAGTGCACAGGGATTTAATGAAGGAAAGGGAAAACCTTATACTGCTGCGGACATCAGGTTTGTAACAAAGGGAGACGCCTTGTACGCGACGGTAATGGAGTGCCCTGAAAACGGTAAGGTACTGATTAAAGCACTCGCTGCTGGTAGTCCTTATTATCCCGGTACGATCGGTAAGGTATCCCTGCCCGGCAATGATGCTTCTTTACCCTTCATCCGTAATGCAGAAGGACTGGCGGTGGAACTGCCTAAGAGACTTTCTTATGCAATACCGCTGAAAATAGTTTAAGAGGATGGCGATTTTTGAGCTAGTGATGATCTCTGTATACCCCGGGTGTTTGTCCCGTTGTACCCTTAAACACCCGGGCAAAATAATTGACACTTTCAAATCCTGTCTGCTCCGCAATCTCAGCAAAGGAATAATTGCTAGTCACAATTAAAAACTGCGCCCTTTCAATCCGCTTTTGCTGAATATATTGAAGTGGTCGCTGGCCTGTATGTTGAAAAAACGATCTGGAAAAATGATCCGCACTTAGATTTGCCCTTGCAGCCAGGTCTTCCACAGAGAGATTGCCGGCCAAATTTGTCTGGATATAATTGATCGCTTCCATTATCCTGGAAGGGATCATTTTTTTATGCTCCTTTTCGTACACCTGACAGTCCAGAAACCTGCTTAATAAGATCTGTATGACTCCCTGCGTTTCAAGAACGGTTGACAGCTGTAACCGGGAATTCGCTTCCTGGAATCCCTTCAGGATATTACTCTTTTCATACACCTTAGGATTGTCAGACCTGCGCAGACCTCTACCGGGATTAATGGCAATCAGTCTTTTGAAGAGTTCAATATCTGATGGCGTAGCCGCAGTTTGCAGCAATTTCCTGCTGCTGGCAAATAACGAACTGCCGTCGGATGATTCTTCAATAATATGCATATAATATTGGCTGAGGTGGGATGGACACGTTTGATTGAACATGGTAAAGCTCGGGATCAGGTAGAGCTGCCCCTTTTCCAGCGTAATATGCTGCCCTGGATTTGAAAGGTGGCCAATGCCATCATCTATCAAATAAAGCCTGTAGAAAGGACTGATCACATTCAGGTAATTCCAGCTCTCATTCAATTGTACATAGTCAGCATTCAGTAATGAGAAGGTAAATCGGTTCCTCATAACGGTGGCAATTAAAAATTGAAATCTACATAAAAAATCAGACATAAGATATCGGAATTCTATATAAGAATGTCGCTTTTGTATAAAAGTATTTTTACTGAGAAGTCACATATTTGAAAGATTGTTATTTAGACGGTTAAAATTATCTGCACATGCTGTCATTGCCGGAAGTTATAATGGGAACCAGCTGCCTGGGAAACCTGTACCAGGAGCACCCTCAGGCCACCAAAACTGCCATCGTCAGGGAATTCATTACGCACGCAGCTGCGCCTGCATCCTTTGATACTGCCGGAAAATATGGTGCCGGTCTGGCATTGGAATGTCTTGGCAAAGCCCTTCAGGAATTAAATGTGTCGCCAGCCGATGTAATCATCAGCAACAAACTGGGATGGCTACGGGTACCGCTGACAGGGGAGGAGCCCACCTTTGAACCGGGGGTATGGAAAGGCCTTCAATATGACGCTGTTCAGCGTATCGGTTATGAAGGCATCCTGGAATGTTATGAACAGGGCAATCAATTGCTGGGCAATTACAGGTCGAATTTTGTTTCTGTACATGACCCGGATGAATACCTGGCAAAGGCAACTGACAAGTCGCACGAAGATAACCTGTATGACGATATTTTACTGGCCTATAAAGCACTGAACGACCTGAAGCAAAAGGGGGAGGTGAATGCTGTAGGTGTAGGGGCTAAGGATTGGCGCATTATAAAACGCTTGTCCGGCGATGTGCAACTGGATTGGGTGATGTTTGCAAATAGCTATACCCTCTATGATCATCCGGTAGAGCTGGCCTTGTTTATGCATGATCTGCAAAGCAGGGGGGTATTTGTCATCAATTCTGCCGTGTTTAATGGCGGCTTCCTGACAGGTGGGGATTATTACAATTATAAACCGGTTAATAAAGATGATGAAAGTGGGCAGGCAAAACTTGCATGGAGAGAAAAATTCTTTGCGCTTTGTACAAAATACAATCTCACGCCTGCAACGGCTTGTATCAGGTTCGGCCTTTCTGCGCCTGGCGTAAAAAGCATTGCATTGAGTACTACCCGGCCTGAACAGGTGGAGAAAAATCTGAAAATGACGAAGGCCGATATTCCCGCTTCGTTCTGGAATGAGATCATGATGTTATAGATTGTCCCGTGATATGCGACTGGCTTATACTGAACCTGCTCAGTATAAGCCTTTTTTTTGCAGGCTTAGTTTCACGGCATCCGGCAGTATGCTACGAAACCGGGTGGACGATGACAGCGTTTTAGAAATTTAAACCCGATATTCGCACAAAAATCAATGATGGAATATATCTGGCTTTTCCATGGCGAAATGGGCAGTTTCGCTTCCGCTGCATTTACAGACCTCCTACTCGCTGAAGAATGGATTAAAAATCATCAATTAATCAATACCGGTGTTTATGACTGGGCCATTAATACCGGCATCTTCAACATTAAAAGAGAAGACCATACCACCCCTCTATTTATCGGCCAATTCAGCTCTGCAAGCCAGGACCATTATCATTACACAACCGGGGATAGATTTTAAAAACAACCAAACAATGACCACCCTCCTAAACCAATACCTCCCAATCTTCAGACAACAAATCAACAAACTCGTCATCTTCAACGACGAAGAATGGGCCATCCTATCCGCCCATTTATCTATAACCACCCTTCGTAAAAAAGAACATTTCACCAAATCCGGCGAAATCTGCAAGCACTTCGGCTTCATCCTCTCCGGTGCCCTGCGCCTCTATCACCTCAAAGATGGGGAAGAAATCACCGGCTACTTCTCCCTCTTTAATGATTTTATCTGCTCCTACAAGAGTTTCCTGCAGCAGGTCCCCGGTATTCCCTATATCCAGGCTATCACGGACTCGACCCTGATCACCTTCGATCACACTTCCCTCCAGTTCCTCCTCAATCATCCTGTCACCGGCCACAAAATGGAACGCTTTGGCCGCCTGATCGCCGAACAACTCATCTTCTGCTACGAAGACAGGGTAGAAGCCTTTGTCACCCAGTCCCCTGAAGAGCGCTATCTCAATTTATTAAACAACAATCCCCGCGTCCTTCAGCACATTCCCCAACACTACCTCGCCAACTACCTCGGCATCACCCCCGTATCACTTTCACGTATCCGTAAGCGTATTCTTGATCAAAAGGCATAACTATTTTCTTATCTTTTGTTAACGACTTTATCTTCCCAACTCAGCTAGCTTTGTCGCAAACAAATGAGAAAATGACTGTCAACGAAAGATTAGAATGGCGCTATGCTACCAAAAAGTTCGATTCAAGGAAAACCGTACCCGCAGATAAACTCGAACGTATCATTGAAGCAGTCCGGCTGGCCCCTACTACCAGCGGTCTCCAACCCTTCGAATTGTTCGTGGTAAGCAATAAAGACCTACGCGCAAAGATCCGTGCCGTGTCCTGGAACCAGGCGCAGGTTACGGACTGTTCCCACCTCCTGGTATTCGCCGCCTGGGATGATATGACCGCCGACCGTGTTAACAGGATGTTCGACTTCACCAACGAGGTCCGCGGCTTTACAAATGAAGGCTGGGAAAGCTATCGCCAAAAGCTCCTGGGCATTGTGGCAGAAAGAGGCACAGAAGCCAACTACCAGGCTTCCGCCAGACAGGCTTACATAGGCCTCGGACTCGCCCTGGTTGCCGCCGCTTTTGAAGGTGTGGATGCTACTCCAATGGAAGGCTTCGACCCGGCAGCAGTAGATGAAATTCTCGGATTAAATGCAAAACATTTACGCAGTGTCATCATCATGCCCATTGGATATCGTGCGGCAGAAGGAGACTGGTTGGTGAATCTGAAAAAGGTGAGACGTAGCAGGGAGGATTTTGTAACAGAAATAAACTGACGCAACAACTGCGATTGCATTTTATGGGGCCATCATAATTTTCAATAAGGACTATTTTCAGCAACACCCCATCATTCTTTCCGATAATGCATTAGCGCTATCCCGGAATGATGGGGTGAAGTTGGCCTATACAGTTTTTCCTGTGGAGATTTGATTATTGGATGCGGGCTTATTGATGCGCGACAAGTTTAAATGTATACAACACTTCCCTTGCTATTTCCCTGCACCGGTCTCTATACACTTCTTCCTGCTCCGGCTTTCCATCACCTTCCTTCGGATCGTCATAAGGAGTTGCTATTTTCAACCGCGCCCCAGCCACAAAAGGACAATGCTCATCCGCATGCGAACACGTCATCACAGCAATAAAACCACTTGTCGGATTCGGCGCATCCATATACTTTTTCGAAAAAGCAATCACTTCCGGCTCATCTAGTCCATATACAACCTTATAATGCGGATTCACACCGGCAACAGACACTGTTATCTCAAACCCTGCCTCCTGCAATGCTTTAATTGCATTCGGATTAAACGCTGTTACCTCCGTACCTCCGGAATAACTGGTAATTCCCTGCACGTTATAATACTCCGCTGCCGCCAGCGCCCATAACTGTCCCATGTGACTCCTCCGGGAATTATGCGTACATACATAAATTAGCGCAGCCTGTCCGGTAGCACCCAATAAATCAATAACCCCATCCGCAATTTTCTTCAATTCCGCTTTCCGCGCTGCAGCAATCAGATCAAAATCCTTTTCTGCTTCTACAAGATACTGCCTGATCGCAGGCAACAATTGATGATCCATAGTTCACTGTTTATAAATAATATTTTTTCCTCAGCCAGAAAGCCACGTTCACTAATGCAATCAACGCCGGCACCTCTACCAATGGCCCGATAACGCCAACAAATGCCTGCGGGGAATTAATGCCAAACACACCAATAGCTACGGCAATAGCCAACTCAAAATTATTCCCAGCCGCTGTGAATGCGATCGATGCGTTTTTACTATAATCCGCTCCCATCGCCTTTCCTAATACAAAACTCACCATGAACATAATCACAAAGTACAACGCCATCGGAATCGCAATCCGTACCACATCAAATGGTATCTCTACAATCATTTGTCCCTTCAGACTAAACATCACCACTATTGTAAAAAGCAACGCAATCAGGGTGATAGGCGAGATAGCAGGAATAAATTTCTCCTGGTACCATTGTTCC
>Ga0182005_1000203_pt1 | contig 40192 bp, 34 predicted proteins | sample Sormic07211103_1_FD_123021 | JGI IMG/M metagenome (GOLD analysis project Ga0182005, IMG submission 123021) | Rhizosphere microbial communities from Sorghum bicolor, Mead, Nebraska, USA - 072115-103_1 MetaG | ecosystem: Host-associated > Plants > Roots > Rhizosphere | place: USA: Nebraska...
AGAGGCTGTTCTGTAGTCATCGATGTGATAGCGTTGACCGAAACCGATTTGCCGGGTATGTTTGCACCAAACCAGTTTGGGTCGGGACGTATCTGCCGCAGGATTTGTACATAAGTATTGTCCGGACGTTTAATGACGGCAGTTGTTTGTTTTTTACTCCTGTCATAACTTGTCGTGATCAGCCTACCTGCAGGTATGGTATCAGGAATAGTGAATACATAATCCTTGTCCTTCATCGGCTCATGACAATTCATGCACTCCCTGGAAAAAGTAGCCGTCCTGCCATAAGGCTTCAGGTCATTCCCCCTCCACCGGGCCCATCCCCATCCTTTTGTTGCCGCATACTGCTGGCTATTCCTGGTCATAAACTCTACCTGCCAGAAGGCACCGGGATGAATAATACCATTACTGTCAGTATCTTCTTTCCAGGCTACCTTGGCAAAGATGGTCCCATTTGGCCACGGATTCGTATGGTGCTCTTTAATGGCTTTGATAGCAACATCATTCCCATAAATAACACGAAGCGTCCCATTGTCAAAGCGATCCGTAGTATTTACAACCTGCCAGTCTGTATAACCAGCTATGTAAGCAATACCGTTCAATGCAGGCTGTACATGGGTTACCCTGGCCAAAGGCATAGCTGGTACTTTTGCCGGAGGTGCCTGTTGTGTAAGCAGGTATTTTTTCAATACCTGTATATCTTCGTCATCCAGCTTTGCAGTGGTATGTATAGCTGTATAACTGGATGGAGGCATCGCTCCAAATAAGACCTGGTTCACAGACAGCCATAAGGTACTCTTCTGATCACCCGGGGTAAGGCTATCCCAGTTAGAAAAATTCAATGCCGCACGCCCATCTTTGATATGGTCTGCTACCAGCCAGTAAGCAGGTACAACCTGGTCATACCAACGCAGGTTCGTACTGTTTGAGTGACAATCGTAACAGGCGCGTTCTATAATCTTTTTCACATCAGCAGGTGCCTGCAGGTCGCCTGTAACAGGAGGATGTGTGATAGTGGGACGAAAAAACTGCAATCCGGCAAAGCAGATAGCAATTCCGTATATAAGCTTCCTTTTCATGAGATGATAACCAGGTGCCGGAATATGACACCGTCGTAAATTAACGATTATTTATTCACAGTATCCAGAAATGCATACAGGGATTTAATTTTACCCTGTTCAACCGTAATGAGGTCCATTCCCTTTACAAGTGCAGGATGCGCCGTATCACCATAGTTCCAGAACAAACGCACTACATTATGATTAGCATCAATTTTAGCTAATGAGAAGCGGAACCCTGGATGTGAATATTGCAGATTGCCAATAAATGTTTGCAGGCCATCCCAACCAACGGATGTATAATTCGCATCTGCAAATAGTACTTTCTCAGAATAAAGGGTTGCCAGTGCTGCAAGACGGGAGGTAGCGGCTGTATTGTTCCAGATCTCCAGGTGTCTGGCCGCCAGCTGTTCCAGTGCTTTCTTACTGAATGTATCTGCTGCAGAAGGCAGTAATGAACCGGTTTTAGGCGACCAGAGTTTTATAGCCGGATTGTTCCTCTCATATCCTTTACCGTTAGGGTAGGTTACCAGCTCCATTTTAGAACCCCATGGTGTCAGGAAATACACCCATGTTTCTCCTTCCGTATCCCCTACCGGCATGGTGAATGGCTCCCCAAGGAATGTCACTCCTTTTGACTTCAGGTGAGCCATGCTCGCCTTTATATCTGATGTGTAAAAAGCAATGTGTGTCGCGCCAATATCATCACCACCAGGCTGTGTGGTACTCCCCTTACTTTTATCATAATAGAAAAGTTCAATGTTAGCTCCATCACCGGCACGGGTCATTTTTATGGTTACCGGTCCGGTAGCCGGATTCATGTGATTTGCTTTCTTCCAGTTACTATCTAACGGTACGGGTCCAATCTGTGTCACGACTGTAAAGTCAAGTACATCAGTAAAAAAATCAACCGCCTGCTGAAGATCAGGAACATTGATCCCAAAATGATCAACTCCTGATAAGCTAACTTTATTTTGTGATCGGACCTGGCTGGTACTGAGAATCGTTAACAGCACAAAGCTGATTGTTGTAAGAAATGTATTATGTTTCATAATTTATTTTTAAACTTGTTTACAGATAGGTGATCAGTTCTTCCATTGGTTTCCTAACTTTCTTCAGTGGCAGGTTCCAGTCATTGCTTTCGGACCGGTACCCTATTGCCATCAGCATGGAGCTTCTCAGGCCTTTTTGCGGAAGTTGTAATAATTCATCCAGTTGAGCGGCATTAAATCCCTCCATAGGAGTTGTATCTATTTGCTGCAATGCTGCAGCCGCCACAGCAATTCCTAATCCAATATGCGCCTGTTTGGCAGCATGGTGAAAATTCTGTTCCTGCGAAAAGCCTGCGAAATAATTGAGTGCAAATTGCCGTTGGCGTTCTGATACAGATGAAGCCTGTGAACGACTTGTATTCAGGTAGTCGAATACATGGTTGATCCGCCCGGGTGTATAATTGTCCCATGCCGCAAAAACAAGCAGGTGAGAACATTCCAGCACTGGTGCCTGGTTAAATGCTATAGGATAAATTTTTTCTTTCAGCACCTGTGTAGTGATAACAAATACCTCGTAAGGCTGAAGGCCAATACCTGATGGCGCAAGTCTGATTGATTCCAGGATATTATTAATGATCCCCTCCGGTACCTTTTGACCAGTCATTCTCTTCGTTGCATAGCGCCACTGTAGTGATTCGATAATGTTCATATGAACTGTGTTTGATAACACAAAGCTAGAACAGCGTGATTCGTTGGCCATTGACTTATGCTAGAAAAAAAAATTGACAAATATCAAAAGACATGATACCTTTTTGCAAAAAGACAGGGTGATCCGTACACCTGCCGTACTGTCAAATACCACTTTTCCCCGTAGCTGCCGGGCCAGTCCTGTTATTAAATTAAGGCCGAAAGTAGTGACTGCCTCCGGATCAAAATCCGCAGGAAATCCAGGGCCATTGTCGGCGACAGATAATGTTACATGCTCATCCTCACATACCATAGAGATGTGGATGCGTGGCCGTGTATTACCCGGCAGTGCATATTTGATTGCATTCGTTACTGCCTCATTTATAATAAGACCGATCGGTAATACCTGTGAAACATCCAGGTCATTGCAGTCAGGAGCTATTTCCACAGTTATCAGATCAGGGATAGAAAAACTATCCTGCAAATGGTAGAGCAGTTCATTCAAATAGTCATGCAAATTCACATTGGCAGAACTATCAGACTGGTAAAACTTCTGATGAATAATGGCAATAGCCTGTATACGGTTCCTGCTTTCCAACAGCGCCTGTCTTGCAGTTTCATTGTTCAGGTGATGTGCCTGTGTATTCAACAGACTGATAACTATCTGAAGGTTGTTCTTTACGCGGTGCTGCACTTCTTTGAGTAACCTGTCCCGCTCGTCCAGCAGTTGTTGCAGAGTCATATTGCGTTGATTAGTATCAAACTGTTGTCGTTTTAACTGCTGGTTAGTACGGCACTTTATTAGGAATGCCCATATAGTGATCAGCCACTGCAGCAGGAGAGCTGCTATGACATGGGGGAAGCATTTTAAAAATAAGAAAAGAATCGGCATAGAGGACACTTCTACTTACTAAGCGGAACCGCCACACGCAAGGTAGGCCTCAAGCCACCAGGCCGGTTCTGTACCATTGTTTCCCAAAAACCTTTCACTTCAATCAATCCACCTCGGGGAAAGAAATAGGCCAAACCTGTCCCATAGCCCCACACACGTTCTTTCGTATTGCCGATACCAAATTGAGTAGCATAGTAATCGCTATGCCCATCGAAACGATCCTGGTTAAATTGCGTCAGCAAATAGGTCGCCACCTCGATCCTGAAAGAAGGCAACATAGAATAATCTACCGAAAGGTTACCATTGTAGAAACTCCCGGGTTGAGCTTTGGTCCCAATAATATGGGTGTTATAATTGATCTGGTTACGGGAACTGATGCTGAACTTTTGATTCATTATCCATGTAAAAGTATGATAAAGACCAAAAGAAAACAGATGTGCAGAAGGGTTAATGGCATAAACGGTTTTGTAAGCTCCCAGCGGCAAACTAACATCCAATTCTGCACGATGAGAAAATGTTTTACCCAAAAGCTCCTTATCCGACCACTGCACTGCCATACCCAAAATTGGATCACCCCAGGCTTTTGGATTGGCCGAAGGTGCTGCTCCGGGTACATTAGAAGCGTTCACCTGGGCAATAGGAAGAATGACAGTAAACCCGGGATTGCCATTGAAAACCCTTGCTTTGGAAAGGTAGATCAGCTGGTGAAGAGTGACCACTGAATTTACTTTCAGCGCAGTAGCTGCCTTATTGCCATGCTGATCATAAATAGCCCTGGTCTGAAATACCTGCACATAGCCCTGGTACAAAAAACCGGGCTTCCCTGCTATGCCATCAAAGACGTTGGCAAGTCCCAGATTAGCAGGCGGAAGAGCGGGATCCTGCGCAAACGTATGCCCCGGCACCACCATCAAAAGATTTAAAAAGGTAAAGATAATAAGTGCTTTCATGTCGCAAAACTACCCTGCACGACATGCCCCCCAAATGATAAAAGCTAAAAAACAAAATTGACATTTATCAACAGAATTTTCTACCAATTATCAATAGATTTTCATTATGCAACTGCCATCTTTGTGCTGTAAAAAAATTACAACCATGGAATTACAGGATCAACACCTTATCGAAAAGCACTTCTCCATCTGGAGTGAAAGAGATGCTGCCAAAAGAGCCGCCCTCATAGCTGAGGTTTATGCAGAAGATGTAGAGATCATAGATCCGCATTTTGTAGCACATGGCCATAGCGAATTGCAGCAGCTGATTACCAATCTGCAATCCAAATTTCCGGAACGTAAATTCAGACTGCGTCAGCCCATTGAGGGACATCATTATGTAGCACGCTTATACTGGCAGTTTGGCACCGATGATATACCAGCACAGGAAACCGGGGAGGACGTTTTTGTGCTGGAAAACGGTAAGATCCGCCGCCTGCTCATCTTTATAGACGTAAAGTAGACATACCAGAAAAACGAAAACCATCACCTCTCATCGTCAAACAAATTCATTCTGTTGCCCCAAATACACTTTAAAATTTGCAACATTTAGAAATTGAAAAATATAGTCCGGGCCGTTACCATAATTAAAAAGGTGACGGCCCGGAATTTTTTATGGATAATGTGTGAAGGCCTTACACTATTTTATGGGGGATACCCAATATTTTCTGTTAACAACAAAACAAAATTGGAATAACGACTGTTATCTTACTGTACCAAAAAAACACACCATCTCATATAACCAAACTATCTCGAAAACCCTAGCCCGGTAACCAAAACAAATAAAAAATGCACCACATAAAAAAGGGGTAACGACTCTTTTATAATAACAGTGAATTACGATACCACAGCACATAATCACCAGCCCTATCTGCTGTACGGTATCTACGCGCACGCATATACATTCCTGACAGACGCTCAGCCGTCTTTCCTTATCTGACATGTATTACTCATACATATACATCCTTCTATGGCGGATACCGAAAAGCCTGAATAGAGTAGGTAAAACTTTAAACCATATATTATGTCAAGCACAGCGCAAGCCCCCGTTCGCTCAAGGAAAACTCAACGGTCAGTTGCTAACACCGTTAACTTAATTATGATCGTAGACACCGATGTAATTAAAACGACCTATGGTCCCAATAAAGGGCAGAGCGCGGCCCAGGGCCTCAATCATCATGAAGGCATCCACCTGATTTGCCCTAAAGCAAATTATGTAGGAGAAGCCAATGGTGCAAGTGATCCTGCAAACATCATTTTCTCTGCAAATGTGCAGGACTATGTCGCTTTCTGGGGCACCACCATCTCCAACAATTCTGATGATGCTGTTATCGTTTATGATGTATCACCTAACAGCAATAACCCCAATGTATTCAACGATTTCCACTCAGATCAGGAAACCCTGACCAGCGCAATTGTGCCTTCACAACCCAATGCAATGCCTGGCCAGCCTGCAACTGTATCATTTTATTCATTTGAGTCAAAAGTAAAAGCCAAAGGTACTGAAGCCTTTACCATTTCATTTGCATTGTATCAGATAGATCCAAGCGATCCGGAAAAACAAATCCTCTATGGTTGCTACTACTGGGATCCAACTATTGAAGTAAAATAATCAGCAATCGCTTTTATTACAAATAAAAGAAGCTGTTTCAAAAGTAATTTTTATCCGGTTTTATTCGGATACTGACGGAGAGAATTTTCAGTTACGCAATTCTCACACCCATCAGATTACTTTTGATACAGCTTCTTTTAAGTATGTCTTACCTTATGCTAATTATTGCTTTATATAAGTCAACTTACTACTCTCAAGCTGGATCATTGATTCGTTACTACCATACACCATCTTTACATCTTCACCACATTTCCTTTCGCATCCCACTCAAACAACTTCTTTTCAAAGAATCCCAGATGGCCCACTTCAACCGTCTTCACAGCTGTATACTATACCTTACTATATTATCCCAGCTTTTCCAGTCTGCACTCAAGTCTCTTATCCTTCTTAAAATATTCAATAATCATCACAGAACCTGACTTAGCCGGCAACACCCTCATCCTGCTCGCCTTTGACTTCAGCTCAATTTTATCCTGTGTAAATTTAGTCCCATTATAACGGATAGAATTAAACGTCTCTCCTTTATAATCTGATGACCTCACCCAATCACTATAACAAATCACAAAGTTATTTTCTTCAGGATTACCAGTCGTAAACTCATAATCAAATGAACCCGTCATCTTGATATACATTGCCAATAAATGCTGACTTACATAATCACTCATAGGCCCGCCTATTACTGTGTTATTCGTCTTATCATAGATCCTGGCATCCTTCATCTTATAGCCACCATCAAATTCCATTACAACCAGGTCAGTTACTACCACCTTCGTCACACCAGCGTTACCATATGAACCAGACATTGCCCCCAATGCTGTTAAAGCAATACCACCCGCACTCGCCTGTTTTTTATACCCCTCTCCTACTATAAAAAACTTACCATCAGGCGTAGGTATCATTTTATGAATATACAGGTAGCCAATATTATCGATCTTACCTTTCGTATTCGTTGGCAAATGCTTTGCAATATCAACCGCCCAGCTGTTATACGTCTTGTTCAGTATATTACCCTTGTTGTCAATCTCATAAATGGCAAGCCCCTTGCTGGCATCCTTTGCAATGTTCGCATCCTTATCAAAATAATTCCCCATAGCAACGAACTTACCAGATCCCGGTACTGGCAGTACACTGCTAGGTACAAATGTCCATTTATCCTTCTCATCATCAATGTCGAACACCTTTTTCTTCGTCATTGGATTGATACCCACCAGGTGCGCCGTACCACTACCACTCATTCTCCTATTCTTCCTGATCACTTCCAGGATCACCAGACTATCCGTAGCACCCAGGTATTCTGCCTGCGCAAACTTCTGGTCATCACCATCCGGCACATATGTCCACTGTTTCTTTTTCTCTGATGAATACATATCCACCTCGTACGTCTGTTCCCTGCCATCTCTCAAAGGCAGTACAGAAATGTATCCTTTATCACCCAGGTTAAATACTGTCTGGTTCATACCCTCATCTGTATGCAAAGTCTCATACTGCGCCATCAGGGCATCTGTCTTTTTCGTATATGGACGTGAGTATGTAAACTTCAATTTACCATCCAGGTCATACACTTTCATCTGCAGTAACTTTTCTTCTTCATTTTTAAAAAGGAAAGCTAAGCTACCGCCATTGTAAGCCGATTCCAGCAGACTTAATTTCTTTGTGTCTTCAAACTTTATATCCTGTACTTTATTCAGATTCTCGTCTACGATCTGCAGGGTATACTCATTGGTTTTCCTGTCAATTTTATCACTCTGAATCAGGTAAAAGTACCCCTTGATTTGTCCCTGTTCAATGATCGCCCCGCTATTACGCAAATAGGCAGAGTACACTTTGTCAACTGTCAGTTTTGATTGGGCATTCGTATTTGTAGCAGATATGCCTACAAATAAAGCAACTGTGAGCAGCTTTTTAATCATCTTCTGTAAAGATTAAATGTTTACTGTAAAATATATTTAGAACTTAAATTAAATTCCTTCCGAAAGCTGGGATAACTGTTTAGTTGGGTCGCATGTTCTTTCAGATAATTGTAACCAATGCCTGCATAGTCTTCCAGGTATAGGTTTTGGATAAACTGCAGGAGTACGTTATAGTTCGCCGGCTGATAAGGAGCAGGTAACTCTATAAATTTCCCCAGCGTATGGGATTTCTGTGCGGTAAAGCAACCATTCATGATCCTGCCTATCTGGGTAACGAGGTAGGGATCCTGCGGGTATTGCTGTAATAGCATCAGGGCCGTATGTAGGCTGTAGGTATAGTTGTCAGATGCAAACGCATACTCCACCACCTCATATTTGAATCGTTGTCTTAATGTATCAAATGATTCTTTGCTCACCACATAGTTCTGCTTCACGGCCGCATGCGTTATCATGGGTTCCAGTATCGCGATACGTGCTTTACAATCAGGGTGGGTTTTCAGCGAGTCGTCCAGTTTAACATCTTTTTTCAGCTTTGCCTGTCCACCTAACAATCCTGTATTTTTGGTGATCCACCTGTTTTGAAAGGGGTATCCCGGACTATTCAACTCCTTTCTCAGGCAAGCTTCTATATCCAATGTATCTTTATCAATATCATCCAGGATGGCCAATGTTTTAGTAGCACCAGATGGATTAAACCGGGTATTGAGCAATAGCACCACGCCCATAGAATCTGCCTGTGATTCATGGTCTCTGCTATGCCGGCGGCTATTAAAAGTGATGCCTTTTGTCAGCTTATCAATTGCTTCCCGTTTCCCAAATTCCGTGTTTTTAATTTTGCGTAGTTCCCCCTGCACCTCATCCGAATTCATGGTTGTGACATAGCGGGTGATGCTATTTTCCGTATGCTTTAAAATGTAGTGTGAAATTTCATGGCACAGCACAAACGCCACTTCGCTTTCATCGTCCAGTCGCTGGAACAACCCCATATTAAAGAGAATAATGCCTTCTCCAATATAACTGGCATTCGGCACTCCACTTCTTGAAAAATAACAGTTGATCTGATAGCCTTTTAATAGCGGGTTGCTCTTTACAATCTCACTCACTATGGCATCCAGGTACTGCTGCGCAGCCTGTGAAGTATAGACTTCTTTTTTGTCGAATACACCCCGTATATTTTCCCACCTTGATTTATAGATATTCTTATAATCGGTCTTATACCTGGCAGGCAAACCCTCCATTTCAGCATTATACTGTAACTCGTATTTACTTACAAGGCTTTTAAGACTGCTTTCATTTTGGGCGGCAGGTGTAAAAATCTGAGATTGGGCTACGCCGGCTATCGATAGCAGGCACAATGCAGTTAACGCAAATGATATTTTCATTTTAGGTATAGGTATGATAAGTATAGGAGGTAATAATCTTGTATGTCCCTTTTACGGCGTTAAGGTATAAATTAATTCAAAACGACAAAATGATTTAAAAATGAATCAGGTAATCATCGCGAAATATATTGTTCCAACTATAGATTCCAAACTGGATAAAAATCCATAAATAAAGGTTAACAAAATGCATAACATTACCAACTCCTTAATAATCAACCCTTCTCATACTTCAATGCCACGCATCCACTATTGAATATCTTCGATGCCACCAGTTTCAACCCTACATTTTCCGGCAGGGACATCTCCGAAAACAGGCGACGGCCCTCTCCTACTAGCACCGGGTGGACTACCATATGAAATTCATCCACCAACCCCCATTCTATTAACCGGGCAGGCAACTCCACCCCACCGGTTGAAATTCCTTTTCCCGGTTGCTGTTTTAGCCGAAGCACCTCCTCCTTCACATGATCCCGGATTACCTCATCTGTCGTTTCGATTGTCTTCGACACCACCACCCGCTTCAACCCGGCAAATACCCTTGCAAATGCATTCCCAGTCGCATCCATGGACTGCGTTGCTGCCACCTCCGGCCAGAAAGGTACCATGAGTTCATATGTTTTCCGCCCATAAAGAATGAGATCGACTTCCTCCAGCCGTTCCCTGAAATAATCATGAATATCATCTCCACCACCAAATTTGGTATGGTCACAGCAACCATCCAAACTAATATTAATGCCATAGATGAGCTTGCGCATGGAATACAGTTTATGATACTGAATATAAACAAAAACGGCAAAGCAGCCATAAAACTGCCTTGCCGCCCGTATTAAATTAACGTCAGTGATCAACCTGGTTGGAGCTCATTGACATGCGTATTCTGCCTTAAATTCGCTCCTGATGCCACAATCAATTGTCCAAGCATGATCTCCGCTGTCTGCAAAGCTCCTTCTACCCATCCCTGTGAATCGGAATAGGCTTCTCCACAGATATACAAATGTGTATCAGCTATCGGATGGGTGATCTGGTCTCTTATTTCCCAGCTCTTTACTCCGATATTCCAGCTATTCCATCCACCACCATAGGGATCTTCACCCCAATCACGGAAGGAAGCACTTTTTACCAGTGGTGTATAATCCAGTCCATGCATCTGCTGTAACTGGCGGGCTACTTCATCTACCATCCGGCGGGGAGCCTTGTATTCATCCCAGGTCTGGTTCAGGTTACTTTGTATTGTTTCCTGCCTTCCACCTATTTTTTTATCATCATCACCAATAAATGGATCTGCAATTTCTGCATGCGAACGACCGGCTTTCCAGGCTTTAGAACGCTGAGGTCTCAATCCATCCCAGAACCCGATGTTATTACCATCGTCATAACTAGCCAGCAACATCGCTCTGCCAGTTACCGCTGCAGTACCATCACTGTTAGGCCAGTAGTAAGTTTGTCTCACCGGCAAATCAGTTACAGAACGGCCTGACTGTACCGGAACAAATTTTCCATCCGGACCGGTAAACCCGGATATTCTCCACCACGGATTTGCATAAGTGGTAAAGAGCTTGAACAGCGGTCTTGGCGTAACACTGGTGATCAATGGCTGGATCTGTTGTAACTGCGGACTATCAGGAGTAATCAGATCGAGGGCACGACGAGGCATAGCCAGGATCAGTTTTCCGGCAGTGATCGTTTCTCCATGTTTGAATTGAAGCGTAAACTGGTTATCTGCATATACAAATCCCTGCAGTTGATGTTCCAGTCGCACTTCTCCTCCCGCCTTTTCAAACAGTTCTGCCAGTGCAATAGGCACTTGTTGGAAACCATTGGTAAAGCCTTTGTATTTGGGTGTCATACCAAAGTCGGATAAGTACCATGGAATCGCATCACTTGCATTCCAGTTCACCAGGGTAGAATCATATCCCCCGGCATCCATACTGAACTGGTAAGCTTCACTGCTGATCACCCGGTACAGGAGATTCCAGAAACCCCATTGGTATAAAGGAACACCATCAAAATAAGCATCGCGGGTCATTTCACGACGTTGCTCTTCTGTCAGATCCGGGTTCGTGATGCCCGGTACGATCTGTTCGATGGCGTTGACAATGATAGTGCCCGGACCGTTGCCTTTCTCCAGGAATGACATATTGTAAGGTACCTTATCAGGACTGGTCACAAAATCCACCAGGCGCAGATATTCACCACGCAGATAAGCCAGGTTCTGCGGCTCATCTACCGGGAAATCATAGAGTGAAATTTGCTCTGATGCAGGCAATTCATTATTGAGGGTCTGTATCAGATCGACAATCAGCTTCTGGGTATTTTCCAGGATGCGCATGCCCCCCAGTTCTGCTGTCATGTTGGGAATTTCAGGGGGCTTTACTGACAGTAAACGTCCGCCGATATGATCGCTGCCTTCGAATACAACGATGTGCTGATCAGGAAAACTCTGCTTCAGTTTCCAGGCGCTATATACGCCGGAAACACCGCCGCCGACGATGGCGATATCGATTTGCGTGTTGTTCATAATAACAATTTTAGAATATTGAGGGAATATTAGATGGAATGTGTCCATTGCCTACAGCCAACAGTTTTGTTTTTACTGCATCCTGGTGGAAGTAATCCAATACTGGTTGGTGACTGTAATAAGCGGTGATGGAATCGGAGGTAGATGGTGCTGTTGGGGTATTACCGGCAATTCTCATATCCAGTATATATGACGTAGTTTGCGTCAACACATGTTCAATACCACGCCTGATGGCATCTTTCACGGCTCCAGGTGTTTGTACTACTTCGCCATGCTCACCGCCAAATGCTTTTGCCAGTGATACGAAGTCGAGTTTTGGTCTTTCCAGACGCAGATATGGAGGATCATCTGTTTTCGGTTTCCAGCCATAACCGGGCGCACTGCCGTATGCACCGATTACCTGTTGCAGGCCCAGTTGCAGGGTATGATACTCCTGGTTGTTAGTAATGATATATAGAATAGGCAGTTGCTCATGTGCAGCTGTCCAATAAGTCTGTGGATAGAACAGTGAAGAACCATCACCCACTGCATTGATCACCAGTTTGGTACCAGTGCCCTGCACGGAAGCATTTTCCAGTTTAATACCGAGAGAGGCCGGCATAGACCAACCGAGTGAGCCTCCGGCTACGCAATAGTAGCTCACAGGTTTAGCACCATCGGTACTGAAGGGCAGGTAATATTGAAAAGGAGCACCATCAGATACAGCTTCATGCACATATACAAAGTTGTTGTTCAGGTCTCTTGCTTCAATCTCTTCCTGCAGTGCTTTAGCAATTACAACAGACCATATTTCTTCCTGTTGCATGGCTTCCTCATGATATGCATCCCAGTCTGCCGTTCTTTTTACGGACAACAACCGCATATGTTCATTTCTTTCACCAGCACCTGCAGGGGGGTTTGGTTTAATATATCCGTTCAGGATAGGCAGCGTTGCTTTAATATCACCGAAGATGGCAGATTCTCCGTAATAGTTCTTCGCAATATCCCAGGTATTATTAGTGAGGTATACCTGTTTCAGTTCAGGAGGAAAGAGTGGTCCATCGGAATATTTATAGACAGCCAGCTGTGCCTGTGCACCAAAGCCTACCAGGAAAGCCACATCATGGTCTTTGAACACACCCTGTATACCTGCCTGGCTACCGGGTAATTCTCCCTGCCAGTGATAGTCATTGTTAGGGTAGTTAGCGAGACTGCTAAAACTTTGTAATACGACAGGAGCTCCCAGCAGTTCAGCCAGTTCCTGTAGTTCAGACCAGGCATCTGCATAACCGACTGCATCGCCGGCTACGATAACCGGATTATTAGCTGCGGAGAGAATATCGGCGGCTTGCCTGATAGACGCATCATCTCCTGTAAAATGTGGGGAGATGCGGGTCACACCTTTAATTTTATCTTCATCTTCAATGGCCACCATGGTAAAGTCCCACGGAATAGATACGAATACAGGACCATTGGGTGGTGCCATCGCTTCTTTAAAAGCACGTTGTAAGACCATTGGAATTTCCTGGGGGGTACGTACTTCATGCGCCCATTTGGTATACTGTTTAGCCAGGTCTACCAGGTTGGAGGCCAGCAGGGGTTCCTGTGTAACCAGTTCGTTCTGTTGCTGGCAGCAAAGGATCACCAGGGGAACCTGGGAGCGGCAGGCATTGAACAGATTGCCGATGCTATGTGCAATACCGGGTGTTACGTGCACAACGAGAACACCGGGTTTCCCTGTCATCCGTGCGGATCCCATGGCGGCACCAATGGCAATGTTTTCATGAAGACACTCGATGTAGCGTACTTCATTTTCAGGGTAAGAGGTACCATCGATAATAGGGATTTCGTTAGTGCCTGGTACACCGAAAATGTAATGGATACCCAGGTCTTTCAGGATATCGAAAACATAGTCACGTGTCCAGCGGGTAGTCTGGTCGAACGCGTGTTCGATCACATCTTCACTGGTCCGGCGCGCAGCCTGAGCCATTTGTTGTGTTGTCATATGATGGTGTTTTGGAGTGTTTGGTTGTTCAAAGGATACTTATCGTGGAAATCTTTTTTGGTGTTTTATGTGGTGCCGGGACTATAGCCAATACGTCAATTCACTGACATCAGGATTTACAACAACGGGTTACTGAGGATTGTTTACGAGGGGTCCGAAATTCTTAAAATTTAACCGTGGTTTGTCCGTTTTAGCAAAACGAATTCATGCATATCCGGCTGGATACGCAAATAAAAAAATTTTCTATGCTTAAGCGGGGGGTATTTATTCCAGTTGCAGGATCATCTCCGTTCCATTACCTAATAAATCCATTGCCACAGCCACAATTTTTCCACCTGGCGGCAGACTGCTTACCTTAAAATACCAGTCCACTCCATTTCTTCCTAATACGGCTTTTCCTCTTTCCTGGATTTTACCGGCTGCATCAAGTACCCGCACTTCTACTTCTGGTACCCGGAATTCATCTTTTGCAGTTACAACCACCGTGTCTTCTTCCAGTCTGATTTGCTGCACTTCAGGGGAGTGATAAGCATCTTTTACGGCCATATTATAGGCATTCTGCCCGGGTCCTGCTTTGGATGTATAATAAGCCCTGAGCTCAGGATCTTTCAAAATAGCGACGGCCAGTGCGGAGGCGATCTGCATCTTATACCTGGCTTCGAGCTGTTTAATTGTGGGCTTCTTCCTTGATTTGCCGCGTTTCTTGGCCATGATGATCTGGCCGTTTCTTTCGTAGATGGTGATCTGGTCGCCGAGGGTACCCCGGACGAGTTGCAGGAGTAGATTGTCTTTTACAAGAGCCATAACAAACAATTTGGGGTTACAATAGTAATATACCGACAATAATGCAACGATAACACTACAATTACACTAAATGAGTACTAATACGTCATTAAAAGGTCACCTCAATATCTAATCGATATATAGATGACCTTAAAGTGTCCTTTTGGTGTACTTATAGTGTACTATTGGCATTAAGGCTACGTTATAAAAAAGAAGGAGTCACCTCGGGTGAGGAGACTCCTTCTTTTTTATAAATTCCTTATTGGCAACTACAGCATTTGTATTTATTTTGGATGGTGTCCATTTATTTATTTTGCACTTCTCTCATAATCCAACTCCCTTACTTTCACATCTTGCCTTCTTCTCTCTTCATAAAATTCCTCCATATAATGATTATTGTCCATCACCTTCAACACACGTTTATTCCTTTTTATCACGACCGGCAGCAATTCGCTCTGCCAGTAATATGTAAATGTATGCGCCGCTTAATCATACCTGCCTACCTGGTACTGTACGTCGCTACCTATATGGTTATTAACCGAAGTGGTAATAAATTCTTTTCGTGGGTTATCATATCCTTCCAGCTGCATACTTTGATAGGGTTCTTCTTTCATCTTCCCATCGGCAACCGGCACCTGCAATTTTCCACCTGTGATCTCAACGGTATAAAATCGACCACCATATATGGCTTTCTGATTAGGGTTCCTTTTACAAAAGCCAGTTTCGCATCTTTAAAATTCCAGGATCCTGCAAGCTGCCCAAGGAGAGTATGATTGTTTCCGGGTCGGGAGTAATTTAGTAATTCTTCCATGGTACTGTCCTGCTTCGGGCGTACCTGTGCTGATAATAATGCGGGGAGAAATAGCACGACAACAATGATTGCTACAAACATTCTCATAATTATTGGGGTTTTATATGACCGCTAAATTAAGCAAAACCGGCCACCAAAAACACGACGCTCATATACCCAAACAACAATGCAAACAACACATGCACAATCGTCTCAAACCTTTTCCCCTTCCATAATTCCGAAGAATATCCCCAAAACTGGAAACAAAGTCTGACACCCCAAAACACCCCCAACCCCACACACAGCCGCCTTCCCAACCCAGTCCCCATCAACTCCTGCCCAGCACTCAAACACAATACACCCACCAGAAACACTACCAACGCAATAAAAAATGTATGAATCGTCATAATCTGCCGGTTGATAAGACTCAACCGTTTCAACTCCTCTTTCCAGTTAAAGAACCACGGAAACACAATATGACTAAATGCCAATAAAATCAATAACGATCCTATTACTCTAAAATGAACTATCATTCCCGGAAATTAAAAATGTCGAAATAAAAGGAGTCAATTTAATCTCCCGATTCACCTTTAAGTTAGCCTCACGGAAAAGGCGCAACCAGCTTCCCCGTGGATAAAAATGGAAACATCCAATATTATAAACCAGGAAATTGACAGCATCCCTCAAATGCTCCGTGATATAAATCTCACCACCGGGCTTGATTATTCTGGCCAGTTCCTTTAGAAATGCAACTCTTTCTCTCTCATCACGAATTTCATGCGCTGAAAAAATGACAAATACTTTATCCACCGAAGCATCCTCCAGCGGCAGGTTACCCGCATCCGCAGCTACCGTCCCTACAAGAACAGGATAAGCCCTTCGTGCCCTTTTGATAGATACCTCTGTATGTTTTCGTGGATTGTAAAAATCGATCATCCTGCACTCCGCCCGCTTAAATTGATTTCTCAATAAAATACTCGTTTCATCAAACCCTGCATGGATATTTACGATCACCTGCTCAGCATCCGTCCTGTTCACCCATTTCAACTCATACAATCCTGACAGATCATAAATGTACCAGGATACCAACAAGGAAACTATACTGGCCACAAATGCCAATGCTGCCAGCACATGAAAACCTGCATAGTAAGTTACCCCTATCCCTATCAGGGACAATACATAAAAATGCCAGTTAAACCTGACAATATTCAACATTCCCTGAAAAGGTTTTCTTGTCACTTCCATGTCTCCAGTTTACCTTTTTTCCAACTATAAGGTACCTGGTAAATGATAAAAGCATTTGCCAGCACCACCCCTTCTATATTAAGCGAATCCAGAAAAGAAAAACTGTAATCCATCACCTTTATGGGTAGTGGCGTCCAGTTTTCTCTCACACCTTCAATGATTAACACCTGCCTGGCAGCTGCATCAAATCTGAATGTAAACGGAAGCGGACCGGCAAAACGCCGCGCCTCTTTCCAATCTATAAATGGAGAATCAGGGGGTAAAGGCACCTCGCCTGCCATATCCAGCGAGACCTTAAAATTCGATGACGCGTAAGTATGAAGGCTACCTGAATGTGCCTGCCTGAGATCAATCGTTGTGTAATTATAATGTGTAAAGACATTCCCCAGGAACTGCATCTTCCTTTTATTCGTCTCGGACTTTAAAATATAGAGGCCCCGCAACCGCTTGCCCGCCTGGTTCGTATACCTCACAAACACCCTATAACCCACCAAAAAGAAATCATTTCCCAAAAATGCAGGAAACCCCTTCGGGCGAAGATGCTTTGTCTCTACCATAGCGACCGCTATAAACCCGTATTGATCGTTCAATGTATCTAACTCAAGGCAAGGAGGGATAAGCGATTCTAAGACCTCTTTTGGCACAGCAAATGTCAATACGATCGAATGCTCAAAGAACGCCTCTACAGCAAAGGGATGATTTTTAAGACCTGAGAACACCGGAGGCTGGTTTTAATGCGCTATAATAAATAATCAAAATAAAAATACCCGCATACAGGGCATTCCATCTGCCCCAGAGCAACAGGTCCGGGACAAGGAAAAACTCAATCAGATTCATCACCGCTACAATGACTATCTGAACCAGAGCATTATACCTCGGTTGTATGCCACTCAGTACCCACACGGCCATACCTACTTCCGCCACACCAATGGCAAATGTCAGGGGCCGGGAATATTGCCCTCCCAGTATCCGGGCTACAATCTGTTCATGTCTTGGCGCCAGGTTGAGTACCTTAAAGACCAATCCATTGACCAGCCAGACGAGTGCAATAAAATAATTTAAGATTTTTCGCATGCTGGCATTGAAGATACAAAGAGTCCGCTAATTCCCCCAGCGATAAGAATCACCCACCTCATTCAGTTTTTCCCATACAGGATGGTCCAGCGGTTTAGGAGAGATCTTTATAAAAAGTACATGCTTATTTTCCAGCGGACAATCTTTTTTATCCACGACAAAATTAAGTACGATAGGCTTCCTGCTCATATAATCGTACATACGGATAGTACCCGTATAGTTCTTATCAATCGTAACCTGCGATGGGGTGAACACAGCAGGATCAACGTTCCTTTTCACCAGGCCGTCATAATAAGTCGTCAGCATTTCCTTTAATTGCCGCTCACCAGGTGCCTGCTTTCCATCTAACAACAGCACATAGGTATATGCCCAATAATCATCTCCTCCCATCTTACCCCATCCCGGGGTAAAAAACAATTCTTCCACTCCTTTCATCTTTATTGCCGGCGCATGATCAGGCGGGAAAGCCGACAACTCATGGCCCCAATCTGCCGGTACTGTTATCTGATAAGGCCGTTTCCAATTATAAGGATCAAAAATTCCCAACGATTGTTTGATCCATCGAATACAATCCATTTCCTCTATGATCGAATATGAATTCGGATTACGCACACCATTCGCCCTCATACCCGGACGTGATGAAATAAATGCAGCATTCTCATTACCCGCCAGCAACAACCGTTTAATGAATTCCGAACCATCAGGTATATTCGTATCGTAATAACTGTTGCGGCGGTTGGTTAACTGCCAGTCTATATCCGTATCAAAATATAGTCGCACACCTACATCTTTCAACAACCTTTCATTGCTAGTGGTATCGGCTTTAACTATAAAAGGACTCAATGCTTTATACGTAGCCGCATTCCCATGAATGTCTCCATGTTCGGCTTTCATCAATGCAAGGCTATACTGCGCATCCTGTGAATGCTTCTTCAAATCACCTTCTAAACGATCCCAAAAATTGAACAGATCTGTTGGACTATCTGCCCCAAAAACAGCCCTGGGTACTACAGGAATCCCCATCTGTCCCGCTTTGGCCAATTCTGTATATCGCAATGCAATAGTGCCTGCAAATTCAAAACCGCCTATCGCAAACGTAGCAGGATCCGGATGCCAGGTATTCATCACATGCACCAGCATTTCGTTGAGCCGGCTCACCATCGCGGTATCTGCATAAAACTTTTGTCCGGTAGACACAAGGATCGTAAGCATATCATTCGCCGCCGCCACATCAGGCAGGTTTGTTTCAGACAACATCACTTCCGGATTACGAAAACCACGCAACAATACAAGCACCCCTTTTACATTTCCTGATAATGGTTTCACTGCCATGTAGTAATCCTTATCCTTGAAAAACACCTTCTCTGCCTGCTGCGCAAATGCCCCCAATGTATGGGTAAGGAAAATAAACGCGATGGTAATTTGAAGTTTCATGATAATACCACCACTAAGGATGTGCCAGCCAAAACGATTTCTATTATCAAGAATATATAAATAAGAATAAATGCTATGTGATACATGGGCATCCAATTCCGGACACGGTGCCCTATCTTAGAAGCCTAAAGTAAAAGCATGAAATTCCACGTATTATCTGTACTCGCATTATGCCTGTCCGTGAATACCTACGCACAAAGTAAGGTAAACCGTCAGAAAGACATTCTTACTGTCACATGGCCCACCGGCCATTCATTGACAGGAAAGGTTGTATTTGATCTTGCCGGCAATCATCCCCTCTTCAAATCCATATCGCTCGGTACCCGGCAAATTACAGGGAATATTGATCCTGCATTTGTACTGACTGTTGGACAAAGAGACCTGGTCTCCCAAAATGGCTGGAATATATTCTTCGATAAAGTACCTGCCAAACCCTATCAGAGTTATCCACTGACCATCAAAAAGAGTACTGCCACTGTAAAAACTGAAGGTAGCCGGACCATTGTTGCTATCGGACCTGTCACCGCTGAGAATTTTACTGGTATGCTGGAGATTACCTTCTACAATGGGAGTCCGCTCCTGAATATCGCTGCTGTGATCAGTACGAAAGAACAGGCGAAAGCTATCGTATTCGATGCAGGCCTCATCAGCTCCCAACCTGACTGGCAAAGTGTTTCATGGATCAACACCGGAGATAGTCTGCAGCAGAAAGCTGTTATCGACACTGATACAGCACAACATCTCGCCGTAAAGTACAGGGCCATTGCAGCAAATGGGCAGCAAGGATCATTATTCGTCTTCCCTCCCCCTCATCAATATTTCTATCCGCTGGATGAAGCCTTTAATTTACATTTCACGTGGTATGGGAATGAATACAGGCACCTGGTGAAGGGGTATGGCATAGGTATTCGCCAGGAGCTGCAAGGCGACCATCGATTCGTACCCTGGTTCAATGCACCTCCAGGTACGCAACAGCGCCTCAATTTCTTTTGTCTGCTGAGTAACGACAAGGATTTCACGGCGTTGAAGCGCTTTACACATCATGATCAATATGTGCCATTACCGGGATTCAAAACCATGTCCAGCCACTTTCATAATGAATATATCATGAAAGTGGTGATGGCCGGACAACCGACACCTGCACAACCTGAGTTTGTAAATGTATTTAAGCACCTCGGTGTAGATATCGTGCATCTGGCAGAATTCCATTATACGGCAGATCCTAAGGGGCCTGATGAAAAACGGTTACCTCAACTTAAAGCACTGCATGACCTATGCGAACAACAGTCTGATAAAAACTTTTTATTATTGCCCGGAGAAGAACCGAATGAATTCTTTGGTGGGCATTGGCTGAGTCTCTTCCCCCAACCTGTATATTGGGTCATGTCCAGGAAAGTAGGGCAGCCCTATGTGGAAAACAGCAAGGACTACGGCAAAGTTTACCATATAGCCAACAAGGAAGAGATGTTGCAATTATTGAAGGATGAAAAAGGCCTTGCGTGGACAGCGCATCCAAGAACAAAAGGGTCTGTCAATACACCGGATAGTTACAATAAAGAACCTTTCTTCCTCTCCGATCGCTTTATGGGAGCTGCGTGGAAAGCTATGCCGGCAGACCTTTCACAACCGCGCCTTGGGAAAAGAGTGCTCGACCTGGTGGACGACATGAATAACTGTGGTGTGAAAAAAACGGTGATCTGTGAAGCAGACCTCTTTACCGTTACACCGCAAAACGAGATGTATGCGCACATGAATGTAAATTACCTTATGCTGGATCGACTGCCTGCCTACAAAGACGGGTGGCAGCCAGTACTGGATGCGATGCAGCAGGGGAAATTCTTTGTGAGCACTGGTGAAGTGTTAATACCCTCGCTGCAAATCAATAGGCATATTTCAGGCGATCAGGTACAACTCCCCCCCAATGGTATCGCTAATATAGACCTGCAGCTGAGCTGGACCTTCCCTATGAATTTCGTAGAGATCGTTTCAGGTGATGGCGAGAAGGTGTATAGAGAAAGGATCTCATTAAAAGAGACCGAAGCTTTTGGGAATACACGATTCCATTTCAACAGCCGGCTGGCAGGTAGAAAATGGGTACGGATCGAAGCCTGGGATGTAGCTGCGAATGGGGCATTCAGCCAAACCTTCTGGTTGAAAAATTAGGTGGCTTTCTTTTTATATTTATGAGATAAGATAAATAATGGGATACCCGAAGTAGTCAGTACGGCGCCTGTTCCCAACATCCATTGATAGGCAGGGGGATTGCTGTTTCCATTGTAGGCACTTGCAATCACACTCACAAGTCCCACTAAGGTAAGTGGCACCCCTACGCCTAAGGACGTCCAGCCTAATGCCTGGAAGGTTTTGTGTTTCTTCCAGCTGTCACCGCTTTTATCGTAAGTCACTCTTCGTGCAATGCTATCGATCGGGCCGAATGTATAAGCGAGTCGGACACCGAAATGAGCAGCTTTAAATCCTCCTTTGTTCCATTTTTCATAGTTGGCAGACAACTGAATGCGACTTGTTAAAAAGGCGCCGGTATGTAAGCCATAAGTTGTAGAACCATTTTGATAATAGGTTACGTTATCTGCAAAATAAGTGAGGCCGATCTGGGGTTCCACAAAGAAAGAATTAAACCGGAGGTTCGCGCCCAGCTTGACAGGGATAGCGGTAAAGCTCCACGTTTTATCGCCGGTAGCAGGGTACCTGGTTATCCCACCCTGGGCAGTCAATCCAAATGCATGGTTGATGCGGTACAGGTATTTGACCGACCCACCTATGCCGTAGTGATACCTGACAAAGGAGGTACCATAGGGATTGCTGTTGTTCCTGAAATCGCCAACAGGAATAGCGTATTCGGGACCAACGGAAACCTGTGCATGCAATATAGGTTGAAAGGCTACAAGCAACAGCAATAGGGAAAAAATGCGTTTCATTGCGTGTTTATTGAAAATGTTTACCTATTGTATCTTTCTGGTGTTTCCATAACTCCTGGAAGATAGGGCTGTGAAGGAGGAGATGTTCAAAGGTACCTTCGTCCACAATTCTTCCCTGGTGGAGTACGTATACGTAATCGAATTGTGGTAGCAGGTGGAGGCGATGGATGGATGATATCACGGCTTTATCTGCAAATGCCTCAAACAATTTGTGATAGATCATCGCTTCCGTTTTAGGATCTACGCTGCTGGTGGGTTCATCGAGTAGCACCACTTCACTTTCCCTGGCAGCGAGGATGCCTCTTGCCAGTGCGAGGCGTTGTTTTTGTCCGCCGGAAAGGTTGACCCCTTTTTCACGGATGTCAGATTCCAGGCCGAGTGGAAGGTGATTAATCACTTCTGTAAAATGCGCACTTTCGCATACATTGTTGATTTCTGCTTCGCTGAAAGGTAAGCCGAGGGTGACATTGTAGGCGATGGTATTCTCAAATATTTCGGGCTCCTGCGGGAAGAGGGTGACGGTTTCATTCAGTGTATCCAGGTCATAGATTTTTCCATCTACGGTGAGCTCCATGCCTGGTCGTGGATCATATAAACCTCTCAGGAGTGAGAGGAGGGTACTCTTGCCGCTGCCACTTTCGCCTATCAATGCGATACGTTTGCCACGGGAGATGGTGATATTGAGTTGATGTAAACTTTGCGGGCCGTGTTCGGCATCATATTGTTCCCTATGAGAGAAGTTCAGGTTCTTTAATGAGATTGACTGCCAGGTATCCGGGAGATCTGTTGGTGCATCCGGACGATGTTGTTGTTTAAAAGCCATATCGATATTGGCGGCAGTTTGTACGGAGGTGTTATACTGTGTGATGTCGGTATACTGCCAGGCAAAATCATAGAATACGCTGGTGAATTGGTTTACATATCCCAGTAAGGTAACGAGTCCTGCTACATAAAACACTTTGCCGGGTTCCCAGTTTTGTATTACATAGCCTACGGCTACTACGCAGTAGATGATAGTGATGAGGATGTCAGCAACGAACCATTTCCATTCGTTGATGCGGATGTTCTTTTTAAAGGGAGGCAGTATCTGGTGGACTTTGCTTAATAAGCCGGTTTCCATGCTTTTTTCAAGTCGTAAAGTAATTACGGTCATGATATTGGAGAGGCTGTCGAAGAGGGTGGAGGATACGACGTGTTCCTTTTCATTCACTTCGTCCAGGGTGCGGATGAATGGTTTGTCAAATTTGAAGATGACCCAGATGGTGATGATGCCGAGCGCGACGCCGATGGTACCGAATAAGGGGGAGAAATATACGATGGCGATGACGGAGAAAATGAGTTTGCCGACAGCCCTCAGGTACATGAAGCCGTGGTCGAAGAAGGTTTTTAAGGCTTCGTAGGCTTTGCGGATACGGTTGATGGTGGCCCCGCTATGATGGTCCTGGTGCCATTTTACGGGTAGGTGAAGAACCTGGTGGTATCGTTCATGAAGGAAGTTGCGGCTGAGGTTAAAAGCGAGTTCGCGCTCCAGGATACGAGCGGGGCCATGGAAACACCATTCTAATACTTTGAGGCCAAAATAGCTGGCAGCGTATAGGAGGGCGAAGTGCAGGACTTGTTGGGTGTCTTGCTGGATTTTATTGATAAACCAGCCGAGGAGCATGGGGTATAGGGCGTAGATGATGGCAGAGACGGTGAACATGGCATAGACCAGTACGTATTTTTTCCTTTCTTTGCGTGCATAGTGCCAGGCTGTTTGTAACAGGGAGACATATGGGTTTGCCATAGCAGTAAATCTTAGGTAAGGTGCAAAGATATAAAAAGCAATTTTCCCTGGGCAAGGATTTACTTAACATGGTACTTTCTTAAACTTCTTAATTTGGTTGTGTTTTCCCATTTAACATCCAATCAAACTATCCATTTACCGTATCTTTGCCCCCCTAACATTAAACCATGCAATCAAAAGATCCGCTACACGGCATCACTCTCGAAAAAATCCTCACCCACCTCGTCGACACCTTCGGCTGGGACGAACTCGGCTACCAGATCCGCATCAACTGCTTCATCAGCAACCCCTCCATCCAATCCAGCCTCAAATTCCTCCGCAAAACTCCCTGGGCCCGCACCAAAGTAGAAGACTTCTACAAAGACGCCCTCCAAAAAGGAAAACTGAAATAACCCCAGTGTACCCACCACTGCAGTAAGTTGACCTACTTTCATAGGAGAGCATTTATTGACCTAAAAAACCCTACGCATGAGACAAGTTTTACTCTTCGTCACTGCATTGCTATGCAGCACCCTATCATTTGCCCAAAATTACTGGAGCCCGCACACCACCAGCGCCAGAATTATCACAGACAAATCTGTAGCACGCCTTGCTTTTCCAACTGACTTCAAACTGTTCGACCTGGACCTCACCCCATTTAGAACAGAAGCCTTCAGAACCGTCGCCAACGCAGGTAAACATTCAACTATTATCAACCTGCCTAATGCCGACGGTCAAATTGAACAATTTGAAATCACCGAAGCATCCAACTTCGAACCCGCGCTACAGGCACAATTCCCCGACATCAGGGCATTCTCAGGAAGAGGCATCACCGACAAATATGCCACCCTCAAACTGAGCATCTCCCCACAGGGAATTCAAACTGTAGTATTCCGTACGGAAAAAGAAACAGAATTTATCGAACCTTATTCTGCTGACCACACCGTCTACACCGTTTTCAGAAAACAAACCAAAGCCGCCCTCCCCTGGAAATGCTCTACTCCAGAAGAGAAACTGGCTACGGCCATTGGAAACCAGTTGCCCAACGCCCGCTCAACCGGTGACCTGAAAACATTACGGTTAGCCCAATCAGTCACTGCCGAATACTCCAACTACTTTGGCGCCACCAGTTCTTCACAGGTAGCCCTGGTACTGGCAGCTATTAACGCAACACTGACCCGTTGTAATGGCGTATACGAAAAAGACCTCGCCATCCACCTGAATCTGATCGCAGCTTCTACCAATGTCATCTATTACAACGCCTCCACTGACCCCTATTCCAATGCCAGCACAGGTGCTTCCGGCTCCTGGAATAGCGAGTTACAAAGTACCCTGAATTCCGTAATCGGTGCCGCCAACTATGACATAGGCCACCTGTTCGGTGCTTCCGGTGGCGGTGGAAACGCTGGCTGTATAGGTTGTATCTGTACCGACGCCTCCAAAGGAAGTGGCTTCACCTCTCCTGCTGACGGCATTCCTCAAGGCGACAACTTCGACATCGATTATGTCGTACATGAAGTAGGCCACCAGCTGGGTGCCAACCATACCTTCTCTTATGGTAATGAAGGTACCGGCGTAAATGTGGAACCTGGTTCAGGTATCACGATCATGGGTTATGCCGGTATTACCAGCTATGATCTCGCTCCACATTCTATCGACATCTACCACGCAGCTTCCATTGCACAGATTCAAACGAATCTTACCAGCAAGACCTGCCCCACCACTACCAGTATCTCTGCGAACAACGCCACTCCAGTAGTAAGCGGAGGTAGTAGTTATACGATTCCCATCAGCACACCGTTTGCCCTCACCGGCACTGCTACCGATGCTAATGCCAGTGACGTGCTCACTTATTGCTGGGAACAAAATGACAATGCCTCTACCTCCCAGACTAACAGTAGCAGCGTGGCCAGCGCCACCAAAGCTTCCGGGCCAAACTGGATCTCGTTTTCACCCAGCGCTTCCCCAACCAGATACTTCCCTAAACTGGCGACTATCCTGTCTGGTGCTTTGATATCCGGCCCACTGACCGGTGGCGATGCCAGTGCCAATACTGAAGCACTGAGTTCTGTATCAAGGACCCTGCATTTCCGTCTCACAGTAAGAGATAATGCACCTTATAGTTCTACAGCACCAGTAAAGGTCGCACAGACAAATTTCGCGGACGTAACGGTAACTGTCAGCAACACATCAGGACCTTTTGCCGTTACTGCACCTAATACGGCTGTATCCTGGGCGGGCAATTCATCGCAGACCATCACCTGGAATGTCGCCAGCACCACGGCTTCGCCTGTAAGTACTGCCAATGTAAAGATCTCGCTCTCCACTGATGGTGGTAATACCTTCAGTACATTGGTAGCAAGTACGCCGAATGATGGTAGTGAAGTAGTGACTATTCCTAATACCCCCACTACTACCGCCAGAATAAAAGTGGAAGCCGTTGGCAATATCTTCTTTGATATCTCCAATACGAACTTCACCATCACTGCTGGTTCAGGATGCTCGGCGCCAACAGGGTTAACTTCTTCTTCAGTAACAACTACCGCAGCTACCATCGGCTGGACAGCTGTGAGTGGCGCTGCATCTTATAAGGTAGATTATAAAGCGGCCTCCTCCAGCACCTGGATCAGTGCAGCTACTGCTACCACAGCTACTTCACTGAACCTGACTGGTCTTACCCAGGGTACTACTTATGACTACCGGGTAAGAACAACCTGTACCAGCGATACCAGTGTGTATACAGCCGCGCAGTTTACCACTATCTCTACAGATAGCTGTAATGTGCCTACGGCGCTCACCAGTTCGGCTGTTACATCATCCGGCGCTACTGTAAGCTGGACAGCTGCAAGTGGTGCACTGAGTTATGATGTAGCTTACAAACTGAATTCATCTTCTACCTGGACTACAGCAGCTACAGCAACTACTTCCACTTCTGTCACCTTAAGTGGATTAACTTCAGCTTCATTGTATGACTGGAGAGTAAGAACCAATTGCGCAAGTGGTAGCGGTTCATATATTGCAGCACAGTTCACGACGCTGACCGCATCAGGTTGTGCAAATACACTGGATAATTCTACAAATGGAACGCTTGCCGGTGCAGCTACTATTCCATTCAATACGGATGTAACAGGGTTGATCAGTCCAAGCGGAGATGTCGATTATTATAAGTTCGTCATCACTACCAGTGGTACTATTACGATTACGTTGGGCACCTTGCCTGGTGATTACGACCTGAAACTGGTGAACAGTGCAGGTACACAGCTCGCCATCTCACAAGCTGGCGGTACAACCAGTGAAAGCATCAGCGGTACGATCAGTGCAGGTACTTATTATGCACAGGTATATGGTTATAATGGCGCTAACAGTGGCACTTCCTGTTACACTTTACGTGTACAATTAGGTACTGCTACCCGTTCTACAGAGCCATTTACTGAAGGACAGAAAAATGTACTGGTATACCCTAATCCTGCCAGCAATCTGTTAAATGTAAACCTCTCCGGTATCAAAGGAAAATCAGAGGTGAGCCTGTTTGATATAAACGGCAGACAGGTATTGCGTCGCGAAGTAAATGCGGCAAATACACAACTTGATATTTCTACCTTACCGACAGGTGTTTATATCATCAGGATTAAGAACGGAACGAAAGAAGTGAGTACAACGAAGATTATCAAACAATAAATAGTAAAAAGACAAAACAAAAGACTGGTCCTAACAGATCAGTCTTTTGTTTTTATAGGGGATTTTGCATAACTGCTGTTATATTCCTATTTTTGGGCACCCCCAATCAAATGGGCAAACATACATTCCCCTATAATCAAGAAAAAATGCAACATTCCCGATTGTTACTGTGCTTCCTCCTGGTGATCGCTTTTCAATCCACATCAGGTCAGCAAAAAGTACTGCTAAAAGGTATCATGCTTCCTAATAAGGTATATAAAGCTGAAATGGCGAACAATGCAGACATGTTAATGACTGTCAAAGGAGATTCAGCAACAATGGCAGAAATAGCCACCAGCGGCATGCAGTCGCCTATCAATATGACCATAAAACAGGACATCTTCATGACAACAAAGACAGGTGCGCAGCAGGCCGATAAAAAGATCCCTGTGACGATGACTTATGATAAAATGACTATGTCCACCAATATTGCAGGGAAAGAGACTAGCCAGGATACCAATCCTTATGCAGATGCGACCATACATGGTACTACCATGGGAGATGGAAAAATCAATATCGATACTATCACCGGAAACCTCAATGATGCATTAAAATTATCGTTAAAAAATACCATCAACACTTTACAGGGCAATATGAAATTCCCCGAAAAAGAATTACAGGTGGGAGAATCATTTGACCAGGATTTGCCGCTCGTAGTTCCCGTAGCGCAGATGCAGATTAAAATGAAGATACGTATGAAGGGTACACTGAAAGAAATAAAAGATGCCAAAGCGATTTTTGATATAAAGCAGGATATTATCTTAGATATGAGTATGGAAGATGGCGGTAATAAATTCAGCGGAAGTGGAAGCGGTACCGGGGTAATGATATTTGATATCAAGAATAAATTCCTGGATCAGTATGATAGTGATATCCAATATCAGATTATAGCCGAATTGGAAACCATGACGATGGATATTAATTGCAAGGCGAAGCAGCGTATGAAATACATAATAGAATAATACCTGCAACCTGCCAGTAATAAATAAACAAAAATTGGTTGTTTGCAGTGTTAAAATAAACTTGAGATAATAAAAAAGATCTTTAAGGGCTGGTTCTCAGGAACCGGCCTTTATTATTTTATAAAACAATCTTCTCTAAGCAGACATTGCCATGCAGGCGTATTACTTTTTCCTGAAGAGGTCTATACTTGTGTTAACAAAATGTCAAGCAACAAATATAATATCCCCAAATGCAACACAATCAACGTGTATATTTATGTCACTCAATTTAAACCCATTACAAAATCATGACCGCTATCATGGTTTTATCAATGAACCTTGCCTGTATTAAACTTCCCGGGATTGTTTTCCTAAAATGCGGGCATAAAACACAGGTATGAAAATATTTATTTTCGCACTTCCTGTTGACAAGTTTTAAAACGCATCTTCTGTTGATCAGGTATTTTGCACCCCGAAGCAAGAAGCATATTAAACCCATTAAAGCCATGAATTACGTTATCAAAAGAAATGGTGAGTTCGAACCCTTTAAAGCCTTTAAGATAAAAGACGCGATAGAAAAGGGATTCATCGGTGTGAATAAAAAACCTGATGATACGATATTCCATCAGGTTTCCGCACAGCTTTTACAAAAAGCAGTATGGTCAGTAGAAGAGATCCAGGACATTATCGAAAAGGAATTGTTTGCACACAGTCACTTTGAAGTGATGCGGGCATTCATGTTATACAGGCACACCCGTAAATTGCAGCGGGAACATGTACATGGTCTTACACCTGCTACTACACTTGTGGATAGCACGCAAACGATTGAAGAATACATTTCTCAAACGGACTGGCGCATCAATGCCAACGCGAATACTTCCTATTCCAATGCTGGTTTGGTAAACAATGTAGCGGGCAAGATCATCGCCAACTACTGGCTGGATAAAGTATATTCTCAGGAAGAAGGTTATGCACACCGCAATGGAGATCTGCACATTCATGACATTGATTGTCTCACGGGGTACTGTGCCGGATGGAGTCTGCGCGCTTTGCTGAATGAGGGTTTCAATGGTGTAAGAGGACGTGTGGAAAGCCGGCCTCCCAATCACTTCCGCGAGGCACTGGGGCAGATGGCAAACTTCCTCGGCATCCTGCAGAGTGAGTGGGCGGGTGCTCAGGCATTCAGTTCTTTTGACACCTATCTGGCGCCGTATGTTTTTAAGGATAATCTTCGTTATGAAGATATTCTGAAAGCAGTCAGGAGCTTTGTATACAACCTGAATGTACCTGCCCGCTGGGGACAGTCTCCTTTCACGAATATTACGATAGACTGGACTGTGCCGGAGGACCTGAAACTGCAATTCCCTACACAGAAAGATCTGCATCTCTTTAAGGGGATCACTGACCCTGTTATTATACAGAAAGCAAAAGACAGGGGTGTTGAGCAACTCTCCGAACTTACCTACATTCATTTTCAGCCGGAGATGAATATGATCAATAAGGCGTATTATACCGTGATGACAGAAGGAGATGCAAACGGGCAGCCATTTACATTCCCTATTCCTACCGTGAACATTACAGAAGACTTTGACTGGTATGGAGAGAATACGGATCTGCTGTTCGAAAATACTGCACGTATTGGTTCTTCTTACTTCCAGAACTTTATCGGTAGTCAATACATGTATGATGATCAGGGTAATCGTATAGAGAATCCAAATGCTTACAAACCGAATGCGGTAAGAAGTATGTGTTGCAGGTTACAACTGGATCTGCGGGAATTGCTAAAACGGGGCAATGGCCTCTTTGGCAGTGCGGAGATGACAGGTAGCATTGGTGTGGTGACCATCAATATGGCACGCCTGGGATACCTGTATAAAGGAGATATACATGCACTGTACAAACGGTTAGATGTACTGCTGGACCTGGCAAAGTCAACACTGGAAAAGAAAAGAGTATTTATACAGGATCTATATGACAGAGGATTGTTCCCTTATACAAAACGCTATCTGTCACATTTCAGGAATCACTTTTCTACTATTGGCGTAAATGGTATCAATGAAATGATCCGGAACTTCACGCAGGATCAGGATAATATTATTTCCGTATCAGGTAGAGAAATGGCGGCCGAAGTACTGGAACATATTCGTAGGAAGATGAAACAATACCAGGAAGAAACCGGCAACCTGTACAACCTGGAAGCCACACCGGCAGAGGGTACGACATATCGCTTTGCGAAGGAGGATAAGAAACGTTTCCCTGAGATCATACAGGCGGGTATGGATAATAATATCTATTATACTAACAGCTCACAGATTCCGGTAGACTATACAGACGATCCTTTTGAAGCGTTGTTATTGCAGGATGAGTTACAGTGTAAATATACCGGAGGTACGGTATTGCATTTGTACATGAGAGAAAAGATCAGTACACCGGAAGCATGTCGTAACCTGGTGAAGAAGGTATTGTCTCAGTTCAGGTTGCCATATATCACCGTTACGCCGGTGTTTAGTATTTGCCCTGAGCATGGATATTTGTCAGGTGAACATGAATATTGTCCCATTTGTGATGATGAAAGTCAGAAATGCCTGGTGTATACGCGTGTGATGGGGTATCATAGGCCGGTGGAGAGTTTCAATATCGGTAAGAAAGGGGAACATAAACAAAGAGTACATTTTGCAGAAGCCCATTCATAGTATTACGCCTTTTACATTACTGGATTATCCGGATAAGACAGCCTGCATACTTTGGTTTGCAGGCTGTAATATGAGATGTGTATATTGTTATAACCCGGGGATTGTGCAGGGTAAAGGGCAACATAGTTATGAGGATGCCCTGCAGTTTTTGAGTAAGCGGAAGCAGTTGCTCGATGGGGTGGTGCTGAGTGGTGGAGAGTGTACATCGCATAAAGACCTGGTGGTATTTTGTGAACAGCTGAAAGCAGCGGGATTGTTGGTGAAGGTGGATACGAATGGCTCCAATCCCCGGATGATCGGAGAGCTGGTGAAAAAAGGTTTAGTAGATTACATTGCGTTGGATTATAAAGCCCCTCCCTATAAATATCCGGCGATTACGCAATCTTCTTTGTACGGGATGTTTGCAAAAACATTACAGCTGTTAGTAAACGAGGATGTACCATTTGAGGTCAGGACTACGGTACATACTGATTTGCTGAATGAAGAAGACATACAGGTCATGATAGATTACTTAGCGCAGGAGGGTTACCAGGGAAAACTCTATATTCAGCATTTCATCAATGATACCATCACGCTTGGGCATCTTGGGAATTCACGGAGTAGGATCATTCCAGATAAGGTGAAGAGTAATTGTATTGATGTGGTGTTAAGAAATTAAGTCAAATAAACATTAAAGAATTATTTTAAGTAAGTAATAACCCTCAATCCCCTGCCAAAAACCGGTTTAATCAAGCATAAGAAATTGATTATCAACAAAATCAACCCCCTAATTGCACTAATGTGGAAGAGTTATTATATTTGTAACTGAAACTATACTATGAAAATGCAGGTGCAGACTACAACATTACTTGGAAACCATATTTCAATTCTTCAGCATCTATACAGATCGATAGATTAGAAAATTCCATTTACCTATGCATTTGACCTGGTTTAAAAACTAAAAACTCAACATGGCTGAAGACGCAAAGCAGGAAAAAGAGATACTCGCTGAATTAAAAAAAGATTTCCCACTGACAAAAGAGTCCACGAAAGAAATCAATTTGGGCCATTTTTCTTCTTTTCGCCAAGGTGGTAATTTCAAAATTACTTACGCATGGCGACTCGCAAACTGTCCGCAACAGGTAAGTTTTGTAAAATACCGTAACGCAAGCAAGTCTGCCATGGCGGATCCTTCCAGGTATGCAGGTGTCTGCATCAACCTGGCCCGTCCCTTACCCGAGTTCAAGATCACAGCCAATACTGAAAATGACAAATTCCTCAACTTATATTTACCCAATTCTGTCAAAGTGAAGACAGTTCCGGCATTCAATCATAAATATATTCTTGAATCGACAGATCCGGGAACTATTGAACAAACGATTGGAATTGAGTTTTTTAATAAGATTATGACAGTACAGGACCTGAATGTGGAGGTAAAAGATAATAAATGCCTGATTTATGGGGTGCATCCTTTCAATTATGATAGCTGTAAGGTGATGTTCCAGTTAGCGGAGGACCTTATAAAAATGGATCAGTCTAAATAACTTTAAAGGCCGGGATAATTTCCGGCCTTTATTTTTGTATGTTGGGAACACGAATTACACTTAAAAAAGTTATTATCTTTGCCACATGCGACATCTCTTTGCTTCCAACACGCCTCCCCCGGTAGCACAATAAGCTAATTAACCGGTTTTCTTTCTTCAAACCCGTGCACCGTCCGTGCATACAATATTCTTATTTTGAAAAATTTCAAATACCCATTCATGGTATTGCTGGGAGGCGCCATGTATGGAACGATGTCTTCATTCGTAAAAATGTCGTATACCTGGGGCTATACTGCCGCCGAAATATCCTTTGCACAAGCCTTGCTGTCAGCCCTTTTCCTGGGATGCATTCCCCGGAAAGCACCCCTCACACGCAACACATGGCTTTCATTATTAACCACCGGCAGTGCCATAGGTCTGGCAAATTTTCTATATTACCAGTCCGTAAGTTATATTTCCGCATCATTGGCCATCGTCATGCTGATGCAGTTCACCTGGCTGAGTCTTTTGCTGGAATGGATCATCTTCCGGCAGCAACCCGGCAAGCCGGAACTCATTACAGTGCTCTTTATTCTAATAGGAACTATCCTGGCAGGCGATCTGCTTCGGGAAGGTGCACTCACTATTTCCTGGCAGGGAATCGCCCTGTCATTAGCCGCTTCCCTGGCCTATGCCCTGTACATCGTGGCAAACAGCAGGGTGGGCAAAGGCATAAACTGGCAGACAAAAAGTACCCTGATTATGGCAGGCTCCGCATTGGCGATTTTCCTCGTCAATGCCAATACCATCATCGTACATCATCACTTTGATGGCACTTTCCTGCGCTGGGCACTGTTCTTTGCCATCATCGGCACGACCATACCAACAGCGCTCTTTGCCGTGGGTATTCCGAAAGTAGGGGCTGGTACCAGCGCCATCATTATGACGGTAGAATTCCCTGTTGCAGTGTTATGCGCACACATCATCCTCCATGAACGCATGACGCCTATACAGTTGGCCGGCATCCTGATGATGCTGACAGCCATTTCAGCCATGAATTATTTTAAATCATTCAAAAGTTAATCAATGTTCTATATCAGCGAAATACAAACGACACCACCGGCCGAATTTAAGACTCCTTTACAGGAACTTGTGTATACTACCCTGCAACAACTGCAGGTGCCTTTTGAACGCGTAGATACCGACGAAGCCATTACCATGGAAGATTGTATCCTGATCAATAACAAGCTCCATGTGCAGATTGTGAAGACACTCTTTCTCTGCAATCGCCAGCAGACCAACTTCTATCTCTTTGTGACCACAGCAGATAAGCCTTTTGTGACCAAAGATTTCAGTAGTGCCGTAGGCATTCCAAGGGTATCCTTTGCATCTGTTGAGTTATTGAACAACCTATTAGGTACACCTGTAGGCGGCGCCACCATCTTTGGCACCTTGCTTGACAAAGAAAATAAAGTACAGGTATTGATTGACAAAGACGTATTGAGGGAGGAATGGTACGGTTGCAGCGATGGTACACCGAAAGGCTATATGAAAATAAGCAGGGACTGGATTATTAATGACTTCCTGCAACACACAAAACACACGCCTGGATTTATTGAAGTATAAAAAAGGCATTTAGATAATGAGCGCCTGTATCAAAAGATACAGGCGCTTTCTAATTATATCGCGCAAAAGAAGGGGCAACTGCTCCTGAGATCTTTTGAATATCTGGTGCTTCAGCTCCCTTCAATCCACTTTCATAGTACGCTGTCGTTCCAGCCATATATCGTACATTGTTCTCCAATTCCTGCTATTCAGCATAGATAATTACCGGCCAGGGTAAATGAATAATTAAACATATAAAACAATCGCAATTCATTGCTGATCCCCATCATGCACTTTTAAGCTAAACTGAGCTATCTTGCAGCTGGATTTTAGAAAAAAAGCATCGATAAAATGAAGAAACTGATAGGATACTTTTTATCCCCCATTCATTATATATTATTTGGTGGTCTCTTATTGATCTTCCACCCTATCCAGTGGATTTGCCTCAAGCTGGGCGGTTATAAAGCGCATAAAACATCCGTTGATATGCTCAATGGTTTGCTCTCTTGCACTTATTTGGCTCTTGGTAGTCGTGCCCGCTTTGTCAATAACCAGACCTTGCCAACTGACCGGCCGATTATATTCGTGTCTAACCACCAGAGTATGTACGACATTCCTCCCCTTATTTACGGTCTGAGGAAATATCATGCTAAATTCGTTTCCAAAATAGAACTGGCCAGTGGTATCCCCAGCATTAGTTTCAACCTTAAATATGGTGGTGCCGCAAACATTGACCGTAAGGATAAAAAGCAATCCATGGGCGAGCTCCTCAAACTCGGCACCCGCATGCAGGAAAAAAACTGGTCTGCCGTAATCTTCCCTGAAGGAACCCGGAGCCGGAATGGAGAAATGAAACCATTCATGACCGGAGGCGTTAGCATCCTGCTCAAAAAGGTACCCAATGCCCTCATTGTTCCTGTAGCGATCAATGGCAGCTGGAAGTTTTTCAGGTACGGAAAATTCCCTCTCAGCACCTTTGAAAAAATGAGCTGGACTGTGCTCCCTCCCATCGAATCCAACGGTCGCCCTGCCGAGGCAGTTTTGCAGGAAGCAGAGGACGCTGTTAGAAAAAGCATTGAAAATCAGCCTTAATATCTACAATTTTACCATTTTCCCCTACAATTGTTATAGACTATTCAGTCTATAAGGGCTTACTTTATGCCTATAATTTACCACCACGTATAATGAAAATCAGTTGTGATTCAATTTGAGTTTCTGTCCAAAAACTGCCGCCTATGATTTTGATGCCGAAAAACATCAGCAATTGTTGGTAGGAAGTCCGGCAAGCGGCAGACTTTACACTCAAAATGAATTTCGACTCCAAAACACCAATTAATGAATCTTAAAATCTAAAGCATGTAAGAGGCTGCCGGTTTACAATTTTCATCAGCCATTCCACCAGTAACTGATAATTGATGCATCCAAAAATGCACTGACCACCTTGTGCATTTACTCAGCCTTTCCGATCAGTCATTCATTCTTCAAAGCCAATCTCTAAATTAATTATGAAAAAGATCAATGGTCATGAACCACTGTGGAAAGTGTATTTACTTATTATTATAGTATCTATCTCCTTCCACCCGACCCTCTTCGCTCAATCTACTCAGGTAACAGGAACAGTGACAGCTTCAGACACCCACGAGCCACTCACCGGCGTGAATGTGTCAGAGAAAGGGACTAAAAATGGGACAACTACCAATGCAAGAGGCGAATTTATCCTTACCACCAAATCTCCGGATGCCGTACTCTCCTTTACCTATGTCGGCTTCCTGAAAAAAGATGTACCTATCAACCATCAATTAAAACTTGCGATCACACTGGACCTGGATGCCAAAGCCCTTGGCGAGGTAGTCGTAATCGGCTATGGTACCGTGAAGAAAAGCGACATTACCGGTGCGGTGGTCTCCCTCAAAGCCGGGGACCTGACCACCGGTCCAAATATCAATGTGCAGCAGGCCCTCTTAGGCCGCGCCCCTGGTGTACAGATCTTCCAGAAAACAGGAGAACCCGGTGCTGCCATGAATGTACAGATAAGGGGTATGACCTCTATTGCGGGGAACAACGCTCCCCTCTATGTGATCGATGGCATGCCGGTGAACGACGCTTCTGCTATTGGTGGCGCCAGTCCCGCCGGTACATCCACCAATCCCAATGACAGGAACCCGCTGAACTCACTGAACCCCTCCGACATTGAATCGCTGGAAGTACTGAAAGATGCCTCCGCTACCTCTATTTATGGTGCCAGAGGGGCAAATGGGGTGGTGATCATCACTACCAAGAAAGGGAAAGCAGGTAAACTGACCGTATCCTACGATGGGCAGTATGGCGTACAGAAAGTGGCCAAAGACCAGCAGGTACTTACCGGCACCGATTATACAAAGGTCATCAATGAACTGATCGACTATGGCAACCTGGATATTGCCAAAGTAACCGGCACCAATTACAATACCGACTGGCAAAAGCAACTGGAAAGAGATGGGATCATCCAATCACACGACCTGGCATTTTCAGGTGGCAGCGGCAACACCCGTTTCCGTGCCTCCCTGGGATATTTCAATCAGGAAGGTGTGCAACTGAAATCTGCGACCAAAAGATACAATGCCCGGGTGAATCTGGAGAATTCCATCGCTGGTAAATATGCTTTTGGTGTGAACCTCACGACCTCCTACAGCAGGGATAATTATAATGCTTCCGGCTTAGGTTTCAATGATAACGGCAGTGCCCTGTATATGGCGCAAAACTATGACCCTACCAGCCCTGTATACAATGAAGATGGCAGCTACTACCGCTCCGATTTCATGAACCCGCTGGACAACCCTGTGGCTGTGATCAATGGGCAGTATGGCTATGGTGATATCTACCGTACTTTCGGAAATATCTATGCAGAATATTTCATTTTACCGGAGCTGTCTGCTAAAGTTCGCGTAGGTGGGGATATCAATGATGGGCAGCGTTACTACTGGATCGATCCGAATACCATCACCGGTAAGTCTTATAATGGCTACGCCGATGTACGCGATGGCAAACGAGGTTATTATCTCACGGAAGGTACCCTGAGTTATAATAAAAAATTTGGCCAGCATAGTATCTCCGCTGTTGCCGGGGCTACTTTTGAAAGGTACTCTTCCAGTAATTTAGTGGCCAATGCACAGGGATTTTCTGTGGCTGATCTTACTTACAATGCTATTGGTACAGGTACCACCACCCTCAATGGAGTGAGCAATGGCCGTGCAGAAAACAAACTGCTTTCTTACCTGGGTCGTGCAAACTACTCCTTCAGGGATAAATACTTATTGACTGCCAGTTTGAGAGTGGATGGTTCTGCCCGCTTCGGTTCCGATAACCGTTATGGTTATTTCCCGTCCGCAGCGGTCGCCTGGAAAATACATGAAGAAGACTTCTTAAAAAACAACGACGTACTGAGTGACCTGAAACTCCGTGTAAGTTATGGTACCACCGGTAACCAACCGAATGATAACTACCTTTATTTCTCTACTTATTCTTCCGGCAGAAGAGCTGTATTCGATGGCGGATATGTGACCTCCCTGGCTCCATCCCGTTCTGCCAATCCAGGTCTGAAATGGGAATCTGCCCACCAGCTGGATGCAGGGTTCGACTTTGCCTTCCTCAAATCCAGGATCACAGGTAGTATCGAGTATTACAACCGTAAAACTTTCAACCTGCTCTATGATAATCCGTTGCCTTCAAGCACAGGTTTCAGTAGCCAGACACAAAACATTGGCAGTATGAGAAACACAGGCTGGGAACTTGCCCTCAATGGCATTGTCGTAGATCATAAGGACTTCAAACTGAACGCGGGTTTTAACATCACGACACTGAAGAATAAGGTATTAAGTCTGGGGAACAATATCAGCCAGGTAATCACCTCCGGCCCCGGTGCTATCGGGGAAGTGGGGATCATCAAACCCGGTTACAGCATGGGCTCCTTTTATGGTTATATCGTAGATGGTACGTGGCAGACGAACGATGATTTCAGCACCGCACAAAGTGGCGTAAGACCCGGTGATGTAAAGTATCGCGACATAGATGGCAGCAAAACCATTGACGCCAGCGACCGTGTGATACTCGGTAATTCACTGCCTGATTTCTACTATGGATTCAATATTGGTGCACGCTATAAAAGGTTTAATCTCGATATATTCTTCGAAGGTTCACATGGTTTTAAGATTGTGAACAACATGCTGGTAGATTCTTACTATCCTGTTGACTTTAGAAGGAACAAGCTCTCTCAGCCACTACTGAACAGATGGACAACCACCAACCCGACAAATGAATACCCATCCTTCCTGCCAAATGATGTGCAGGGGCAGCGCAAGATCAATTCCAAAACAGTAGAAGATGGTTCCTACCTGCGACTGCAATCAGTACGATTGTCTTACAATGTGGCTAAATCTAAAACCGGCTTCATTAAGAATACCACGCTCTTTGTATCAGGACAGAATTTATTCACCATTACCAAATACTCTGGTATGGATCCATCCGTCAATGCCACTGGTATGAACGTAAAACTGGATTACGCTGCATACCCATTATCCCGCACATTCACCGGGGGCATCAACGTTCAATTCTAAAAACACAGTCATGAAATATACACTCATTATAGGTGCGGCGCTGCTCCTCGCGGCATGCACCAAACCACTTGAAGTATCACCTACTTCAGAAATTTCTACAGAGAATGTGCTGACGACCGAAACAGGGATCCGCTCAGTATTGAACTCTTCCTATGCACAAATGCAGAACCAGCAATTGTCGAGAGTACTGATCAATGAAGCGGAAGTAAGTACGGACCTTGGTTACAATACCAATGGTGCAGAAAATGTGTACCTCAGTGCTTTTATCAATTTCACCTGGGATGCGTCTCTTGCTACCTTTGCATCAGATGTATGGTCACCCAATTATACTTCTATCCGCGATGCCAATAGTGTTATAGAGAACATCGCCAACGTCAGTACAACAGACGAAAATAAAAAACTTTACAAGGCAGAAGCCAGGGTACTCAGGGCCTTCGCCTACACCAGGCTCTATAACTACTTCGGTCCCGTACCGCTGCGTACATCCACGACGCAACCGGGGGACCTGGCCCGCGCGACAGACGACGAGATGAAAACCTTTATTGAAACGGAAATCACAGAAGCCGTCGCAGACCTGCCAGATCCCGGACAGGAGGCCCAATATGGCCGGATCAACAAAGGAATCGCCTATAGCATACTGGCTAAGTTTTTCCTGAATACCAAACAATGGCAGAAAGCAGCAGATGCAGGTAATTCGGTAATTGCATTTGGCTACTATGCATTGTATGCAGATTTCAGCGAATTGTTCAGAGTAGCGAACGAAGGAATTGCCAACAAAGAAATGATTTTGGTATTGCCATGTCTCAATGAAACAGATTATGGCAACTGGTTCATGGCAGGTGCTATGCCGGCTTCCTTTGCCAGTGCACCGGAAGTACCCGGCTTTGTGTATAACTCCGGTATGTCCATCTTCGCGACCAACTATCGTCTCAGAGATGCATTTGTGAACACCTTCGATGCCAATGATGCCCGCAAAAAACTCATCATTACGAAGTATGTAAATACGGCAGGTACAACGATCAACCTGACTGCTTTTGCTGATAACTGCCGCAGCTTTAAATACTGGGATAATGCGATCGTAGGTAACAATG
>Ga0182005_1000204_pt1 | contig 40184 bp, 37 predicted proteins | sample Sormic07211103_1_FD_123021 | JGI IMG/M metagenome (GOLD analysis project Ga0182005, IMG submission 123021) | Rhizosphere microbial communities from Sorghum bicolor, Mead, Nebraska, USA - 072115-103_1 MetaG | ecosystem: Host-associated > Plants > Roots > Rhizosphere | place: USA: Nebraska...
AAAAGACCGGGAGAACTTACCAATGAAGCCTGGGCGGATTAAAAAACAGTTTTCTACTACGCCGTGGTGGATGCCCTGCTCAAAACCGGCTTTAATGAAGCGGAAATAGGTAAAATAGGCGGTGGTAACTTCTGCCGCGTATTTGATGCTGCTACTAAAATATAAGCTGCACGGGTTGCAGTACGTTGTGTTTTTTAACTCTTCAATAATAAGCTCTCTAGCCAAAAATAATTTTCCATATAGGGGTATTTTTACGAATATCCCTATCTTCGCCCCGTTTACGTTCTTTTTCTTTCCCCATCTAAAGAAGGTTCTGCTTAACCGCAGATTAATAGGGAATCGTGTGAAACTCACGAACTGTCCCGCAACTGTAAGTAACACACACAGTTGCTACCAACAACGTCCACTGGCTACATGCCGGGAAGGACGGTAGCAATGTTACAAGTCAGGAGACCTGCCTTTTTTATGCTGGCTATGCTTTCGTGGACTGAAGCAATGTCAAGGTTTGGAGTATGTAGATCCGGAGTGTATTCACTTAGGGATCGTCATGTTCCATACCTATCCACCAGAGCATGGTAAAGTCAGGAAGAATATTTATTTCTTCATCAACTCTATCAATGCAAACTGCTACCCGCTGCCTTACAGGCCTTATGCTGTCATGTGCTATTCCTGTCGCCACTATTCAGGCACAATCTGTTTCCGACAGCACCGTCAAACAATTATCGGAAGTCACCATCAAACAGGCACAACGTTCCAGCATCAACAAGATCAATGTACCCATCCGTGATCTGCCATTGACCACAACTGCCGTTACTGCCCGTACTATCGAACAAAGAGGCCCCGACGATCTGGGCGAAGCCATGAAAAGCACCACGGGTGTTCGTGCTAACAATACCTATGGCGGTTTTCAACACTTCACCATTCGTGGATTCAACAACTTTGTTTTACTGGTAGACGGTGTGAGAGATGAACGACATAACCTCTCCACCAGCGCCCCGAGTACCAACCTTGCCAATGTAGAAAGGATTGAAGTACTGAAAGGTCCTGCCTCTGTACTCTTTGGTCACTCTGCTTTAGGCGGTATTATCAATATTGTACGCAAGCGCCCCGGAAGCGAACAGAAAGCCGATTTCTCCGCCTCCTACGGAAGTTTCAATACCCGCAGAATGCGCGTAGGAGCAGGTGGTGCGCTCAGCAAAATCCTTTTCTATAGAGTGGATGCAGGATTATCTGCCACTGATGGCTATCGCCACGCGGGTGTAAATACAAACAATGCTTCCATCTCATTAGCGTACACCCCCACCTCTCACGACAACTTCTACCTGACCATAGGCGCCAATAAAGATCATTACGACACTGATGCAGGTATACCTATGCTGCCAGGAAGCAAACTTGCCCCCGGGCTGCATGTAAATACCCGCTATAATGATCCCGGCGATTTCCTGAATAACACTAATACCAACTATCAGCTGCGCTATACACACCAGTTCAGCGAGGCATTGTCATTGTCCGATCAGTTGTCTTATTCTGATGATAACATCGATTACTTATCCACCGAAGCACTGACTTTTAATGAGGCAATGGATTCACTTACACGCACATCTCCCTTGTATTTTAATCACCTGACCAGGCCATTGCAAAATCAGCTGGAGCTGACCTGCAACACACATACCGGTACAATTGAGCATAAAATGCTGGTGGGTTATTCCTACAACCATTTAGATCGTAAAACATACAGCGCCAACCTATCCGGCGATGGCCTGTATTCGACTGTTGCTGTACAAAATCCTGTCCTGAATCAGGGTAATATTGCTTACACCCCCTACCAGTACAAAGCTTCAGTAGAAACGGTGCATGGTATATACGTACAGGAATGGATTAAATTTTCCGACAAGCTGAAAGGTCTCGCAGGTCTGCGTTACGATATTTTCGGTGGTACTTATTTCACAAACAGGGTGGATAAAGACCGGCATGTAACTGAAAGAGGAACAAAAACAAAGATCCCTGCATCTGCACTTACGTACCGTGCAGGTTTAGTATATCAGCCACTGAAAGCATGGTCTGTTTATGGTTCCTACTCCACTTACTTCAAGCCAAGCAGAAGGATCGCCAACAACGGGGAGACTTTCGAACCGGAAAATGGATATCAGGGAGAAGTAGGTACCCGTTACGACATCACTGCTAACTGGTCCGTGAATGGCTCACTCTACTATATGAGAAAGAACAATCAGGTAGAAAGCATTCCTGGTGGCAGTTACAGGCGTGTGGGAGCGGCTGCGTCCAAAGGGTTCGAAATAGAATTACAGGGCAGCCCGTTGGCTGGTCTTGATGTAAATGCGGGGTACTCATATACACTGGCGAAGTATCTTCCTTATGCAGATAAATCAATTACCAACAGCACCGCTGGCAAAATTGTAGCGCTGGCACCCAAACATATGGTGAACCTATGGGCGAACTATCAGCTGAAAGGCTGGAGCATGGGCGCCGGGGGTAACTATATGAGCGACACTTATACAAATAGTGCCAATACTTTTGTATTGCCTGCTTACACGACTATCGATGCTGCCCTGGGTTATCAATTGGGAAAAGTAGGTCTGCGCCTCAATGTAAATAATGTAGGCAACAGGAAATACTATGCAAACGCCATTTATTCCAGCCAGTTCTATCCTGGTGCTACCCGCAATTATTTGCTGACACTGAAGTATTCTTTGTAAGATGACATTCAAAGCGAACTTTCCTCATATGTCTAACTGGGCACTTCATTTGTCCGGTTCGGGGGGTTGCATCTTTTCAGGAGGTGGGGATGGGGATACCTTTGATTCACAATCAAAACAACTCATCATGAAAAATATCTTCATAGCCCTGCTTTTCCTCACCACCTCAATACAGGCACAGACCATTCAACAGATCAACGCCGGCGTATTAAATGTCGGTTATACAGAAAGCGGCCCTGCCACCGGCAAACCAGTGATCCTGCTGCATGGCTGGCCTTATGATATCCATAGCTTTGACAGTGTATCTGCTATTCTTTCCGGCAAAGGCTACCGGGTCATCGTGCCTTATTTAAGGGGTTATGGCACCACCCGCTTCCTATCTGCCAATACGCCCCGCAATGGGCAGCAGGCAGCCCTTGCTACGGATATCATTGCATTCATGGATGCCCTGAAAATAAAGAAAGCCGTGATTGGTGGATTTGACTGGGGAGCAAGAACGGCAGATATCATTGCAGCTATATGGCCTGACCGCGTAACCGCCCTCGTATCAGTAAGTGGTTACCTCATAGGCAGTCAGCAGGCAAATGCCGCCCCTTTAAAGCCCAAAGCAGAGCTGGCATGGTGGTATCAATTCTACTTCGCTACCGAAAGAGGTCAGCAGGGTTATGCTACCAATACGAACGAATTCAATCAGCTCATCTGGGAACTGGCCTCTCCTAAATGGCAATTTGACTCCGCTACCTATCGCCAATCTGCCGCTGCTTTTAATAATCCGGACCACGTAGCGATCGTGATCCACAATTACCGCTGGCGCCTGGGTCTTGCAACCGGAGAAAAACAATATGATGCCCTGGAAAAGCAACTGGCCACAGCACCTAACATCACCGTACCTACCGTAACCCTGGAAGGCGATGCCAATGGTGCTCCACATCCTGATCCGGTACAGTATGCCGCAAAATTCAAAGGCCCTTACGCCCACCATACCATCACCGGTGGAATAGGCCATAACCTTCCCCAGGAAGCACCGGCAGCATTCGCGAACGCAATAATGGAGGCGGACAGTTATGCTAAATAATATATCTTTAATAACGAATGAAGCAATCAAAAATTAAAATATCACAGGCTACCATTTGGATCAGTTCGATTTTTCTGGGCTTGTTATCATCAGTACCACAAATAGCACAGCAACACTTCAATGCAATGGAAGCCCTGGTTAACGCGGCCATTACAGGAACATTTGCTTTGCTGATGTGGTACTATAATATTTCTATGCTGTCCAAAAAGCCGCAACGACAAGATATTTCTTATACCAAACTTTTAAGTAGCCTCGCTTTTGGTATGGTCGTGATGTTTGGCCTGGCATGGATCCAACAGCTGATACTCTCTCATATTAACTTTGGCCCCACCATGCTGATGGTAGAGGTAAGAGGAATCCTCATCAACCTTGTTTTCTATATGTTCCTGCACCTGCTGCAACAAAACTATGAAAACCAGCATGTGAACATGGAACTGGAACGCATTAAAAACGATAACCTCGGCGCACAATATGAATTATTGAAACAACAGGTGAATCCACATTTCCTGTTCAACAGCCTGAATACACTGAAAGCAATGGTCGAATCCGGAGACGAGGAAGCCATTGATTTCATCATTAAACTGTCCAACTTCTACAGGTATACCTTAGAAAGCAGAAAGCTGGATCTCATACATGTACAGGAAGAAATGGAGATCCTGAATGCCTATCTCTTCCTGCAAAAGGCACGTTTTGATGCGGGTTTTACCTTTACCAGTGAGCTGGACGAGCAGGTATTAAAAACCCTCATTCCTCCTTTCACACTACAGTTACTGGTTGAAAACTGTATCAAACACAATGTGGTGTCTTTACAAAAACCATTGCACATCCGGATATATACCGAAGGTGATAAGATGGTGGTAGAAAACCAGCTACAACCCAAGGTCGGAGAAAATAATTCATTGGGTGTAGGGCTCAAAAACATTGATCTGCGCTATAGCCACCTGCTACATAAACATATCGACATCATTAAAACCGAGACTATATTTCAAATCAAACTGCCGCTGATTTATGAATATCATAATAATAGAAGATGAATTAAGGACCGCGAAGTCACTGGAGCAAATTATTCTGAAAATAAAGCCTGAAGCCAAAATAGTTGGTCAATACCAAAGTGTGGAAAGTTCTGTAGAAGCGTTATCTACCGGCAGGCAACCTGACCTTATTTTTATGGATATTCAGTTGGCAGACGGATTGTGCTTTGAAATCTTTAAATCTGTCAGCATTAGTGCCCCGGTTGTATTCTGTACTGCATTTGACGAATATTCACTGGAAGCGTTTAAGAACAATGGGGTAGATTATGTGTTGAAGCCCTTCTCAAAAGATGATATTCAGGAGGCGCTGACAAAGGTAGATGAGTTAAAGAATTTCTTTCAGCAGAAGGCGGTACCTGATCTGAGTGATCTGTTGTCTAAGCTGGGAGCACCCGCAACCACTAAAACCAGTTTCCTTGTTTTCAAGAACCAGAAGTATACAACGGTTGCTGTTGAAAACATTGCCTATTTCTTTATTAAGAATGACTGTACGATTATCGTGTGTTTTGATAAAGAGCAATTTATTATTAACCAATCGCTGGATCAGATAGCAGGGATGGTGTCTTCCAAACAGTTCTTTAGGGTAAACAGGCAATACCTGGTGAATTTCAAGGCGATTAAGGAAGTGGAGCCTTATTTTTTAAGGAAGCTGTATGTGAAGTTGGTGATAGAGACACCGGAGAAATTGTTGATCAATAAAGAGAAGTCGCATAATTTCCTGACGTGGATGGAAGAGAGATAAAAAAGGCGTCTTATTATTTAGACGCCTTTTTCTTTTATTGTTCTATGAACGTAACCACCGATTGTACAAATTCCGCCGGGTTCTGGAACAAGGCAGCATGCGCTGCATCGGGGTATACAATGAGTTGTGCATTGGGAATATTCTGCGCCATGAATTCCGCATTTCCTACGGGCACTGGTACGTCTTCTTTACCCTGCACTATCAATACCGGTTGCGTGATAGTTTTCAGCTCATCTGCCGCATTGGCATAAGGCTGTGCCCATCCCAGTACTGCTGTTACCTGTGCTGTAGCGCTGGCGGGAGATACGGCTGAATCACGATCCTGTACACGTGCCTGGATCCTCAACCAGGCAGCTTTGCCGGCATTCAGACTGGCAGTTGATTCAGTGAATCCAAATCGCAGGAAGTTTTGTTCCGCTGTCAGGTTAGCGCCTGCAGCCAGCAGGGAAGGTAGATTAGAGAGGCCTACAGCTCCTTTAGGTCCCGTTCCTGTCAGAATGATCTTATTGATAATACCTGGCTCTGTAAGGGCTATTTGCTGCGAGATAAAGCTACCTAATGAGAAGCCCAGCAGGTTCACCTTCTTCAGCCCCATCGCATGTACAAAGGCTGTAACGCTGGTAGCCATGGCTGGAATATTATCAGGTGTAGTCCCAGAGGAAGCCCCTTCTCCCGGCAGGTCGAATAAAATAACTTTGTATTTCTGTGCCAGCCCATTAGTAATGGCAGGATCCCAGTCATCCATATTACTACCTAATGGAGAGATCATGAGTACAGGTGTCCCTGTATTATTTCCCAATTCCCTGTAGGCATAACTTACGCCATTTGTGGTCAGGAATTTTGTCTTTGCGGTCTCCTGGTAATCAGCAGGTTCTGAGTGGGTCTTTTTACATGCAAAGAGGCTTAGGCCCAGTACGGCAATGGTTAAGAGTTTCATTTTGTTATGGATTTAATGAGGCACAAATGTGAAACAACTATCCACCGAAGTCCAGCAGCAAAGCTTTCAGTCAGACAAAACCACTGCCGGAACAGACATTCATGACCCTGAAAATTTCGTGGCTGTTGACGGCACAATATGTCCGGCTGACGGGTTTTATACTTACCTTTCCGTTCTGCATCCAATAATTTTACAGAAAATTATACGCGATGAAAATGATCTGTTTATTTGCAGCCATGACGCTGCTTTCACTAAAAGCATCTTCACAGGGATTTATAGTACTTGAATTATTCACATCAGAAGGATGTTCCAGTTGTCCGCCTGCCGAAGAGTTATTGTCGAAAATCCCACCCAACAAACAGGTGTATATATTAGAATACCATGTAGACTACTGGGACCGCCTTGGATGGAAAGATATGTTTAGCAGTCATCAGTTTTCAGAAAGACAGTATCAGTATAGTCAGTACCTTTCCAGCCAGGTCTATACGCCACAGCTGGTTATGAATGGCACATCCGAATGCATAGGTAGTGATGCGGCGATTGTGAATAGAACCATCAATGCAGCATTGTCAGCACCGGCAAAAGCGACATTGAATGTGCAGGGCACGATACAGGGAGGCAAACTAACCGTATCTCAGAAAAACATCTTAGTGGCAGTGGTACAGAAACGCGCCGTCATACAGGTAAAAAGAGGGGAAAACGAGGGCCGTACGCTTACTCACATACAAATTGTACGGAACCTTCATCTGGTAAAAGGGAAAGAAGCCATTGACCTGCCTTCGGGATTCAACACGGAGGATTACGAAATCATTGCGATGGTACAAAATCCATCTACAGGTGAGATGATGGCTGCGTCGAGAATAACACCATCTCAGTTGTAATCGTTCCTGCTTCCATATCAATAATTCTATATCCGAATGTATGTTGATCAAGTACGACATCAGCCGTTTCCTTTCCTATCTGGTAAGAGGCGGCTGATGAAGTGTATTGATGGATATTATCATCCACCACTTCGTCAATCATGTGATAGTGACCACAGAAGATCGTGACCTTTTGTGGAACAGATTTCAATATTTCTTTTAATTCCTCTCTTCCTTTCAGGGCGGCACCTAAATTTTCAATAGGCGTATGTATGGGCAGTACGGGATGATGTACAAACAGGATAATTTCCTTATTGGTACGTAGTTTTTTTTGTAACCAGCTCATGCGATCCACATCGACCTTATTATCCGAAGTATCGAGAATAATGTATCTGAAATAGTCATCTTCCTTACTATAATTAGCAGGCTCATGAAAGTATTTACTCACTTCTGCAAAGGTGTCGTGGTTGCCCAGCACCATCCATAAGGATAAGCCCCTTTCAGCGATTGTATCAAAGAAATATTTATTCATTTCCACAGCGCCTATATCACCGCCAAATACGATTTCTTTAATCCCCCTCGCAGTCACATCATCCAGTATCCTTTTCAGGTTCGCTGTATGGGCGATTGGATTTGACACATAGCTGATGCCTTGACCTGTCTGTAGCTCCTGTCCTAAATGACTATCTGTGATATATGCTTTCATAACTTAAAGGTAAAACTGTTTTCACAAAAATTATTTACCATTGTGGTATGGAACTGAATTTAGAATACAATCAAGCTATTCGCTTGCTGGATGCCGGGCGGGAAGAAGAAGCCCTGTTATTACTGGAGAAAGTCCTGTTGTCCAGTATGCAAAAAAATGACCAGGTGCACGTGGTAAGGGCCAGTGTGGTGCTGGGTGAGTACTTCTTTAACTTAGGAGATGGGGAGGCTGCCGGCAGGAACCTGGAGCGCGCTATTGAAGCGATATTGACGGATGACGAGGCGGAGGAGCTGGATTGGGAGTTGAACCAGGCAAGGGAATTACTGAATAATCTGTAAATACAAAAGAGCCCGGATCAGTCTTGCAGATCCGGGCTCTTTTGTATAGGAGCACCTCATGCCAATGGAAATTCTCAGAACGATTTTTCCCTGATACATCTTTATTTTATTTCGTGTGTAAGATCGTAAGCGTGTAATCTACCCACATGTTCCCATAAAACCGATGATAATTATGTTTTGCTAATCCTCAATCCGGTGTTTTCAGTTTCAGATAAATCAGGATCATCATGACTACTGTACAGGCGATCGCAACATGCACACTGAGTGAAATGGCATGCAGGATAGGAGCATTTCCTCCTGCTGCAGCAGCACCCAGGATAGCGACACCGGTAGCACCAGCAGCCTGTCTTACCGTATTCAGGGCAGCAGAGGCGGTACCCGATAATTTCTTATCCACGCTCGACAGGATTCCTGTTGTCATAGAAGGAACCGCGAGTCCCATGCCCATAGGAATGACGAGGAAAGGCAGGAACAACTGCCAGTAAGGAGTTTGCTCATCTGCCAACAGCAGACCGGCAAAACCCATTGCGAACATCAGCAGCCCTACCAATATTGGTTTACGAATACCATACTGGTTGATAATCCGTCCGCTTACTAAATTGGAAATTACAAAGCCAATGGTTAATGGCAGAAATGCGAAACCGGCAGTTAAAGAAGGATAATGTAATACATTCTGCAGGTACAGGCTCAAAATAAAAACGGTGCCATAGTAGAACCCATTTAGTAAAGCACCCAGCAACAATAATACGTTGAAGGAACCCGAATGAAACAGGTACAAGGGCAACATGGGATGACTCCCTTTCTTTTCCAGTATGATGAATATAATCAAAGCGACAAGGCTTAGTATACATCCGCCATAGATCAGCGGATGGGTAATACCCAGTTTAGGACCTTCAATGAGGGTGCCGGTCAATGAAGTGATAGCCACCATCCAGGCAATGGTACCGGGAAAATCTATCCTTCTCTTAACAACGGGCAATTCATTTTTCGGTAACTTCAAAGTGAGCAGCATACCGGCTATGCACAGGGGGGCATTTACAAAAAAGATATAGCGCCAGTTGCTTACCGAAATAATGATCCCGCCTGCAATAGGGCCAGCTGCAATAGCGGCACTACCTGCTGCTGTCCATAGGCTCACAGCTCTGGCACGAATATCCGGCATGTGCGCGAACCGCTGATTTAAAATGGCCAGTGAACTGGGGATCATGGTCGCTGCGCCTACACCTTGTACAACTCTCCACACAATCAGCATACTGGCAGTACCTGCAATTCCACAACCAATAGAAGCAGCGCCAAATATGAGCATACCATATTGAAAGACGTGTCTGGCCCCAAAAAGATCACTGAGATTGCCTGCGGACAACATTAATACAGCAAAGGCGAGTGCATAGGCATCGATCACCCATTGCAGTATGCTCATATCTGCTTTGAAGGTCTTAGCGATTTCAGGTAAGGCAATGTTGACGATAGAGACATCGAGTTGTGCGACTACAAATGCAAGGCTGGTTACTGCGGTGATCCATCTGAAACTGGAGCTGGTGGTCATGGCTAGAGGAGGGATTTTCTGATACGGCTTAACGACGACGGGGTAATGCCAAGATAAGAGGCGAGCATGGCTTGCGGTACTCTGTTCGCCAGTCCCGGGTAGTATTCAATAAAATGCAGGTAGCGGGATTGTGCATCCTGCACCAGCATATTACTGGCCGCTTTCATCTTGTTTTCCATTACCGATGCTGTAATGCGGGCAAAGATATCTTTCCAGCCGGGAACCGCTTTATCGAGGAAGTTGAAATCTGTTTTTGAAAATACCAGCATTATACAATCCGTCACGGCCTCAATGTATTCTGAGGCGGGTAGCTCATCGCGGAAACTATTGAAGTCTGCCGCAAAACGGTCTTCGTATACAAAATAACGGGTGAAGCCTTCACCGCCTTTGTTATAATAGCAAATACGACATACACCTTCGGTGACATACCCGATTTCGTCAGATACCTTTCCTGCTTCAGAAAAACTGGTTCCCCTGGAAAGCTTTTTCCACTGGGCTTTGGATTTAATCAACGCGATCTGTTGTTCAGTCAGGTACCCGAATTGCAGCAGGTACGTAATGAGTGGTTCCATTCCTGCAAAATTAGGGCAAGGAGCAATACCCTGTATTACCAATTGACAACTTATTCCTTTATCCAGTAGCGGGGCTGGGTTATCTGGCCGGTATAGGTGTTCCAGATGTAATAAATACGGTCTGTATCATTGACGGCCCATACTTCCCAGTTATCCTCATCTATTTGTTTTACATAACGGCCTGAACCAAAGAAGGCATTGAGTTGTATATTTTTAGCCATTTCCGCAGCATTATCTTCCTGGATGCCAGCTACCTGAATGGTATTTTCCCATTGCTCAGGATATACGTAGGTGCGGCTGAGGGTGTCCTGTCTAATTCTTTCGGGTACAGCTGTCAGTTCTTTATAACCTGTTTTAGCAGGGGTATAGTCTTTTACGAATGGTGTTAACCTCTCTTCACGAACTTCTTTAAAACGGTTTATATTCTTGATGTAGAAGTCAGAGGCAGTAGCGGTACGGTTCCATACGCCCTGATTCATATCGCCCTGTAATTGGGTAATGGCGTCAATTGGTTTGACCAGGGATGTGGTCCATTGTACTTTGGCATAAGCAGGGTCTTTGGGCAGGTTAAACTTTATATCACTAAATAAAAATGGTGCAGCAACGCCTGCAGAACACTACACTCTCTGTGAGCCAGATTGCTGATGAACTGGGATTTACAGACGCTGGTCACCTGGGCAGGGTGTTCCGTAAATACAATGATGGGCGCAGTCCCGCGGAATACAGAAAGGGAAATTAGTCAGCTTTTATTTTCCACACCCTGTTTTCCTTGTCATCTGTTATAAACAGTTCTCCTTTACGGCTCACGGTAATGCCTACTGGCCTTCCTCGTACAGTACCAGCTACGCTGTCTTTTACAAATCCTGTCAGAAAATCTTCTCCCGGTCCCGCAGGTTTTCCATTTTTAAAAGGAATAAAGATGACTTTATAACCAGAAACAGGTTTCCTGTTCCAGGAGCCATGCTGGGTAATAAAAGCCCCATTTCTGTATTTTTCAGGGAATGCGGTATGCGTATAAAAGGTTAATCCAAGATTAGCACTATGAGCAGGCAAGGGCAGATCGGGAACAATGGCTTTCTCTACCAATCCCGGTGGAGCTGCAGGTACACGGGGATCGATATGCTGTCCGAAATAACTATAAGGCCAGCCATAAAAACCGCCCCGCTTTACATGGGTGAAATAATCAGGAACAAGGTCATTGCCCAATTCATCTCTTTCATTGACGATCGCCCACATATCATCGGTACCCGGTGCCCAGGCAATCGTAACAGGGTTTCTGATCCCGGAGGCAAACAACTGTAAGTCACTACCATCTAAATTCATTTCAAGAATCGATGCACGTAACTGTTCTTTCTCTATCCCTTTCTCTCCATGGTCATCTCCAGACCCTACTGCTACATAAAGTTTAGTATGAGAGGGATTTACCAGCAGGTTTCTCGTCCAGTGGCGGTTCACTTTGCCGGCAGGCAGATCAGCGATTTTTACGCCCGGGGCGGTGATACCTGTTGCTCCCTCTTTGTAGGGAAATCGCCATACAGCGTCCGTATTTGCCACATAGAGCTGATCACCAATCAGCAGCATACCAAAAGGCTGATGCAACCCCGACAGGAATACAGACCGGGTTTCAGGTACGCCATCATGGTCTGCATCCCGGAGCAGCGTAATACGGTTCGCACTATTCTTTACACTGTTAGAATGGGTAGCCCCAATAATAGCAGCACCTATTTTTTTAAAAAATCCATAATGGCTGTTTGACTCCGCTACCAGCAGATCCCCATTGGGCAACTCATATATCCAGCGGGGATTTTGTAGATCAGCAGCAAACAGCGTTACTGTAAAGCCTGCCGGTGCTTTGGGCGTTTCATTTTCTCCCCAGCCCTTTACCTTACTATACTTTGTAACGGACTTTGTAGCATGCGGCGGCGGCAATTGCTGCGCATAATTAATGAGAGGCAAACACAGCAGCAACAATAATCTTTTCATAACAGTACATTTCTTTCCAACTGTTATGCAAAAGATTTGCCGCAATAAAGAAGGTGCATTACTGCACCCTCCTTAACAATAAATTCATCATCGCATCGGTAGCCACCTGGATCAATGTTCCCGAAGTCTTGTCTGTTATTTCATATTATCAACGCTCCCCCATCTACTGTCACATTTTGCCCCGTGCTGTAAGACTGTTTCATAAGATAAAGGTAAGTCTGGGCAACATCTTCCGGCTCCGCTACATATTTTACCGGCAATGCCTGTGCGAAATTCTCAAACAGCTTTTCTTTTTCCCCGGCGTCCATGCTATCCCAGAGATTTGACCTCACCAAACCAGGACGTACCAGATTTACCCTTACAGGGGCCAATTCTAAGGCCATTACGCGGGTAAAACCTTCCATTGCTGCACAGATACTACTCCCTATGCTCCAGCTAATAGTAGGCTTAATAGCTGCAATTCCGCTGGTCAGGGTCACTGATCCTCCGGTATTGATATGAGGAGCGCCATATTTTACTGCTGCAACCGCCCCCCAGTACCGGATATCGAAATACTTGCGGCTGTCTGCCAGGTCCATGTCTTTTATAACAGATAAAGAGAGATTTTCGCCCGCTGTGTACACCAGGTGATCAAACTTCCCAAAGGTGTCAAAAAATGACTGAATAGCGGCTTCGCTGCTCAGATCAACGCTATAAGTGGTTGCGGAAGGTGGTAATTGTTGTGCGGCTTCTGCTAGTCTTCCAGGATTTTTAGATACGATTGTTACGATCGCGCCTTCTGCGGCGGCGGCTTTTGCTGTAGCCAGTCCTAATCCGGTGCTTCCTCCAAGGATGAGCACTTTTTTGTTTGCTAAATTTTCCATAACGTAAAACTACCCCGGTCTGTTTCCATTCTATTTAACATTTGGTAAATTCTTCCTTATCCTGCTGAGGGACTGCTGGGTTATACCCAGGTAAGTAGCGATGTACCCCAATTGTACACGGGCAGCAATATCCGGGAGTCTTTCGAGAAATAAACGGTACCGGGTAGTGGCATCATAGCCATGCAGCATATTCTTAAACTGTATCTTCTGAAGTAAACCCTGTGTGGTATGCAGGTCAAACATCTTCCTGAATGCTTCATCTGTTTTGTACAACAGCGTAAAGTCATCCTTGCCTGTAACCAGTACCTCCACATCCGTTGCGGCCTGAATACCTTCCAGTGCAGGCGTCTGCTCTAAAAAACTACCCAGGATTGTACAGAAATAATTTTCTTTCAGGAAGTAATGGGTAATATCATCTCCCTTATCTGATACAGACATAATACGTAACACACCCTGCTTCACAAAATACAGGTGCCTGCATATCCCACCGGGGGCAAATAAGATCTCTCCTTCTTTGAAGGATTGTATTTCAAAATGACCGCTCAGATCCATACCTGCAAATATAGTAACTTGCCTGCATGAGAACCAACGAACAGGATATAGGCTTATTTGAAGATCGGGAAAAGTTTAAGCCGGCAGTACAGGATATGTTTTATTTACTCTCCAGGAATTATCCAGCCAAGGCTGCACTGGCACTGGTAGGGAACCGGTATGAGATGGTAAAGAAACAGCAAACAGCTTTACTGGCAATGGCCTGTTCCGAACAGGAACTGAAAAACAGGCTGCAAAAGGAGCTGCATCCCGAACAATTGAAAGATCAAACACTCTATATCGATGGTTTTAATATCCTTATTCTTTTAGAAACCCTACTTGCGGGCGGTATAGTGTTCAAAGGGCTGGATGGATGTTATAGAGATATCTCTTCTGTACATGGGACTTATAAACAGGTGGAACAGACTGAAGCTGTGTTATTATTAGCAGGTCGCATCCTGCAAACTCTGGGTCTGCAAAAGGTGGTATGGGTATTCGACTCACCAGTCTCTAATAGCGGTAAGCTGAAGACCTATTGCTATGAACTGGCAGCACAACATGATTTCCCCTGGGAGGTCATTTTGCATCAGCACCCGGACCAATACCTGATTGAGCAGCAAGTATGGGTGTGTAGTGCGGATGCATTTGTATTGAATGAATGTGCGGCCTGGTTCAATTTAAGTGCGTTTATTATTTCGAAAGGCCAATTTGGTAACTGTATTGTACATGCCCGATAAATTGTAATTTAGTATGAAATCATACTACGCGCAATGAACAAAAGCAGGCTTGAAGCATTCAGCGACGGCGTCCTCGCCATCATCATCACCATCATGGTACTGGAAATCAAAATCCCTCATGGCACAGATCTCACTGCCATCAAACCCCTCATCCCTGTTGCCCTTTCCTACCTCTTCAGCTTCATCTACGTAGGCATCTACTGGAACAATCACCACCATCTTTTTCAGGTAGTCAGAGAAGTGAACGGCGCTATTCTCTGGGGCAACCTTCACCTGCTCTTCTGGATCTCCCTCCTGCCCTTCGCTACAGGATGGATCGACGAAAACCAATTTTCATCATTCCCCGTTGCTTTCTATGGTTTCATTCTTGCCATGTGTGGTATGGCATGGAAAATCCTGACGATTATTATTATCCGGCATGAAGGCCCCACCTCCCGCCTCCGAGAAGTATACAAAAGCGACTATAAACAATATTTATCCGTTGTGCTATACGTATCCGGAATTATAATAGCCTTCTTCTATCCCCTGGTCAGCGTGTTCCTGTATGTATTAGTGGCCGTAACCTGGGTCATTCCCGACAAGAGAATAGAGCGGAATTTAAAGAAGCACTAATCAATTTTCCCAAATTCTATCGCTCAAAAGCGATTTATTATGCACCCCAATTTTTCCGGAATTCGTAAACCGGCTAGTTCCCTATTGCCTAATTTTGCCCGCCACCTTTGTATACGCGTTTTCTATCTAACCAACCTATTATGTCCATTAAGCACATTCTAAACCAATACTTAATAATGCTTAAAAGCACACTCCTTTTAGCTGTACTATCTATATGCAGTATCGCCGTAATGGCCCAACATGGCACCATTACAGGCGAAGTAAAAACGGCTGACGGCAAACCCGCCCCATTCGTAGATATCACGCTGCAACCCGGTAATACCGGCACCTCTGCTGACCGGCTGGGACATTATCAAATTAATAATATCAAAGCGGGTAAATATACCGTCGTTGCCAGTTTCACAGGACTGAAAGCTCAATTCCAACAGGTAGAAGTAGGCAATGATCAAACCGTTACGGTCAACTTCTCCCTTTCTGAAGATAACCATACATTGCAGGAAGTCACCGTTTCTTCAGGCTACAATAAATTCGCAAAGAAAGAAACTGAAAACATCGCCCGTATGCCGCTGAAGAACCTGGAGAATCCACAGGTTTACAACGTCGTACCGAAAGAATTACTCCAGGACCAGGTGATCGTGAGTTATAACGATGTACTGAAAAATGTAACCGGCGTAAGCCAGGCACTGGTCAATGGTTCCAACTCCTGGAACCTGAGAGGATTCGCTACCAGTAGTTATCTTCGCAATGGTCTGCAGGATTATAAAGGGAACAGTATTGAAATTGCCAATATCGAGCGTATAGAAGTATTGAAAGGACCTTCTGCCACTTTGTTTGGCAGCTCCCTGACCTCCTTTGGGGGATTAGTAAACAGGGTGACCAAAAAGCCTTACGAAACCTTCAATGGAGAGGTGAGCTATACCCTCGGTGGTTTCGGTCTGAGCAGAGTAACCGCCGATTTCAACACGCCACTGAGTAAGGAAAAAGATCTGTTACTCCGTACTAATGTCGCTTACCATGATGAAGGTAGTTTCCAGGACGCCGGTTTTACCAAACGCCTTTTCATCGCACCGTCGCTTTTATATAAGGTCAACGAGAGATTCACCATTACGCTGGATGCCGAAATCTACAGCCAGAAAGCGAATGATTTCAACCGCCTCTTCCCGCAAGCGTCTTTTACCGAAACAAATCCCCGCGATCTGAGTGTGAACTGGAAAAGATCATACAGCAACAATGACCTGTATCTCACCACTCCATCTGTAAGTCTATATGGAGGAGCCAACTACCGGATCAATGATCAGTGGACATCACAAACCACCTTTTCTCATACCAATTCTTCTATACAGGGATATTATAGCTGGAACAGCCTCTTAGGGGATACCGCCGTTTCCCGCAACCCGGGCTACGAACATGTGCAATACAACTACACAGAAGTACAACAGAACTTCAATGGTGATTTCAAAATTGGTCAACTCCGTAACCGTGTGGTGGTAGGACTTGATTACCTGACCGCTACCACGAACAGCACAACGGTTAGTTATATAGGCTTCGATCAGGTAAAGATTGCCGGTCATGATCCTAAATATAACGAACTGACGCTGCCTGCCTTACAACTGGCGCTGGCCAATCTGCCCTATGCAAAAAGCCGGAGCCAGCAAAGCGTGTATAGCGCCTATGTATCCGATGTACTGAACATCACTAACAACCTGCTGGTAATGGCAAGTCTGCGCGTAGACCACTTTGTAAATGCAGGAGCATACAATGCGAATATCGATACCACCACCGGGAAATATAACCAGACCGCTCTTTCTCCCAAATTAGGACTGGTATATCAGTTGGCACCCCAACGCCTGTCTGTATTTGGTAACTACATGAATGGCTTCAGCAACAACGCACCTGTTCAACAGCCCGATGGTAAATTCAGCACGTTCAAACCAAGTCACGCCAACCAATGGGAGACAGGTGTAAAACTTGAATTCTTCGACGGCAAACTGAATGGTACCTTCAGCTACTATCATATCAAAGTGGATAACGTCATCCATGCCAGCTTCGATGCCTCATTACCCGGCTACTCCGTGCAGGATGGAGGTAAACTGAGCAAAGGTTACGAAGCGGAGGTGATTGCCAATCCTGTCAAAGGACTGAACATCATTGCGGGTTATGCATACAACGATATCTATACCATCAACACCAACGTCAATCTGGACGGCCTTCATCAATGGACAGGCCCGGCACAGATGGCGAACCTCTGGATCAGCTATCACCTGTTCAATACTGCGCTGAAAGGATTGGGAGTGGGTATCGGCGGTAACTATAACGGCAAGGCGTATATCACCCAGTCCCGCGCCACAGGTGAGTTTTATCTCCCTTCCTACACAGCGCTGAATGCAGCAGTGAGTTACGAACGCCCTGTCTTCCGCATCAGTCTGAAAATGGATAACCTCACCAACGAAGTCTACTGGGGGAGTTATGTCAGTCAGATGATGCCACGTCGCTTCAGTACCACAGTGGCCTTTAAATTCAGATAATATCTTAAATTTAGAGGATAAACCTTCATCCATATGAGCAATAACATCAGGAAAGAAGATATCAAACAGGAAGTCTTTGACCTGTACGACGATTATGCCCATAATCGCCTGAGCAGACGGGACTTTATTGACAAACTCTCGATCTATGCCGTTGGTAACATGACCGTACCTGCATTGATGAGTTTCCTCATGCCTAACTATCAGGACAATGTACAGGTGAAGCCAGATGATCCCCGACTGAAAACGGAGTATATCACTTATAATTCTCCTAAAGGTGGTGGTAGCATCAAAGCGCTCTTATCCAAACCAGCTGATGCAACAAAACCATTGGGTGGCATCGTAGTGGTTCATGAGAACCGAGGGCTGAATCCATATATCGAAGATGTTGCCAGGCGTGCTGCATTAGCAGGGTTCATCACCATTGCACCAGATGCACTGACCCCGCTGGGTGGTTATCCCGGAACCGACGATAAAGGTCGTGAGCTACAGGCAAAGAGAGATAAGAATGAAATGCTGGAAGACTTTATTGCTGCCTTTGAATACCTGAAGAGCAATAAGGACTGTAATGGAAAAGTGGGCGTAGTAGGTTTCTGTTTTGGTGGATGGATTGCCAATATGATGGCAGTAAAAATACCAGACCTGGCAGCAGCAGTGCCTTTCTATGGTGCACAACCTACCAGAGACCAGGTAGCCCGGATCAAAGCACCTTTGTTACTGCATTTCGGCGAACTGGATACGCATGTCAATGAAGGTTGGCCAGCCTATGAAGCAGCACTGAAAGAAGAAAAGAAAGAATACACCGCTTATGTATATCCGGGTGTCAATCATGGATTTCATAATGACACAACACCCCGGTATGATAAAGCCGCAGCGGAGCTGGCATGGAAACGAACGATAGAGTTCTTCAAAACAAAACTGAGCTAATATAAAAAAGCTTCTGCCACTAACAGGCAGAAGCTTTTTTTATTCAACCTGGTAAAGATGATCACTGGCATATCCTCAATCAACACCGGTTGCCCTAATTCTTCCTCCCGGCTTACATCAGCAAACAAAAAAATAGCTTACACCTGCAAGCGGCATAAGCTATCAGCTAAGAGTGGGAAAATATACTTTATAATTTCAGTCTGAATATTTTATACGGCATTACCGGGGGATAGGTAATCTGAGAGCAGGATATATATAAATAACCATCTGCAGAAATACTATAACTATCCGGCCACAATAACTTCGTTTTGTCCTGTGCAATGTAATGCATCTGCAGGTCTGGCGTAATCTTTACAATTGCATTCTTCTCCAGGTCACCCATATAGAGGTTACCAGCATTGTCACAGATCATACCATCTGTCGTTACGAAACGGCCCAGGTCCTGCACGCTGTCCTGCAGGGTGCGCATAGAAGTCTTAAAGTTACGCAGCAGGCTGGCATTGATACGATACAGTTTGTTATCGGTAAGCGGTTTGTAGTACAACCATTGCTGATCCGGCGTAAGGGCAATACCATCTGAATTCACGATCATGGTACGGCCATTCTTTTCGAAATGATAATGCTGATCTGCCTTTACGGAATAGTGATCATGCAATACCAGCCTGGATTCACCAGTCTTAATGTTCAGCACTACGATCCCACCATTAGTAGAAGTAGTCATATAGGCAAACCCATTCACGTTGTCAATCCTGATATCATTCAGGTAGCTATCTTTCCCCGCCACTGTTTCCGGGAAGTGATAGATCCTGTCTATCTGGTTCGTAGCCAGATTGATCTTTAACACCTTGTTCGCCCCCTGGTACACAGGTCCTAAATTGATACCGGCAGCGTCCACTACCCACAAAAAACCCTGATCATCTGCTACGACTGACTGTACACAAACAAATTTGTTCTGTCCGTCATCTCCTTTCTTAAAACTATTCCAGGTGGTATCCGGATACGGTACCGGCTTACCATTCACCACTTCTACCACAGAATAAGCGTGCTTTTCCGCCCAATATGGATAGTTGGCAAATAAACGGCCATCTTTGGCAACGGCTACGCCCGTAAGTTGGTATTCATTGTCACCGAACACCTCTTCCAGCTGTGGTACAGCGGAGGCAGTAGCCACGGTATCGGTGGTATTTTTATTCGATTGTCCACTGTTATTGCAGGCGGCTAAGAAAATTCCCAGTACCAATAAATTCAATTTCGGCATATGTTCTGCATTTGTTGATGCAGCAAATTTAATGAAGTTGTGCCTTATGATCATGATTCCATCTTGGCACATCTATATCAAATCCAAAAAGATCCAGTGCCCGCGCCACTGTATGGGTTACAATCTCATCGACCGTTTGTGGTCGCAGATAAAAGGCCGGCACAGGCGGCATAATGATTCCTCCCATTTCTGTCACCTGCGTCATACTTCTCAGGTGACCCAGGTGCAAGGGCGTTTCCCGGAATAACAATACCAGTCTTCTTCTTTCCTTCAGCACTACATCTGCAGCTCTTGAAAGCAGGGAACTGGTAATACCACTGGCAATTTCGGACATGGTCTTGACAGAACAGGGAGCAATGAGCATTCCAAGCGTTTTAAAAGATCCGCTGGCAATTGCAGCCCCCACATCTGCAGTTGGATAAATAACATCTGCCATAGACATCAACTCTTCATGTTTCATATCGGTTTCGTAGGTCCTTACCAGTTCCGACGCTTTGCTCACCACCAGGTGTGTTTCCACATCCTGCTCTTTCAGCAGTTCCAGCGCACGAATACCATATTGCAGACCGGTGGCTCCACTGATACCTATTATAATCCTCTTTTTCATGATGCAAACTTTTTTAATCCCGCTCCCGAAGGAGCGGGAATAAATAAAACTAATGGAAGAGTAACCTCCAGTAATGTGAGAATATCATTACCAGCAGCAGGGCCGGCAACATATTGGCTATAGGGAATTTCTTAATACCTGTAATTCTGAAACCTGTTACGAACATAATAATACCGCCGCAGGCAGAGAAGTCAGCAATTAACTGTGGTGTGGTCATAGGCAGGATAACCCCGGCCAGCAGATATAATCCACAAAGAATGATGAACTGTGGAATAACAGTGGTAGCTACGATAAAGCCGAGTGATGTAGCGAAGATCGCAGATGTGAAGAAATCCAGCATAGCTTTGGAAATCAGAACGGTAGGATCATGTGTAATACCTTCATTCAATGCCCCAAATATACCGGTACCACTTGCACTGAAAAGTACCAGTACGGCAACAAAGTTCTGCAGGAAAGCCTGCGGATCTTCTTCGGCATTACTTCTTGGGAAAATTTTCTGAATGGGTCCGTTGACACGGATGGCTGCCCATTCTATTCCTTTTTCAATTTTCAGCAGTTCTCCCAGTGCACTACCTACCAGTAGTGCCAGGATCACTGGAGGCAACATGCTCACCTTGATCACTGAATTGATGCCCAGGGCCATGGAAGCGGCGCCAAATGTAAGGGGGAGTGCAAGACGAAGGCGTTCAGGAATCTTGTTTCCCATAGTAGCTCCGATGATGGAGCCTGCAAGTGTAGCGACGGAATTTATAATTGGTCCGGTTAGCATATGATTTTTTTTAGTGAGCTGGCCAAAGAAATATCTTCAGCCAGCCCGTTTTTTTTTCATCCGTTTATTTGAACCACTCAGGTAAATAAGGTGTTGGATCCACTTCTTTGAACTTTGCACGCTGGAATTTTGCTTTCAGGTTCCATGGAACGGTGCAGTCGAAGATGGTTTTGGTTGAAATACCCTTGCCCAGGATCTTAGGATCGAATGCAGGATCCTGTGATGGATCCAGTGGATGACAACGAACACCAGGGATAAAGATGGTACTGATATCACCCTGGTAACGGGTTGTCATTGCCCAGAAGATATCGTCGCTGTCGAAGATATCTACGTCTTCATCCACCAGGATCACCTGTTTCAACTCATAATAAGCAGCAAAGGCAACCAAAGCAGCTTGTCTTTCACGACCCTGATCTGTAGGTCTGGTCTTCTGAATCTGCAGAATGCTCATGAACTTACCACCACCTGCGGTGTGTGCATACACGTTCTTCAGCAAACCTGGCAGGGCTGCTTCCACAGCATTGTAAATGCTTGCTTCAGTTGGGATACCTGCCAGGCTGGTATGCTCTTCACCAGGACCGATCAGTGTCTGTAAAATAGGGTTTTTACGGGTAGTAATCGCAGTTACCCTGATCAGTGGCAGGGATTGGTTCGCCGGACCATTATAGCCAGGGAATTCAGGCATTGCGTGGCCTGTATTTGTGTTCTGGTCTTCTACCACTCTTACGTTTGGCAGAATTTCACCTTCGATCACGATTTCGGCCTTAGCGATAGAATGTTGGTTGATGGTAAGGCATTTTACAAGTTCTACTGGTTTCTTACGCAGACCACCTGCAATTGACAATTCGTCAAAACCAAATGGAGTGGTAGGTGCTTCAAAACAGGAACCGATCATGATAGCAGGATCCAGCCCCATGTTGATGGTTACAGGGAGTGGTTTACCAGCTTTCTCCGCTTTTTCACGGAAGGCATCAATGTGTCTGCCTGGTGCAAAATAGATAGAGATGGAATCTTTGCCCTGTACGCAAAGGCGGTGAATCGTTACATCACTGTGGCCTGTTTCAGGATCAGACCCTAATACCAGCCCTTCGCAGAAATAAGGACCCGCATCTTCTGGTGTATTGGTGGGTGCAGGCAGTATCTTTCTCAGGTCAAAATCCTTGTCGGTAGCTTTGTACACTACTTCCTGGCAGGGAGCGCCAGCATTAGGTACTACCACAGGTGCAATGTAATTCTTTACAGCCTGGCCCATGTATTTACCCAGTTCCGCACTTGGTGCACCGAGCATAGCCGCAACCCTGTCTCTGCTGGCCAGCAGGCCCACCAGTACTTTAGCACCCGGATAACCTTTTACGTTATTAAACATCATAGCCGGTCCCAGGCGCGTAGGACGCTGTACGGTACCACCTGCTCCGATTAATTTGTATACCCCAGCCATATCGGCATTAGGATCGATCAATACATCTGTTTCGTGATATTGCTGTGGAATTGTTTTCAATAATTCCAATGCACTCCGCAAGTCGTCGATTGCTATTGGTTTGTTTTCCTGACTCATTGTGTTATTGTTTTATGAAACAAAGGTCAACCATCAGGAGTAGCCGGGCTTGCATTATTGACTTATTAAATAGGACAATTCGAACCGGATTAAGATCAGTCCATTGACTGTCTGCGGTCAGGAGGGAAGGCAGTATGGCCGCTTAATTTTGAATTTTAAACGTATGCTATGCACGCGAACAGCATTCAGCACCATGAGTTCATAAATTACTCCGGGCTATATAGAGAAAAGAACACGCACAAAGAAAACTATATCTATTGCGAAACCATAGAAAGCAGAAGTAAAGAATTCAACTGGGAAGTGGATGCACATTTCCATAGCTCACTATACCAGGTATTCTATGTGGAAAGTGGATATGCTACTTTTTATACAGCTGATGAGCAAATTTGTCTTGAAGCACCTTTCATGGTTTTCATTCCCCCACTGAGCATTCATGGGTTTCATTTTGGTGCACATGTTGATGGACGCATCCTCACCTTCTCCGATTTTTATACCGAGACACTGCATGAAAGATATCCTAATATCCTGCATGCACTGGAAACCGTTTATGTGCTCAAAGGTGATGCGTTTCCTGCATTCCGGAAATCATTCAATGAAATCCATACCGAATTTAATGAGTCCAAGGTAGGGAAAGAAATTATCCTCGAACACATGCTGTATTTATTGGTATTGCAGTTCTATCGCTACTCCAATGAACAACCTGCACTAAGATCCGGGCACAATAATAATCTCTATTATTTCAAGAAATTCCAGCACCTCATTAAGATCTCCAAGAGTCCGTTCACAAGTTTACAGGTCTATGCAGATCACCTGCATATTACGGCCAAACACCTGAACCGGATCTGCCGTACACTCAAACAAATGTCTGCACTACAGGTTGTACAGGTAGAACTGATACTCAAAGCCAAAGCACATTTGTATCACTTCAATTCCAATATTTCTGAGATTGCTTATGAATTGGGTTTCGATGATCCTTCTTATTTCACCAGGCTCTTTAAAAAACATACCGGATTAACACCTAATGAGTATCGCAAACAAATTCCATTGGCTAAAATAGAAGAATGATCCGAAGCAATATACTCCGGATCATTCCAAGGTTAAATTAGAATCTGAAAACGCTATACAGGTGAGCATATACCATGTTCTGGCTATTACCTGCCTGCTCTAAATATTTCCCTTTGAAGGTTTCATTTACATAACCACCAAACAACAGGAATGGATTCAGCTGATATTCTGCTTTTGCGCAACAACGTGTACCAATTACACCTGATGTACCTGCACTGGCGGTTCTGATCTGCACACCTGACATGGCATATATACCATCTTCTTTGGAAGTACGCCACAGTTCCTGGATAGTAAAATCAATGCTTAGTTTCTTTGTTGGCTTACAACCAAAGATCGGGCCTACTGCTGCAATATTTGTATATCCAAGGTCAGGTACCCAGCTCATACCTTTTGACCACAGGTAATCATACCGGTTGCTCTTATTATCTGTTGAGTCTTTATCACCTGATGCGATGTCAATACGCGTACCTACAAATGGTTTCCATTTTGGTTTAAATGTATACCAGCTTTCGCTGGCTACATACCAGGCATGTGCTTTTTGACCAGCAGCAGTTTTACCTGCCTGACCTACGAGCTCTACGTCGTAGTTCCAGCCGCCTTCTACACCACCGATACGTGCAGACAAGGTATTCTTTGTACCATTGAACAGTGCGTTAGCAGCCCCTTTTTTATCAGTATAGACGTACAATAACTCAACAATAGAATGGGATAACGCACCACCTAATTTGCGGCTTACATGTGCAGCACCAAACTTCAGATTTCTGTTGGATGGATCATTGAAATAACCTGCTTTGTCCTGCACTTCCTCACCACCTATTACGCCCAAGTTGTATGCACCGAGTTGCACACCGATCCTACCTGCATCAAAAGAGTGGCGGTTGTTAGGTGGTTGCCTTACATCAAATATCCTGGCTTTATTAAAGAGTATTTCCTGACGGCCCGCTCTTACAAATAACTTGTTGCCCTTGCCTAACTGAAGGGTGTATTCAGCAAATGCCTGGTGGAGTTCGCCGGGATTATAGTCCGTTAGAGAGGGATTATAATCCAGTTCGTAGGTAGTACCTGATTGTACTTCACCAAATACGCGCAGATTAGGTAAGATATGGATATCGGCCCATAAGCGGGAACGCTGTTGCCAGTCGAATCCCTGGTCCTCATTGCCCTTACCGTATTTCAGGTGTTCCCTGTATTCCCCTCTGGGGCGGATTTCACCACCGATAGTAATGTATCCGTTTTCCCATAAAGGAATGTATTTCAGCTTTGCCCATAATCCAGTTCTTAGCTGCTTATCGGAGAGATAGTGGTAATCTTCTTCATAATTCAGTGGTAAGAATTTCGGTACAGGCCGTTTTTTGATGGTATCCTGCGCATAGGTGAGTAGTGGTAGTATGGCGAGGATACACAAGAAGGCTCGTTTCATCTTCAATTGTGTTTTAGCAATGCAAAGATGAAAATCCTTCAGGAGGATGGCTTGTAATAAACGGCGTATTAATAGGATAATCGGCCCAAAATGTAATCTCCTCTTTTTACCCTAATGGCATGGATATATTTTAAAGTTATTACCAACGCTTTCATAAGTAAATAATTATTCAACCTGCTGCACGGTGGTCTTTTCCGATACCCCATTCCCGTTAATGGCTTCTATCGTAAAATAATATACCTTTTCCTTATCCAGCGTTTTCAGCCAGTATTCATTTGCATTGTACACCATGATATTGGTATACAACTTATCTGGTGCAGTACCGTAATAAATATTATAAGCGTAAGCATCTGTTGCCGGCTTCCATTTCAGCCATGCACTGCGTTTGTCTTTTTCTGTGCGAAGTACGATCAGGTTTTCTACAGTAGCAGGTTTTTTGCCGGCCCCGTTGCCAAACACCCTTAGTCCACTGATGGCAAATTTTCCGGAAGGCATATGCACATTTTCTATACGGATATATCTTGCTTTCACTGGTTTCTCCAGTGATACATAGTCATGGGGTACATCCGTTTGATTTTTACTCTTATCTGCTAATGACTGCCATTTTTTACCATCCAGGGAATACAATAATTTATATTGGTGATAGATATCCGTTTGCTTGCCTAGGAATGTCGCGTCCTGATCAGCATAATTTATTTGCACTGCATGCACGTCTGACACAGCCCCCAGATCAGATTGCAGCCACTCCCCTGCCCGACCACTCTCCGCACTCCAATACGTTTTAATATCTTCATCTACCGCATTGTTCGCACTATAACCACCCAATGTCGAAGATACCATCACAGGTTTGTTATAATTCAACAACATCCAACCAGTGAATTCCCCATTTGTGTAATGCGGATAATCTCCAAAGGCAGTATTACAATACATCACATCATCTTTATCAAACCCTGCCGGCCATATGCCTATCCTGCGTTCAAAATTATTTTTCACGCTAATTCCCATGGTGCTTACATGCCAGTATGCACCCTTGTGATCTGTAAATGTCGCCCCATGTCCTGCACCCCTGGCAAAGCCACCGGGCTTGAATGACAACGGATCTGACTGTGGTGTAAAATTATTGCCCAGTGGTGAAGGCCCTGCTATCACCCCATCTGCATACCCACTCATTTCTGTACCCGGTGCGCCATATTGCAGGTAATATTTTCCATGGTACTTCGTCATCCAGGCACCCTCTATAAAAGGATCCAGGAATGTATTGTCCATATGCTCCCCAAATCTTTGCCAGCCATACCGCCACGGCTCCAGCAGGTACATTTCCTGCCGGGTACCAATTGGTTTAAATGTCGTACGATCCAGTTCTATCCCATATAATGGATAGCGATTGCTACTCCCGTTATACATATACAAACGACCGTCATCATCCGTAAAGAATGCAGGATCCCAACCACCTATTTCAAAAGAATCCACTAAAGGCTTCCAGCTATTTTCCTTTGGAGAAGTGCTCATCCACAAGGTAAAATTGCGGGTATAAGTAGACCCAAATACAATCATCGTATCACCCACTACACCCACAGCAGGTGCACACAACTCATCATATCCTTCATTCCAGGAACGCAGGAATTTCCGTGATACAAAAGTCCAGTTCACCATGTCCGCACTATACCAATATCCCCATTGATTGGTCGAAAACAGGTAATAATCTCCTTTGTAACTGACAATGACAGGGTCCGCTGTTGCCCGGTGTTTACCCCATTCTGTAAAGTTGGGAATAGGAGTATATCCATAGTCCACATTGATTGGATTACAATACGTAGGCTGCTGTGCATGGCATACCATACTGATAAAAAAGCAGCAGGAAAGGAGCATCTTTTTCATAACGGTTCAAAGGTAAACGAAAAAGCAGGGATAATGGCCATATATAGCCACTTCCCTGCTGAAGTCCCCGTCTATAATATCCTGACTTATTATTTTTCTTCTGCTGGTGGCAGCACCGGTGGAGGTGGCACCGCCCCAGGATCTGCAATGGGCAAAGCGCCCCAGTCCAGTGTGGTAAAGTCTACATATTCCGCCACATGCACACCTATTGAATTGCCATGCTCATCTATGTATTTCCAGCTGTCGGACTCACCCTCTCTTGCCATAACCGGAAAACTAAATGACACCCTGCCATCATATCCCTCTACCTCATCCAGCATCATATTTTCATAAAGTGGTTTGATAATTTCCCTGCCAAGCGGATCCAGTATCCCGAATTTAGTTCCCTCCATTACCAGGTAACCTTTACCATGTTTCTCAGGAGAGATCTTTTCGTAATTCACCGGTATAATGATCCGGCCATTCAATCCTGCCAGACCTTTTCTACCATCGTTCTTCATGAGCACCAGTACCTCAGAATCATCCTCTCCAAAGAATGCTTCCTCTGTAAATTTATCTATTACATCCTGTGGTACATCATAGATGACCGGTACTATTTCCTTACCAGTCGTGTCAATATAACCATAGCGATAAATGCGGGCAGCTGTATCCACACATTCATACACTGCTGCTATTCCTTTATGGAAATTGGAGATATAATCATACTTCGGTTGCACCACGTAATTTCCTTTTCCATTCACATACCCAAACTTCTTATTCTTTACAACCATCGCACGGTGATTCGCAAAGTATCCCAAATAATCCGGGAACCCTCCTTTTGAATATTCACCATCAATTTTCTCCTTTTTATCTATATCATAGAGGAAACTGCTTCCATGCTGCCATACCAGCATCAGATGGCCTTCATATGCCACAAAAGCAGTATCAAATGGTAGTTTATAGATCTCACGTGTACGCTTATTCAGCACTTCCGCTTTGCCGGAATCTTTAGGTTTTAATAAAGAATACATGCTATCGAAAGGCACCACGTCTCTATATTTTACAGGAGCCAGCATCTTGCCCCCAAAGTCATATACACCGCTTAATCCATTCTTTGTTACCAACAGTACAGTACTGTCATCATATGTAGAAATGTAATCGTAAGCAACCGGGAGTAACACCTTTTGCTGTTTAATATCGAATAAACCTGTTTTGTCTTTCAGATTGATCTTTGCCAGCTGATCGTTCCGGGGAATAGCATGCATATCTATATAATCATAGATAGGGGGTATAACGGTATTACCTTCCTTGTCGATGTATCCATATTTGTCACCGATGCCGACATTCAGGTAATGGGCATCACCATAATAACTGAGAGAGGTATATTTAGGTGGTACAATTTTGCCGGTAGCGGGGTTATAGAAGCCGTATAACTTCCCTTGTATGATAGCCAGCATCTTAGTGCCATCTTCCATGGACATCTCGTGAAACTGGCTATATTGCGCCAGGATCTGCTTGCCGGTTTTGTCATATATAACGTCCTTTCCGTTCTTCTCTGACTCAAATAACGCGCCTCCGCAACGGGGTTCAAACCAGTATCCAAAAGCCATGGGTACAATGACCTTACCGGTAGTATCTGCCAGCCCGTATTTCTCATTCCGCATAATACCTATGAATGCAGTACTATCGTCGTAATAGTTAATATCATCATATACATAGTCCAGCAATAACTTCCCGGCTTTATTTACCAACCCCCACTTCCCATTTCTTTGTTGCCCGGTATACGGACCCAGTTCTGTATCCAGACTTGACAGCTCTTCCTCCGGCAGGCACTGACAGGTATCTACCTCTACTTTCTTTGTTTTGAGGTTGATGCTCATCTTCTGGTCATTCTTGTAGAGCGATTCGATCCATTCATCACTGCGCATATTCATATGCTCATGATCGTATTCAAAAGGAACCAACACTTCGTTTTTGAAACTCACCACACCCCACTTGCCATCTTTCTGTGCAAAAATGTAGTCCCCTTTGGTATTACAACCATAACAATAGTCAATGTCCTCGTAGGAATAAGGCACGGTGAGTTCGTCCTTTTGTTGATTATACACGCCCCATTTACCGTTTTCCTTTACGGCAAACCAGTTGGAGTCAAGTTGATTACTATCTTCAAAACGGAAGGGGAGAATAAAGCCTTTAGGGGTATACAAACTGGTTTTATTATCTTTTTTCACCACCCATTGTTCAGGAGAACTGGTATCAATCGTATCATATTCAGGTAGCAGGATCCACTTACCGAATACGGTCATGATCCCCTGCTTGCCTTTAAAACCTACCTGCAGAATGTCTTGTGGCAGGTATACGGAGTCGATGTCTCCCCAGCCATCTGAGAGACTTCTGTCATTATAAATGGTGTCAAAAGCGGGTTTGCCAGTGCTGTCAATATAAAGTGAGTGTCCGTGATCTACTACCCTGGCAAACCCCTGCACAAAACGGGAGCCGCCTTCGAATTTCTGCTGTGCCGCAAGACTGCCGGAGAGGAACAGTAAGCAACTGGCTAATAATCGGTATTTCATATAAAGAATTTGTAGGCACAAATGTCAGTGTGCAAACATATCTTTCCAAAAAACCGTGGTCACCTGGAGACTACAAGGGCGACTACAAAACGACTACAGACTTTGTAATCAATTAATTATCAATCAAAGAAACATTAAAACTCCCATTTATCCTCCAGCGATTTTCGCCAGGCAGCACCTCCATAAGGGAGAAAATGGACCTGGTTTACAGAGGGGTCTCTCTTCGTGATCTCTTCCAGCGCTACTATTTTTGCCTGTTTCATATCAGGGTTTTTGCGATCTAAAAACTGCCAGGCACCATCTTCCTTATCATGGTATACATATAATATAGGGGCTCCTTCCAGTACCTCTTTGGTCGTAAAGGCAGCTACATTTCTCTCTTCGTAAAACTTAAAATCGGTATTGCGGTCCAGCAAGGGCTGCTTGAACTTCAGGTCGGCAACGAAACCTGCCTGCCAGGGGAATAAACCAGCCTTATCAGGCCATACCATTTGTAGAACAGGAAAATCATCATGACCATAATACCTGCTGGCATAGCCGAAATAAAATTCATAATAGCTCTTGTCTACCGGCAGGAACTGCATAGGGTGATCCTTCAGAAAATCATCATATGACTGATCTGGGGTAAAAGACTGGCCCTCCCCTATCATCTCAGCTGCATCATTCAATATTTCACTCGCCACCTCTTTCTTCAACCCAAAACAAATCAACTCAGGATGCCCATACTTCTTAAACAGTCCAATCGTATGTACAAATGCCGGCAGATAATCATCCTCCATCACCATTATCAAATGACAACCATGGTTCTCAATATTCTGATTGATCCGATCTCTTTCTTTATTTTCCATCGTTCTAAGGTAGGAAAACCTGCCCAAAATGGCAGGCTTTCCCTAAAAAAGTCCAACTTGGATTCTATCATAAATTAATGGAGCCGGCCCCAGGCCCTTGCCAAAACGGCCGGGTAATTTCCGGTGGTAACTGCCCAAAGGCTGACTATTTTTTTACGGTATGATCTGCCACAACTCCGCATCATACTGATTCTCGTACCACTGCTCTAATTTCGTACCCGGTGTCTGGTTACTATACGGCACATTCAACGCCAGCAAACTCCGCTGATTGATGAGCTTATAATATCCACCGCCCATGTCCTGCACTCTCCAATGCTGCGCCACGTTTCCATTGTCCGTCCACTGTATCAGGATATTTCCCGCAGCTGTTGATCCACCTGCATTATCCAGATTCAGACCTGACGCCACACTGGTGATCTTATAATACCCATCCCCCAGTGATGTAAACACCCACTTCTGTGCATTCGTACCATTATCAGTATACTCCTGTATCTGTAACCCGGCCGTAGAAGCTGCATTTGGTACATCCACACATTGTGATGTCACTTTTGACTTAATTCTATAAGTTCCGTTAGCAATGGGCATCGCATAAGCTGGCCCTATTGACGGCGCTGGTACAGGTATCCCTTTCTCTATCGGATACCCAAAGAAAGGCACGTCTCCGATCCAGCTAAACTGCTGCGCCATCACTCTTCTATCCCAGCCGCTGCCATCACTGTTGGCCGCATGATATACAATCCAGTTCTGCAGGTTATCCGGTGACTTCACAAAAGAAGCATGCCCCGGACCATACACATTCCCGAACTTAGAAAATACCGCCGTTGAATTCTTAGTCCAGGATGCCTTGGACAGCAGGTTGCCGTTTGTACAGGTAATGCGCCCCAGGCAATAATCATTCGTCCAGCTACCACTCGCTGAATAAATGATGTTCACCGTGTTCCCACTGATGAGGGAAGTAGGGCCCTCATTCACTGTAGGTGTTCCTACCTGCTCCCATGAATAATCCGGTCTGGAGATCTCCACCCTTTCCCCATCAATGGTATAAGGGTTACTCATCTTCGCGATGTACAGGTACTGCGATACATTCGTGGTACCCTCCCATCCTGACCAAACAAAATAAATCTGACTGTTGAATACAAAAGGATGCCCGTCTATCGCCCAACGATCAGTAGTGGCGCTCAGCTTTGTCTTGTAGCTGTAACTGCCATTGAGTGGATTGCCGGCATCAGTGCCCCCTTCCAGTACATGCATACGATGATTGGCATTGTTACCATCATCCGCAGCAAAGTACACATACCACCGGCCATTCAGGTAATGCAATTCAGGAGCCCAAAGGTTCCCACTGTAAAGCGTGCCTGATGGCGGTGTGAAAATGTACGTCTTTGTCTGCTGTAAAAGGTTTTCCAGTGTAGCCGACTTCGTGATCCATAAACGACCGCCGTCGGAGCCACAATAATAAAAATACCCGCCGATGTTAATCACCCATGGATCGTAGTAACTACCGTTGTCGAGTGAGGGTAAAGGATTTGTGAAGATGACCGAAGTGCTGGCGGCGGTGACAGCTTTTAACGTGGATGAACCTGACAGTTTTTGCTCAGATTCTGGCTTTGTGCAGCCGTGCAAAAGTGCAAGCACGGGCAAGCCAAGTAGCAGAAAGATTCTTTTCATGCCGGTTAATTTTGAGAGATAAAACGAATATTAGGTATTCAAATAAATATACAATAAAAAAAATGCTTCTATCCCATAGACAGAAGCATTTTTTTTATTGTATGTGATCAATAATTATGTCCTTATCTCCCTTCTCATAAACAACCAGTAAGATACCGCAAAGCAGGCTACCGTAGCTGCAATCAGCCCGCTCACCTGTGGCCAGGTGATTAACAGACTCTCTCTCAGCGACAACGGTGTTGGCACCGCCATCGCCATCTGTTCCATCGTCAAGGGCCCCATACTCCTTACTACCGGCATCAGCAAGGTGGTCGTACCATCTGTATACATCTGACTCGGTATCACTACCAGGAAGTTATGTCGGATCTCATTATAGATCGCCATTTGCTCCGGCCCCAGCATACTGGGGTCCGGTAAGATGCCTTTTAGGATAATCTGTACCAGAATAGGATAAAACACCGTAAAGAATAACCAGATCGCAATCGCTGTCAATGCCGAAGTAGCCGACTGCCTGAACTTAACTGACAGTAAAATAGCCAGGTTCAGCCAGAATGCCACATAGATAATACTTAACACTACAAAGCAAAGTATGCGCACAAACTCTGCCCCTTCTATATGTACACCGGTGAGCAACATCCCTCCTCCTACCATCAGCATATTCAGTGAAAAGAACAGGATACTGATCACAATCAAGCCACCTGTAAACTTCGCATTTAACAATGAATCTCTGTAGACAGGTTGTGCCATCAACCGGATCAGTGTACCATTGCTCTGCTCTGAATTGATCGCATCAAAACCTAATGCAATTCCTAACAATGGTCCCAGGAAGCCAATGAATACATGAAACGGGGGCAGGGACCGGTCTGTGATCGTCAGTAATTTCAGGTAAAAATACAGGGAATCATGATCTTGTACATTCTCCATCGCTCCCCTGATATTGGACATCGACACATACATCGAACCGATCCAGGTAAGCAGGATCAACAGGGCCATAATAATGAACCGCCAGCTATGAATCTGGTCAGCCACCTCCTTCCTGACCATGACCCAGAAAGGACTAACGCTTTTTGAACCTGCCAAAGAATGATCTTTGGAATAAGCCAGTAGACTTTTCATTATGTACCTCGTTTTCCTTTATATTATTTTCAAAATAACGTTGATAAATCTCATCAAGACCATAGGTCCGTTTTTGTACCCCTGTTACATCGTATCCCTTGTGTACAAAGTATCGCACAATATCCGGTGTACTGTCTGACTGACCGGAAATCTCTACTGCTCCCGCAGCGATATCAACTTTGGTAACGCCCGGCAATTGCAACAGGTCATTTTCTACAAGCCCCGATGTAGTTCGAAGCGTCACCTGTACTACATGCGGATCGGCCTTGAACAAGTTCGCAGCCAGTGTTTCCACACTTCCATCAGCAAGCAGATGCCCACCCACGAAAATGCCTACCCGGCTACATACCTGTTGTACCTGGTGCAGGTGATGAGAGGATAAGAGAATCGTAATTCCCTGCTCCTGATTCAGCTGCCGGATCAGTTCCAGGAAATCCCTGACCCCTGCAGGATCTATACCCAGCGTAGGCTCATCGAGAATGATCACTTCAGGACGTTTGATCAATACATCTGCCAGTCCCAGTCGCTGTTTCATACCGCGCGAAAAAGTGCCTGCCTTCTTGTGCATAGCAGCTTCCAGCCCTACTGAAATCAACATTTCCTTTGCAACTGTTTCCACCTCCGCTTCAGGAATATCATTTAACCGGGCAATGTATTTCAGGTTTTCCAGTGCAGACAGATCATTGTAAAAACCTACATTGTCTGGCATATAACCGACCTTCCGCTTTACCGGGATCGGATGGCGCGAAGCATTCAATCCGCAGATCTGTGCAGTACCTGCTGTAGGTTCTGTAAGCCCCAGCAGCATTAATATAGTAGTGGATTTTCCGGCGCCATTAGGTCCTAGTAGTCCGAAGATCTCCCCCCGCTGAATCGTAAGGGTGAGATTATCAACGGCTTTCAAAGACCCATAGGTTTTGGATAACCCATGTATCTCTATGATTGGTTGTTCCATAATGTACTATCGCCTGCCATATTTACGAATAAGGAAATAAACAGCGCCCAGGGCGATCAGAATGATGACCAGTCCCAGCCAGCCTGTCAATGCAGAAGTCTTTACCGTGATCCGAAAATCCGCCTTTGCATTGGTATTACTATTCCTTACAGTAACGTTGGTCATGTAGTCGCCAGCCAGGGTTTTGTCCGGCACCTGTAGCGTAGCTGTGATAGTCGTGTCCGCACCTGCTTCGAGATGGAGAATTTTGGTAGGTGCAAAGGTGAGTTGCCATTGAGATGGATTCTGCGCATTCAGTTCCAGATTATCCAATGGAATCGTTCCAGTGTTCTTAATGACCAGTTGCAGTTCTTTCGTGCTGCCTTCCGTTACATCCTCACTGAGTTTACCGGTAGGCGTAGTGAGCGTAACACCATAGGTGCCTTTAATCACCGCTTCCAGGCTTAATTTCAGAGAGTCGTTGCCGACCAGTGCAGTCACAGGAATAGGGTATTTACCCGGTTTGGTATCCAGCGTGGGAACGATTTCGATGTTGATGTCAGCAGTTCTGCCGGAATCGATATTCACGGAAGTCACCGACATTCCATCTATCTTAAAATTTGCATTCCACCCTGCCGGCAGTCCTGCGGAGAGCTGGAAGATACGGGATACCGGCGCAACGTTTTTGAGTTTGGTATTAAAATTAAACGTGGTGTTGGCCGCGGCCTCAATGTTCATCAATCGGGCAGTGAACGGTGGTGAAGATTGTGCCCAGATCCGGTGGCTGAATAAGCATACGAATAACAAAACGAATAAATAAGGACTGCGCGTCATCCGGCGCTGGTGCTTAGTTGTAGTAGCTGACATTGCCATTTCGAGATTAATAAATAATGATTATATACTGATTGAAATAATTGTTATTTACCTATCATTTAAATGAAAACGGCTGCCAATTTAGTAAAGTCGCACAAAAAAATTGCAAAAAAAATGTGAAATTTTTACCTAGGCGGTCCGCTTATCTTCAAGGTGAGGTTGGTACTTCCTGCCCCATTGCTCCATCATCAATACTACAGGTAACAGCTCTCTTCCATATTCGGTGAGATAATACTCTGTACGTACCGGCACTTCCGCATATACATTCTTTGCAACAATGTCGTGGTCTTCCAGCTCTTTCAGCTGCTGACTTATCACCCGTTTACTGGCCCCATTGATCATTTTCAGCAGTTCACTGGGGCGTTTCGGACCATGCTGCAGGTAACAGATGATAAATGGCTTCCACTTACCGCCCATTACTTCCATCGTCACCTCCAGCGAACAATTATATAAACGGGGGATTTTCCTTGTATACATATTCCAGACCTTAAAAGGTGATTAAATTATCACCAGGTGATTAAATTCCCGGTACTTGACTTTCGCCTCGTACGGGTCCAACTTTGCATTACAAAAATAAGGATATGCAAAACAGAATCGTACAATTGGACAAAACAGGAATTGAGGCACTCAAGGTCGGCACTACAGGCATCCCCCAACCCGCCGCTCATGAAGTGGTGGTGAATATTAAAGCTGTATCGCTGAATTTTCTGGACCTCATGATAGTGAAAGGTGAATTTCCAACCGGACTTCCCTTTCCGTATACTCCTGGTTGCGATGGCGCAGGAATAGTAACAGCAGTGGGTGAAGCAGTGAGCGACTGGAAAGCCGGTGACCGGGTAGCACTGACCTATGTACAGAACTTCCTGGCAGGTGACGGCATTCCCTTGAAAGATGCCATACGCATTGGCTGGCAAACACAGGGTGTGCTGGCTGATTATGTAACGGTGCCGGGTGATGGATTGGTGAAACTTCCCGATTCCCTTTCCTTTGAAGAAGCAGCTACTCTGCCGGTGGCTGGGGTGACTGCCTGGGAAGGATTGATCAATATCGCGAAAATACAGTTAGGCCAAACGGTGTTGGTTCAGGGCACCGGTGGTGTATCTATGTTTGCCCTGCAAATTGCTCACCGGGCAGGGGCAAGAGTGATTGCTACCACCAGTTCTGATGCCAAGGCTGCAAAACTGAAGGCACTGGGCGCCCACGCAGTGATCAATTACAAAACCCACCCTGATTGGCACGAAGAGGTTGTACGATTGACGGGTGGCATAGGAGCGGATGTAACCCTGGATGTAGGAGGTAAGGATACTATCCGTCAGTCTTTACAGGCAGTGAAAGTGAATGGGCTGGTGTGCACTGCCGGGGGGCTGACAGGTTCCCGGATTACACTGGATGTATACGGTGATCTGAACCTGAACTTTAAAAGGATCGCAGGATTTGCGGTGGGTAGCAGGGAAAGTTTTAAGGCTTTGCTGAAAGCCGGAATTAAACCTGTAATTGATAAGGTCTATCCTGTAGAAGAAGTGCAGACGGCTTTCAGAGCACTGGAAAGCGGGGGGCATTTCGGAAAGCTGGTAATAACGCTCTAAAATAAGATGGAGGGAACTTTCGCTCCCTCCTCTTTGCATTCCCCCAAAAAGTCAGCATGAATTATGTAAGGCTTTAGCTTCGTCGTTTGTCGTCGTGAGGAACAAACCCCGGGATCCGGAAGAACCCCGGTGTGTTCCACTTGGAAAAGGTTGATTATTTCTCATTCTCTGGATAGTATATTGCCAATTGGATGCCAATGCCTACACAGGAACATAACTCATTGAAATTCCACATCTTACAATTATGACAAGGCGCTTTTTTTTCCATAATCTGGAAATTTATCTCTCTGTTGGAACGACTTATAGCATGTGCCCTACCTGCACATAAAAACGACTGATCAACAATACACACAACCGTTACAGAAAAACGCTTACATTGGGTATAACTGTGGCGACTATTTCTGTATTATGATCCATGCTATCATCCTTATCCTCCTGACTAATAAATAGCCTTTTTAAAATATTATAAACCTGTACTCAGACTCTCTTTAATCTGCGCCAGAAACGCTTTCACCGTTTTAGCTGAACCAGACGCTGGATTCGTCACCGCACAATTATTGATTACAAAATTCTTCACATCCGCCATCTGCCAGATACTCGCCCCACTCATCTTAGGATAATCCGCTTTAAATCGTAACATCTCACTCTTTATCTCATCCACCGTCTTACTGTTATGTGAACTCTCACATGTACTAAACGCCCCTCTGCACATAAAAATGGGATATACCGGTTGCACCGCTCCCGTAGCCGCTTTCCACAAACCCGGATTCGCTCTTGTACCGCCATCATAGCATTGCAGATATATCGCATCCACTACCTTTTGATCTGTATGCTGTAACACTGTTTTCCAGAAATCATTTACCCTGTAAGGACACAGGGTCATATGCATCTTCAGTCTCCCTGCTAACTTCCCCATTTCAATCACAGACTGGCTATCATATACTGATTCATCGTCAATACAAAATGCATCTGCACCTACTACCTCTTTCAGCACCTTACAGATCTGGAACAAAGTGCTGTGATCACCCGTTCCTGTCACCACACCCGGTACCTGCTTCGTGGAATCAATCCAATCCCGCATGAAATCAAATGTGTTCGGTGGCTGGTTATACCACCTGCCTTCCAGCAGGATCTCGATTCTGGCCGTCTTCTTCAAAGCCGCAACCCGGCGCAGATAAGAAGTGTCCCCTACCCACTTTCCATTATGGATCACCGGATGTTTGTTATCATCACCGGAATACAGATCCCCGTCGCCATGAATATAAAAACTGGATAGCATCACGGTATTAAATCCCGCGTCCTGCAATAAAGCATACGTTGAATCATCTCCGGGATACATCCCCCTTCCGAAAATACTCAGATTTTTTGCAGGCAAAGGCGCCTGTGCAGCGCAAAACAAAGAAAACGCTGTCAGATAAGAAAGCAGCAATAAGACCCTCATAGTATAGTAATAATTTATGAAGGCAAATTAAGCACTTATATCAAGCCTTTCAGACCACTCATATAAATATATGACTAGCCATCTACTCTTTCTTCTTCCAATAGGTGCATAGGGAATCCGGGGCTCGTTTTCTGTTCTCAAACATTGCTAGTTATTACATGTGCCCCGTATAACTTCTTAAAAGTGCTACTCTTTATCAAAACCATAATCTCTTTCCACCCGACAGATCCTCGTCTTGTAGTGCGCATACCACTTCTCCCTCCCCAATTGCTGGGCGATCAGATGGTCGGCCTGCTGCTTCCAGTTGCGGATCGCTTCCAGACTTTCCCAATATGAAACAGTAATACCCACACCATCTCTTGCAGACTCAACTCCCAGATACCCCGGTTGGGCCTGAGCCAGTTCTACCATCAGGGTGGCGGTATCTTTATACCCTTCTTCTATATCGGTTCTAAGTGAAGTGAAGATCACTGCATAATAAGGAGGTGTGGGTGTATTGGCTATCATGATATTATTTTTATAAGCATAGCACGCAATAATTTCCGGCTCGCAAGTACCATCATAACGCACAGTTACCATGAAAATTCAACAGTCACTGGCGCTCGTTCCCATTGTTCTATATCTTAACTTCCTCTCCTTCCAACAGGGTCGCCAGAAATTTCTTAGACTTATTCGCTTCCAGTTTATACGGTATTGTAAACAATAAACATCCAAACACCAGCATACCAAAAGGTATTAACATCGGAAATTCAAAACCTCCCCTCAGCATGACCGCTGTTACGGCAAGACATACCAATAACACCACCGACATCCAGAATGCACAAAATACCAGCACTGCTACATGAGGACTACTCTTCACTTTTATTTCCGTCTGCCCAAGGAAATGCGAAACCTCTCCCTTTATCACAGGCACGAAGGAATTCCTGTAATTAATGATCCTTTCTATTTCAAACGTTTGTTCCTTTATGACGCCTTTATAGGGTTTATCAGATGAATCTTTCTTTGTCCCATAGTGCTGCACAAACAAAACAGCATTTAACTTTCTGGCGGTAACATTTGCCTCCAGTCTGCTCATCACTTCAGCTACACTCAGTCTGCTCACCAGGGTATAACGGTCAAATGGTAACCATGATTTGATATTCATAGCATAAAAATACTAGTCTTTTATGGTAATCCATACAGGGCAATGATCACTCGTCTTCTCCCATCCCCTCACCTCCTTATCTACGCCCCCGGCAATCAATCGCTTATCTACATCCGGCGTCACCAAAAAATGATCTATCCTTAATCCTGCATTTCTGCCATAAGCATTGCGGAAGTAATCGTAAAAGGTATAGATGGTTTCTTCAGGATACATTTTCCGGAGGGCATCTGTCCAGCCCTGTGCCTTCAGTTCCTCAAATGCTTCACGGGTTTGCGGCAGGAAGAGCGCATCATTGACCCAGCTGGCAGGTTTATATACATCTTTCTCTGTAGGAATTACGTTGTAATCACCCAGTATGATCACAGGTTTACCACTGTTCATCAGCTCCTGTGCATGTACATGCAGGCGTTTGAACCAACCTAACTTATAATCATACTTCGGTCCCGGAGCCGGGTTGCCATTGGGCAGATACAAACAGGCAATGGTGATACCATTGACAACCGCCTCTATATACCGGCTATGCAGGTCTTCAGGATCCCCCGGCAATGCCCTTCTCACTTCTTCAGGCTTACCCACTTTGGACAGGATTGCCACTCCATTCCAACTCTTTTGCCCATGCCAGATGGCTGTATATCCCGCTTCAAGAATTGCCTCCTCGGGAAATTTTTCCTGTGGGGCTTTTAATTCCTGCAAACACGCCACATCCGGCGATGTTTCTTTTAACCAGCGGAGTAATACTGCCAGATGCCCATTCACTCCATTCACATTATAAGT
>Ga0182005_1000206_pt1 | contig 39651 bp, 26 predicted proteins | sample Sormic07211103_1_FD_123021 | JGI IMG/M metagenome (GOLD analysis project Ga0182005, IMG submission 123021) | Rhizosphere microbial communities from Sorghum bicolor, Mead, Nebraska, USA - 072115-103_1 MetaG | ecosystem: Host-associated > Plants > Roots > Rhizosphere | place: USA: Nebraska...
AATACCGGAAGGGGTCTGATACCCGAACTCCTGTGTGAAGTTGATATTGGTTTTACCCGGTTTACCACGTTTGGTTGTAACCAGTACTACGCCGTTTGCACCACGCATGCCATAGATAGCAGTAGCTGCAGCATCTTTCAGGATGGTGATTGTTTCGATGGGATATGCATCCAGGAAAGAAAGGTCTCTTTCCATATCATCTACGATGATGAGGGGAGATCTGGCAGCAGTATTCGTGGTACGGATACCACGGATATAAAGTGCTGATTCAGACCAACCCGGTTCGGAGTTGCTTTCGTATGTTTCCACACCGGTTACAGTAGCGGTGAGTGCATTCTGTAATACAGTAACTGGGTGTTTCACCAGCTCCTCCCCGTATACAGTAGAAGCACTGTTGACGGTGAACTTCTTTTGTGTTCTGCCAAACGGAACTGCAATCGTTGCGGTGTACCGGTCTTTTTGTGGTTCCAGTACGATGGAGGTCAGTTTATCGAAGTCGGCGATACCAGTGGTGTCTTTATAGCCTTCGCAGGAGATATAAAGCAGATCACCGGGCTTTGCTTTTTTCAGGTCAAAGTAACCATCCTGATTGGAAACTGCAATACGACTCTGTTCACTTACATTCACCACTGCTCCTTTGATGGGTTGCCCATCCTTGTTCACCACCCGTCCCTTCAGCGTTTGGGAGAAGGCGGCCGTATGAAACAGGAGCAGTATCAATATACTCCAAAGATTAAATTTATGTTGTTTACACATTGCTCATTTAATTAAAAGTTAACTCAATCACCAGCCGGCGTTATTACTCCAACCTGTCTTCCATATTTCTTCAGTCGGGATAGGATACAGATAGAACCTATCCTGGAACACACGGCTCTGGGCGACTTTGCGCGTATAAGTGAGTGTGCCATCGGTAGCTTTAGTAACGGTGATACCATATAGTGGTCTGCCTATCGCCTCGCTGGCTACTTTCCAGCGGCGTACATCCCACCAGCGGTGATCTTCGAAGGCCAGTTCGATGGTTCTTTCTTTGTGAATGAAATTTCTGAGTGCGGATTGTGATTGCAGGTCTGTACGTGCAGAGAGCAGGGATGTCATGCCTACCCGGTTCCTCAGTTGCTGCAGGGCGTTGAAGGCTTCTGCTGTTGGTCCCTGTGCTTCATTGATGGCTTCTGCATAGTTCAGCAATACTTCTGCATAGCGAATGAAGATCCAGTTTCGGTACATCGTTTTGCTGTCATCCAGGTAATCTGTCTGACTATCATCATGGTATTTTCTATTGTAGTAACCAGTAGGGGTGGCATATGCATTACCAGCTGGATTATCTGTACCACCGGTGGATACGTCCACTGCCCGGGACCACCATTCCGCACCGTGATACAAAACGGTCGCATAGAAGCGGGGATCTCTGTTCGCATAAGGGTGCTGCTCGCTGTAACCGGAAGCTGCATTGACCGTAGGGATACCACTCGCATCATACACGGGGGCACCCGTAGCATCGTATGTGGCAAAAGGAGATTCACCATTTGCCATATCATACATATCTACCAGGGTCTGGCTGGGGCACAGGCCACCATAACCTCCGTAGCCAACCGGAGATTCATTCTGCCACCAGTTGCCGGCAGCATCATTGCGCCAGAACACCACTTCCTTATTACCACTTACCACTCTCATATTTACAGCATCCTGGTAAGCAGTGACATAATTGCTGGTATATTGAAATAAGGAGTAGCGCGCACCATTGCCAAAGTTGTCAATGAATAGTTTGGCGGCATCAGCTGCATCCTGCCAGGAATACAAACCGAGATCCTGGTAGTAAGGACTGGCGAGATACAATTTGATCCTGGCCATCAGTGCGAGGTCAGTACCTTTTGTAACCAGCCCAAGATCAGAAGTGGATACATCATTATCACTCGTCAAACCGGTATAGCAATCGTTAAGTTCTGACATCACCCATTCAAAACAGGTTTTTACAGAAGCCGGACGTTGATATTTTGCCAGGATGGTAGATAAAGTAGCATCCGGATCGATAGATGAATCGATGATGGGAATAGCGCCATAACGCAGACAGAGTTCCCAGAAGAAGTAAGCACGGAAGAAACGCATTTCTGCTTTCATTCTGCTTCTCGCAGCTTCGCCGGTAGCTTCTGATACTTCGGTACCCAGTGGCACACTATCAATATGCTCCATGAAGAGGTTTACTTTGCGGATACCGCGATAGTAAGTTGCCCAGGTATCGAGGATTTCTGCTTCTCCACCGGTAGCATAAAAGTCACCTACATTGAAACTGCTGCGGGTACCACAGGCAGAGCGGCTGGCTTCAGCAAGGTCAGTGGCTTCATCCATCCAGGAATTGGCAATTCTTGCCTGCCCATTCCGGAGAAAGTTGTATGTATCGTTGTAGTAGTATACTGTATTTGTCCAGCTGGACCACACCTGGTCTGAGGTGAGCTCACCACTGGGCGTTTTGTCGAGGAACTTACTTTTTTCACAGGCGGTGAGTATGGTCACGCAACCGGCCAGCGTGATGATGATATGCTTTAATCGCATGGCTTTAGAATTTAACGTTTACACCTACATTCACAGATTTCATGATGGGATATGCATTGGAAATAGAACTTTCCGGATCCACTAAACCATTCAGGTCATCCCATGTAAACAGGTTGTTGGCATTGACATAGAAGCGGGCTTCTGACATAGACCAGCGCTGTGTGAGGGCACGAGGCAGTGTGTAACCGAGTTCTATATTTTTCAACCTCACAAACCGGCCTGATTTCAGGAAGAAGGTGCTCAGGCGCTGGTTGTGATTGCCTTTATCATCATAGTGCAGTAAAGGATATTTAGCATGGGCCAGGTTATAGTCTTCTGATCTGGAAGGGTCCCAACGCTGTAAGTGTTCTTCTCTCACTTTACCCCCATCTACAAATGCGAAGAGGGCTTCTTCATCATAGTAGCGGCTTACCTTACCTACACCCTGGAACATCAGGTTGAAAGACCAGCCTTTGTAATTCAGCCCCACGGAGGCACTGAAAGTATTTTCAGGCACGGTGCTGTAACCGATCTGGGTTACGTCGTTTTCATCGATGTAACCATCGCCGTTCATATCCTTATACTTCAGGTCACCCGCTTTTACTTCATCAGTAAAAGTGGATTTCGCCAGCTTTTTATTATCAATATCTGATTGGGTGATGAAGCCTTCGCTTACGAGGCCATAGAACTGACCGATAGGAAAACCTGTATTTCTGCGATAAGCAGGTTTACCGCTGGGTTCATCCATCGCGAGGATCTTATTCTTTGCGTGGGTAAAGTTGAAGCCAGCTGTATAATCCAGTTTACCGATCCTGTTATGATGCTTGAGGGAGATTTCAAAACCTTTGTTCTCAGTTCTACCAAGATTGCCAGCCGCAATGCTTACGCCATAATAATCCGGAACGGAGAGGTAAGAGGTGAGGATATTCGTTCTGTGTTCTGTAAAGAGGTCTACATCCAGGGAGAAGAGGTCCTTATAAAAACCGGATTCGAAACCGAGGTTGTATTTTTTGGCTCTTTCCCAGGTAACGTTCCTGTTAGGGTACTGGCCTTCGTAAATACCTGTATGGTAATTACCATCACCGGTGTAGTATACGCTGCTGTACCATGACCAGGATTCTACATAGAGGAAGCGGATGTCGGTACCGTTCACCGTGTATTTATCATTACCTACTTCACCGTAAGAAGCGCGGACCTTCAGGTGATCCAGCCAGTTACGCTGGTCTTTCAGGAAAGATTCGTTAGAGAGCATCCAACCTACGGAAGCAGATGGGAAGAAACCGAAACGATGGTTTTTTCTAAAGTTTTCAGAACCGTTATAGCCCGCGTTGAACTCACCCATAAAACGGTTATCGTATGCATAGGTAACACGACCGACTACACCCTGATAACGCCTGGCAAGGTCTGCCTGGTAACGGTAGTCGTTCTGGTTGTAAAGTACCAGTCCTGTCACTTTGTGCTTACCGATATCGCGGGTATAGTTCAGACCATATTCCATGTAGAGTTTCATGGTAGCGGTCTGGGTATTGCCGGAGTAGGTCAATTCTTCATCTTCATTATAGCGGGTGTAGCTATCGCTCAGGTCCGGGTTTGTACGGTCTATGAGTTCGTAGGTAGCGAAGCCTGCACCAAAGCGCCTGTCATAGTAAGTCTCATAGTCAAATGAGGCCATACCTTTGAAGGACAAACCTTTGGTAATGAAATCCAGCTTTTGATTGAGGGTAAAGTTAGTTTCATTGATGGTGTTGTTATCTCTGTAGAAACCACCTTTGGCCAGTTTGGCAACGATGTTATTCTGGTGTTGTGAGTTACCACCATAATAACCATTATCGTATTGCACAGGGAATAGCCAACCGGGCGTATGATTTAATTCATAGAAGATCTCGTTGTACTTGGTAGTTGAGTTTTCGGTCACATTAGGACCATTACGTTCTTCGAAACGGGTACCAAAGTTCACACCCAGGTTGGTGGTAGAAGTCAGTGCGAAGTCTAAGTTAGCACGGAAGCCATAACGCTTGAAAGCGGCGTTGGAGCTTTGCGTGTAAGAAGAGCTGTTGGTGAGGTCTTTGTATAAACCATTCTGATCGTAGTATTCCAGGGAGGTAAAGTAACGTAAGCGTTTTGTACCACCCTGTATGTTTACATTGTAACGTTGTGCAGGTGCTGTTTTATTCAACACCTGATCATACCAGTCTACATTTGGATACAACTGTGCTTCGGAGGAAGTGAGTTGGCCGGCTACTGATTTCTGGTACATTGCCAGATCTGCATCGCTGTATTGTTTGGTAAGGCCATCATTGGAGAGGGCTTCATCCAGCAGTTTTACAGATTCGTAGGCGTTGAGATATTTGTCTTTGCGGGTAGGAGATTGTACCTGTGTGCTGAGCGTGAGGCTCACAACAGGTTTCTGTTCAATACCGCGCTTGGTGGTGATAAGGATCACACCGTTTGCACCACGTACACCGTATACAGCCGTAGCAGAAGCATCTTTGAGTACGGACATGCTTTCGATATCGTCGGGGGCGATCTGGGCAAATTTACGCTCCACACCATCTACCAGTACCAGTGGCTGGTTAGTACCTGCAAAGGATGCCTGCCCTCTGATATAAATACTGGCATCGTCGCTACCGGGCGCACCGGAACCCTGTGCGGTAAATACACCGGGGAGTTTGCCAGCGATAGCCTGTGAGATATTGGGTGAGGATGATTTTAATAATTCTTTTGAGTTGAGGGTAGCGATGGCACCTACTACACTTTCTTTCTTCTGCACACCATAACCTACTACCACGACCTCATTCAGTTCTTCATTCTTATCGCTCAGGGCGATGATGAAAGAGGTTTGTCCGTTGACAGGGATTTCTTTTGCAGTGAAACCCATAGCACTGATTTGCAGGCTGGCACCGGGTTTTACATTCAGCTTAAAGTGGCCTTCATTATCGGTAGAGATCCCATTTGCTGTGCCTTTCTCCATGATGGTAGCACCGGGAATGCCTGTGCCTTTATTGTCTCTTACCACGCCGTGCACGGCCAGTGTCTGGGCCATACCTGCCTGTACTGCTAAACACAACAAGAGTATGATGAATAGTGTTCCTTTCATAGTTAAATACAATTAAAGTGAATGTTGCATCCAGCAGCCGCCGTACCATGAATACATATCTGCACCTGCTGCCACGAGCACAGCACTGTTACCATTATCCCAATCGGAGGCATAGTTCACGTACAGGGAGAGATATTCGTTCCAGCTTAAGCTATGTAAGGTGAGGATATGTGTTGTTTCATTGTAAGCCCAGGTACCTCCATTTCCGCCGTCGGTATAAGTACCATCTTCAGCAAAGACCATGGTAGCGCCGGGAATGGCGTTGTAGCCACTGGTAATGACCCAGAGGGTACCGAAGTACCAGGTACCGACCATGTTCGAAGTGGTGAAAGAAGTATTTTCGACAGTAGTATAACGCTCAGGGCTGAAGGCAGCGATGGAGAATTTTACGCCATTGACAAAGTTGGTTGTTACACTTGCAGGATCCATCCAGTGCATTGAGCGGATGTGCAGGCTGTTTGCCGCTTCATGGAGTACATACCAGTTATTGTGATCGGGATCCTGCCATACGTTACAACCGGTAGTGAGCGTCCATTGCGTACCGTTACCGATCTTATACGGCGTAAGAATCCGGTAGTTCAGGTCTGCACTCGGATAACCGGTAAAGTCGGTGAAAGAACCGTTAGGTGTGGTAGAAGCACCATGATTCACCGTCATACCATAGGAACTAAAAAACAGGTGATAATAACCGTTGTAATAGACCATGGAAGGAGAAGAGGCTGTGGTGTTGCTGATAATAGCAGTAGCAGATCCCTGAGGGGTAATTGCATCGGCGGCGAGTTGGATCACATAGATGCCTGCATTGCCATACACCATATATATACTACCATCATGTAGTACAACAGAAGGACAGGCAGCTATACCGGTAGTAGATGCGGAAGTAGATTTTAATACAATGCCTTTGTCTGTCCAGCTATTGTCTGCAAGAGAAGTAGTAGTGGCACAGGCGATCAAAGAGGTACTACCACCCGCACTGACGGAATAGTACAGGTAGTAAGTACCATCTTTTTTCAAAAGGAAGGGCTCACGAATAGTAACTTTAGTGGTATCGACAGTTGCATCAAGCGCCAGTAAATCTTTTTTGCGCGCTGGTACAATATCATTTAATATATATGCAGTGTTGTCTGCCATCTGCATTTTTACAAGATCGCTGGTAGTACGTAATATCAATCCTGGTTGATATGAAAATACATCCATTGAATCGTTGGATGAGATGATATAATATACGCCATTCTCTTTCTCAATAGTAGGTTCAGATACATTGGAATAGGCTGCATCCACCACTACCGGAGGAGCTACATAGGTCTGATTGCCGGAGGCTGGGTCCCATTTGTCCCATTTCTGGCAGGATACCAGTACAAATGCTGATAGCGTAGTTATGACAATAGGTCGCCACCATCGTTTTTTCATAAAAAACAATTTAGATTGATAAAATAAAAACGCATAAGATCCCCTGACGCCTTTATAGAGGCGTTTTATCGATTGAATATATCAGTGCTTAATTCGTTCAGCTGTTCTCTGTTTGCCCTGACCGGCAGACAGTGTTGTGTTTAATAAATTATGATTGAATGAAAATGAAATAACAATGTCCCTCTTTTGTTGTGCCTTTAAATAATTGTTCACACTTCCGGCATCCCCTGAAAGCCTGGGTCATTGTTAATTAATGTGTATTACGGTGAAAGGACTGTATCTCTGCAGTGATTTCATTCCGGGAATTATTTTCTATACGAACCTACAGTTGCGAATGCTCGTCCTGCGGTTATAACAAATGTTAGTTTCATAAACGTGTCACATAGGTGGAACTAGTGGTAATATGAAACAAATGTAGAGGAATTACTTTAATTGTCAAAGAAACAATTAATATTTTTTTAAGCGGCCCTTTCGGGGCCGCTAATATGGGATTCGTCAGGTTATTTTGGGCATCTGCGGATAAAAATGAATTGCTTTTTTCCGAGGAAACGATCCGTTTCTTTCCAGTGTTTGTAATCGAACTCAATAAGTTCATTGAGTGCATAATCCCAGATGTTGTTATCGAAGCGGCATTCGCCAATAAATTTGCCACCTGGTTGTCGGCTCAGGTATATTTTGATCCAGTAGAAATCTTTGTAGTCGTGGTCTGGTTCGGTGATCTCTCTTTCAAACACTTCTTTGATGGCCGGATAAAGGATGTCGGGAAATGTGTTGTCATGATGCTCTTCCATATCATCCATAAAGGCGCCCTGCACCTGCAGGTGGCTGTAGTTGAGATGGAACTCGTCGCCGGCAGGACTTTTAAGTTCGTAGACCGGTTCGTAATAACCAAGCAGACATTGGAAGAAACCAGTGAGGAAGCCTCTGAAAAAAGTGTAGGCTCCCTGGCTCATGGATTCTACGGGGTCGGTGCCGATGGCTGCCATTTCTTCGTACATGATATTGTCTCCCCTGAGGCGGATCAGAAAGGCCAGGTGGTACACTTTTACATCATTGCCATGATCCTGTTCGCCGGGTACGTCACAAACAATTTCAAGTTCCAGTTCCCTTAAATGAACGGTATCCTTTACTGCTTCGATGGTGAGGGTATGGGGGACTTCAAAATCAAACGATTGCATAGCGGTCGCGAGGTGGGTTGCCAGTGTGGGTACAAGTACATTTGTTTCCATGCGGGTTTTGTAGGTTAGTTCGCAGCAAACTTATTAAAATTTTTAGTAGTGTCTCATTTTCATTTTTCAGGCAGGGCGCAGGCTATCATGCAGAATAGTGACAACCAGGTTATCAATTATAATTGCAGCGGTTGCTGCATGGTCCGGTGGCGGAATATGCTTAAATTGTTAGTTCAACAAAACCTCCTCGTTATGATACTAACCAATAAAGCCTTCAGCGGATTTTCTGTAAATGATATCAAGAAAGCGAAATCCTTTTACCAGGATAAACTGGGGATGGAAGTGACGGATGGTCCAATGGGTGTGATGGAGCTGCACATTAATAGTGATTCAAAGGTCTTGATCTATCCAAAACCTACCCACTCCCCTGCTTCTTATACGGTATTGAATTTCCCGGTAGATAATATTGATCAGGCTGTAGATGAGCTGAGCAGTAAAGGGATCCGGTTTATACAGTATGGAGGTGAGATCAAGACAGATGAAAAGGGTATTTTCAGGGGAGGCGGGCCATTGATCGCCTGGTTTGAGGATCCTGCAGGCAATATTCTGTCAGTGATCGAGTCACACGAAGAGGCGTAATTAAGCCTTACTCAAAGGCATATGGTGAAGGGATTTTTAACTGTCAGCTCACTGAGGCGCGGAGGAAGGGTATATAATAGCTGAAAGGCGTACCTTTGCGCCCATGGATTATTTCAAAAAGTTGCTGGATCTGCTGAAGATTGAAAGAGAAGAAGATCGCCAGTCATATATTTCATTAACAGAAATGACATCTGTAGCAGAACGCCGTGCCAACGGCCTCACCTGGTACCCTATTGCTATCAGGGGGACGGAAATGAGCCGCGGCGACTATCTGACCGTAGAAGTAGAACGCACTACTCACCAGGATATTTCCCATCAGCTGCGCTTTGGGGTATCTGCCGTGCTGTTTTCCAATCATGACCCAAAGAAAGATAATATAGAAGGTACCGTCTCTTACCAGAGCGGGAACCGCCTGAAGATCACCTTACGCACCGATGAGCTCCCCGAATGGGCAGATGACGGCAAATTAGGCATTGACCTGTCATTTGACGACAACAGCTACGAAGAGATGACAAATGCCTTAAAACAGGCATCAGGGGCTGATAAAAATCTGTTGGTACAAATCCTCACAGGCGCCAGGACCCCAACCTTTAATAATGACCTGCCCCGATTTACGCATCCCCGGCTCAATGCCTCCCAACAGGATGCCGTAAACCGGATTCTGGCTGCCAACGAACTGGCTATTGTGCACGGCCCTCCGGGTACCGGTAAAACCACTACACTTGTGCAGGCGATTAAAGCCCTGTATGCGCAGGATCGTAAACAGATCCTGGTAGTAGCCCCCAGCAATACCGCCGTAGACCTGCTGAGTGAAAAACTCACGGACGAAGGGATGAATGTATTGCGCGTGGGTAACCCGGCAAGGGTATCTGAAAAACTCATGTCGCTCACCCTGGATAGTAAAATGGCTGAACATAACAGCATGAAAGAAGTGAAGCGGCTGCGTAAACAGGCGAGTGAGTTCCGGGATATGGCGCATAAATACAAGCGGAATTTTGGGAAGGCGGAACGAGAACAACGTAAAGCCCTTTTTGATGAAGCGCGCAATATTATGAAGGCGGTGGAAAATACTGAGTCCTATATTGCAGAAGACCTGATTAATAAAGCACAGGTGATCACCGCTACGTTGGTAGGTGCTAACCATTATACAGTGAAGCAGCTAAAGTATCATACCGTGGTAATAGACGAAGCAGGACAGGCACTGGAACCAGCCTGCTGGATCCCGATCCTGAAAGCAGAGAAGGTAGTACTGGCAGGTGACCATTGTCAGCTTTCTCCTACTATTAAATCGGATGAAGCAGCGCGTAACGGGCTTGCACATACATTATTGGAAAAGTGTACTGAGTTGCATCCGGAAGCAGTGGTGTTACTGGAAGAACAATATCGTATGCATGCCACGATCATGGGGTACTCCTCTTCCATTTTTTACCAGGATAAACTGAAGGCACATGCCTCTGTAGCTGCGCATCTGCTCTTCTCTGCAGATAGTCCGTTATCTTTTGTGGATACAGCTGGTTGCGGTTTTGATGAACAGACGGAAGGTACCAGTACCACGAATCCGGAAGAAGCCGCGTTCCTCTTTAAACACCTCTCGCAGTTTGTAGACACCTTGAACACACATTACAAACCTGCGGATTTCCCCAGTATTGCGATTATCTCTCCTTATAAACAACAGATCCAGTTATTGAAAGAGCAATTGGCTCATTCTCCCGGGTTACAGCCGTTCGGAGACAGGATCACAGTGAATACAATCGATAGCTTCCAGGGGCAGGAAAGGGATATTGTGTACATCAGCATGACAAGAAGCAACAGTGACAGTAAGATCGGTTTCCTTTCTGACATCCGGCGTATGAATGTGGCAATGACAAGGGCCAGAAAGAAACTGGTGGTGATTGGCGATAGTGCTACGCTGTCCCAGTTGCCGTTCTATGCTGACTTTATAACCTATGCGGAAGGCAAGGAGGCTTATCAGAGTGCATGGGAGTTTATGGATAGTTAATTGATGCCCCTCTACTAATAAAAAACTGGCTATTACTTTTGGTAAAAGCCAGTTTTTTATTTTAAGGATAAGGAAGTATTACCTGTTTAAATCAGGTATTAATACGCTAGGCGCTTTTTAAGGGAGGGTCTACCTTTGTTTCACCACAACGAAATTAAGTTTAGTCACCCCAAAAAAAACGTCATGGAAAATCTGAAGATCCCCGGTCTGTCAGCGGAGCAACTCTTTACCCGTCAGACCTATTTATTGCAGTCGTTTATTACCAAGTCTGCTATCACCAACAGCAATACTACCTGGGAGGAACTTTCCTGTGTAGGTTACAATCCTGCCAAAGGCAAGCTGGACGCAATTGTAAGTATCAAACAAGCGAGCGGCTACAGCGGAGGCCTTTGTAGCAATGGCTCCAAAGAATATGTACGCTTCTTTGTAGACTTCAAAGATGGCAGCGGTTTCCAGGATATGGGATACACCAGCTTCAAGGTAGCAGATATCTCTGAAGCACCTGCTGGTCCGCAACATCCGCTGAAGTACATGACATCCCTGTACATTAATGATGAGAAATACCGTCGCTTCCTTGCCTGTAACCAGGCCGTGATTCCTACTGTAAGAGCGGTATTATCATGGAACAGCATCCCCTCCATTGATCCAACTGTTACGCCTTATTATGGCAATGTAAAAGATGTCAATATTCAACTTCCCCGCAAAAAGTTCATCATCTGGAATGATATCTTCACTGCTTTGAATGTAAAAGAGAAACCAGACTTTTTGGCGAATATTGACTTGCAGGCAAAGGTTGATCTACCGCCTGTAGGCCCTGTGCCTCCTTTGGAGCAATTGTATGCCAACTACAAGCGTGCAGAAGTACCCGATCACCGTACATTTTATTCGACTGTTGCGGCTAAGATCAGCAATGGCACCAAATTTTACAAAGCTGCCGCAGCTTATAACCTGGCTGACATCTCAAAATTAAAAGTGGATATCAGTGCTATCTCCAAGCTCATTCTGCAACCTGTAGGGCAGGCGGATGTTACCTTTGAGGAACTGACCTGTGTAGGTTTAAATACAGCGCAGGATACCCTGGGTGCAGTAATCAAAGTTAAAAAGAACAGTGGCTTTAGTGGTGACATGTGTCATGCAGGATCGCAGGAGCACGTGGCTTTCTGGGCGGACTGGGATAACAACGGTACGTTTACCCAGTATTTAGGGACTGCCAGTGTCACTGTACACGATATCAGTAATATTCCTGCAGATGGTCTTTACTACAATGTAGAGTTACCTATTAACCTGAGCAAGCGTATCAAAAGTTGTGTAACGCCGAATATTATCAGGGTTCGTGCAGTATTGTCCTGGTCTTCGCTCCCTTCTACTACTAATCCGAATGCACTGAATACCTGGGGCAACAGAGTAGACGCTGTAGTACAGATCCGTCCAAGCCAGGCCGCACATGTAGAAGGAGAACTGACACTGGTAGGTGGTGTAGACCGCGATGCTATTGATACCGTGAGCTTCCTGGTAAATGCCTCTTCTACGCCAACCAAAGACAATAACCGTCCTTATGGCGGATGGGTGAGCTTCCATGGCATCATCAACCGGAATGGTTTCAATGGTGAAATCAAATACAAGATAGAATACAAGAAGTATGGTGCCGCAGATAACAGCTATGCTCCTGTATCCACTGCAGAAAGCTTTTCGATGATTGACTTCAATCCGGATCCTAACGTAGAATATGTAGATTCACAGAGTCCTGCGGATGGCTGGTTTATTTACAAAGCCAATCCGGCGCTGGGTATTTACAATGAATACAATTACCTCGCAGGCTGGAGTACCGGCGGATTAGCTGATGGTAATTATACAATTCGCTTCTCACATTACGATGCAACGGGAACGGTTGTATATCCGGATACCTTCTCTGTAGTGATCTGTAATGAGCCGATGACGATTAGTCCTACGGCAAACACCTCCCTGGATTTCAGCAAATCTATTGACCTGATCATCACTGGTGGCGATTGTCATTGCTATGATAAAACGAACACCAACCACATCATCAATGGTGAGCTGCGCGCTACGCATCCTTACTTTGCAGCCTGGAATTTTGACCTGCAGCCAGCTGCACATATTAACGGCGCTGCACCAATTCCACTGAACCACCATTACAACACTTTGGGTGATACGGGTGATGCCAGCCTGCCATGGCAACTGGATGTGCAGCAGATGGATACCTGCGGGTATGCATTAAGCATCTCAGCACAGACAAGGGTGATCCTGAACAGTAATACCCAATTCCCTTGGTATGGTGTGAAAGCGGTAGGCTTCTCTGTATCGAATAAGTGCCCTAACGTATAGTAGCAGTTTTTATGATTGTGCGCCATTCTTTTACCGCTGGTAAAAGAATGGCGCTTTTTTTATTATTCTTATTACTTTGTTTGGGTATCCTTTTATTAAGGTCTCAATATTCATTAGCAGGAACAATGAGGATAAAGAATGGCTTTTAGGTATTGAACACGAGCGCGAACTTTATTGTTAAAGTTTCTGATGTGTGAAAGTAGAGATAGGTTAATAAAACAGAAAATGGCCGGCTTTGTTTTTTGTAAGAAATGCCTTATCTTCTGTAGATCAAAATATCCATTATTTTATGAAAAAGAACCATTCAAAAAAACTCCAACTTGGCAAGCTCAAAATCTCCAGCTTAGCCACTGACAATCAAGCTAAAGGAAACAACAACGGAAAAGACGCTGCCAGTAATTCCAGTTGCGGTCACATCTGCCCCACAGTTTGTTCCATCAATTGTGTGTGACGCTTGAAAAGTTTGCGCCTTGTGAACGAAAGTTTACAAGGCGATTTATTAACCCTACAGCCTGCTCAAATCGTTCGTCCCAATCTCCGCTGATCACATCGTAATGAATACCATATTTTTCAAGCACCTTTCTGTGTGAACCATCCAATTCATTTCTTGCAGCTTCATCTATACGGGTACCATCCTGCACAAAAGGTACATCATTATCCAGGTATAAATAAAGGTCTCCTTTATTGATGTCGAAGACGTAATTTTCGATTTGTATGGTTTGTCCGAAAGTAAACTCACCATAGGAAATCGTAATGTGGATATCGGTATCGATGATGAGTAAGGGTGCATCGGCAGCCTGAATACTTTTAGCATGAGCAGCTGCGATGCTGTATAAATCCTCCATGCTGAAATGATGGGAGTTCTCCACGATATCACGACCGGCCTCCATGATAGCTGCTGCTTTGAAATGTGCCGCAAGCCGGCCGGTGAGTGTGGTTTTCCCGGTGGATTCCGTGCCTAATATGACCACCTTTTTTACCATTGTTGCTTTTACACTATCGGGTAGATACGGCCATGCTTCCCATAGGTTGTTTCTTACCATAGTTGCTGATACCGGTACCTGCTTTCTCTCCGGATCAAATGGAATATGTGTAATACCCATATAGCCTGCCACCAGTTCTCCATAAGGCTCTGAGGTGATAAGGATGCTATAATCGGGGAGTAATTCTTTGAATACGACTGCCCATACTTCAGATATACTTGCAGAAGTAACAGAACTACTGGGCAGGATATTTTCATCATAATGATACGTGACAATTTCTACGCGTTGCTCCTCTTTGAACGTTTCATCTATCCATGTTTTTCTCAATACAGCAGGCATAGTTTCCTGATCGCTTACACAGATCAGCACTGTCAGGAAATCACATTTAGTGAGGGCAAATCGGATCATTGCCTCATGACCTTTATGAAAAGGCATAAACTTTCCGAATACAAATGCTTTACGCATAACGCACTTTTTTACGCCACTGCCACAATCCCCAGGATGCCAGTCCTAAGAAGAGTACGTACTCCAATGATAAAAAATTAATTCCTTTAACAAGGTATAGTATTACACTAATTACATCCACGACAATCCAGAACACCCAGTTTTCCAGTTGTTTCTTTGCCAGCAGCATCGTCGCTAATATACTGGCTACGGTCACAAAGGAATCAGCATATGGATAGGCTGCCGGTACGGTGAAATATACAGGAAGCCATACATGTAGTTGTTTAATAACGGTACCTAAAATTACTGTCCCAATTATAAGGCTGATGATATACCGTTGTACACCTTTTGCACTAAGCCTGGTGATGGGTACATCGGCGGTATTACTTTTCCAGTGATACCATCCGAAGATGGTGACGATAAAGAAGTATACCTGCAGGAACATATCAGCATATAACTGCACCTGATAAAACAGTATTGCCAGTGCGATCTCGTTGATGATACCTGTAGGCCATGTAAGTACATTGCCTCTGGATGCATAGTACACAGAGATCAGGCCGGACAGGGTTGCCAGCAGTTCAATATAACTGAGGGAATAGCCCATTATGGTGAAAGCAATATGGTGGATGTCCAGATAATTCATCAGAAGCTATATTTAAAAGCAGCATACACATTGGCAGGCGCCTGCACAAATAATTTCCGGGTACCGTCTGCTTCTACATAACCGTTATTGTAATACTTAGCACCCGTGATGTTGTTCACGAAGAAACTAAGTGTACAGCCACCGATAGTATATGCTGCGCTGGCATTCATTAATACGTATCCTTTGATGGTATTGGTATTTGCGAAGTCCAGGTAAGAACGGTCCTGGTATCTGCCGGAGACGGCCAGTCCTAATTTTTTATATTGATAGGCTACTTCCTGATTGATGATAAACCGGGGAGTAAGAATAGGACTGAATGTCGTCTTCCCCTCTTCGATACGGCTGTGATTGAAAGAGCTGTTATTGCTGAAACGGAATGCGTGGCACTGATAGGCCGCACTCAGTTCAATACCAGTTCTGTAGCTACTCTTCACATTGTCGGTGAGCAATAAACCATTCGGACCAATCTTACCATTCAATACAATTTCATTGCTGAAGTTCATGTAGTAGCCATTCAGCTGGAAATTGAAATGTGGTTTATTGAAACGGATACCCAGCTCCTGGTCAACGACGGATTCTGCCTGTTGATTGAAGGTGCTGTTTGCAGGCAGATCATCGTTCCCGGCGAACAAGTCATTTCTTGTCGGTTCACGCCCTGTACGACCAATGCTGTAGTATATGCTCATATAGTTATCGACAGCGTAGTTGACCCCTGCTTTTGGATTGAGGAAGTGCCAGTGCATTTCGTCAAATGGTACACTTCCTTTGTAATCGAAGGTGGTGACTCTATATTGCAGGTCTGCATACAGGGTGAAACGATTCAGGTAGTATTCTATTTTGCTGAAAGCGCTTAATTCATTCTTATATCCTTTATTACGATACAGTTCACCATCTACATTGTCAGTACCTATATGACGGCGGTTGTATAGGTTACCATGAATACCGGTAGTCCATTTAAAGTGTTCTTTTGACAAGGTATAGTTACTGAACAGACCTACAAAGTGTGACTGGAAGTTGTAATCAAAGAGGTATCCTTCTGACGGAAGACCCATGTAATTGTTTACATCAAATCCATAACCACCTTTCAGGTAAGTGTAGTATACACTGGAGCTGATAGTAGCGTGGGCAGCAGGCTGCCAGATGTTTTGTAATTGTACCAGGCCCTGGAAAAAGTGGTCTTTCTCGTCGGACAGATTACCATTTGTTCTTCTATCTTTTGCGATGAGTGTATCTGCCACTCCCAGCCATGCCATGTCATTCTTTTGATGACCAGCCATGACGTTGATTTTCCAGGTGCTTTTATCATAGAATAATCCACCGCTTACAAAGATGGATTGTGAGTTATTGGCAGCATGATATTTATAACCATCTGTAGCAACTTGTGAAGCGCGTATATAAAGGGCTTTGTGATTTTTGATACCCGTCTGGTACTCGCCAAAGAGCCGGTAGCTGTTGTAAGAGCCATAGCCTCCACCGATGGTGACTTTGGCAGTGTCATGCAGATCTGGTGAAAAGAGTTGTATACTGCCTGCATAACTGGCCGCACCGTTTTTGGAGGTACCGACACCACGCTGGATCTGGACGTTGCTGATTGAATTGAGGATGTCAGGGTAGTTGGAGAAATAAGCGCCCTGGTCTTCCGGTTCGTTCAGCGGCATACCGTCGAGGGTAGTATTGATGCGGGTTTGGTCCATGCCGCGCATTCTGTAATAGGAGTAGCCCTGGTAGGAGCCGGCATCAGAATACACCGTGATGGAGGGAGTTTCTGAAAGTAGGAATGAAGGTTCCTGACCAGTGTTTTTCTGGTCAATGACTTTCATGTCCAGGTTTTGGTAGGTGACAGGCGTGATGGTGTTGGCCTTGTAGATGACTACCTCATCCAGTTTCTTTTGGGTAATTGTATCCTTATCCTGGGCGTTGACAAACAAAGTCCCTAACAATACTGATACAGTGGCAGAAAGATGTCGTTTCATATATTATATTGTCCTCTAAATTGTTATTGTTGGGTTATCACATGACTAGGTCATAGGTTTGTATTAATGTAAATGTTACACAAATATAGGAATAGAATTGATATAACAAAAAAAATGCTTCTACCTTCGGCAGAAACATTTTTTGTTAGCGATGGCCTGCGGCCGGCTTTTAGTTGAATGCGCTTATTTTATGTTCAATAGGAACCGATGCATATCATCACCCGGTTTTACTCCTATCTTTTTTAATTTAGATAAATAATAGGTTTTTACATCTTGCCAGTTATAGTAAGGATAAGTATTCGTTTTTACAGGTATTGCAACCTCTCTTTCGTTTAAAAGAATTTTGACGAGGTACTTTTTGCCATTACCATATACGATCCATTGAATATTCGCACTCAGGGGAATGATGTTTTCAGCACGCCAGTTTTGATCAAAGTCAAAAATACTTGCAGCAGGTAAACTTGCTTCGGGAATTCCCATCAGCGTAGCTAAGGGAGAAATCGCTTCTGCATGAGTGAACCTTAGTAACGCATCCCTTTTTACTGTTCCTTTGATCAGCCGATCAGTGGATGTCACCAGGTCTAATAATAAAGGAGCCGCTATTCTTGATTGGATACCCAATGTATCCAGGCCTGCACCTTTTTCCAGAAAATCAGCGGCACTATTCACTTTATTCAGCCACTGCAAGTCCTCTTTTGTAAAAGCTTTCCTGAAATCAAAATGCACATTTGCTTTCTGCATTTCCATAACCAGGGAAAACTGAATACTGTACAGGTCATATAACCATTCAGTTACAGCGGCCTCCTCTTTTTCAGGTAACGCTTCAGTAAAGATCTTTTTACTGATACGGGATGCGACCTCTCTGCTACGCGGATCATTCAACAATGAGTCCACTCTTACAGCAATCTCCTTTCCATCTTTATATGCCTCATACGCAGGTGAAAGATCATAAAAACGTAGCACATTCTCATTTGTGTCCTGCACCATTTTAAACTCCTTCTTTCCTTTGTAATCTGAAAATGCTTTCAGGAAACCATCTGCACTTTGCCTGGTTCTCCTTTTATGGGTTACTTCAATCGTTATACCCCGACCTTTGAAGGCAGTGGCTTCTCTTTTGCGTAAGCGCTCCCCTATCTCATGTTGCTCCGCATCACCCAGCAGGCTGATATTTTCGTAGTTATCTTTTTCTATCTCCAGGAACTGTGCCGTCATCATCTTAAGACTATCACCCAGCGGCGTCAGTTTCGATTTGTTCAGTAATGCCAGCAGCTTTATATCACTGCCTGCTTTTGTCATAAATCGTGCCCCATGTCTGCCGGTGTAGTTTACATAAGCAGCGCTGTACCCTTTGGGAACGGGTGTATAGTCTGCCTGTTTAAATGGATACGGCGTCTTCGTTCCTGTATAACTCTGCCCTACAGCAGTCACACTCAATAATAAAAAGAATACGATCTTATACATGCTCATTATTTAGAAGCTAAACTAGTAGTATAGTGCTGGTTGCCGGTTCCATCAGACTGATAAGCACCCATATCCACACCTGGTTGAAGAATGGTAGCTCCATATGTACCGCCTGTTGTTACTTTTGCCTGTGCCTGGAAGGTATCTGCATCTCCTTTTCTCAGACCCGGAGAACCTGGCAATAATGTCCAGTTGTAAGCGTTTGCAGTAATGATGGTCAACGGCATCTTTGAGATATCCAGTGGAGGTGTCACTGTAGAGAAATCGAATTGATCTACGTCGTATGAACCAAAGAGTGGATTTTTATCTTTTACAGATGCACTACTGATGTCTGCACTACCTGCTCTGGCTACGCCATCAGTTGAGTTAAACTGCTTGATCATATAATCCGCATTGGCATAATAATACTGATTATTATGTGCAATGTGTGTAGTATCGGCATCGGAGGTCACTCTTAATCCAAAGCGGCAGTTTACAATAATGTTATTGTAAATCTTACCCTGTGCACCTTTCTCATAGTTGATAGAACCACCTCTACCTGACTTCACCTGGCGCATACCACCATTCAGAATAGTGTTGTTGTAAACATACACATTTGTTTGCACTGTAGCACCACCGCTGTTAGAAACCTTGAAAGAGTTGGTGGCAGCACCGATTGACACGTTGTATGCTACATCGCCTACTGTACCTGCTTTCAGGTTCAGTGACTCACCGCCTGCTTTACCACATGCTTCAAATGTATTACGCATGAAGCTGATGTTGCCATGCAGAATACGGATACCATCATCTGTACTACCATAGAACCAGGAATCTTCTACGATCACATGACCATTGATATTCGTATAGCTCAGGAAGTTCCTGGGATCACCTGAAGCAAATACGGCAGGATCAGCTGCATCACCTGCAGGACCACCGGCAAACTCCATGTGTGTCCATTTGATGATCACATCTCCACTGCTCGCTCCACACTGAATACCACCCCAGAAACCAGCACCGATGTTTGATGTGGTACGGAGGCTATCCAGTACCGTGATGAAGTTGTTATTGTCCTGTGTACCCAGACTAATAAATGTACCATTATTCGTGATCTGTGGACTGGTAGCAGTGGTCTTACCATCACCCAGTGCAATCAACCTGGTGCCTTCCTGCATGAGCAGGGTATCACCCGCATTGATGGTGATATCAGTGCTAAAATAATAAGTGTGCCCTGATACCAGGGTGCCTTTTACCGAACCTGACAAAGTATCGGAAGTAATGGTCTGCCCTACAGTTACAGTAGCTGTAGACACCTTTACAGATTCTTCTTTATGACAGGCACTGAAAGCGACTCCCAGTAAGCCTAACAGCATTATATTTTTTGTTTGCATTGTAGTCTTATTTTGTTGGTCTTATAATTTGAACTTTACACCCAGCAGGTAGTTTGCACCATAGGTATCTTTACGAACGAATGTGTTTTTGCCAAGTGTCTGGTGAGGCACACTACCTGTAATACCACTTGCAGTATAAGGCTGTCTGATCTCCAGTTCGTAAGGTGTATTCAGCATGTTGTTCACCTTAGCATACACAGCGAAACGCTTGCAGAACCTCTTTTCGATAGAGAAATCCATCTGCGTGAAACCTTTCTGCCAGATATCATTGTCCAGGAATTGAGATACGGTATTGATTCTTCTGCTGGTGTATCCCAGTGCCAATTGTGCATTCAGCCCCAGTTTGTTGTCGTCCTTGAATAACAGGGAAACATTTGCCACGTGTGCAGACTGGCCCTGCAGTGGTCTTGTCTGATCTACCTGTTTCTGGGATGTACCAGTGCTGGTGCTGTAGTATAAAGTTTTTGTTGTAGTGATGGCAGAGTGTGTATAAGTATAATTAGCTCTTACCCCAAACTTGCGGAGGTATTTAGTGACATCCAGTTCGAAACCATAGTTGTTTGCTTTACCAAAGTTGTCAGGCATGTAGTATACGTTGGTACCCACGTTTTCCAGTGCGTACTCAATCGGGTTTTTCAGCCTTTTGTAGAATACGCCTGCCAGTAACTGATCCAGTCCATGAGGATAGTATTCGTAGCGGAGGTCAAAGTTGTCTGCAGTAGTTCTCTTCAGGTTAGAGTTACCTCTCTCCTGATAGTCGGCATCCGGATCGCCACCTGTATGTGGGATTACTTCATAGAAGTTCGGACGGCTGATAGCTGAGTAATAAGATAAGCGAAGTGCCTGGCGCTTGTCGATGGTGTACTTCAGCAAACCGCCTGGTAATACATCGTAGTAATTGATAGAACCGGTTTTCCCGGAAACGGTATTAGGCACCGCACTGGTCCAGCTCAGGTCAGTGTGCTCGTAACGTGCACCACCAGTCAGTTCCAGTTTGCGCCAGGTGATCTTTGCCATTGCATAACCGGCTCCTACGTTTTCAGTAGCGTCGTAGTTGAGTGCATTGGTAGAAGTACCTTCTCCATTGAATACGGTAAAGTTGTTGTTGTTAATATTACCGTCGTAAGTCTGTGTGCTGGGATCGGTAGGGCGCAGAGTGTATTCGTCATAGGTGCTTGTTCTGGTTTTGTTGCGGTACATGCCACCTACTGACCAGTCAACTTTTGCATCTGCGATATCGGTTTTATAAGTGAAGTTCAGGTAACCTGCTTTGTCCTGATCGGAGTTGCGGGTGAACTCGCGGGTAGAAGTACCATCCAGGTAGAGAGGTGCCTGTACCAGTGCACCGGTGGTAGCATCTTTGCTGACGCCGGTAGTGAGGCTCAGGGTCGCTTCGTCAGGTCGGTTGTCAGAAGCTTTGCTGAATACGGCTGACCAATCCATGTGCAGGCGAGGTGCGATCTCGTGGTTACCACTCAGGGTAGTATTGAAGATCTGCTGTACATCGTGGTACGTTCTGTAACTGTTGCTGATACGACCAGTACCTTCGCCGGTACGCCCCAGGATCAGGTTAGTGTCAGACTTGCTTCTGAATTCATTCTTAGCCAGGTTCATGTAGGCTACATACAATTTGATCTGGTTCTTATCATTCAGTTTTAGGTCAAATTTGGTATGCAGGCCACTACGTTGCTGCTGGATAGAATAATTTCTGGATTCGATGCTGGTTACTTTCGCATCACCATTGTTCATGTCTGGTTCGGTATCGAAAAATACAGAATTTACATTACGATAGTTATTTTGGTAGCTACCTGCTACGATGATACCCAGTTTATCTTTCCATACACGACCCCCTGCAGAGAGGTTGAAGAGGGTATTGATCGGATGCTGTTTGGTATTGTAGGTGAAGGCACTGTTAGGGAAATCCTTCATGGTTGCCTGGTAACCGGCAGCGTTGGTAGCTCTTGGAGAACGGTCGGGGCTTGCGCTGTGATCGAAAGTGGTGAAGTCCTGGTGTGCAAATTTGTCAGCATAACCTACTGCTGCATTTGCACGGATGGTGAGTTGATCAGGTGCATCTTTCATCACCATATTGATAGCTCCGCCGATCGCATCCCCTTCTCTGTCAGGCGTGAGGGACTTGATCACTTCCAATCTGTCGAGGAGGTCGGCAGGGAAGATATCCAGTGGTACATAACGGTTCTTATTGTCAGGGCTGGGTATTTTGATACCATTTACCAGGGTGTAAATGTAACGTTTGTCCATACCTCTAATGATGGGATACTGGCCTTCACCATTGGTACTTCTTTCCAGGGACACGCCGGAGATACGTTGAGAAACGTTGGCTACGGAGAGGTCAGGAGAGATTTCGATGGTTCTGGCAGCTACGGAGTTCATCACAACATTCGCTCTTCTGTCAGCCTGCATGGCGGCAGCAGCAGTAGTTTTATCGTGTTTGCCGGAGATATCTACGGCATGAAGGGAGCGTTCTTCTTTTTCCAGGGATATTTTCAGCGGTGCCCCGGCTGAAATGGTACCAGCGAAATGTTTATATCCTACATATTTTACATGTACAGGGAAAGTACCTTCAGGAAGGTTTCTAAAAATGAAGGAACCATTCAGGCCGGAAACTACAGATCGTTGTTTTCCTCCGGCTTCGATAGTGACGCTGGCACCTGATAAAGGATCGCCGGAAAGTTGATCAACGACCTGACCGGTCAGATTGATTTTTTGAGAAAAGGCTGAAAGTGTCCCAACAATCAGCATGATAAAAAGGAAGAAGTGTCGCTTCATTGTAGCAGTTTTAAAAGCTGCTGCAAGTTGAAAAATGTGCGTTTTGAAACCCAAAAACAGGCGTGAACAAAATGTAACAGCGTAAACAGGAGCGTATACAAGACAGCAACAAGGCTTATTAAGTAACTGATAATCAAACGTTACATTGTACATTAACAAATTGTTACCGTAACAGTCCTGTAGCATTTATCCTCGGCAAAACTTGTTTCCCCAATTTTGATGAAGGGGATTTTACAGTGAATGGATGAATGCCGAGAGACTTTCTCCCTCATCCAAACCTAGTTTTTTACGCAACCTGTACCGGGATACTCTCAAACTATCCTGAGATATTGCCAGTAAGGTGGCCATATCTTTCGAGTTCATATTAAGTTTTATCAAAGCAGCTAATCGTACATCATTATGGCTGAGGTCCTCCTTCTTTTTCCGGAGGTTTACAAAGAAATCCTGGTGGATTTGTTCAAAAACATCTCTGAACTCATTCCAATACTCGTCGTGATTAAAACTTACATTGATTTGTTGGAGTACCTGTTGGATTTGTTTCTTTTGATCCCGTTTGTCATCCCTGGCCATCACCTCCAGTTTCCCTTTCAGTTCTTCCAGCAACTGGTTCTTCTGGATCATGTGGAGGGTATTGGATGCCAGTTCCTTTCCTTTTATTTCCAGTTCCTGTCTCAGTTTATCTTCCTGCAGTTCTTTATTTTCCAGTGCTGTCTGCATTAGTTTCTGCTGGGTAGCATGCATTAACCGCTGCCGGCTGAGGACCAGGCGGCCCAATACCAATAATAATATGATGACAACGACGGTGGCGATAGTCACTATGATATGAATATCTCTCGTGTGTTCCAGTCCTATGATCTCGGCATCCTTTTTATTAATATCAAATAATACACTGAGGAAAGCGGTCTGCCGGTTATTTTCCAGCGAGTAGATATCGATCGTGGCTTTGCGGGAGAGTTCTGCGTATAGGTAGGCGCTGTCTTTCTGTTGCATGAGGGCGTAGGTCTTGCCTAAATCCCTGTAAGCGGCACCTTTTTCATAGAGGTCATTGTTTTTTTCGGCCAATAAAAGTGCCTGCCGGGTACGGATGAGGGCTTCATTGTACCGGCCTGTCTTGCGGAAAATGTCTCCCAGGTTATTTAATACTTCTATGCTGGCTACACTTTCCAGTTCCTGTTTATAGAGGTCGTATGCGTGGCTGTAATAATAATATGCGGAGTCGAAATTCGAAAGGTCTTCGTAGATGCTGCCTATGTTTTCATAGATCTTGGCCATCCCCTGCTTTTTGGCAAGACTACTGTATTGTGATAAAGCCTTGTGCTGGTAGGCAAAAGCGCTGTCATACCTGGCGCTTTTTTCATATAAATGCCCGATCTTACCGTAGGTTACGGCCAGGCCTTCCCCGTCTCCGCTTTGCTTATATAATAATAAGGCTTCATCATATTTTTTACGGGCCATAGGAATCTGTCTGTTATAATAATATAAGATCCCCATATCATTCAGATTGGCTGCCAACAGATCTTTCCGGTTTTGTTCACGGAAAATCCTGTCAGCCTTGAGATGATATTCTAATGCCTGTGGATAATTGCCCAGGTAATAACAGATATTACCCATCTTTTGAAGTGACACGCCTGTGGTGACATGATCCTTTTCTTCAATAGATTTACTATATACTTCCTTTAATTTCGAAAAGGCGGAGTCGGGAAATTCGAGCGTAGTCTGTTCCGATTGATCTACCTCCTGTGCAAACGCACTGTTCACTGCCAATAATAAGCACAATAAGATAATACGCATACTGATGGCAAAGAAACACCTTTAATATTAAGAAATTGTTAAGGCTTACTATTCAGGATGTCTCTAATCATTTGACGGATCTGTAAACTTACGAGTGCGCTCTTTTTTAATTCTGTTCTGGTAAAAATGATACCTGCTACATGGTGTACTTCATCCTGCCAGGGGTGAGTACCAAAAGCCCCGGGGCTGCTTGTTTCCAGAATCTTTCCGTCAGGATTGACTACATCAATCCAGTTCCCGATACCATAGCGCACGGGTTTGTCTGGCTGGGGAGAAAATGGGTTTCTTAGATACGGTGTGTTTTCTATTTCTGCGCCATTCGTTTGATCCTGCAACATGGTAGTGATGGCAGTTTCGCTTAAAACTCTTGTATTATTATATATCCCTTTGTTCACAATCATTTCCAGGAAGTGCATGTAATCAGTAGCAGAAGTTCTTACACCACCCGCAATCATTGGGTTACGGAAGCTCATAATTATGTAATTCGCTTTCATATCACAGGGCTTCCCGATCTTCTCATTGAATAATTCCTGCCATGATTTGCCAGATACTATCTCAGCAATTCTGCCCGCTACCTGCATGCTTACACCTCCATAGTTGAATTTTTCACCGGGAGTATGAATGAGCGCTGTATTAACGGCAATAGAATCCACAGCTGATTCCAGCGTCATAAATGCACTGGATTCATAATGGTTCGGACTATTACCTGGGAAACCAGAAGTGTGTGAAAAGAGCTGGCGAATGGTGATATTCCCTTTGTGATATTGTGTGAAAATGGGAAGGAATTTCCCGACAGTATCTGTCAATGACAGTTTCCCTTCATCCACCAATGACATGATCACTGCACCTGATAACCATTTGGAACAGGAGGCGATGAGTCTTTTATCATCAACCCGTAGGTCTAATTCCTTTTTATAAATGACCTTTCCATTTTGGGTAACCAGTACAGCAACGCCATCATCATATGCCGCTGCATGGTCTTCGATAAATTTATCGACGGCGGAAAAGTCGTAACGTTGCCCACAGACAATAGTACTGTACAGGCAAAGTAGTGAAATTAGTATCTTGTTCATATGTATCGAAGGTACGTGATGGTGAAAGGAGCGCTTTTACTTTTCCCCGTGAAGCTGTTAAAATCCAACCCGAAATTTCGTTTTCTTACAATACCGGGTCCCCTGAAAGTTAGAATTTTGAGTCATAAAAATACAAACATTATGATTCTGATTACAGGCGCTACCGGCAACATTGGTACTGAACTCGCAAAACAACTGACAGCACAAGGGATACTATTTCGTGCATTGGTAAGAACACCTGCACAGATTGAAGGTGCAGAGACGATCCTGGGGGATTTGGGTGATAAAAACCTTCTCTTGAAAGCTTTACAAGGTGTAGAAAAGGCATTTTTATTAACTAACTCATCTGAAGCTGCAGAACAGTTACAGAGTAATTTCGTAGATGCTGCAAAGGAAGCTGGCGTAAAGCACATTGTTAAACTCTCCCAGTTTGCAGCAGCCAAAAACTCACCTGTTCGCTTCATGCGTTATCATGCTGCTATCGAAGAAAAGATTATGCAATCCGGTATGGCTTATACCTTCTTAAGGCCGAACTTATTTATGCAGGGGTTACTGGGCTTTGCAGATCTCATCAAACATACAGGTCAGTTCTATGCAACGATTGGCGACGCGCCTATAAGTTTAGTAGATATCAGGGACATTGCAGCTGTAGCAGCGATTTCATTAACACAACCCGGACACGAAAATAAGATATATGATCTGACTGGTCCGGCGGCCATTACCCACGCACAGATTGCACAGTATTTATCGGAAGCTACCGGGCAGTCTATTTCCTTTGTAGATGTGCCTGAGGAAGCAATGCGACCTGCGTTGATACAGGCTGGTTTTCCTGCATGGCAGGCAGATGGATTGCTGGAAGATTATGCACATTATGCGAGAGGAGAAGCGGCGGCAGTGAGTTCGGTTATTCAAGAGATAACCGGACAGAAGCCCAGAGATTTTGCCTCCTTTGCTAGAGACTATGCGCCGGTTTTTAAATAAACCGGCTTTTTAGTAACAAAATAATAACCGGCTTTCTCATACATCTACCCCTCTAAATACCGTAAATTTCCAGTTTAGAAAAACCCTCTTAAAAACCCAACGCATGAAAGCCCATCTGTCGTCCAGGCTGCTATACATAATAGCAGCAGCACTTATCGTCGCATCCTGTCAAAAAGAACAAGCACCTACTCCCATCGCTAACAAGGACCAAACTGTGGCCGCTACAACAGCAGCTACGACCACCACGTTAAGCGAATCTTTCGAGTCAGGCACTAAATCCGCCTATGCAGCAGGCAACGTTACGCTCAGCAGTGGTAGCTGGAGCCTGACGGACGCCCTCATTGGCAATCTGTCCACCGATGCTAAGAACGGTTCTCAGTCCGTTCGTATCCGCAACACCGGTACTGTCGAAATGAACTTCGATGCTACCGGCGGCGCTACTACAATTACCATCGCACACGCTGCTTTTGGCACTGATGGCAGCAGTACATGGCAACTCTGGATTTCTACCAACAGTGGTAGCTCCTATTCACAGGTAGGTAGTACTGTGACCAGTTCTTCAAACACCCTGACTACCGCTACTTTCACTGTTGCCGTAACCGGCAGCTACCGTCTCTCCATCCGTAAAATATCCGGGGGTAGCAACCGAATTAACATCGACGACATCGTTGTTACAACAGGTACATCTACCGGTGGCGGTGGCACTGGTGGTACAACCGGCGATAACAGTCACCTGCTATTAGGTAATCCAAGTGGTGCTGTAGCCAGCTCTGTGTACACTACCAACTACCTGTACGATGCTACTTATTACATCGAATCTTACAACAGTGTAAGAGGTACGCCAAACTGGGTAAGCTGGCACCTGAACAGTTCTGACATCGGCAGCACTTCCCGTCAGGATGATTTCCGTGCTAATACCGCATTACCTTCAGGCTGGTACGAGGTAGGCTCTACCAGCTATTCAGGCAGTGGTTTTGACCGTGGTCACAACTGTCCATCCGGCGACAGAACATCTTCTGTTGCAGCTAACTCTTCTACCTTCCTGATGACGAACATGATTCCACAGGCACCTAATAATAATCAGGTAACCTGGGAAGGTTTTGAGTCTTATATCAGAACACTTGTAAGTGCTGGTAATGAGTGCTATATCATCATGGGTAGCTATGGCACAGGCGGTACCGGTAGTAATGGTTCAGCTACAACTATCGATGGTGGCAATGTAACTGTACCAAGCAATGTATGGAAAGTAGTGGTTGTAATTTCTAATGGTAATAGTGACTTAAGCCGTATCACCACTTCTACCAGAGTGATTGCGATCAATACCCCTAATAACAACTCTATTGGCAGTGACTGGAAGAGTTACCGTACCAGTGTAGATGCAATTGAAGCAGCTACCGGGTATGACCTGCTGTCTGCTGTATCTACCACCATACAGTCTACAATTGAAGCACAAGTTGATAACCAGTAAGATCTTTTTTTTAAAGCCCGCTCTTCTGTACGAGCGGGCTTTATTTTTTGTCCTATCTAGTTCTGAATTATTTTTCTACGCAGAATCCCCTACCTTGCTACCACACAGCACACCACGTTAAAAAACCCAAATCACTTCATTTATGAAACAATTACTGTATGCAGTAGCACTGTCGGTAGTCGTTGTTGCCTGTAAGAAAGACGTACAACCCGTAAAAACGCCAGACACCGAGGCTGTCACAACAACTGCACTGCCCACTCACTTTAAAGTAGCATATTACGCATACGATGCTACGCCTAATCTGCTTCCACTCACGAACTTCGCCAATGAAGCGAATGTAGTCGTACTTTTTGAAGGAACACCATATGAAATTGCTGACTCTACACACTACGGTAGTAGCAGTAGTTACATTCTAACGGTGAACCCTAATTATCATTCCTATAAATCTATCATGGATCATGTACATATCTTACAGGCCAGAGGCGTGAAAGTATTGTACAATATTGACGACGCCCGTTCATGGAATACAACTACTCCCTTTACGACTTACAATGGTACCGGGCTTACCTATACACAATTTGCCGCTTTTGTAAAGAGGATGGTAGTGGATTCCTTACACCTGGATGGTATTGCCCTCGACGTAGAACACATGGGTAGTACAGCTGCCAATACCAACTTCAAAAACCTGGTGAAGGAATTTGGTAAATACTTTGGTCCGTTATCTTCCAGTCCTGCCACGACGATATATACCGCAGCTATTTATAGTACGCCTGCTGCGTGTTATGCCATTGGTCAGGATACAGGTGTAGCCAAATACATGAACTTTGTAGAAGATATGGGTTACTTCCAGAATAATACTACCAGATTTAATCTCTGGGCAAATGTGATCGGTAGTTCCTGGACCATGATTGGGGTAGCAAAATCTTATAATTCATTGAGCAATGCTGTTGCAGCTGCGCAATGGTTACCTTCTTCAGGGGCGAAAGCTGGTATTATGGTGTTCGCAGGGAATGTAGATTCTTCCTATACCAATACCGTCTTCAGGGCATTACATTAAGTCTTTCAAACGCTGCTATCTACCGGTAGCAGCGTTTTTTCCCCCGGTTTCCCTAATTTCGCACTCAAATGAGTGCTGTTTTTCTGATTACACCGCCTTTCACACAGCTGAATACGCCGTATCCGGCCACAGCTTATCTGAAAGGTTTCCTAAACACAAAGGGGATCTCCTCCTTTCAAGCTGACCTTGGCATAGAAGTGACCCTGGCCTTATTTTCCAAACAAGGTTTGGAGAAGCTTTTTACCTATATCAACCAGCTGGAAGTTGCCCATTCAGAAAATATCAGCCGCATCATTGCCCTGCAGGACGACTACATCATGACTATTGATGAAGTGATCGCCTTCCTGCAAGGAAAGAACCCTACTCTCGCCCATCGCATCTGCAAAAGGGATTTTCTTCCTGAAGCCGGCCGTTTTGCCCAACTGGAAGACCTCGACTGGGCATTTGGTTCCATGGGTAACCAGGACAAAGCCAAACACCTGGCCACGCTGTACCTGGAAGATCTCTCTGACATCATCATGGAATGCGTAGATGAGCACTTTGGCTTTAGCCGCTATGCCGAAAAACTCGGCCGATCAGCTAACAGCTTCGACGAGCTCTACACCGCCCTCCAACAGGAATATACTTACATCGATCATATACTGATCGACCTGCTCAGCAAGCACATGGAAAGAGAACAACCACAACTGGTGGCTATTTCTGTTCCTTTCCCCGGCAACCTTTACACCAGCCTCCGCTGCGGACAATGGGTCAAAAAACATTTCCCACAGGTAAAAGTGGCCATGGGTGGTGGCTTTGCCAATACAGAACTACGTTCCCTCACCGATACAAGAGTTTTTGAGTTTTACGACTTCGTCTCCCTGGATGATGGGGAAGCGCCAATTGAGCAACTCATTTCTCACATCAACGGCACACCGGGTGGTGAGCTGAAACGCACCTTTACCCTCGTTGATGACAAGGTCACCTATATCAACAATGCCAGCTGTAAGGATTACAAGCAATCTCAGGTAGGCACACCGGATTATGGTGACTTCCTCTTAGATAAATATATCTCTGCAATTGAAGTTGTCAATCCCATGCACCGGATGTGGAGCGATGGCCGTTGGAATAAGCTCACCATGGCACATGGCTGCTATTGGGGCAAATGTACCTTCTGCGATATTTCGCTCGATTATATCCGTTTGTATGAACCTATAGCAGCGTCACTGCTTTGTGACCGTATGGAAGAAATCATTGCACAGACAGGACAGAATGGCTTTCACTTTGTAGATGAAGCAGCACCTCCAGCCCTGATGCGTGCACTGGCACTGGAAATTATCAAAAGGAAACTGAATGTAAGCTGGTGGACGAATATTCGCTTCGAAAAGAGCTTTACCCGTGACCTTTGTCAACTGCTTAAGGAAAGTGGTTTAATTGCCGTTTCCGGCGGATTAGAGGTCGCTTCTGACAGGTTGCTGGCACTTATCCAGAAAGGCATCACCGTGGCCCAGGTGGCACAGGTAAATAAGCACTTTACAGAAGCAGGCGTGATGGTACATGCTTATCTCATGTACGGCTTCCCGACTCAAACTGCACAGGAAACGATCGACTCACTCGAAATGGTGCGCCAGATGTTCCAGGCAGGCATTTTACAATCTGCTTTCTGGCATCAGTTCACCATGACAGCACATAGCCCTGTAGGCCTGGAACCGGAAAAATTCAGTGTAAAGAAAGAAAGTGATACCATCGGCACCTTTGCCAATAACGATATTGTTCATATTGACGAAACAGGTGCAGAACATGAAACCTTCAGTTATGGCCTGAAAAAGTCCCTGCTGAACTTCATGCACGGCATTTGCCTGAACGATCCCCTGCAAAAGTGGTTCGAGTTCAAAGTCCCTAAAACAAGGGTCGCGCCTGACTACATTGTAAAATCACTGGAAGAAGGTGAGCTGGCCTCAGCTAAACCTACCTCTAAGATAGTCTGGCTGGGTAGAACCCCATCCGTAGAAACCATTACCAAATCAAAGAAAGGTGCTACCTGGGAAGTAGCTCTACTCACTTTCCAGAGTAAGAAGGAAAAACATACCATCAGCATAGAACCTGAAAAAGGCCAGTGGCTGGCCGGTATGCTGGAACATCTATCCGTACGGAATAGCAAGACCTATACCCTGAAGGAAGTAATGGACAATTACGCTGCTGCCGGACTGGAAGACTTTGAGCTATTCTGGGACAATAAGCCAATTAATACCTTATATAAGTACGGTTTGCTGCAATTATAAAGCGGTTCGAAATATGCCTCATTTATTTTAAATTTGATATGTACTCAAAGTTGAATGAATGCTTGCGCCGTCCTATGAATTATCAGCCGTGTTTGCCTATGCCAGGAAGTTTTCTCTGGAAAGGAACCTCTATTATATTGATAGTCAATTGCTTCTTTTAGGCATTCTCGAAACCTGCACCAGCGATATCGCGATCGATGCCCCTGATCGTGAAAAAATGATCTTCTGGCTCAAAACCCTTTCCTGGGAAAAAGGGAAGGAAAAACCTATTAAGGATACGCTTCCACTCACAGGGGAAGCCGAACGGATGCTGGAAAACGCGGTCTTTTACCAGAAAATACTGGGAGACAAGCATTTAAGTCCACAGCACATTATTCTTTCAATCTTAACGATTGAAAATCGCTGTCAATATAAACTACAGTCCTTAGGTATTGTATATGCCTCGTACATAGACATCCTGAAAGCAGATAGAAATATTCAGCAGGATATTCCCCTGCACACACCCGGTATTAAACTCCCATTCTCTGTCCGGTATTATCCTTTTCTTCACTGGATATATAGCGGTAAAAAGAAGCAACAAATCGTTGAAAAATACTTTAGAGAAGCACAATCCTGTTTGCAATACAATGAAGGAAAAAAATGCCGTACACTCTGTCAGCACATCCTGCACATTGATCCGGAACATGTCAATACCCGCTGGCTCATGGGTGTTTCCTACAGGGCAGAGCGCAACTTTGTACAGGCACTCCCCTACTATGAAAAGGTGCTGGAAAAGCATAGTGCACATACGGGTGTCATTGCAGAGGTAGCACACTGCTACAGTGAAATGGGGAATCATCATCGCGCTATGCAACTATATAGTTACGCACTCTCACTCAATCCTGGATCGTCTGAACTGCTGAATAGTCTTGGGTTCACCTGTATTCACATGCAGCTGTTTGTAGAAGCTATTTCCTATTTCGATCAGGCTATTGCCTATGACGAAGCATGCGCATTTGCTTATAACAATAAAGGCTATGTACTTATGCGCCTTGGCTATCCTGTACAGGCAGAAGAGCTGATGTACAGGTCACTGCAATACAACAAAGGCAATGCTTATGCCTACAGGAATCTGGGCATCCTGTACACGAAACAAAAGAATATAGCGGCTGCGAGAGATATGTTCCTCACTGCCAAGCGCTATTATTTTAACCGTAAATATGGGAATGAAGTAGATGAGTTGCTCCGTAAATTACCCGCGTACGAAACTGTATAACCACTGTATGCCCCTGTCATAAAAGCGTGCCTTCATCAGGTATTGCCTGTAAATGAAGATGCCGACAGCGGCGGTTGTAATGCCTGCCAGTACATCCACTACATAATGGTGACTCAGGTATACTGCCGCAAACCAGATCCCTACCATTACTGTTGCAAATACAACCTGGAAGAAATGGTTTACATGGTGCCTGGAATAATACAGCACGATCAATGGATAAGCAGAATGCAGTGAAGGCATCGCTGCAAATACATTCGAGCCTTTGCTATAAATAGAATGGAAAATATTAGCGTGGAAGAAGGCGTCAAAACGCGATAACCCAGCTGTATTGCCCGGTGTACCAGGGATAAATTCAAATCCATGTAACTGTACATACCAGGGTGGCGCAGCTGGAAATGTATAGTAGATTACAAACCCCACCAGGTTTACAAAAAAGAACGTAGCTGCAAAATGTAGCAAAGCCAGTCTGTCTGTGAAGAACAGGTACACGGCGAACATGAGTGGTACAGGTACCCAGCAAAGATAAAAGATCCCCGTCATTACATCGATCCATGACTGAGAATGTGCGAGCCAGTATTCATTGGGCGTGAGTATTTTACTTCCTTCATGGATACCAAACAAGTGTTTCTCAAAATCATAGATATCCGCTATATGCACCTTAAAGAACATGAAGTTCGGAAAGGCTTTCATATAGTCAAATAAGATCCAGTAAACTAAAAAAATGGAAAAGGCTATAATGAACCTACGACTGATCCATGAGGCATAATAACAGCCGTTAAAAATGGCAATCAGCCACACCTGGTCGGTTTTGAAGCCAACCAGGAGGGCAGAAAGTAACAGGTAGGCTATACTTGCAAGTGTAGTAAATATGATATCTTTTCGTCCAAATCGTGTCTTAATGTTCGCTTCCACTTCCCTTATTGATGTTCTTCTTTATGAGGAAAATCTGATCCGAACACCCAATCCCAAATAGCAGAACTTACGCCATAACCCTTGTCAGCATTCTGATAATGGTGTTTCATATGGTGCTTCTTCAGCTTTTTCCAGAAGGCATTTTTAAAATTCAGATGATGTAGTGCATAATGGGAAATATCGTAAAACAGATATCCCGCTATGAAACCAGCAAAGAAGCCATACAGGTAATTGACAGGTATGATTGCTTTAAACAGAAAGAAAAAGCCCAATGCCAGTGGAATGCTCACTGAAGGTGGCAATACCAGTCGCAGCGCATCGTTTGGATAATCGTGATGTACGCCGTGAAATATAAAATGCAGCCTCAGCCCCCATTTGGATTTAGGCACAAAGTGAAATACAAATCTGTGTAATACATACTCCGTCAGCGTCCAAACAAACAGACCAGCCAATGCTGATAACAGAAACACCGGCACACTTGCATCTGTATGGGTCAGCCCATAATAACATACATAACTGATCACTGGAATATACAGAATCAGTGGTACACTGAAATGTACCTTGGATAATGCCTCCATAAGCCCATTCTTAAACATGGGTACCGACTCTGTTGAATTGGAAACATATTGCTTTTTCATCACTCTAATCTATTATGTGTGGTGTTTTTTACTGCCCTTAAGGTTTGATCTGTTCCTTTACCTCCTTACCTGTGGTCATGTCTTTACCTTTCAGCTCAATGTACAGCACATTCGGATGCCAGAAAGTACCCCCATCGATCTCAATGTAAATACGGTCCAGAACAGCCATGGAATTCCCGATTTTAGCATACACATGGTAATCGGTTTGTCCGGTAGGTTTCATCAGGTACAGGTCTTTTTTCGTATAAGCTACGGAATGTAATTCATATTTCCCTTGGCCCAGGTCCTTTACTTTAATTCCGTAGGCAAATTTACGTTGTATAAAGTTCAATGGTTTCTTTTCTCCGCCATCAGCATAACGAATCCAGTAAACATTTACCGGGTCCTCTGCATCCAGCTTACCATCTTTAATATTCAGGTCGTATACAATCGTATTACTGTTTGGTGTACGCTGAATATAAAATAACTGCCCTGGTTCCTTTGGAATCGGGAAGTTAGGTTCACCAGAAGTAAATGCCATAGTTGGCAGGATTACAACTGCTGCTACCAGTAAAACCTTAACAGTCGTTGCAGCACCTCTGATCACTCTTGTCACCTGATCCTGTTTGTCCAGTGCTACCTTTGCATCGCGCATTCTGCCAATTGCGGTAATGTTCGTCATCACCGCCATGATAAACAATGGAAATGTAAAGATAGAAATGGTTTCAAAAATATGGAAAGGAATGCCTGGTACAAACAGTTTGTAATCGCCCCCTATGAATTGGGAGGTCACGCCGCAAGCAATAGCAGACAATGAGATCACAACAATTCGTTCCGGACGCTGCATCAATCCGCCTTTACACTCAATGCCCAGGCCTTCAGCCCTGGCACGGGTGTAGCTTACCATCATAGACCCGATCATAGCTACAAATGCAGCCATGGAACTCAGGAAGTAATGATGCCCAACCAGGTAATAACAAATACCCAGGAACAATACCATTTCGCTATATCTGTCCAACACAGAATCGAAAAATGCTCCAAACTTGGAACCCATGTTGCCCAGTCTGGCTACCTGCCCATCCAGCATGTCAAACAGACCTGCGAAAAGGGTCAGTGCACCCGCCCATCCTACATATGACAGGTCTCCCCTGTTGCCTTTCTGTACGCCGGTCACAAAGATGATTACCACCCCTATGTTCAGCAGAAACCCAACCAGGGTCACTATATTAGGCGTAAAGCCTATCTTGATCATTCCTTTTACTATTGGATTGATAACCAGGTAGATCAATTGTTGTAATTTGTCTCTCAATGACTTTTTCATACTCAGACTTTTTAACTTCACTGTTAAAAATCGAACCGGACACGTGTTCTGATACCCCAGTTGGCTACTCCTGGATTGTTCAGATAAGTAAACCTTCTTACAAGGTCAACACGTACCAGTTTAAAAATGTTAGAAATGCCCACACTACCCTCTATATAAGGCTCTCTGCCCAGTGTGTATGTAAATGATGAACCGTCAGAATATTTGGAAAACTGAATCAGATCAGGATTGTTGGAAGGATTGTTTTCCGGACGTAAACCGCCGTATAAAATCTTTCCGGCAAGCACTTCACGCCATTTCAACTTCTTGAACAGCGGAATTTTGTTAAAGATAAAACCATTAAAGTTATGGTCAATGTTTAATCCAATATAGTGGTCACTCACAAACTCCAGGAAGTTCATGAGGTTATAGCTTTCCAGCTGATAGGCATACGTCTGGTTCGCTCTGTGAATAGACAATAACGGATAAGGCAGGTGGCTACCAAAAATATTGCTGCCTTCCACTACTACTTCACTATACCCCAGTACCCCCAGGTAACACATCTTGTAAATATTCAGACTGAAGTTCTGGTAGTTATACTTGCTGTTCGCAATTCCTTTCACACCTGCAATACCCCTAAGGGTGAAGATCGGATACTTGTTTGGCAGCGGTATACGGAAGCTCTTTCCCTGGTAGAACTTTTCATTCGGTGCCCAGCGCAGTTCTGTACTAAACTCGGCCGTTGTGAGGTCAGTAACTGGTGTATTCGGTTCTGATCCTTTATAATAGGCCAGACTGCCTGCTGGAGTCTGTATCCAATGCTTAAATCCTACCTGATAACTGAAGTGGTTGGTAAACTCCTGTATAAAGGTCAGGTTAAAGATCTTGTTATACAGCCACTTATCGTTGTTACCACGTTTGAAGGACAGCAGGAAGTTATCTTCCTGAACGAACTGTAATTCCTGGCCCGGAATCTTGGTTTCGTGCTGATAGTTAGCCTTCAGGGCAACTACCGGCCAGTCATAAATTGACTTATGATTAAAGGCGTATGCACCACCGAAGTAATACTTCCACTTCTCATCCTTGAAACCGTAGGCACCATAAGACTCAAAGTACAGGCTCTTGCTCAGTTTAGGAGTGGTTCTGCCACCCAAACGGGGACGGAAACCTTCCACCGGGTTGAAGCTATAGAAGGTATTGACCGGGCCTATTTCAAAGTAAGGACCTGCCTGCTTATAACCAGCCAGCAACAGCGTGAGAATGTCAGCTGTACGCCTAAAGGATTTCATGTGCTGCAGGCTGTCAATATTGGAATATACTTTTGACTCTGCTACTGAAAGGGAGTCATGCCTGTTTTGAATCCAGAAGTCGTCCCCATGCTGCACTGCTTTCTCATCTTCTACTACGGCGGCACCATTATAGAACTCTGTTGGCTTCGGTTGGTTGATGTTCATATCCCTGATGGATACAGTACGTTCACCATAGATGCCGCTACTGCCTTTGAAGATACCGAAGTCTGCCATCAGCGTTTGCTTGCTTGTAAAATACCGGCCGTCAGCAGTCTTTTCGAAATCAAAGTACAGATGGAAATCCCTTACCCAGTTCAGGTTGATTTCTTTATTAGCCGTCATATCTGCCTTTTGTACGGCATAGTTGCCATCCAGTGTGATGAACAGCTCACCTTCCAATAACAGGTCAGTTTTATTACGGGGATAGAACTCCAGTTTTATCAGTTTGGTGCTATCTGGTGCCACGATGGTATCTGCGATATAGTACTTATAGAAAGTAGGCGCGGAATTGGCTATCGGACTCAGGAACTGGTTCGTGAACAGCATCATCTGATTATCATAGATATCCACGTCCTGGTAGATGTGGTTCAGGTATTGGCTCAGGCCCCTGTTATCGATGAAGTCCTCGAAGCTTACTTTCTTATCGCCTGTCACAATTGTCTTCTTCTTCTCGGGATCGCGGCGATAGTACACATCAGCCAATTTTTCCTCCAGGTAAATCGGCAGAATAGATTTGCCGGCGAACTTAGTGGTATCCTGGTTCTCAAAAATGAATTTATACTTACGGGTCAACCGACCGTTGCTAATCTTTTGTGAGAGGTTACTCAGTGCAAATTCCAGTTTTTCGTACTGGTTATATTGCGCATAGTCATAGTGCGTCATGCGGTTTTTATCCCTGTTCTCGATTACGAGGCGGATCAGCTCCACAGCTGGGTTATCCTTATTGCGATAACGCTCTTTTTTCTTTTTTACAACAAATTCATTCAGGTTCTTAGCTGTACTTTCCAGCTGAATATTAATAGTTTGAACTACACCTGGATTAATTTTCTTAGTGACGTTTTTATATCCCATGAAAGCAAACCGAATGCTATCCCTGGTGATAGAAACGTCCAGCTGATATTTACCAGCAGCATCAGTGCCTGTGCCTATAGAAGTGCCCGGAACAAAAACGTTAACAAAAGGTAAGGGGGCCCCGGTGCGGCTATCTGTAACAATCCCTTTAACGGTGGTGGTCGTTTGTGCGATTACCGAGCTAAAGCCAGAGACGAGCAATAAAAGAATTCCGGATACTATATTTTTAAATCCATTCATTAACCAAAATCATTTAAAAACAAACCGCTTTTGCATTCCATAGTTATACCCGACGGCGGTGATAACCGATGCCATAACCACAGCTACACGCTGATCGATAGCGGTATAATTTGCCAATACCCAAAAGCAGGTAGTATTGACTATCAGGTTTCCGAACCAGACAATGATATATTTAATGGCTTGCCAGTTCCATGTGTCGTTTCCTCTTTGGTATACCCACTTCCTGTTGATCATGAAATTGGTAATACCACCACAGGCAACTCCTGTCACATTGGCAGCTACACCATACCCTTCCCACATATGTAATAGGAAAAAGGATACTGAAAATTGAACTCCGGTCGCTACCAGTGCCGAAGCTTGTGCTTTAATAAAACGCATATGGTCTACAATTCTGCAAAACGCGTACCCAATAACTCTAAATCAGATGTATCACCAGTTGCAACAATAAATTGGAATAGATGCCAGCTACAATATCGTCCATCATTACGCCTACACCACCCGGAAGAGCCTCTGTGCGCCTGATATATAAAGGTTTTACTATATCAAAAAAACGAAATAAAACCAATCCAGCCAATATATATGCCGGAGTGACAGGTACGAAGAGTACGCTTACCATCATCCCTGCTACTTCATCTATTACGACTTTCTTGTCGTCTTTCCCCCAATAAGGTTCTACCTGCGTACCTGACCAGATACCTAATAATGTTATTGCCACTGTTAATACTAACGGCCAGATGTTGGCAGGATTGCTACCAGCCAGTACAAGGTACCAGACCAGTGCGGCGATTGCAGCTGCAACCGTTCCTCCGCCCTTGCCTATATAGCCTATGCCCAGGCTGGTAGCGATTAATTTGTGTATTCTTATCATTCAGTTTCAAAAATTCCTTCGTAATAGTCCAGTCCCAGATGCGTGATCAGATCCTCACCCATCAGGTAGCGCAGGGTATTCTGCAGCTTGATGAGCTGCTTGAAAATATCATGTTCAGGACGCAAACCGGGAGCAGTTTGAGGAGATTTCAGGTAGAATGAAAGCCATTCCTGTATGCCGCTCATGCCTGCACGCTTTGCAAAGTCAATAAATAATGCGAGGTCCAGTACGATCGGTGCGGCCAAAATTGAATCACGACACAGGAAGTTTACTTTAATCTGCATTTTATATCCTAACCAGCCGAAGATGTCAATGTTATCCCAGCTTTCTTTATTATCCTTGCGCGGCGGATAATAGTTAATACGGATTTTGTGGTAAAGGTCACCGTAAAGATCAGGATATTCTTCCGGACTTAATATATCTTCCAGAACACCCAGCTTGGAAACTTCCTTGGTTTTGAAGTTATCCGGATCGTCTAATACCCATCCATCGCGGTTTCCGAGGATATTTGTACTAAACCAGCCGTCCATACCCAGTGCTCTCGCCTGCAGACCCGGCGCCAGAATTGTCTTCATCAGCGTCTGACCAGTTTTGAAATCCTTACCCGCAATTGGCGTCTTGGTC